>Ga0136600_1000098_pt1 | contig 47416 bp, 51 predicted proteins | sample AntRauMFilla2698_FD_104634 | JGI IMG/M metagenome (GOLD analysis project Ga0136600, IMG submission 104634) | Saline lake microbial communities from Rauer Islands, Antarctica - Metagenome Filla 2 #698 | ecosystem: Environmental > Aquatic > Non-marine Saline and Alkaline > Saline | place...
CGGTACGATGCAGCAAGCGGGCGTTTGGGCGCGCGATCAGGCGGTGATTATCTCGGCGGATGCGGGGCTGCGTATTGATAATATTCTGGTCGAAGGGCGCGTTTATAGCGACCCTGAAATATTGCTGGCGCTGGTGAATGTCGGCAAGGGCGATCCGTTATTCCGCTTTGATCCTGATGGCGCGGCGGAATTAATTGGCCGCATGAGCTGGGTTAAAAAAGTGCAGGTGCAACGGCGCTGGCCCGACACTATATATATAGGTCTGAGCGAGCGCGTGCCTATCGCGCTGTGGCAGAGCGGCGAGAAATTATTCGTGATCGACGAGGCAGGCAAGGCTATTACCGATTACCGTTTGGATCGTTTCAAGGATTTGCTGCTTGTGCGCGGCGGGCCGGTGGCGGCGCAAAATGCGGGCGCGCTGATTACGAATTTAAATGTTGAAATGCCGGTTTATGAGCGCGCCGATATTGCCCAATGGATTGGGTCGCGGCGGTGGGATTTAACCTTGAATAGCGGCATCGTGGTTAAACTGCCCGAGGATGATCTGGGGCTGGCGCTGCGGCGTTTATCGCGCGCCCAGGAAGAGAACGGTTTGCTGGACAAAGATATCCTGTCTATTGATTTGCGCGATCCGGCGCGTATGATTGTACGCACGCGCCCCGGCGCGGTTCACGAATATAAGGCTGATCTTCTCGCGCCCTCCAACGACTCTGGCAATGATATATAAACAAAAATGAAAAACCCTCCCCTTTCGCGCGGCTCTATTGTTGCCGCCCTTGATATAGGCAGCGCCAAAGTCGCGTGCTTTATTGGCCGTGTGGTCGATAATGAAGGCGGTTTTGAAATTCTGGGTGTGGGTAATCGCCCGTCTGCGGGTGTCAAAAGCGGCGCTATCGTTGATTTGGGAAAGGCCGAGGCGGCGGTGCGCCATGCGGTTCACGCGGCGGAAAATATGGCCGCCGAAGCGATGAAGGGCTATCCGTTGCGCGAGGTGGTGGTGAATGTATCGGGCACCAATGTCATGTCGCATTCGCACAGGGCAGAGATTAAAATTTACGGCCATGAAGTTACCGGTAATGATGTGCGCCGCGCGCTGGTGCAGGCACAGCAAGAGGCATTGCAAGAAGAGCATGAGCTTATTCATACCATCCCTGCGGGTTATCAGCTTGATGCGACGGATGGCATTGCCGACCCGCGCGGCATGTGCGGTGACGATCTGCGCGTTGATATTCATTTGGTAACGGGGGAGATTGGCGCGCTGCGTAATATGGCCGGTGTCGTAGAGCGCAGCCATCTTGATATATCCGCTTTGTGCGTTTCGGCCTATGCGGCGGGACTGGCCAGTCTTGTCGAAGATGAAATGGATCTGGGCTGCACCGTGATTGATATGGGCGGCGGCACAACATCGATGGCGGTGTTTCATGGCGGCGCGATGATTTACCAAGATGCCATCCCCATTGGCGGCAATCACGTTACGGGCGATATTGCCCGGGGGCTGGTGACCTCGGTGGATGCCGCGGAGCGGCTGAAAAAGCTTTATGGCAGCGCCATGGTAACCAATATGGATGATAGGGAATTGATCGATGTGCCCAAGCTGGGCGAGGAGCCGGGTGGGCCGGTGAACCATGTCTCGCGCGCGATGTTGATCGGGATCATCCAGCCGCGTCTTGAGGAGATATTCGAGCTTTTACGCGCGCGCATGAAAGACAGCAATTTGGGTGGGCTGATCGGGCGCCGCGTTGTGCTGACCGGCGGCGCGTGCCAGCTTGCGGGGATGCGTGATTTGGCCGCGCACGTGCTGGATAAGCAAGTGCGGCTGGGAAAGCCGATACGCTTGAACGGCTTGCCGGATGCAACCGCAGGGCCGGCTTATGCCGCCACGGCGGGCTTGTTGACTTATATGGCCCAGCGCAGCGCCGAGATGCCCGCCGAGATTATGGCGCAAGCCGAGGCGGGTAGCTTTTGGGAGGGTGTAAGGATGTGGTGGAGAGAGAATTGGTAATGCCACTTCCTTTTCGTTTTGCAGTGCGTTGCCCGAAGCAAAACCGCAGCTGTTGTTCTGATTTTTCAGAAGCAAACACAACTTCGTTTTGCTTGCCCCTAAAGTAGGTATTGCGCACTCGTCGCCGATTTCGCCTGCTGCAAAATAAAAACCAAGCGGCGACAGAGTTGCCAAGGCATCCGCAAATATCCCGAAGTTATCCACAATATTTTGTGTGGATAAAATAGCCACCTACCATCACTAGTGTTTTGCGGTAAAAAGTTCAATGTGATGAGTCACTTATGCGCCGTGCTTGAATCAATCTTTGAGGCTTTCCCACCCCTCGCATAGTGAAAATCCACAGACATATCCATGGGCGGGGCATCTTTTCCCTTTGCGGATGAGCGCAAATCTCTTAGGCTTTTTGCAAGTCCTGCCGTAAATCCACGTATCTTGGGGGTTTCAAAGAGAGTCATGATAAATATTAAAATGCAAGAAACGCAAAAATCAGAGGTCAATAAATTGTCACCAAAAATCGCAGTTATCGGCGTCGGCGGCGCCGGCGGAAATGCCGTCAATAATATGATTGAATCCAATCTTGACGGGTGCGAGTTTCTCGTCTGCAACACGGACGCGCAAGCGCTGGAAGCTTCGCGCAGCACGAACCGTATGCAGCTCGGACCGGGAGTCACTGGTGGTTTAGGCGCAGGATCAAAGCCCGAAGTCGGGCGCGCTGCGGCGGAAGAAACGCTGGATGAAGTTTTAAAATATCTCGATGGTGCCAATATGGCGTTCGTGACGGCCGGTATGGGCGGCGGAACAGGCACAGGCGCCGCGCCGGTAATTGCCAAGGCATGCCGCGAAAAAGGAATATTAACGGTTGGTGTGGTCACCAAGCCCTTCCATTTCGAAGGCGCGCACCGTATGAAGCAAGCCGAAGCCGGTATCGAGGAGATGCAGGAGTATGTCGATACGCTGATCGTCATTCCGAATCAAAATCTCTTCCGTGTTGCCGATGAGAAAACGACGTTTGCCGATGCATTTAAAATGGCTGACAGCGTTTTGCAATCAGGTGTGCGCGGCGTGACGGATCTGATGGTTCGCCCCGGTTTGGTGAATTTGGATTTTGCCGATATCCGCACAGCAATGCTGGAGATGGGCAAGGCGATGATGGGCACGGGCGAAGCGTCCGGCGATAAGCGCGCCGTTGAGGCCGCCGAAGCTGCGATTAATAATCCGCTGCTTGATGATGTATCAATGAAGGGCGCGCACGGCGTGATCATCAACGTAACCGGTGGTTATGATATGACATTATTCGAGGCCGACGAGGCCTGTAACCGTATTCGCGATGAAGTCGATGCGGATGCGAACATCATATTTGGCGCGAATTTCGACGAAACAATGGAGGGACAAATGCGCGTCTCTATTGTTGCTACAGGCATTGATGTTGAGAGCGCTATGCGCACGCGCCCTGCCGAAGGGGCTTCCGAGGGGGCTGGCGGCATGCAGCGCGCACAGCCCAAAACAACACCAAAAACAGGCGGCGGCGCTGATGTAAACACCACAGCGACACCGGTATCTTCGCCAATATCATCTTCGGTTAGCGCGCCGGGTGCGGGCGCCATTGCCGATGATCCGGACGAAGAAATGTTCGATCAAAGTCGTTATGGCGGCCAAAGTAATGCGGCGGCTACGGACGCCGATGATGGTTCACAAGACACGGCAATGCGCGGCACACGTTACAGAGATTCGTTTATCCCGCCCAAGCCGGTAGAGGCAATAGGCGGCTATAGCCCTGACATTGCGAGTGTGGCAACAGCGCAGCAACCCGCCGCGCCAACGCCAATTTCCTCGCCGGCCTCATCACCCGTTGCGGCGAAATCACCAATGGCCGTTCGGTCTGCCGATAATGGCGCGAACGCAGGATCCTCATTAAAATTAAATCCACCGCGATTGCCGGCTTCCGATGGTACTGCCCCTAAAAGCGGTGCACAATCTTTGTTCGGCCGTTTGAAAGGCTCCATCCAGCATCAGCTCGATGAATTGCGCGCAGCAGATGAAGGGCACGCACAAGAAGCTGGGCAAAAGCCGCAAGCGACCACAGGGCCGTTGACCGGAAATGCCGCGCCAAACGCGCCTTCACAGCCAAGCTTGAATATTGATGCGCCCTCAAAGCCAAAGGCCGAGGATGATCAGTTGGATATTCCGGCTTTCCTCAGACGCCAAGCCAATTAACATTGCGTTTTAAAAAGAAGCACATTTTTGTGTAAACCATGAAACTATAAAGCCCGGGGTAAAAGCCGGGCCTTTTTTTGCGTTTCGTTTTCATTGTGACATCGTTATTTGCTGGCTTAAGTGGCACCTTCATGGGCCAACTGCGCAGCGGGCTTCATGCCTTGTCACAATCATATTAATTCGCAAAATTTAAGGCCGCCAAGATGTAACAAAGGGCAATAAAGAGTGATTTGTCTGTAAGCCGCATAATTCCTATAGTGAAGTAAGAATATTATATAAATTAAGCGCGGTAGGGTTACCCAAAAATTATGACGCAACAAACATTCAGCAGCAGCATTTCCTGTACCGATGTCGGCCTGCATAGCGGCAAAGACATCACGATGACCATGCATCCGGCGGATGCGGGGCACGGCATTGTGTTTGTGCGTACGGACTTGGCTGATAATTCGCGCGGCGATAATGTTATTCCTGCGCGCTGGGATTATGTTGTCGATACGCAGCTTTGCACGGTAATCGGTAACAAACAGGGCGCGAGCGTCGGCACGATTGAACATGTTATGTCGGCTCTGCGTGGCTGTGGCATTGATAATGCGCTGATCGAGATTGACGGGCCTGAAGTTCCCGCAATGGATGGCAGCGCGATCGCTTTTGTGGAATTAATCGAAAAAGCGGGCGTTAAAAAACAAAACGCTCCTAAGCGTATCATTAAAATTCTTAAAGAAATTCGCTTGGAAGATGATGGCAAGATCGTCAGTCTGAGCCCTTGCGCGCATGAAATGTTTGCGGGCACGATTGATTTTGATCACCCCGATATTGGCCACCAGAAATTCGAAACGCAGCTTTTAAACGGCAATTATAAACATGATATCGCCGGTGCGCGTACATTTGGTTTCCTTCATGAGGTTGAATGGATGCGCTCTCAGGGGCTGGCGTTGGGCGGGTCGATGGATAACGCCATCGTTTTGAATGACGAAACGGTTATGAACCCTGATGGATTGCGCTTTGCCGATGAATTTATCCGTCATAAATTACTCGATGCTATTGGTGACCTTTATCTTGCCGGTATGCCGATTGAGGGGCGTTATTATTCCGAAAAAGCCGGCCACGCGATTAATAACAAGATCCTGCACGCGCTATTTGCGCAAAAGGATGCCTGGTGCATAATTGAGCAGGGCGCGGATGAAGATCGTGCGCTCAAGGGCGCTTCACCTGCTGCGTCTGCTGCTATTGCCAAGGCTCCGCTGCGCCATGATGCGGCGCAACTGGTCGATGCATAAAAACTCTGCCGATTTATCCTAAGATTTTATCTCGTAAAACAGCGCATATGCTTTCTTTTGCGCGGCGCGCGCCGTAGCCTTAAGCATTATAGTTTGCTGGAGTCTTTAAATGGGTTATTCACGCCATTTCGGTTATTTTACAATTTTATGCGCCTGTCTAGTTTTGCTCGGCAGTTGCGGCGGAGCGCAGAAATCCGCCCAGCCGGCCGATGAAGCCGACGTCAATGTGCTGTACGGTAAGGCGGCGCAGGCACTGGATGAGGGTAATTATGTGAGTGCCTCGCAATTATTCGAGGAGGTCGAGCGCCAGCATCCATATTCGCAATGGTCAACGCAGGCGCAGCTAATGGCGGCCTATGCTTATTACGAGAATGGCAGCTATAACGAGGCGATTATCGCGCTGGACCGTTTTATCCAGTTGCATCCGGGGAATGATAATATTGATTACGCCCATTATTTGCGCGCCCTTTCTTTCTATGATCAGATATCCGATGTGCGGCGCGATCAGGCCATGACCGATCAGGCACTAAAGGCGCTGGAGACGCTGGCGCGGCGCTTCCCCGACAGCCGCTATACGCGTGATGCAATGTTAAAGCGTGATTTGACGCTGGATCATTTGGCGGGCAAAGAGATGGAGGTTGGCCGTTATTATCTTAATCGCGGGCATGTGAATGCGGCGATTAACCGCTTTCTTGTTGTCATCGAAAATTATCAAACAACAACCCATGTCGCCGAGGCTTTGCACCGTTTGGTCGAATCTTATCTAACGCTCGGCCTGACGCAAGAGGCCACCCGCGTGGCGGCCGTCTTGGGGTATAATTATCCGGGAGATGAGTGGTATGAGCGCAGCTATGCCTTGCTGGATGACGAACAGCGCGCGGAGATTTTAGAGGCTCGCGGTTTTCTTGATCGCACTGTCGAGTCTTTGTTTAAACCGGAATAAGAGGCGAGGAGGCAATTTATTAATGCTAGCCAGCCTGACCATTCAAAATATTGTTCTGATCGAAAAACTCACGGTAAGATTTGCCGCGGGGCTTTGTGGCCTGACCGGGGAGACGGGCGCGGGGAAATCAATCTTGCTCGACTCGCTGGGGCTTTCACTCGGCGCGCGCGCAGATGCGGGGCTGGTGCGTAAGGGCGCGGAGCAGGCGCAAGTTATTGCGGAATTTGAAATTACCAATGATCATCGCTCAGGCGCTATCTTGAAAGAGGCGGGGCTTCTCGCGTCCGAAGATGGCACGCTGATATTGCGCCGGACATTAGGCGCGGATGGGCGCTCCAAAGCCTATATTAATGACCAGCCGGTGAGCGCGGGATTATTACGCAATGTGGGTGATACGCTGGTTGAAATTCATGGGCAATTCGATACGCAAGGGCTCTTAAATCCGGCAACGCACCGCGCGATGCTTGATGATTATGCGGGGCTGGATATGGCGGCCTTGGCGGGTGCATGGAAGAACTGGCAGGCGCACAAAACGGCCCTTGAGGAGATGCGTGCAGGGGCCACGCAAGCCCGCGAGGATGAGGATTACTTAAGGCAGGCGCTCGAAGATCTGGATGCGCTGGAGCCCAAGGCCGGCGAAGAAAGCGAGCTTGATTCATTACGTACGAGGCTTATGAATCGCGAGCAGGTAATTGAGAGTTTAAACGAGGCTTATGCGGCGCTTAACGGGGATAACGATCCGGTGCGTAGCGCATGGGGGGCGCTTGATCGGGTGGCGGCGAAATTGGGTGATGATACGCAAATGAATGATGCGATTTCGGCGCTGGATCGTGCGTCGGCGGAAACGCAAGAAGCGCTATCATTGATACAAAGTCTGTCGAGCGATCTGAGCGAAAGCGAGCATGATCTGGAAAGCATTGATGACCGGCTTTATGCGCTGCGGGGGCAGGCGCGGAAGCATGATTGCGCCGTTGATGATTTGGCGGCAATGCGCGACAGGCTCGCGGCGCGGCTGGATTTGATCGAGCATGGTGATGAGGCATTGGCGGCGCAAGAAGCCAAAGCAGCCAAGGCGCGTGAGGACTATATCAAGGCGGCGCGCGCTGCGCATGAAACCCGTATAAAAGCAGGTGCGCGGCTGGATAAACTTGTCGGTGCCGAGCTGCCGCCGCTTAAATTAGACAAGGCGCGTTTCGAAACCCAGTCCGAGGAAATGGATGAGGGCGAATGGAGCGCGGCAGGGTTCTCGCGCGTGCGCTTTGCCGTGGCGACAAACCCGGGCGCCGATCCGGGAGCGCTTAACAAGATTGCCTCGGGCGGGGAAATGGCGCGTTTTATGTTGGCGCTCAAGGTCGTGATGGCAACGGCGGGCGGGCCTGATACTTTGGTTTTCGACGAGGTGGATGCTGGCGTGGGCGGCGCAGTCGCGGCGGCCGTGGGCGAGCGTTTGCACCGCTTGACGCGCGATGATACGGGCAACCCATCACGGCAGGTCATGGTGGTAACGCATAGCCCGCAAGTGGCCGCGCGCAGTGATGCACAATGGATCGTGCGTAAAGATCAGCAAGGCGAAAATGTTCTGACCGATATTGTAAGCTTGCAGGACATGGATGCGCGGCGCGAAGAAATTGCACGCATGTTATCGGGCGCGCAGGTGACGCAAGAGGCGCGCGCGGCGGCAGGAAAATTACTGGAAGATTCAAGCAAGGACAAGGCGGCATGACGCAAAAGGACTTGCTGGATATGGATGGGCTGGATGCCAAAATTCGTCACGGTGAATTGGCCAAAGAAATACGCGCGCATGATGCGGCTTATTACCAGGATGATGCGCCCATTATCAGTGACGGTGATTACGATGCTTTGCGTAGCGAATTAGAGAAGTTGGAGGCGCAATATCCTACGCTCATTACCAAAGATAGCCCTTCGCAAAAAGTGGGCGCAGCGCCGGCGCAGGGTTTTAAAAAAGTAAAACATGCGGCGCCGATGCTCTCGCTATCCAATGTTTTTAGCGAAGAGGAATTATCGGAATTTCTCGCGCGCGTGCGGCGGTTTCTCGGGTTAAATGATGATGAGCGTATCGAAATTGTCGCCGAGCCGAAAATTGACGGGCTGTCTTGTTCGCTGCGTTATGAGGATCGCAAATTGGTGTTGGCGGCAACGCGCGGCGATGGGGCCGAGGGCGAGGACATTACCGCTAACGTAAAAACAATCACAGATATCCCCCATATATTGCCAGATGATGCGCCGGATATTTTAGAAGTGCGCGGTGAAATTTACATGAGCCGCGAGGATTTTGCGGCGCTTAATAAACGTCAGGAAGAGGCGGGGAAAAATATTTTTGCCAATCCGCGTAATGCGGCGGCGGGTTCTGTACGGCAGTTGGATTCATCGGTAAGCGCATCGCGGGCGCTTAAATTTTTCGGATACGCGCTTGGGGAAATCTCCAATAGTTTCGCAACGAGCCAAAGCGAAATTCGAGAGAAACTCGCAAAATGGGGCATTCCCGAAACGCCCTTTGCATTATGTGATGACGTTGATGCGCTGATGAAAAATTATAATAAGATTCTGGTTGAGCGCCCCCTTTTTAATTACGAGATTGATGGTATCGTTTATAAGGTTAACCGCTTAGATTATCAGCAGCGTTTGGGCTATGTCAGCCGCGCCCCGCGCTGGGCGACCGCACATAAATTTCCGGCAGAGCGCGCGGTGACCGTGCTTAATGATATTGATATTCAAGTCGGACGCACGGGCGCGTTGACCCCCGTTGCGCGGCTTGAGCCGATCACGGTGGGCGGTGTCGTGGTGTCCAATGCGACGCTGCACAACGAAGATGAAATCGCGCGCAAGGGTGTGAAGATTGGTGATACGGTCGTGATCCAGCGCGCCGGTGATGTGATCCCGCAAGTGGTCGAAGTGCTCACCGAAAAGCGCACCGGCAAGGAAACGAATTTCGAATATCCGGATCACTGTCCGGCGTGCGGCTCGCTCGCTATTCGTGAAGAGGGCGAAGTTGTGCGGCGCTGCACGGGCGGGCTGATTTGTCCGGCGCAAGCGGTGGAAAGGCTCAAACATTTTGTGTCGCGTTTGGCGTTTGACATTGAGGGGCTGGGCACAAAAATTATCGAGCAGTTCTGGGACAAGAAACTTATCAAAAGTCCGGCCGATATTTTTCGCCTGCGCGCAATTAACGAAACGCTCAGTCCTCCATTGCAAGAGTGGGAGGGGTGGGGAGAACAGTCGGTTAAGAAGCTGTTTGAATCTATCGATACGCGGCGTCTTATTTCTTTCAATCGTTTTATTTATGCGCTTGGTATCCGGCAAGTTGGCGAGGCAACAGCAAAAAGACTGGCCGCGAATTACGGTGATCTGGATGCGCTGAATACAGCAATGCAGGCCGCCGCCAATCACGAGAGCGAAGCCTATGCGGATTTGATTAATATTGAGGATATTGGTCCGGCCGTGGCGGATGATCTCACCGGATTTTTTGCCGAGACGCATAATCAAGATGTGTTGGAAGATCTCGCAAGCTTCGTCACGATCGAGCCCTATGAAATGCCGCAAAATAGCGATACGCCTGTGGCGGGAAAAATCGTGGTTTTTACCGGAACGCTGGTCAAGATGACGCGCAACGAAGCCAAGGCGCGCGCGGAAAATTTGGGCGCGAAAGTTTCGGGATCTGTGTCGAAGAAAACCGATTACGTGATCGCCGGAGAGGATGCTGGCTCAAAATTAAAGAAAGCACAGGAACTTGATGTCACTGTGCTTTCCGAAGATGATTGGCTGGAGATGGTTGGCGGTTAATTATTCGCCGACTTTGGCACGTAAGGCGGCCAGATCATCCATTGCTTTTTCGATCTCGGGGGGGTAATCGCGGCGCTCGACAAATTCGCCGCCGCCTGAATTACGTGTCATGGCAAGCTCCAGCGCATTGGTTAGCAGTTCCGAAATTTTAACATCCCCTTGCTTTAAGGATAGCTCCAGCGCGGATAGAATGCGGTCGCTCAAGCGGATTTTATCATTTTCATCTGTCATTATTCACTCCCGTTATATTATTCTTAGACTGTGCCCGTTTCATTACATTGTTTCAAGGCCGTCTTAACAAATTATAAATTTTTACGCAGTGTAGGGTTGTATGAAGCTAAAAAATTCATCTATGAACTTATCACGGATTTCGTCGCGTTCCATCAATATTTCATGCAAAGAATCTTCTATCTCTAAAATTGTGGCGTCCGGCATTTGCGCGGCGCCTTTTGTAATTGCGCCATTATCGACAATTTTTTCGCGCCCTGCGCGGGCGATCAGGCTTGGCGTGCGAATGCGGTGAAGCTCGCCTTTGAGCGTTTCGCAGGAATTTATCGCGGCATTGATCCACCCCCATGTGACGCCGCCAACCTGTAATTCTTCCTTTTTCATACACCAGTAATTATGAAGTTTTTCGCGCGCGGGATCGGATGATAGCGTTTTCAGGCCAAACATTTCGCGCACCTCTTTACGCCAATTTGTATGGCCGAGCACATAACGCGTCGGCATGATTGTATGCATTGTACCGGCAATGAATTTTTTAAGCGGCGCGGGTAATTTTGCCACCTCGCTAATGCCAAGAAAGGGCGCGGTAAAAGCGGCAGCGGCGAAAATATCTGGATGCTGCGCGAGATAACGCAGGCCAATATGCCCGCCCATGGAATGACCCAGCAAAATGAGCGGCGCGCTCTTTGATAGTTTTACCGTGGATGGCTTCACGGTTGTTTCGATGAAGTAATCCATATCGGCGATATAATGATCGAAATTTTCAGCGTGGCGTTTATGCGGGTTATCCAGATACCGCCCTGATCCGCCTTGTCCGTACCAATCCATCAGCCATAGGCCGATATTTTGTGCCTGTAATTCACGGGCAAATTCGAAATATTTCTCGCCAAATTCGGAGAGGCCCTGCAATAGCACAATATTAGCCTTGGGGCTTTCGGGGAGAAGGCAGCCGGTGCGAATGCGCCGCGCGTTATTATTATTACAGTGGCGCTCGATATAATCCCACTTGAAGCCGTCCGGTTCGGTAAAACGCGTTTCAAGCTGTACCGGCATTAAGAGTTTTCCAGCGCCTTGATGATATCCTCGGTCATTTTCTTGGCATCATCCAGCAGCATGATCGTGTTTTCTTCATAAAAGAGCGGATTGTCGATACCCGCGTAACCACTGCCCAGCGAACGCTTCACGAACAATACCGTGCGGGCTTTGTCCACGTCCAGCACGGGCATACCGTATATGGGCGAGCTTGGGTCATTCTTGGCGGCGGGGTTGGTGATATCATTCGCGCCAATGACAAAGGCAACATCGGTTTGGGCGAAATCACGGTTGATGTCTTCCATTTCGAACACCTCGTCATAGGGCACGTTGGCCTCGGCAAGCAGCACATTCATATGGCCGGGCATGCGCCCCGCCACGGGGTGTATGGCATATTTAACATCGACGCCTTCTTTTTTTAATATGTCGGCCATCTCGCGCAGCGCATGCTGGGCTTGGGCCACAGCCATGCCATAGCCGGGTATGATGACAACTTTGCCCGCGCTTTTCATGATATAGGCAGCATCTTCGGCAGCGCCCGTTTTGGCGTTTCTATCATCATCACCGTCTTGTGCGGCGGCAGTCTCAGCGCTTCCGCCAAAGCCGCCCAAAAGTACATTGAGGAAAGAGCGGTTCATGCCTTTGCACATTATATAAGACAAGATCGCACCCGAGGCGCCGACCAGCGCGCCGGTGATAATCAGCAAATTATTATGCAGCGTAAAGCCGATTCCTGCGGCGGCCCAGCCGGAATAGGAATTAAGCATGGACACAATGACGGGCATATCCGCGCCACCAATCGGAATAATCATTAAAACGCCCAGCGCCAGCGCGATGAGCACAATCATCCAGAAAAAGAAACCGGCCTGCGTGATAGTAAAGAGCAGCAGCATGACGAGCAGCGCCGCACCCAGCCCCGCATTCATCTTATGCTGGTTATTAAATATGACGGGCTTGCCGGAAATGCGGCCCTGTAATTTGCCCCATGCAATGATTGATCCGGTAAATGTGAGCGCACCAATACCTGCGCCTAGCGCCATTTCAACGAGGCTGGCGAGGTAAATTTCGCCGCCCGGTGATGCGATGCCAAAGGCTTGGGGGCTGTAAAAGGCGGCGGCGGCAACGAGCACGGCGGCCAAGCCAACCAGCGAGTGAAATCCTGCCATAAGTTCGGGCAGGGATGTCATTTGAATTTTATTGGCAATGAGCGCGCCGATAGAGCCGCCAATGATAATGCCCAATAATGTCAGCCAGAACGCATCGACTTGCGGCAGCATCAGGGTTGTGACAATCGCCAGCGCCATACCGCCAACGCCGAAATTAATACCGCTGCGCGCGGTTTCGGGGTGCGATAGCCCCCGCAGCGCCATGATAAAACACAAGGCGGCAATGAGATAAGTAAGGGATGCAAAGACTTCCATGATCGCTACCCTCTCTTCTTAAACATATGCAGCATACGCCGCGTGATAATAAAGCCACCGAAAATATTCACCGAAGCCAACACAACCGCGAGAAAGCCGAAGAATGTCGAGATGCCGCTTTCGGCCGCGCCAAGGGCAATAACGGCGCCGACAATAATCACCGAGGATATGGCGTTTGTCACGCCCATAAGCGGCGAGTGCAGCGCAGGGGTGACGCGCCATACAACGTAATAACCAATGATGCAGGCCAGAACAAATACCGTCAGGCCCATCACAAGAAAGGGCTGGGTGTGGATTGCGGAGCTGTGCGAGACGGCATCGCCCGCTCTTATAGCGAGGTCGGCGGCATTGTCCGATAGCTCACGCAGTTTGGCGGCAATTTCTGCGGCGCTCTCGGCGGCGCCCCTTTGGGTTTGCGTATTTGCGGCTATGTCACTCATTTCGCGGCGCCCTTTTTCTTGGTTGGTTTTTTAGCTGTACTTTTGCTCGTTGGCTTCTTGGTTGTTGTCTTTGCGGTTTTTTTCTTCGCATTCGTTTTCTTGGGCGTTGTTTTCTTACCCGGAGATTTTTTTGCGGCAGGTTTTTGCGCCGTTTTAAACATCGGGTGAATTACCTTGCCGTCTTTGGTCAATGCGATGGCTTTGATAATCTCGTCATCCCAATCAATGGCCAGCGTGCCTGTGTCTTTATCCGTGATGAGCGTAATTACATTGAGCAGGTTCTTGGCATAAAGCGCGGAGGCATCGGTTGCCAGACGCGCGGGCACATTTTCATGCCCCAATATAGTCACATCATGTTTATGCACGACTTTGCCTTTTTCAGTGAGCGCACAATTCCCGCCATTTACGGCGGCCAAATCAACGATTACGGAGCCGGGTTTCATTGATTTCACCATGGCCTCGCTTACAAGCTCAGGCGCGGGGCGGCCGGGGATCAGCGCGGTCGTAATCACAATATCTTGCGCGGCAATATGCTCTTCAATAAGGGCGGTTTGCTTTTTCCTATAGGCGGCGGACATTTCCTTGGCATAGCCGCCGCTTGTCTCGGCTTGTTTAAATTCATCATCTTGAACGGCAACAAATTTCCCGCCCAGCGATTCGACTTGTTCTTTAGAGGCGGGGCGAACATCGGTGGCGGTGACTATAGCGCCCAACCGGCGCGCCGTGGCAATGGCTTGTAATCCTGCCACACCCGCGCCCATCACGAAGACTTTGGCGGGGGGAATCGTGCCTGCGGCGGTCATCATCATGGGAAAGGCGCGTGTGAAATGCTCTGTTGCGTCCAAAACGGCCTTATATCCGGCCAAATTTGATTGCGAGGATAATACATCCATGCTCTGCGCGCGGCTAATGCGCGGCATAAGCTCCATGGCAAGGGCATTTACGCCTGCGCCAGCCAGAGCCTTGATGCCGCTTTCATTGCCATGCGGGTCCATAAGCGCAAGCAAAAGGGCGTTTTTGGGATATTTTTTGGCTTCTTCGGGGGGCGGGGCCTGCACCTTTAATATAAGGTCGGCATTTTTCAACGTCTCGGCCGCAGTTTTGGTAATGCTTGCGCCCGCGTCTTTATAGGCGGAATCGGTATAGCTGGCTGCTTTTCCTGCATCGCTTTGAATTTGCACCTTATGACCAGCCTCAGCCAGCTTTTTGACAATGGCCGGAACGGTGGCCACGCGCGTTTCCAAAGCGTTTGTTTCGGCGGGTATAGCGATGGTTAGGGTCAATGTGGCCTCTCATGCATGCATAGTGCGAATCAATAAATGTAAGTTGCGCTCCTAAATTGCCCCATATCGCCGCCTTTGTGAAGGGGGGCTGTAAAATTAAGCAGAATATTCAAGATGCGATCTTCTGCTTGACAAGCATCCTCCCGAACGTCTATGTTCCGCACTGATTTTGAATTTTAAGAATTTTAGATTGTAAAGGTGCTGGCATGAAAGTCGCGAACTCATTGAAAACATTGAAAACCCGTGATCGTAATTGTCGCGTGATCCGTCGCCGTGGCCGCACATATGTGATCAACAAGAAAAACCCACGCTTCAAGGCTCGTCAGGGCTAAAGCCACACATATTCAAAGTTATTTCACAAATGTGTGAATGAAATGCACCAGCAGCTATAATCTTCTGGTGCATTTGTTATTGCGCTTTGCTATACCAGTCTCTCAGTAGTTACACAGATTGTAGAATTTAGATGTTTTCCAAGCTTTTTGGCTTCATGTCTGCCGATATGGCGATTGATCTGGGCACCGCAAACACCCTTGTGTATGTGCGTGAGCAGGGCATTGTGCTTAATGAGCCCTCCGTGGTTGCCATTTCCACCCTTGGCGGGAAGAAGCAAATTCTGGCGGTGGGCAATGAAGCAAAAATGATGCTGGGGCGCACGCCCGGCTCTATTACCGCGATGCGCCCTTTGCGTGACGGTGTGATTGCCGATTTCGAAGTCACCGAAGCCATGATCAAGCATTTTATTCGTAAGGTGCATAATCGTCGTTCTTTCGTATCGCCGAAAATGGTGATCTGTGTGCCCTCCGGCTCAACGGCGGTCGAGCGCCGCGCCATTCAAGAATCAGCCGAAAGCGCGGGCGCGTCCGAAGTTTATTTAATCGAGGAACCCATGGCTGCCGCAATCGGCGCGGGGCTGCCCGTGACCGAGCCGACAGGCTCTATGGTGGTTGATATTGGTGGCGGCACGACCGAGGTGGCTGTGATCTCGCTGGGCGGTATCGTATATGCCAAATCCGTGCGGGTTGGCGGCGATAAGATGGATGACGCGATTATTTCCTATATTCGCCGTGTGCATAATTTACTGATCGGGGAAAGTACCGCCGAGCGTGTGAAGAAAGAAATCGGCTCTGCCTGTCCGCCCGCCGATGGCGAGGGGCGTACGATGGAGATTCGTGGCCGCGACCTTATGAATGGCGTGCCCAAGGAAATTGTGATTACCGAGCGTCAGGTCGCTGAAGCGCTGGCCGAGCCTGTCGGGCAGATTATCGAGGGCGTGAAAGTGGCGCTGGAGCATACCGCGCCGGAGCTGGCAGCCGATATTGTTGATAAAGGTATTGTTCTAACCGGTGGTGGCTCGCTGCTCACGAATCTGGATTTCGTACTGCGTCATGCGACGGGGCTGGCCGTGACATTGGCTGATGACCCGCTTTCATGTGTGGCGCTGGGAACGGGGCATGCCTTAGAAGAGCGCAAGGCTTTGCGCAACGTTCTCATCGGTTCTTATTAAAGACGGCGGATAACGCCTTCTTCCCCCTTTGTTTTTTCGTGATTTTTGATAGAGTGGTTTAAGTAGTTATCTTTCTTTTTCGGATAAAACATTGAAACGCCGCAAACATTCAAAACATCTGGTGCTCTCAAGCCCCATCGCAATATGGGCGGGGCCCTTATCGACGGCGGGTTTAATGATTATGGCGCTGGGTTTGATGATGTTTTCTGCCGCGCGCCCCGGCGATGTCAGCGCGGTGCGTATGGGCGTTTCCGATTTTGCCGCGCCTTTTATTGCCACCATCACAAAACCTGTTCAGGGCGCAGCATTATTCGTGCGTAACGTGTCGGGCCTATCCGAGTTGCAAGCAACGAATGCGGCGCTGCTCTCGGAGAATCAGCGTTTGCGCGATTGGTATCAATCGGCGCTGTTGTTGGATGCAGAGAATAAGTCGTTGCGCGGCCTGTTGAATGTGAAGGCAGCCTCGGCGCAGAGCTATATTACGGCGCGGGTGCTGGCCGATAGCGGTAATGCCTATGTCAAAAGCCTGCTGGTGGAGGCGGGCGGGCAAGATCGCGTGCGCAAGAATATGGCGGTAATTTCCGGCGAGGGGCTTGTTGGCCGTGTTATCGAGGTCGGCAAGGGCGTCTCGCGCATTTTGCTGGTGAGCGATATAAATTCGCGCATTCCTGTATTGGTTGAAGATACGTCCCAGCACGCCGTGATGGCGGGCGGCAATAACGGCCAGCCGCATTTAATGCACCTGCCGATTGATAGCCGCGTTCAAATCGGCGCGCGCATTGTAACATCGGGCTATGGCGGGGTCTTTCCGCCCGGCCTTCCTGTGGGGCGCATTACGGCGGTGAAGGAGGGGCAAGCGCAAGTAAGCTTGTTCGCCGATATTAATAAAACCGTCTTTGTGCGTATTATCGACCAGCCGCAAGACTCGAATTTGCAATCGGCCATTCCCTAGAGCCTCCATTGTTTCTGTTCGGGCGTCGTCAAAATTGGATACGCCCTGCCTGCGGCATCGTCTCGCATATGTGTTCATACGCGGCGCCTCATTTTCCTAGCCGAACAAAAACGCTGTTTGCTCTTAAATCATGTGATGTTGGGGATGAACAGCGCGCTCATGGTTCCGTGGGCGCTTTTTTCCGTGTAGTAATAAAGCATGAATACCGGAATGCTGACATTATCCGAGCGCCTGCGCAAATTGGGCGGGGCGGTGCCGCCTATGCTGCTGCTCGCGGCGTTGCTATTGCTGAACGCCTCGGCGCTGCCTATTGGCGATTCCATTAAAGTGCAGGTGCCGCTTCTTTTGATTGCGGTGTTTTATTGGTCTGTGTACCGCCCCGCCCTTGTGCCGCTATGGCTGGTTTTTCTTTTCGGTGTGCTGTTGGATTTCCTAACGGGCGTGCCGCTGGGGCTCAGCGCCTTTGTGCTGATGGCTGTCACGCTTATTGTGCGTGACCAGCGCATTCTTTTGATGGGGCAGACATTTGCAACATTATGGTTCGTATTTGCGCTATTTTGCGCGGGTACTGCCTTATTAAAATGGTTTCTTTTCGGCTTGGTGCATTGGAATTGGGGCAGTATAGGTGCGCTATGGCCGGATATGATTGCGGGGATTTTGCTGTATCCGCTGGTCTGCCTTGTTTTGAATTTGGCATCGCGCTTTATGGGCGAGCCTGCGAAAGCGCGCGGTTAAAAGCATGAGCGATTTTGTTACCAAAGATGCAAAAGACGGGCGCGTATTAACGCGGCGCGCCTTTGTTATTGGCGGTCTGCAAGGGGCGCTGTTATGCGTTTTGGGCGGGCGGCTGGCGTGGTTGCAGGTGTCCCAAGGCGAGCGTTACAAAACATTATCGGATAAAAACCGTATCGATAGCAATTTGCTTGTGCCCGAGCGCGGGGAAATCGTTGATCGTTTTGGTGTGCCGCTCGCTGTGAACCAGCAAAATTTCCGTGTGCTTGTGGTGCCGGAACAGACCAAAGATATGCGCGATTCCCTGGGCGCGGTGCAAGATTTGCTCAATCTGGACGAAGCTCATATTGCTAAAGTTCTCGAGCAAGCAGGGCGCACAGCGAAATTCGTGCCGGTGGAAATTGCCGACGATTTAACATGGAAAGACGTGGCAAAGATTGAAGTGAACCTGCCTGATTTACCGGGTATTTCGATTGATGTCGGAAAGAGCCGTACCTATCCTTTTTCGGAATCAACGGCGCATCTGGTGGGCTATGTGGGCGCGGTTTCGCAAGCCGAGCTCAATAGGAACAATTCAGAATTATTGCGCCAACCCGGCTTTAAAACAGGCAAAACGGGGCTGGAGAGAACCTATGATAAGGCATTGCGCGGTGCGCCGGGTAACGAGCAGGTCGAGGTGAACGTGATGGGGCGCGAGGTGCGGCGTTTGGAGCAAAGCCCCGCACGTAGCGGCGCGCGTTTGGCGCTTAGCGTGGATGCCGAGCTACAGCGTTTTACGCAAGAAAGATTGGGCCGCGAGCGCAGCGCCTCGGCGGTGATAATGGATGCGTATAGCGGCGAGATTTATGCGCTTTCCTCCAGTCCGGCTTTTGATCCGAACCAATTTAGCTCCGGTTTATCGGCGGCGGTATGGGAAGAATTACTGGCCAGCGAGGAGCATCCGCTTACCAATAAAGCGATTGCCGGACAATATCCGCCGGGATCGACCTTCAAGATGGTGACAGCCTTGGCGGCGCTGGAGGCGGGTTTGGCAACGCCCAAAACGGTGAGCCATTGCCCCGGCCATTACGAATATGGCACGGATTTATTTCACTGTTGGAAAAGCAGCGGCCATGGATGGGTCGATGTCGTCGCGGCGCTTTCCGAATCTTGTGATACGTATTTTTATGAACTCGCGACCGAGCTGGGCATTGATGCGATCGCCGAGATGGCACACAGGCTGGGGCTGGGGCAGGAATATAATTTCGAGCTTGGCGAGGAGCGCGCGGGTCTTGTCCCCACGCGCAAATGGAAGATGGGACGTTTTGGTCAGAAATGGCGCGCAGGGGAGAGTATTATTGCCAGCATCGGGCAAGGATATTTGCAAGCCACACCTTTGCAAATGGCGGTAATGACTGCGCGGCTGGTGAATGGCGGGCGCGCCGTGTTGCCGTGGTTGGTGCTGGATGGGAATGTTAAATCAATGCGCACGGTAAAATGGCCGTCAATTCAGGTGAAAAAGAAAAATCTGGATCTGCTTAAGCGCGGTATGGATGACGCTGTTAACCATGAAGAGGGCACGGCTTATGAGGCGCGGATAAAAGAAAAAGGCTTTGAATATGGCGGCAAGACAGGAACATCGCAGGTGAAGCGCATCACAATGGCGCAGCGCCGCTCGGGCGTTTTGAATAAAGACTTGCCGTGGAAATTGCGCCACCACGCGCTGTTTGTCGGCTATGCGCCCATTCATGATCCACGCTATGTGTGCTCGGTTGTGGTGGAGCATGGCGGCGGCGGGTCAAGCATTGCGGCGCCTTTGGCGCGTGATTTACTAATGCAAACGCAGCGCCGCGCTCCGGCGGGCCGCACGGCGGGCATTGCCGGCGCGAAAGGGCGTGACAATGGATAATACAAGATTCAAATCCGATGCGACATTTTTTGACCGGCTCAGCAGTTTGAATTTCGGCTTGGTTGCGCTGGTTAGCCTGCTGGCCGGTGTGGGCTTTGTGGCGCTATATTCGGCGGCGGGGGGGGATTTTTCGCCGTGGGCAATGCGGCAAATGATGCGGTTTGGGCTGGGCTTTTTTGTCATGCTGTTTATTGCGCTGATTGATGTGCGCTATTGGTTCCGTTTGGCGTGGCCGATTTATATTTTGGGTTTTGGTCTGCTGGTTATTGTCGAGATCATGGGCCAAGTGGGAATGGGCGCGCAGCGCTGGATTAATCTGGGGTTCATGAATTTACAGCCTTCCGAGCTTATGAAGATCGGTGTGGTGATGGTGCTTGCGCGGCACTTCCATAATGCAAGTTTGCAAGATATGAGGCATGTGCGTTTTCTGCTCTCCGGCGCGGCGATGGTGCTGGCGCCCGTGGCGCTTGTCTTGCTGCAGCCTGATTTGGGTACGGCGCTGATGACCGTTATGGCGGGGGCGGCTATGTTCTTTTTGGCGGGCGCGCCGGTTTGGATTTTTCTGGGTGGCTTTGCCATTATCGGCGCGGCAATTCCGGTGATTTGGCATTTGATGCATGACTACCAAAAGCAGCGCGTCATGACTTTCCTTGACCCCGAGAGCGACCCGCTCGGCGCGGGCTATCACATTATGCAATCGAAAATCGCGCTGGGTTCGGGCGGCGTTGAGGGCAAGGGGTTTTTGCAAGGCTCGCAAAGCCATTTGAATTTCCTGCCCGAAAAGCAAACCGATTTTATTTTTACACTATGGGCCGAGGAATGGGGGCTGTTTGGCGGGCTGTTTTTATTGATATTATTCGGCATGGTGTTTGGCTACGGGCTGTGGATTGGTCTGCGCAGCCGCCATAATTTCGGGCGTTTATTGGCCATGGGCCTTACGGTGAATTTCTCGCTTTACGTGTTTGTGAATATCGCGATGGTGATGGGGCTTATTCCTGTTGTCGGCGCGCCCTTGCCGCTTGTTTCTTACGGCGGTACAGCGATGCTGGCGGCGATGATCGGCTTTGGCCTGATCATGTCGTGCTCGGTTTATCGTGATAGCAAGGTAACGCGAGTCTAAAGAGTGGCTTAAGCCGCGACAGCGATATCTTTATCTTTGAAGAGTTGCTGAAGCTCGCCGCTTTCATACATTTCGCGGACGATATCACAGCCGCCGACAAATTCGCCCTTCACATAGAGCTGAGGAACTGTCGGCCAGCTAGAGAAATCCTTGATGCCCTGGCGAATATCGGAATCCTCGAGCACATTCACATCTTTAAATGTGACGCCCATTAGCGAGAGCGCCTGCACGACGGCGGCAGAAAATCCGCATTGCGGAAAAACGGCAGTGCCCTTCATGTAAAGCACAACATCATTATCTTTATTGATACCGCGAATGCGGTCGAAAAGTACATTTTCCATCTTTTAAAATCCTATCCGTTTTGATTATTTAGTGGGAACAGAGGTTTGTATGGCCAGCGCGTGAAGGTCTTGATCCATTTTGCCCTGCAGCGCGGCATACACCATTTGGTGTTGTTGCACACGGCTTTTGCCCTCGAAGGCAGGGGAGGAAACATAGGCGGCATAATGATCGCCGTCACCGCGCAAATCTTCGATGCGGACTTGCGCATCAGGAATGCCTGCGGTGATTAACTCTTCAATTTCTCCGGCGCTCATGGCCATGTGATTAACTCCTGTTTATGCGGCGGCCCCATCGAGCTGCTTTTTGGCTTCGATCATTGCTGTTTCAAGTTCAACCAACATAATGTGATCGGAAATATCCAGATCTTTTTCATCAAAGTCGGCGCGTACCTTACGCAAAATATCATCAAAGCCGGGTTCTTCCAAATTTGCATCAACAACGCTCAGCGCATAGCTGGCGGCTTCATCACCAGCGAGGTCCAGTTTTTCGGCGGCCCACAGGCCGTAAATCTTCGACATACGCGCTTCGAGCGCAAAATTTTGCTGCGCTTCATGGGCGAATTTCTTCTCGAATGCGTCCTTGCGATCTTTAAAATCGGTCATGTTTCCTCCGTCTTGGTGGTATTACTTTTACCGCTCAGATATTTCTATCATTTGAATTTAATCAAATCCATTGTTATATGGTGGGGCAACGCAAAAATGACAAGGAAAAAGAGCTATGTCCAGACGCAAAAAACTCTATGAAGGCAAAGCAAAGACACTATATGAGGGCCCTGACGCGGGGACGGTGATTCAGTATTTTAAGGATAATGTTTCCGCCACTTCGATTAATCCGAATAAAAAGGGGGTTATTGCCGGTAAGGGCGTTTTGAATAACCGCATTTCCGCGCATTTGATGACCAAGCTGGAATCCATCGGTATTCCCACGCACTTCATTCGCTCGATTAATATGCGCGAGCAGTTGGTACGCAAGGTCGATATTATTCCGGTCGAGGTGGTTGTGCGTAATATCGCCGCAGGGGGGCTATGCAGAAATCTGGGCATTAAAGAGGGCACGATTTTGCGCAAGCCCCTCGTCGAATTTTTCTACAAGGATGATGATTTGAATGACCCGATGGTAAGCGAGGATCACATTATAACGTTTGGCTGGGCTGACCCTTACGAGATCGAAGATATGGTGTCTATGGCGTGGCGGGTGAATGATTATTTGAACGGCCTGTTTAGCGGCATCGGCATGACATTGGTGGATTTCAAATTGGAATTTGGCCGCATCGTTACCGAATATGACGAGGTTTATATTGTGCTGGCCGATGAATTATCGCCCGATAATTGCCGTTTGTGGGATTCTAAAACCGGCGAAAAGCTGGATAAGGATCGCTATCGCTATGATCTGGGTGATTTAATCGAAGGCTATCAATATATCGCCGAGAGATTGGGCCTGATACCTGCGGGCGGCATTCTCAACAAGGGCGGGAATGTCAATGAGAAGCTGGCCGAGAAGCTGGAGCTGATTGAAAACGAGCTTGGCAAAGAGCGCGACCGCCGCAAAGGCATCAAGAAACGCCCCAGAAAATAATATTCGTGATCTATAACGCACTGATACGTAGATGATTATTGCGCGAATTGTTCGGTCATGATGCGCTCGGCGAGGTTGTTGTCGCAATCAAACAGCAACGTGCAGCCAATCGAGCGTGATTCGTGAATTTTGACAGAAGCGATATCGCGCACTTCATGGGAATCCGCCGTGGCACTAACGCTGCGTTCTTCGGCGTCAAGAACGGTAAAGCTAACCTCCGATTTATTATTGAGCAACGCGCCGCGCCATTTGCGGGGGCGAAACGGGCTGATCGGGGTGAGCGGCAACAGATTCGCATCCAGCGGAATAATCGGCCCGCCTGCCGAAGAATTATACGCCGTGCTGCCCATTGGTGTGGAGAGCAAAAGCCCGTCACAAACTACTTCATCAAGGCGCTGCGTGCCATTGACGCTGATGCGGATTTTGGCCGTGCGGTGGGTCTGACGCAGCAACGCAACCTCGTTAAAGGCAACTTCTTTATGGGTCTTGCCGTGAATATCGGTGGCCTGCATACGCAAAGGATGCACTTCGAACGCGCATGCTTTTTCAAGGCGCGCGGGCAATTCCGCGAGATGATAGCTGTTGAGCATAAAACCAAGCGTACCCAAATTCATACCATAGAGCGGCTTTCCCAGATCGCCGAATTTATGCAGCGCATTAAGCATCATGCCGTCCCCGCCAAGGGTGACAATAACATCGGCATCTTGCGGCGCGATATTGCCATAGGCAGACTCAAGCGCCTCCAGCGCATCTTGCGCGCGGGGCTTATGGGAGGCGTAAAACGCTATTTTGCTAAAGTCGCTCATGGTTTTAGATGGAGTAGCTGTCGCTGGCTTTTTTGCCGGCATTCATCTCCGACCACAAATCGGGGTTTTTGAGGAAATCTTCAACGGCCTCTAATGTATCTTTGTCGAAATATTCTTCCTCGCGCGCAACCTCCAGCACATACCACCAATTTGTAAGCTCGTGCAGGGTAATGCCCGCTTTTTCCATGTTTTGCGTGCTGGCTTCCAAAATGCCGTAATGGAAAACAACAAAGGCATGGGTGATGGTGGCGCCGGCCTGACGCAGCACATCGATGAAGATTTTCTTGCTGCCGCCATCGGTTTGCAAATCTTCGATCAGCACGACTTTTGGCTCTTTGTCTTTTTCATGAAAGACGCCTTCAATCTGTGCCATGCGGCCAAAACCTTTGGGTTTTTTGCGGACATAGAGCATGGGTTTATGCATCAAATCGGCAATAAAAGCAGCGTAGGGAATACCTGCCGTTTCGCCGCCCGCAACATAACCGATTTCATCATCGCCAATCGCATCGGTGAGGATTTCCACGGCATAGCTCATCAACTCGTCGCGCTCGGAAGGGAAAGAGATCAAGCGGCGGCAATCAATATAAACAGGGCTTGTGCGCCCGGAGGTCAGGGTGAATGGCTCCTTTGCATTAAACAGAACAGATTTGGTATCCAGCAGAATTTTTGCTGCCACGCGGCCAATTTCATCTTTACGTTCTTGCGACATGAGCGCTCGTCTTTCTATTTTTGGTTATGGTGATAGCTGTTTTGCCCGTTTTTAGCGGATTATGCAAGTTTCTCGGGCATAAGCGGCTTTACTGGCTTGTCCATAAAATGCGCGCGACCCAATGAAATTCGGAGGATTTCAGGGCGCGGTCTTCGTAATCATTATTCAAGGAGCGCAATGTGATTTTGCTCGCCGAGCGCTGCACCAGTTCCTTGGCCAGCACTTGCCCGTCGGTTGTTTTCACAATAACGCGGTCGCCCTTGCGGATTTTGGCCGCCGGTGCCACAACCAAAATATCGCCCTTGCGATAAAGTGGCTCCATCGAATCGCCGCTGACTTTGAGGGCATATTGACGTTCTTCTTTCGGCGCTTCGAAGCCGGGCAGGGGAACATCATCCCAGCTATCGCCTGCCGGATAGCCGTCCTCGTCGAAATAGCCTTCGGTGCCCGCCTGCGCAAAGCCGATAACGGAAATTGATATGGCTGATTTATGGGTGGGCTGCATTTCCTCGGTGGCAATGAAGGCGATAAAATCGCTCATGGTGGCGCCTGTGACGGCCAGAATTTTCGCGATGCTTTCGGTGGACGGCCAGCGCGGTTTGCCGTCAGGGCTCAGGCGCTTGGAGCGGTTAAAAGCGGTCGGATCAAGCCCCGCCTGTTTGGCCAAACCCGAGGGCGAGAAGCCATGCGCGCTCGCCAGCTTATCAATGCCCCGCCAAATATCATCGTGAGTAAACATTCACTGTTTCCATTTTCATTGTGACATCGTTATTCGTCACGACCGCAGGCTCACTGCGCTTTGCTCCTCACGCCTTGTCACAATAAAAAGCGAAATGGTGACAAACAAAGTCTTGGCAAACCTCTTAGGACTATAGTCCCATCCCCGCATACACATGTAAATAAGAATAAATTCCTAAAAATAGATTGACAGGACGGGAAATATACCACAAAAAGAGAACATAAAGTGAACAAATATAGTTAAAAGACGCAAAAAAACAGGAGGCCGACCAAATGCAGACAAACCAAAGCCACGTGCAAAAGAATCGTTACGGGCATGAAATTATGCCCTTTGATAGCGTGCAGGAGGCATGGTTTTGGTTCATTCAGGCGCAACAAGCGCGCAATGAAGGGGCGCGGTTTTCCGCCGGATGCGGCATTGTTTCGCGCCCATGCGAGCCGGTGGATATTCTCAATATTTTAGGCAGGCTGCATCGCCAGCGCATGATTACCCGCGATCATTTGCTGGTGTTGCGCCATTACGGGCGGCGGCAAATGGCGCCTGACCGCTATCGCGCCAAAGAGATGCGCGCCTATCATATCTGGTATGAGGCGCTGGAGCGTATGCAGCCTGCGCTGGAGCGCAAAGGCATTGTCGCGCCGCAAAGTAACGGTTTTTCCCTGATGGCGGCACAATGATTCCGCACAAAAATTTAGATCCGCGGGATATTTATGTCGTGTTTTCAAATAACACGGAGCTGCCTTATTTGCGCGGTTTAAAAAAAGATTCCGGCATTGCTTTATTATAATACGATGCGGAGCGGATATAATTTCATATGACCCGCTATCGCATTACACGGAAATTTTGAAACACACGCTGCCAGCTAATTTTGATTTGGCGGCATGGCTGAAAGAGCGCGGCTGTACGGTCATAAAAACGTGCGCGCGCCATGATAAAAAACGCCCCGCGCCGCCGATGATTTTCACCTGTGTTGAGGCCGTAAAACGCATTTTAGGCATTCACAGCGTAAGAATTTTCACCCCGTGGCAGCTTTATCGCCATCTGATCAAGCAACAACAAAAAGGAGTTTAAAAATGGGAAGTCTTCTCTCTCAACCCAAAATGCCCGCGCCGCGCGTTATTAGCGTGCCCGCCGCGCCCGTGGCAAATGTTTCGGCGGCGACTGAAACGTCTGCACCGAGCGCAGAGGAAACAGCGGCGGCCAATGATGCCGCGCGATCTGCGCAGCGCAGCGAGAATTTATTACGCCGTGACCGCTCGATTTTCGGCACGGTTAAAACCGGATTACGCGGGCTGTTGACGCAAACCACAGACGCTAAACAGCGCAAAACCTTATTGGGAGAATAAATATGGAAGCATCTGAAAATATGAATGAAATTCCGGTGCATGATATCATCGCCGCGCGTGTGCTCAATCGTTATGATGCCGCGCGCCGCAGGCGCAGTGGCTGGGAAAAGCTCTGGCAGGATTGCTATGATTATGCGTTGCCGCAGCGCGGTGGTTTCACCAGCGAATCCCGCCCGGGTGCAGGCAAAACCGAAGATATTTTTGACGCGACAGCGATGGATGCGGCCGACCAGTTAGCGGCCAGTATGCTGTCGCATTTAACGCCCTCATGGTCGCAATGGTTCGGATTAAAGCCCGGCCCTGATCTTTCGCCTGCCGAGGCCGAAAAGCTGGCGCCGGTTTTGGAAAAGGCCGCAATGACCATTCAATCGCATTTTGACCGCTCGAACTTCGCGGTGGAAATTCACCAATGTTATCTGGATTTGGTGGTGGGCGGCACGGCGTCTTTGATGTTCGAGGAAACCGATCCGGGTAGTTTTTCCGCGTTTCAATTTTCTTCTGTGCCGCTTAAAAATATCGTGCTGGAGGAGGGTGCAACCGGCGCATTAGATGGCGCGTTTCGTACATTATCTTTGACGCTTGATCAAATCCGCAGCCGCTATGCGCTGGCCGTTATTGCGCCCAATGTCGAGCGGCAAGGCACGGATGATCCGCAGTTACGATTTGATGTGCTTGAGGCTGTGTTGCCCAACAAAAAGGGCGGTAGCGATTATTATGCCTTCTTGCAAGATACAGGTACCGCGCCGGAATTACTGCAAACCGGACGTTTTGACGGCGCGCCGATTATCGCGTTTCGCTGGCTCAAATCGCCGGGCGAGATTTATGGCCGCTCGCCGGTCATGAAGGCGCTGCCCGATATTAAGACCGCCAATAAGGTGGTGGAGTTGGTGCTGAAAAATGCGTCGATTGCCGTGACAGGAATTTGGCAGGCCGATGATGATGGCGTGCTGAACCCGGCCAATATCGAATTGGTGCCCGGCGCCATTATCCCCAAAGCGATTGGCTCGAAAGGTTTGCAGCCTTTGGATATGCCGGGACGGTTCGACATTTCGCAACTGGTTCTGGATAGTTTGCAGGCGCGCATTCGTCATGCATTGCTGGCCGATAAATTAGCGCCGGTTGCCAGCCCGCGCATGAGCGCCACCGAAGTTTTGGAGCGCAGCGCGGAGATGTCGATGCTGCTGGGGGCGACATATGGCCGCCTGCAATCGGAACTTTTAACGCCGCTCATTAAGCGCGCCTTTAATATTTTGCGCCGCCGCGGCGAGCTGCCCGATATTGCCCTTGATGGGCGTTTGGTGGCGATTGATTACCGCGCGCCACTGGCCAGAGCGCAAGGTCAGCGCAATGTTCAAAACACGCTGAGCTGGATTAATTCGGTGCTTTCAATGGGCGCAGAGGCCTCATTAGCGGTGAATTTACCCGAAGCCGCGCGGTTCCTGGGCGATGCGCTGGGTGTGCCCTCGCATCTTATTCGCAAGGATTTATCCTCGCTGGTTGAGCCATCGCTTGTGCCTGAAGTGCCGCCCGCGCCTGCGCCAGAAACAGCGCCCGAAACAGCGCCCGAAACACCGGAGAAAACATCAGAAACCACAACCCAAGAAGGAGACGAGAATGAGTCTGTTCAGGAATAACGACACCCATAATTTTGATCGCGATCTGGCCTATACCGCCAGCCCGCTGCAACGCCAGGAACAACGTGAGGTGGAGAAATCTTTTGCGCGTTTATTCGCCGGCGATGACGGGCAAAGGGTTCTGGCCTACTTGCAAGTTCTGACCTTTCATAAGGCGATGAGCCCCGATGCGGGTAGCGAGCATATGCGTTACACCGAAGGTCAGCGCGCATTGGTTGCTTCAATTTTGCGTCTTATTGAACGCGGAAGAACTTAAATTTTTAACCAATTTATCACCCCAAAAAAGGAGAAAAGAAAATGGATGTTAATCACTTAAATGAAGAAGTGCCCGAGAAATTCAAGGACACTGAAACCGGCGAACTCAAAGCCGATAATCTTCTCAAATCATATAAGGAGTTGGAGAAGAAAATGTCTGCGGCGCCGACGGGTGCGCCCGAAACACCCGAGGATTATTGCGTGGATTGTTCAAAGCACGGCTTGTTCGAAGCTGATGAGAGCGTCAATAAACGTATGCATGAAATTGGGCTGAATAATGAACAGGCGCAGGGTGTTTATGATTTGGCCGCCGAGCGCATGGTGCCGATGATCATGGAGATGGCCGGTGAGTTCGAAGCCGAACGCGAGCTTGAAAAACTGACGCAGCATTTTGGCGGCGCCGAGCAATGGGCGCAAATCTCGCAACAGCTTTTGACATTTGGCCGCAAGACTTTACGCCCCGATGTTCTGGATGCGCTGGCCTCGTCTTTCGAAGGGATTTTGGCCCTTGAAGGGATGATGAAAGGCGAGGAGCCGAACCTGGCAACGCAGGATATTAAGAGCACCGATTCAATGGAAGGCAAAGAGCTTCAATCCATGATGAAGGACCCGAAATATTGGCGTGATAAAGATCCGGCTTTTGTGGCGAAGGTCACCGAAGGTTTTAAAAAGCTTTACGGCTAACCCCAACTGTCATCCCCGCGAAAGCGGGGATCCCGGAGCGGCAAGCATTTGATTCCTGCTTTCGCAGGAATGACGATACTTGTTTATTTTAAGATTAAGATACGGCCTGGGAGTCGGCGAATTCCCGGGCCGTGTAATCATCGATTACATTTTGAAAATTGCCACGGGTTTTTTTGGTCAAAGGCGCGAATTGAAAGGAAACACGTTCGCGTGATTTACGGATCACTTTGGCCGTGTGCGGCACTTCGATGATGGAATTGCTAAGCTTGAATTTCAGGACAATCTCATGCTCTTCATTCAGGCCAAAGCGGCGCTCATCGCCCATAATTTGCAAACCACCCTGTGACCAGTCAATCACCGGATAGGGCTTATTGCCAACCATCGAAATGCACTGGTCAATGTCACGGCGCGCATGTTTGCGGCGTGAGTTTTCGTAGTTATTTGTGTCGTTGTTGGCTTTCAAGCCTGATAAAATATTGCCTAACATTCGTAATATCCCTTTTACGTTATGCTCAATATATACCAAGGTAGCCGTCAAATGCAAATATTTTTGTTTATGGTAAGAAAGTAAAAGGCGTTTTTATAATTTAACGCTTGACAATATAGGAATTAAATCCTATAACTTAATTATCAACGCCGGAATTGCGTCTTTATAAAAGGGCGTGTCCGGCGTTTTCTTTTTTGCGGATAAGCCCCCGTTGCCGAGAGGCGCGCGCCCCGCCACCCTTTAAATTTATAAAAGCCATTTACGGCCCGTCATTCGCGCCCTGCATATCTATGTAGGTAATCGCTATCGTACGCCAAGCCAAAGGGTTTTGTTTTTCATTTTAACTCTTTTGAAACGAGGTATGACTATGTCGACTACAATCGATCAAGCCTTCATCAAGCAATTCGAACGCGAAGTGCATGAGGCTTACCAAAGACAAGGATCCAAGCTGCGTAATACGGTGCGGACTATTTCCAATGTGAACGGCTCTTCGGCTGTTTTCCAAAAGGTGGGCAAGGGCACGGCCTCCACCAAATCAACGCATGGCATGGTGCCGGTAATGAATCTGGATCACTCTAATGTAGAAGTGGTTTTATCGGATTATTACGCCGGTGACTGGGTTGATCGTCTGGACGAGCTGAAAACCAATATTGATGAACGTCAGGTGATTGCCAATGCCGGTGCGCATGCGCTGGGCCGTAAAACGGATGAGTTGATCATTAACGGGCTGGCCACGCCGCGTCTTCTGATGTTCAAACGGATATTAGCTGGCATGGCGACCGCGCCGCTCACTTTGTGAATAACATGATGAGCCAAGGCGCTGGTCTGGTTGACGAGGCCGGAATTATCGAGATTCAGTGTGACGAAACACCGGATTAATCGCTAAGCCCGTAACCCCCTAACACGTTATCCGCACTTCCGTCATTCGAGCGCAAGCTGGAATCTAGTGCCTCTTGGCTCCCGGATCCCCGCTTGCGCGGGAATGACAATGTGGCGGTGGGGATAACGTTTTTTTAAATTTTACAAAGGAGATATCAAATGGCTTTTACAGCTTCCGATCTGAGCGTGCTTGCGTACGCCAATAACTTTACGCTGTGGCATTATGCCACGGCTGATGACGCCGTAACGGGCGCTGGCTATTTCAACAAGGCCAGCGACATGTTGCGCGTGAATGACCTGATTATCGCGAATGTCGATACTGATGGCACGCCGGCGACCGTATTTTACGTGGTCACCGCAAGTGCAGGCGGCGCGGTAACGGTGGCGGCTTACGCTTAATCGTTCCCCGCTTGCCCTGTGCAGGTATCGATGCGGGCTGCGGCTCTTCCTTTCCCCTTTTTGTGTGCGGGATTTTATATTCCCGGGCGCAAGAATGGCGGAGCCGCGGCCCCATTAATACGGCTAGAGACACAATGAAGGATGATAGAGCCAATAGGTATGGACGAGCAGCAGCTCGTTCTGATAAATTTGCATCAGCGCGCGGAGCTTGTCTTTTCTTTGTATGCGCTTTTTTCTTTATGCTCGCTCCGCCTATAGCTATTTGGGTTGTGCATGACTTTAGTATAGATGCATTTACGATCGATAGTTGTTTGGATCGCGGTGACCGATGGGATTATCAAGATCAAGTGTGTAAGATGAATTTCTCGAGAGATTTAAAACTATGAATATTTTAAAAGTTGGATTTATCGTTTTTGCTTTTGCATTTTGTGCGCTGTTTTTGTCTATAGGATTATTTGAGTTTTATATTTGGAAAAGTCATGGCTTTTCAGAAAACTATAAAGAAATTCAAAGATGTATTGAGCATGGCAGCCGATGGGATTATGAGGGTCATGAATGCGAAACTCAGGATCTTGAAAATTAACAAAACCAAGTATAACACCCGCCCCGCCCCCTGATCAAAAGAGTGGCGGGTTTTTTATTGCCCTTTTTTCAATTTAACAAATGGAGATTTCCCATGGCACTTAATGATGTTGCCCTTGCCAGCCGTGCGCTGGTGCGGATTGGCGCAGCGCCGATTACCGCGTTTGATGATAATACGGCCGAGGCGGAAATTGCCGCGTCTTTATTTGCGCCGACGCGTGATGCGTTGCTTTCGGCTTATCCGTGGAGCTTTGCGACGGGGCAGGTCGCTCTGTCTGAACTGGGCGCGGTGCCGGTTGCCGATTACGATCATGCTTTTGGTTTGCCCAATGATTATTTGCGGGCTTTGTCCGCCGGTGCGGGCGGTAAAGGGCGCGGTTTGAATTACCGCATTGCCCGTGGCGCGCTGCACACGAATTCGGAGAGCGTTATTTTAACCTATGTTTTTCGCCCGGATGAAAGCGAGTTCCCGCCTTATTTTGACCAAGCGTTGATTTCTCGTTTGGCGGCGGAATTTACCATTCCCGTGACCGAGAACACGTCACGCGCCGAGGCGTTATTCCGTCTGGCCGAGCAAGAGTTTGAACGCGCAAGGCAAATAGATTCGCAGCAAGATAGCCCCAACCGCATTGAAGATTTCACCCTCGTTGACGTTCGTGGTTGAGCTTCCATCGTTCACGCTCGGGCGTCGTCAAATTTCGGCTAACGTATGTTCATACGTGCCGCCTGATTTTCCTAGCCGAACGCAAACGTTGTTTGCTCATAAATTTAAGGACAAATTTTCATGACAAGAATTAGAGATATTAAAACGACTTTTACTGCCGGTGAAGTGTCGCGCGAATTGCTGGGCCGTGGAGATTTGCGCGCCTATGATAATGGCGCTTTGGCGCTGCGCAATGTTTTTATTAACCCGACGGGCGGCGTCACGCGGCGCTTTGGCTTGTCCTATATTGACGCGGCGGCGGGTGAGGGCAAGTTGATTGCGTTCGAATTTAATACCGAGCAAACGGCACTGCTGGTTATCACCGATGCGGCGATTAATATTTATAATGCGGGCGTGCTCGAAGATACATTGGCAGGGCCATGGAGCGAGGCGCAAATCCCCCAGCTTTCATGGACGCAAAGCGCGGATACTTTATTGATAACTCACCCCGATGTGCCGCCGAAAAAGCTGGTGCGCTCTAGCGGCGGGTCATGGAGCTTGCTCGACTGGACATTTTTCATTGATGGTAATGTGACGCAGCAGCCTTATTATAAATTCGCAGGTAGCGCGGTGACATTAACACCAAGCGGTACGAGCGGCACGATTACGCTGACGGCCTCTAGCGATGTTTTTACAATTAATCATGAAAATACGAGATTGCGGGTTGCGGGCAAGGAAGTCGAGATTACCGATTTTGACTCGGCGACTGTTGTGACGGTGGATGTGCTTGAAACGCTTCCGAATACTGATGCGACGATTGATTGGTATGAACAAGCTTTTAGCGCCGCGCGCGGATATCCGATCACGGTGGCGTTTCACCAAGACAGATTGGTGATTGGTGGTTCGCGTGATTTACCCAACAGGCTTTGGTTTTCCAAGACCGGTGATTTGTTCAATTTTGATTTGGGTGCGGGTTTGGATGACGAGGCGATCGAGTTCTCTATTCTCTCCGACCAAGTAAACGCCATCCGCGGTATGTTTTCCGGCCGCCATTTACAGGTGTTCACCTCTGGCGCGGAATGGATGGTGACGGGCGCGCCGCTCACGCCGACCTCGGCGCAGGTGACGCGGCAAACCAGAACGGGCTCGCGCATTGATCGCTATGTCCCGCCGGTGAATGTTGATGGGGCGACCTTATATGTCGCGCGCAATAAGGGCGAAATTCATGAATTTATTTATACGGATTTAGAGCAGGCTTATAAATCAACCGACCTTGCATTGCTCTCGCGGCATGTGATTACAGATCCGATAGAGCAGGATTACGATCAGAAAAACCGCCTGCTATTCGTGGTGCGGGCGGATGGCAAATTTGCCACGCTGACAGTGTTCCGGGCGGAGCAGGTTTCCGCCTGGACGCTGCATGAAACGGACGGGCAAGTGAAGTCGGTTTCGGTTGTCGGCGACGATGTGTATTTGCTGATCAAACGCGGTAGTGCTTATTTGATTGAGCGATTAGGAAGCACTTATTTTCTCGATTCTGCGTTGGAAGGAACCGTTGGTTCACCCGCCACAATGTGGTCGGGGCTTGATCATTTGGAAGGCAAGAGCGTACAAATTATTGCCGATGATATTGTGCTGCCCAGCCAAACTGTAACAAGCGGGCAGGTCACATTAAGCGAAGCCGCCAACAAAGTTCAGGTTGGTTTACCCTTCACGCATATCGTTGAGCCGCTGCCGCCAAGTGCGCAAAGCGGCGTGGGGTCGGGACGAAAAATCCGTCTTATCGAAGGTCTTTTCCGGCTGCAAAATACAGCAGCGTTTCGGGTTGATGTCGGGCGCGGCTTGAAAGATGTGAGCTTGCGCGATCTTAGTGAGGGCACGCCCCTTGATGCCCCTGCGCCGCAGGTAAGCGGCGATATAACCGTGCGCGCATTGGGCTGGCAACAAGACGGCACCAAGCCGCTATGGCGCATTGAACAAAGCACGCCGCTGCCTTTTACGCTGCTTTCAGTCACATCAGAAATTAAAGTTAACGATTAACCCATGCCGTTATTCCGCTTTTTAAATGTCTCTTGCGAGACGCAGCGGATATGACATCAATTTTTATATAAGGAGATAAAGAATGGCTCAGATGCAAAGCATTGCACAATTTCTGCCGGCGATCCAGGCAGGCGTGGGGCTTGTCACGAATGTAGTATCAACATTTGGTGATGCTGCTGATGAAAAGGATTCACAAAATCAAGCCCTGATGGCTTTGCGGCGCAGGCAAAATGAAAATATACAGCAAGCTCAAGAAGATGCGGCTTTGGAGCGCGATAAAATTGTGTCCTCTGCTAAACAAGCAGATCTCCAACGTCGTAAGGCCCTAAAGCGTGCGGTGGCCCGGCAGCGGGCGAATTTTGCGGGTAGTGGTATAACAGGCCGCGGTGGTTCATCCGAAGCGGTCCTGTTGGGTTTGTTTGATGAATCCGATATTGAGCGTCAAGATCGTGCACGTCTTGATCAGTTGCGGTTTAATGCGCTTGATCAAAATCTTGATCAACGCCAGCGCCTGAACCTTATTCAGCGTGCCGAGCTGCAGGAGCGCAACAAGCTTAATCTAGCCGCGCAATCGCGCCAAAATATTATCGGTACAGCAGAAGATGTTATTAAGACAGGCTTCCAAGCTGCTAAATTATTTGGATAAGTTGAGGTCTTGGAGCAAACAGGAAACAAGAATTAAAAGGCAAAGTTCATATCAATGCAGATGGACGTCTGAGTAGACCCAAATTTAGGTGGCGCGATGAATAATCAAATTCAAATTTATTCAGAAGGACATATACCAGATCACTATGAGCTTTTGGCTTTGCTCCTTCTTTTAACAGGGCTGGTGTGTTTTATCTGCATAGTCATTGCATATATTGCATAGCGTAAAACTATTTCCTGGCGCGGCGCTTTTATTCTGGGCGGCATCACTGGTTTTGTGATTTGTATGGCGGCTCTTTATATCTGGCTAGCCTGGTTTTTCATTTTTTAGTTTCAATTTTTTTAAATAGGATTTTTCCCATGACCGAGCACATAAAAATGCCGGATGTGACGCCGCTTGTGCGGTATGTTGCGGACGGCACGCAAACGATTTTCAATTATAATTTCCCGATTTTTGCCAGCGAAGATTTGATTGTCAAACTCGATGGTGCCGCGCAGACAAGCGGTTTTTCTATCTCCGGCGCGGGCGTAACGGCGGGGGGCAGCGTGACATTTACCAGCGCGCCCGCCAATAATGTTGTTGTGACGTTAGAGCGAAAACTACCTTTGGAGCGTATGACGGATTTTCTGGAAGGCGGCGAATTTTCGGCTTCCTCGATTAACACCGAGCTTGATTATTTAACGGCGTCGGTACAACAAATTTCGCGCATAAATAATACGATGCTGCGCTATGACGATACCGAAGATCCGGGCAATTTGGAGCTGCCGGTAAAATCTTTGCGTGCCAATAAAGCGCTGGGGTTTGATGGTAATGGCAATCCGGTTGCAGTGAGTTTGGCGGGGTCAATGGCCGCGCCGGATTATACGGCCACGGGCACGGGCGCGGCAACGCGCACCAGCGCGGATAAATTTTCGGACATGGTTTCGGCGAGAGATTTCGGCGCAATCGGCGACGGGGTGGCGGATGACACAGCGGCGATTCAAAATGCATTAGCGGCCAGTGACGCGGTTTATATTCCGCCCGGAACATATCGCATTGCCGCCACGATTACTCTGGCCGAGGGGCAGTCGCTTATCGGCGCGGGCGCGGCGAGCATCATTCAATGTCAGACAAATTTATTTAACGGCATTGAGATGAAAGCCGGTCATGCCAATATTTCGAATTTGAAAATCTTTGGCGGTTTGGCTGCGATTAAAATTTTTGGCTCTTTTGGTTCGGCCATTCAAAACCGTTTGAGCAATCTTATTCTTGAAGGTGCCGATACCGGGATTTTACTCGACGGTCATAGCGATTCCGCTAAGTCGTGCAGTTATAATTCCATCAATGATGTTGTGATTAACGGGCCGCTTGTGCATGGGGTTCATGTCACAAAAAGCGGCGCGGGCGAAGCGCCCGCCGGAAATATTTTCTCCGGCGTTCGTGTGATTTCAGGAACTGCTATCACCAGCGATACCGGCTTTTATATCGAGCATGGCGCGGGGCAAAATTGTCTTGTGAATTGCGAGGCGGATGTGAATGACGCGAGCGCGGATCACTGCGTGCGCATCGGTGCAAGTGCAGCCAAGACAATGCTAGTGAATATCACAACCAATTCCGGCGGCAGCATCCCCAATATTACGCTCGATTCCGGCTCCACCGATACGGCGATAACAAATTTAAATGCCCGAAGTGGCGGCGCGGTAATCAACGATAATTCCGGCGGTTCCTATCAAGCGGTCAATGCCGGCAGCGATGAGCTGAACACAATGCGCAAGAGCGTGGTGAGTGATCTGAAATCCACTCTGCAGCGCTATGACACCGAATTTATCGATACGGCCGGTACAACAAATCTTGATCTCTCCCACAGCGTTCATATTGTGAATGCGACAAATGGCGCGATGAGTATTGTTCTGCCCGCAGCAAGCAGCGCGGCGGCGGCCGTTATCATGGTCAAGAAAATCGATAGCAGTGCCAATATTGTCAGCATCAGCGAAAGCGGCGGCGATGGGCCGGACGGTAAAACGCTCCAGCTTGGCGGTGCCTATGATTTTGCCATGATGATTTCCAATGGCGCGAACTGGTTTATTATTGCGTCCAACCGGATGAGCGGCAATACGCGCTACGCCGATACGACCGGCACTTATGACATCGATATGGCGGTGGATACTTATATTCTTTCCAGCAATGGCGGCGTTTTAACCGCGCGTCTTCCTCCGGCGAATGCGGTGGAATCTATTGGCCGGACGATCACCATTAAAAAGACGGATAGCTCGTCTAACAATGTCACCGTAACCGAGCAAGGCGGCAGCGGGCCGGATCAATCAAGTCAGGTTTTGAGCGCGCAATATCAGGCAATCACCGTCGTGTCAGATGGCGGGCAATGGTACGTCGTTTCAAGCTACCCATAAAATAATAATAATGAACAGGATAATTCATGAAAAAAATCGAAGACGAAACGCGTGCGCGTATCGCCGAATTTCTGCCTGGCGCCATTGCTAAAACTCTGGGCTCGTATGAAAAATTTTCGGGGCAGGATGCTCCTTTCGAGGCCAAAGAATTTACGGCTCATCATAATGCCTGCAAGGTTGCGATTGCACATATCGAGTTGCTGATTAAGCTGGCGCGCTGGGCAGATATTCCGTTGGAGGGGCGGGGCTGTGATAAGCAGCTCGCCTCTATTATTCAGGCGGCGCAGGTCGAGGTGAATAAATATGAGGGTAACGTGAAATAAAACTACTTTGCTGCGCCGCACTTCGCTTAGGATTTAAGTATGAGTGAAAATCCTGTCGTGCAAGTGAATGATGATTTTATTAGCGCCGTTAATGGCGCTAAATATCCACGAGCTGTTGAATGCGATCTTGCATTGGCAGAAATCGGTTTGAATATCGTATTCGAAGTGCAGGTTAAGGGGCGTCCTTACGGCAAGGCTGTTGTGCGCGAATATAGTGCCGATGAGAACGGCCCCTCCATTGCCAAAGTCATTGCTGTTGGTGGCGCGCTCGAAGAGCAAAACCTGCCCGCGCGCGAAGTCGCTTAATTTTTTAAAAACCCCTAAATCATAAGAGGTCATGAATGCCCCGAAATTATATCGGGAAGTTCGCCATCACGCAGGCGGACTTCCGGCTGTTTGTTGTGCTGTGGAATCAGATGCAAAATCTCTCTACGCCCGACATCCATCTAGATATTTGTTCATGGCTGGAGCAACGATGGCAGCAAGGGGATAAAGAATTATTGCTGATGGCGTTTCGCTCGGCCGGGAAAAGTACGCTGGTGGGGCTGTTCGCCGCGTGGCTTTTATACCGCCAGCCCGATTTGCGGATTTTGGTTTTGGCGGCCGAGGGCACGCTGGCGAAAAAGATGGTGCGTAACGTCAAACGTATCATTGAGCGCCATCCTTTGACGCCGAACCTGAAACCCGAACGTGCAGACCAGTGGGCGAGTGATCGGTTTACGGTGAAGCGCATGATGGAATTGCGCGACCCGTCGATGTTGGCGCGCGGTATGACATCGAACATTACAGGCAGCCGCGCCGACATTATTATATGTGATGATGTCGAGGTGCCTTCGACTTGCGATAGTGCGGAGAAGCGCGAGGGGCTGCGCGAGAAATTGGCGAGGAGCGTGAATTTTTAAACGGCTATAAACGTCTTGTGACCCCGCTCGTGAACAAGGATGGCGAGAGCGCATGGCCGGAGCGTTTTAGTGACGCCGATATTGCGCGCATTAAAAATGCGACGGGCCCGAATAAATTCACTTCGCAAATGATGCTGCGTCCCGTCAATATTGCCGAGGGGCGATTGAATCCGGCGGCGCTGCAATTTTATAATGATGAACTTGATTACACGCCTCAGCTTCGTACCTTATATATAGGGCAGCGCAAAATGATTTCGGCCAGCGCGTTTTGGGATCCAGCCTTTGGGTCGCATAAGGGTGATCACAGTGTTCTGGCGGTTTTATTCGGTGATGAGGCGGGGAATTATTTTCTGCATCACATGGAATATATTAAATTAAGCAGCGCAGATGAACGCGATGAAGCCACCCAGCAATGCGGGATTATCGCCAAGCTGGCGCAGCGTTTTATGCTGCCCGCCATCACGGTCGAGATTAACGGTATCGGGCGGTTTTTGCCCAATATTTTGCGCAATGTTTTAAGTCAGGAAAATGTGCCCACCAGCGTCATAGAGCAGGTCAGCAGCGTTGCAAAAGAAACGCGTATTCTCGAGGCGTTCGATGCATTGCTAGCCGCAAAGCGTTTATATGTGCATGAGGACGTGCGTAAAACACCGTTTTTAATGGAGATGCGCGAGTGGCGACCGGATAGCGCCAAGGGCCATGATGACGGGCTGGATGCCGCCGCCGGTGCCATCGCCGCGCAGCCTGATCGCTTGAAACGATTGTACGGGCAGGGCGCTTATAGCTGGATGAAATCTTCCGGCTCCCATAGGGCCAAGTCGGATTTTAAAGTTTAAACAATGCAAGGATTACAAATGGATATGAGCTTTTTTGAAGTTTTCGGTGCCGCGCTGATGGCCTTTTTTACCTCCGTGCTGGGGGTGGTGTGGAATAAGGCCGATAAGGCCGAAAAAATCTCGGAGCAAAACCGGATTTTCCTTGAGCATATGGATAAAAATATCGATAAAACGGCCGAGCTGACCGAGCGCTTAACCTCGCTCGAGGCGTCTTTCAGTGTCGAGATCAAGAATTTATCGCTGAATATTAAACGGCTGGAGAGCGCTGTATTGCGCCTTTATCAGGAAAATCATCCCCGCTTTCATAGTCCCGATAAATAACGAAACGAAACGCACCGTAATATAATAAACAGGAGATTTAAAATGAAGAAACCAACTCTGACCGCTATTGGCGGTATGGATGTGCCGCCGCGCGCGGACAGCAAAGAATTTTACCGTGAATTAGAGGTCGATGTGCTGGCCCGCACGCTGTGGGGCGAGGCGCGTGGCGAGGGCGCGCTGGGCATGAAGGCGGTGGCTTGCGTGATTTTAAACCGCGTCAAGATTGCCGAAGTTCGCGGCAGTTATTGGTGGGGAAATAACATCATTCAAGTGTGCCAAAAGCCTTATCAGTTTAGCTGCTGGAACCGCTCTGATCCGAATTTTCGCAAGCTGCAATCTGTGGCCACGGATGATTTGCATTTTGCCACGGCCATGCGCATTGCGCGGCGCGCGGCGGCGGGAACGCTGGTGGATATCACGGATAGCGCCACCCATTACCACGCGGCGGGCATTACACCCTATTGGACGAAAAATGAAAAGCCGGTTGTGACGCTGGGGCGGCATATATTCTTCCGGTTGGTGGAGGCGTAAATTTTAAAAACCACGAAGGCACTAAGTTCAAATAAGAAAAAAATTTTTTAAAACTTATTGATCCTTAGTGCCTTCGTGGTGAATCAAAAAGGATTTTGAATAATGCTGGAAACTATATTAGCGAAAGTCGGATTGCCGGTCTTGATTAACATCGTTGCCGAGGCGCTGGGGCAGGTGAATACGCCCGTCACAAAAGGCGCATCCGCCGCGCTCAAGCAAGTCGATGATGCGCTGAAACAAGGCCAAATCAGCGCCCGCGATATGCGCGAGGCCAACCGTCATGTTGAGGAAATTGCGCGCATGGAATCCGAAGAAATCCGCGCGTCTATTGAATCGGTCAATCAATCATTGCGCGCGGAAATTGCCTCGCAAGATGTCTATGTGCGGCGGATGCGCCCGACATTTGGCTATCTGATGGCGGTGAGTTGGGCGGCGCAGATGTTGGGGCTTGCCTATGTCATTATTTTTGATACCGCCAAGGCGGGCGCAGTGATTGCCTCCATGGGCTCGCTCAGCGCGATATGGGCGGTGGGTTTATCGGTGCTGGGTATTTATGTTTATAAGCGCAGCGAGGATAAAAAGCTGAGTATTCCCGAGACAATCTTTTGGAATAAATCGCGCGAATAATTCCGATTTCCCTTTTCACTGACGCGAAAATCCTTATAGTCATTGGCAAATTCAACCATATAAAAAGGATCGTTCGGTGCGCATTAAAAAGTTGGGAATTGAAGACGCTTATAAGCTGAAATATTTGCCGGGCGAAGTTGTGAAGGCCGCGCAAAAATTTTTAAAAATGCAAGCCGCCGGCGGTATCTTGTTGGTTATTGCCGCATTGGTTGCGATCCTGATCGCCAATAGCCCGCTTTTCGTTCATTACGACCATATTTTGAACGGCATTAAATTCCGCATCGGCTTTAATGATTTGGTCACCAATTTCGATCTGGAAGTGAATAAATCTGTCTTGTTATGGATCAATGACGGGTTTATGGCGGTCTTCTTTTTCCTTGTTGGTCTTGAGATTAAGCGCGAGATTAAAAGCGGCGAACTCTCAACCCGTGCGCGGGCGTTGTTGCCCATGATTGCAGCGGTTGGCGGTATGATTGTTCCGGCGGCGATTTATTATTTCATTAATATAGATACGCCGGAAAACCTGAACGGGTGGGCTATTCCCGCCGCAACCGATATTGCGTTTGCGCTGGGTGTGCTGGCGCTGCTGGGTAGCCGCGCGCCGGTGCGCCTCAAGATTTTGCTCACGGCGATTGCGGTGATTGATGATCTGGGCGCGATTTTGATTATCGCGATTTTCTACACAAGCAATGTAGCGCTGGAACCGCTTTATTTCGGTGCGGCGGCATTGGTCGGGTTGGCGCTGCTGAATTCACGAAACGTGTCCAGCACAACGCCCTATTTAATTCTGGGCTTTATATTGTGGCTGGCGGTTTTAAAGTCCGGTGTGCACGCCACGCTTGCCGGGGTCGCGACGGCATTTTTCATTCCTATGACGTGCAAGAAAGATCCGAACCATTCACCGTGCCAGCATCTTGAGCATGCATTGCATCCATGGGTTGCCTTTGGAATTTTGCCCCTATTTGCGCTGGCCAATGCGGGTGTTCCTTTTACCGGTATGGGGCTGCATTCACTGGCCGAGCCGGTGACGCTGGGGATTATTGCCGGCCTGACTATCGGGAAACAAGTGGGGATTTTCTCTCTAATGTGGATCACGATTAAATCCGGTCTCTCGCCTATGCCTCACGGCACAAACTGGGCACAGCTTTATGGCGTGTCGATATTATGCGGTATTGGTTTTACCATGTCGCTGTTTATTGGCGGGCTGGCATTTGAAGATGTTCACCATCAGGCATCCATACGCTTGGGTGTATTGGTCGGCTCGATTATTTCGGCGACTATGGGCTTTACCGTCTTGTATTTGGCAGGGCGCAAGTCTGCGAAACTTGATGAAAGTGCGAAAACTTCATAAGCGACATCTGGCATTAAGATTAAAAATCGCTTATCCTCTTCGGGCAGATAACAATCTGATTCGAAAGGATTTCTCATGAGCGACAAGACCCCAATTACAGTAGCCCGCGGCGATGGTATCGGCCCGGAAATTATGGATGCCACGCTGCAAATATTAGAGGCGGCGGGTGCGCAGCTTGAGATCGAAGAGATCGAGATCGGCAAGGCCGTCTATGAAAGCGGCGTTACAAACGGCATTTCCGATGGCGCGTGGGATTCGCTTAACCGCACGAAAATATTCCTCAAGGCTCCTATAACCACACCGCAGGGTGGCGGGTTTAAATCCCTCAACGTGACGATCCGCAAGCAATGCAGCCTTTATGCGAATGTGCGCCCTTGCGTGGCCTATGCGCCCTACGTGAAAACGCATCATCCGAAAATGAATTTGGTGATTGTGCGCGAGAATGAAGAGGATCTTTATGGCGGTATCGAATATCGTCAGAGTCAGGATGTCATGGCCTCGCTCAAGATTATCTCCCGCCCGGGCACCGAGCGTATTTGTCGTTATGCATTTGAATATGCGCGGGCCAATGGCCGCAAAAAAGTCACCTGTATGTCCAAAGACAATATCATGAAAATTTCCGACGGGCTGTTTCACAAAGTCTTTGATGAAATCGCCGCCGAATATCCCGACATTGAAAATGATCATATGATTGTCGATATCGGTACGGCCAAGGTTGCCGCGCATCCGGAAATGTTCGATGTGATTGTCACGGCGAATTTATACGGCGATATTATCTCCGATGTGGCCGCCGAAGTAACAGGCTCTGTCGGGCTGGGCGGCTCTGCCAATATCGGCGCCGACTTTGCGATGTTCGAAGCCGTGCATGGCAGCGCGCCGGATATTGCCGGTCAGGGCATCGCCAACCCATCGGGTTTATTATTGGGCGCAGTACAAATGCTGGTGCATATCGGGCAAGGCGATGTCGCCGCGAAGATTCATAATGCGTGGCTGAAGACGATCGAGGATGGCATTCATACCGGCGATATTTACCGCTCCAAAGAGGATGGCGGCGTGAGCACCGAAAAAGTCGGCACCGATGGTTTCTGCAAAGCTGTGTTGGCGCGTTTGGGGCAAAGCCCGTCAACATTAACGCCGGTTGATTATTCATCCGTGCCCTCGGGCGGCTTGAAATTACCACCCCTCAAGCCCCGCGTCACCGTGCCGCAAGAACGCGTTGGCGTTGATATTGGCATTAACTGGGACGGCAGCGCCGATGATCTGGCCGCAAATGTCCAAGCGTGCGAGGCGGATAATCTCAAGCTACAAATGATTTCCAATCGCGGCACAAAAGTATGGCCCGACGGCAAGGCGGGCACATTTTGCGCAGATAATTGGCGCTTGCGGTTTATGGCCGATGACGGGCAGGGCGTGAAAACCTCGCAAGTGATTGCCCTGATGCAGCGCATGAACGAGAATGATCTTAATTTCACCAAATCCGTGATGCTGAATAATTATGACGGCGTGCCGGGCTTTACAGTGGCTCAGGGCGAATAGCTCCCTTCGCTCTTTATCCTCCGTGCGTCGTTGTTTCGTCGCTTGCGTATGTTTCAATGCGCGGCGCGCCTTACGCCTCGCCGGAAAATAAATTGCCGTGAGAGTATAATGGGCAAGGCCTGTTTGTGGTATAATAATGTCATGCGTTTAGTCTTATTTTGTTTTGCATTCATTATTCTCGCCGCGCCGCAAGCGCAGGCGCAAAATTACGGCGTGAATAAACCACAGCGCATAAACACAAACCTTGCGCCGTTAATTATTCCGCACCGCCAGCATTGGGGTGAGCAGCGCTCGCAGTATATAAATATGGATCTTGATGATCCCGTGCCGCCTAATATCCCCGCTGTGGTTTTCAAAGACCCTGTCCCGCCCAAAATATTGGAAGACCGCATTGATGCGCTGTTTTATGGCGTGAATAGCTATATTGCGCCTGAGTTTGATGTCTTTGGCTATGCGGTGCGCGGTTACATGGATGATGTGCTCACGCCAAGCCGCATGAATAGCCCGCAAGAGGCGCTGGATGAATATAAAAATATTCGCCGCGCGCGCATTGTATTTGATCATTGGCAAAAAGATCTGACGGCGCAAATCAAATCCCTCGAGGCCGAAATTGAAGAAAGAGGCGCGCCGCCGCGCATGATCGGAAAGCTTACATATAATAAAGGCATCATAGAGGCCTTTATGGCCGATATGGATGCGTGGCTGGCCGCCAATCAGGCTATGGCGGAATTTTATATAAGCAAAAGCGGGCAGTTTGAAATTGTGTATCCGGTTTATTATTTCTTGAATAATGCCGATCAGCAGGAATTTGCAAGCCTCTATGAGGCGCGAATACTTGCCCTGACGCAAATGCAGACCCATTCGCTTTTCGCTAAAATGATTTATTAAGCCGATGCGGCTTTCACTGTATTGGCCAGCAGGCAGGCGATTGTCATGGGGCCGACACCGCCCGGAACGGGGGTGATTGCGCCCGCGACTTTTACGGCCTCATCAAAATCAACATCGCCGCATAATTTTCCCCCACCATCTTTGGAGTCCATGCGGTTAATGCCGACATCAATTACGACCGCGCCGGGTTTGATCCAATCGCCCTTGACCATTTTGGCGCGTCCCACGGCGGCAATCAGAATATCGGCGTTTCTGCACACCTCTTCGAGATTCTTTGTGCGTGAATGGGCGGTGGTGACGGTGCAATTTTCTGCCAAAAGCAAGCTCGCCATCGGTTTGCCGAACAGTAGCGAGCGGCCAATCACAACGGCGTTCATGCCTGATAAATCCTCGCATACGGATTTGATCAGTAATAACGAGCCTTGCGGTGTACACGGCACCAACCCATCCAAACCTGCCACCAGCTTGCCGATATTAGGCAGCGTCAGCCCATCAACATCTTTAGCCGGACTAATGCTTTGAATAAGCGCGTCACTATCAAGGTGATCGGGCACGGGCAGTTGCAGTAAAATGCCATGCACATTGGGGTTGGTATTAAATTGGGCAATGGCGGCGGCCACTTCGGCTTGGGTGGTGTTTTCAGGCAAGCGCGTCTCGAAACTTTCAATACCCGCATTTTGGCAGGCCTTGATTTTATTACCGACATAAACCTGACTGGCCGGATCATCACCCACCAAAATAACGCCCAATCCGGGTGCGGTGGGCATCTTGGATACGCGCTGTTTAATCTCGGCGCGCAGGCTTTTGGCGATCTCTTTTCCGTTGATAATGGTCGCTTCGCTCATAATCTAATATCCGAAGAAAATAGGAATGATGAGCTGGTTCTTTATTAAGGACAGACCCAGAATGACAATTAAAGGCGTAATATCAATGCCGCCCAGCGGGGGGATAACACGCTGCAAAGGTTTGTAAATCGGGTCGGTTGCGCGCTGTAATAACCCAATAAGATTTTGCGCTTTTCTGTTGCCTGCATTAATGACGTCAAAAGCGATAAGCCAGCTCAGCGCGACCTGAACGATAATCAGCGTCATATAAATATCGATGGCAAATGCCAGTATTTGGCCGATGATGAGCATAGAGACCTCGTTTTCCTGTATGTTGTTACAAGGGTTTAGCACAGGGCTGGCGCGCAAAAAAGCCTGTTTTTTATTAAGCTATTAACATTATTGAGGTAGAGTGGAGTTAGTAAAAAGGGGGTTATATGCAACGCATTTCAAAACTACTGGCAATTTCCGCGCTATTTTTGGCTATTTCAGCCACCGCTACCGCCCCTGCATTGGCGGCGAGTGAGGATTGCAAGCCGCCGCAACCGACAAAAATCAGCATTAAACCCCAGAGCGCAAAGCTGAAATATGATGTGAGCCGTTCTGTGGCTGATTTGCAGGCAGTGGAGATTGATACGGTTAATCCGCATGGTTTTGGCGGTGCTTCTGTCACGCAAGGCTTTATGGAGGGGCAAATTCAAATGGTGCCCTCGGTGAAGTTGAATTATCGCCAGATTGAAGGCACGCGCAATGTGTGTTTGTGGTACGAGGAAATCGGGCTGAAGATCAAAATTGACCCGAAAATCGTGCTGGCCAAAGAAGTATATGACGACAAATGTATGCGCGCCGCCGTGGTCGAGCACGAGAAAAAGCACGTTAATGTGGACCGCAGAATTGTGAATGAATATGCGCAAATTGTTGGCAAGAAAATTTACGAAGAGGTGAAATCGCGCGGCTTTGCCGTTGGCCCCATTCCCGCCGATATGGCGCAAGCAACGGTCAAGCGTATGCAAGATACGGTGTTTCAGATCGTTGATTTTCAATATAAGCGCATGAGCCTGGATCGTCAGGAAGCGCAGCAAGCCGTTGATAATATCGAAGAATATAGAGCCGTTCAGGCCAAATGCCCCAGTTTTGCTAAAACCACAGCCGCCATCCGCAGCCAGTAATAATCTTATAACGGTTATTCCGGGCGCAAGCTGGAATCCAGCATTTGTGTCTTCTATATCCCTGCTTTTGCAGGGATGACGGGTGGGGGGGCGGCCATGTAAAAACCGCTGTCCGGAGGGGGACAGCGGTTCGATTACGGTAGTGAGCTAACCAGATAATCGAGGAGTTTGTGAGCGAACCTTAACTATCTATTCTTTAAGTATCGCCTGCAAATATGGCGAAAAAAAGGACAGATTAAGACGAAAAGAAGAATTTTCATAAGACATTGATTTTATGCGTATTTTTACCTTTTTGAAATGTATTACAAGCATGGTAGATTAATCGTTGTCACATCAAATGTGGCACATCGCACCGCTTTATATTTTTTAAGGGAAAATCAATGACACAAACTGGCCAAGATACGCTTAAAACCCGCAAAACGCTGACTGTTGATGGCAAGGAATATGATTATTTCAGCCTTGCCGCCGCCAGTGAGACAATCGGCGATATTTCGCGGCTTCCCTATACATTAAAGGTGCTGCTCGAGAATTTATTGCGCTTCGAAGACGGGCGCACGGTCACGACAGATGATATCAAGGCACTGGCGCATTGGTTGAAAGAGAAAAAATCCAGCCATGAAATTGCCTACCGTCCGGCGCGCGTATTGATGCAGGATTTTACCGGCGTTCCGGCGGTGGTGGATTTGGCGGCTATGCGCGAGGCGATGGTGAGCCTTGGCGGTGATGCGCAGAAGATTAACCCGCTTGTGCCGGTTGATCTGGTGATTGATCACTCCGTGATGGTGGATGAATTTGGCACGCCCGGCGCGTTTCAGGCCAATGTCGAGCGCGAGTTCGAGCGTAACGGCGAGCGTTATGAATTTTTGAAATGGGGGCAAAGCGCCTTTAAGAATTTCCGCGTTGTCCCGCCCGGCACAGGTATTTGCCATCAGGTGAATTTGGAATATCTGGCGCAGACCGTATGGGTGGCCGGCGATGAACAAAATGAGGGCAAGCAGGTTGCCTATCCCGACACATTGGTGGGTACGGATTCGCACACAACAATGGTCAATGGCTTGGCTGTTTTGGGCTGGGGTGTGGGCGGTATCGAAGCCGAGGCGGCGATGTTAGGCCAGCCCGTA
>Ga0136600_1000100_pt1 | contig 46908 bp, 49 predicted proteins | sample AntRauMFilla2698_FD_104634 | JGI IMG/M metagenome (GOLD analysis project Ga0136600, IMG submission 104634) | Saline lake microbial communities from Rauer Islands, Antarctica - Metagenome Filla 2 #698 | ecosystem: Environmental > Aquatic > Non-marine Saline and Alkaline > Saline | place...
CATAATTACCATTATGGGGGGTAGCTTCAGGGGAGGAGTTTTAGACCTTTTATTAGGTACTTAAGCCTTTTTGCTTAGACTTTGCTTCAGCTCACCTCAATATCGAGCTCACTCTCTGTTGGTTCCCAGTATATCTCTAGTGTCTTTCAAACTTTCAAAACCCTCGGCCTTAATGGGCAAAATTATTTCATCAATGGCCGACCAAATTTTTAGAGTAAGGGCATGGATAATCAGCTTCTGCTATTATATTTAATGAATGGAAATTATTTTAAAATTTGTAAAACCTGCAAATGGCTCAATCAATCTTGGTATTGGTCGGTTGATTTTCTTTATCTGGCTTTCTGACAAGCTTTTTTTTTCAAAGGATTATTATAGTGACTTCGCCGTCCTAAATGCTTTCGGTGTTGGCTCATATCAACTGAACTCTTTTTTAGCGGGTAAGCAGGCATCTATTCTTCTCGGATTCTTTTGTCTCTTTGTCTCTATTGGTTTCTTAAGAAGGCTTTTCTTAACTCTAGTCACGGCAATCTTTATCTACAAAGCTAATTGCCTTGGGGCTATTTATTCTTTTAATAATGGTCACGCATTATTTCTCCTTACAATCACGATATTAAACCTCACAGATTTGGGTTATGAATTCTCTGTCGATAAGCTGCTTTTCAAGCGCCTTTTTAAAAAACCTGGGGATTCTCCTTGGTTTATGTTCTTTCTTATTAGGTATTCATCTCTTTTTTTTGGTGTTGCGGCCCTTCAAAAATTAAGGTTTCAGGGACTAAGCTTTTTTAGCGGTAAGAGTCTCCTTGCACCTCTTATTGGTGCTAATAATATGGATATCTTCTTTGTCCTATCGAAGAATCCGGTGTTGCTGTCATTGGTGCAAATTGGTGGTTTTATTCTCTTAATTAGTTTTTTCTTCTTTGTCTTAAAACCAAAGTACTGGTGGCCTTATGGACTTGGGCTTGCCATGGTCTTTCATGGTTCAGTGAACCATCTATTAGGTCCCCATTTTAAATGGCATATGATCTGTTACCTTTTTACTATTCCTTACACTCACCTTTTTAATCTCAAAAGCTTGAAGTTCAAACCTTTGCCTTCCTTACAGGTGGGTCTGACCGTTGGCCTCTTTATTATTGTTATCTCTCCGATGATCATGACAAATAAAACGTTTCTTTTAAGCCCAGCGGATATGTTTGCTTATTCCAATGACTTACCCTACGAGAGAATTGATATTTTCGTGCTTGATAATGGAAAAAAGGAGAGGGTAAAGAGCGATGATCTAAGACCCTTACGAAAGGGGTTATTTTTAAAGGTAGAAAAAGGGCGCTATGTGTTTGATAAAGAAAAAGTAAGAATCCTTCCTTTCTTCAAAAATAAGTCTCTTTTGCTTGAACAGTGCCACTATCAATTAGACGCGACCAAGATTTGTCTCCCCGAAATTCAACTTAAACCTTAAAAAGGGTATAGTATTCAAATGGAACGCTCCCTTATCACCATTTCTCTTTTTCTCACCTTCGTTATAATTGGTTATATGATGCCCTTTAGAAAGATTGAATCAAGCTTTAAAAGAAGGCTTATCAGGTGGGCAAAGAACATTTCTTTTAGCCTTATTTATATCATTTTCTCAAAGCTCGTACTTACTCACATTTACCCGGATAGCACCAGCTTCCCTGCAGCTCCAATTGTTATCATGCAGCTCTTTATTCTCGATTTAGCGATTTATCTCCAGCATCTTTTGACTCACAAGGTTCCGGTATTATGGCGTCTACACCGACTTCACCATAGCGATACTGAATTTGATACAACCACAGCTTTTCGTTTTCACCCCTTAGAGCTTTTATTCTCTTTTATCTATAAGGCCCTTATAATGATAACCTTTCAGATTCCTGGAATAGTCGTTGTGGTTTATGAAGTTATCCTTAATAGCTGTGCACTTTTTAACCATTCTAACTTTGAATTTCCGGAGTCTATTGAGAAAGTTTTAAGAAAGGTGATTGTGACTCCAGGCTTTCATCGCATTCACCACTCAAGCAGGCAGAGAGAAACCAACTCCAACTATTCAAGCACTCTCTCTCTTTGGGACTATCTTTTTCGGACCTATGTAGAGCACTCGAAAATTAATCCCAAGAAAATGGATATAGGCTTAAAAGAATTTCGTTCTCAAAAGGAACAAAGGTTTCTTAATCTTCTCAAACAACCATTTACTTAGGCCAGGTTGTTCGGTGAACCTTTCCATCATCACTTTTTAAAATGGTATATCCCTTCTTTGACTCTAGTGGAATAAACTTTTTAAGATCTTGAAACATTGCTTCTTTAAAACGTTTTTTCGTCATAACAAGGCAGTAACCAAACTCTCCTTCTAGTCCCCAGTTTTTTGTCTCTTGATGTTTAACCATTTCTTCATTTTTCTTTAAATAAGAATCTATATCTTGGATAATTTTACGAGGTGTTCCACTACCGTAGCTACCAAAGCTTATATGGATATGACATTGAGTTGTTTTGCCAACTCCCTTTTGGTCGTTTGCCTTGACAAGGTTCGTTGTAAAATTAAAAGAGACAAAAAAGATAATGACAAAGGATTTCATTGTGACCTTTAGTGGATGTTTGAGGTTATCAGTATATAATAATGTCATATTAAATTTATGACGAGGAGGACTTGATGACCACGGATATTGGAAAACTTATTGCTAGATTAACATTTGGTGCCACAATGCTTTTTGCCCATGGTGTCCCAAAACTTATGGCGTTTAGTACTTTGCAAAATTCTTTCCCTGACCCCATTGGACTTGGAAACTCCCTATCACTTGGACTGGCCATTTTCGCGGAAGTCGCCTGTGCTCTCCTACTTACTCTAGGCCTTTTTACTCGTTGGGTTTGTGGGCCGCTTTTTTTCACCATGCTTGTCGCGATTGTCGTAGTCCACGGAAATGACCCTTGGGCCAAGAAAGAGCTTGGTTTTATCTATCTAGCAGGCTATCTCATTTGTGCTTTAGTCGGTCCAGGACGCCTAAGTCTTGATTTTGCCTTAAGAAAGAAGTCTTAACCTGTAAATAATACGCCCAGTAACACTTTCCTTACATTTAAAGATATGGTGCCTCCTTACACACTCGGTCTGAGGAGGCCTTTTGAAATCTTCACTTTTTCTTATTCTTTTCATCTGCACTTTTAATATTCTAGGAGCAATTGATTTTAATGAGTATCAGCTGACAGAAGTGCAATTAGACCTTCTTATTCGCATGGAAAAAAAAGATAAGTACCCAGAAGCGACACTTATCAATATGGCCGAGGCCTTTCAGCGTCACAACCTTAAACCCCAAAGAGATGAGTACATCCCTCCTTATACGGAGGATGAACTATGGACAACAATGCATTGGGCGAAAGGTGGAGCTTTTGCAAGTTACGCTGAGTTTGCAGGCTTCTCTTTTGATGGAGAGTCTTATAGAGCGGATTGTCCCAACGTCGGCCTTTTTCGCTTTGCTAGGGCGACAGGAACGGAATTCATCAAACATGATATTTTAAAAGATGTTATCAATGTTTCGTATTACTTACAGCAAAAGTACTCCAAAAACCCTGAAAACTTCAGAGAGATCTTCATCGAAGAAGCCAAGAAAGAGGGTTTCTTTCAATACCTTCGTCCATTAAATTAAAAATTAAAAAAAATTTAACTTGAAAAATATGCAGTTGCGAAACCATAGGTGCCTGGCACTTATGAGATTTAGTGCAGGTTTGTTTCTTCAATAAGGGGATCTGGTCCATCTCCTTTTTGATCTACGATTCCATTGAGAAGGTCTCGTGCCATGTAGGCTTTTGTGAAATCGCGGGAGCCATCGGCCCATTCGAAAAGTCCGAGAGGGTCTTTATCCATTTTAATATCTTGAGAAACCACGGGGGATTCGACGAGTGAATTTTCATTTTCCATCCCTTAAATCTACTAAAATACTCCCCTACCTGCAAGCTATGGCGCTAAAGTTACAATTTCGTTAGAATATACCCTTGGCAATAGACTAAACCTCAAGGAAGACTGTTTATGAACTACTTTAGCGACTCCAGTGAATGGCAATGGATGTTTGACAATGCTCTCGACTGGGACAAAATCCTCCCCCTCTACTACCCTGAATTCCCTACAGCAGACGGTATGGAGACTCCAGAGGAAGTGAAAAGCTTCCTTAAGGAAATCCTCGCTGGAGTTGGAGATTGGGCCTCAACAAGCGTTAAAGAGATAGGAGAGGCCTTAGACAAAGAGGGCTCAGGCGAAGTTAAAGACGGTAGAACCTTTCCTAGTGCTCCCATGCAAAGAATGCTCAATGAAGCCGCAGAACTGCAAATATTTGGTATTCCACTACCTCAAAGGCTTGGGGGTATGGAGCTGCCAAATAGTGCTTATATGATGAGCCAAAATCTTCTGTCACGATCTTGTATGTGCACAAGTACTCTCTTAGGCTTTTACACCTCCTTGGGTGAAATGCTTATGCGCTATTGTGAGCCAGGTGTTGCCGAAAAATTTGTCCCTATGATTATTGAGGGTAAAATATCCGGTTCGATGAATCTTACAGAGCCTGGTTGTGGCTCTGATCTTTCTGCGATGAAGACTTCAGCAGAACTTCAAGAAGATGGCACTTACCTACTTAATGGCCAAAAAATATTCATCACAAATGGTGGCGGAGGACTAGCTTTTGTATTAGCGAAGGTTAAAGGTGACCCTGACACCCTTGATGGTATTTCGATGTTCTTTGTCGAACAAGAGCATGAAGGTAAAGAAGGCCTAAATTTTGTTGTGGATAAAACAGAAGAAAAAATGGGCATGCATGGCTCTTTCACCACAGTCGTCTCTTATGACAACACAATAGGAAAACTTGTTGGTAAGCAAGGAGAAGGCTTTAAATACATGCTTCACCTCATGAATGAGGCGCGTATATTAGTGGCAATTCAGGCCCTTGGTGGTATCGAGGAGTGTCTCGATTATGCTGAAAATTACGCCAAAGAGAGGGTCGCTTTTGGGAAGCCTATCTCTGAGCTTCCTCTTATGAAGAGAAATCTTGAAGACTTTGGAACCGAAAGAGATGCTATTCGTGCCCTTTGTGCAGATACCATGAGTTGGTTTGATATCTATCTCAAACTTGATAATAAAAAAGCCCATGGCGAAACACTTACTGATAGTGAAAAAGAACTCTATAAAGAAGCTAATACTTGGACGCGAAAACGAACTCCACTGGTTAAATTTTATGCCACTGAAGCCTATACAGACTTATCCAAAAAGGCGATTCAGGTTCTTGGTGGATACGGGTTTATTAAAGAATATCCAGTGGAGCGCTATCATCGGGACAGCTTTGGACCCCTTCTTTATGAGGGAACAAGTCAAATACAAGCGCTGATGGCCCTTAAAGACACTCTTAAAAATGTCATGAAAGACCCTAAAGGGTATTTGTCGGGCATGTTTATGAACCATCCCACGACGGCTTTTTTGAATAGAGACAATGAGTGGAGTTCACAATATAAGTCTGCCTATTATGTATTTAAAAAGAACCTTATTTCTCTCGTCATTAGCTGCCTTAAACCCGATGCTTGGAAAGATGTCTTCGACCCTCAAAAATGGCAACAAGAAGAGCGCTTTGAAGAGCTTATGATTCATGCAGAAACCATTTGCTGGGCCTTAAGCTATACTGAAACTTTAAGAGTCCTGTGTGCTCATGCGAATAAAGATAAGAGCCGCGCTGACCTTTTTAAGCGTTACCACACGCTAGTTATACCAAGGCTTGAGGCCATTTATAAAGATTGGGACCTGCGCACTAGCTAATAAATTGATTGTCCACAAGTTGTGATACTGTGCGTAGAACCTTTTTACCACCCCTAAGACAAAGTATCTCTCCTTGAGATAGATAGATATATAGCTATTTAAATCGAGAGAGAGGTACATTTTGAAACTTATGTTAGGCTTGGGCCTGAGCTTATTTATTTTTGCAATAAGCGCTGCCCCCATCAAGAAAGAATTTTCCACCAAAACGACATTTCCCTTTGAAGGCGGTGGTTATAAAATTAGAGGTGTTCCTAAGAATGTTATCTACCTCACTATCGATGATGGTCCTACTGCCAACGGTACACCGGCCATGCTTAGGGTTTTGGAAGATCATGGGGTAAAGGCCACTTTCTTCATCCATGCTAATCAGGCACAGCGCAGAAGGCACCTTCTAGAGCAGATGTATCGAGAGGGCCACCTCATTGGTAATCACTCTTATAGTCATGTTCTCGATTTTCCAAGTTCTGAGTCTTTTATTAACTCCCTTATGATTACTCACAATATTATCGTTCCTTTCATCTCTAATGAATCGATTCTTCTCTTCCGTTCTCCTGGTGGTGTTTGGAATAATTGGAGAAGTACTCAAGGCAATGGTAATAGAGTTCTTCGCCACTATGTTGGTCCTCTTTTTTGGAATGTGGGTGGTGGCTCACCAGGAAGTCAAAACGATGCTGACTGGAAATGCTGGCGTCGAGGTAATGGCGTAACCGTAGCCAGCTGTGCCGACTCTTATTATCGTCAAATCATAAGCAATTACAGAAAAGGCCAAGCCTCTCTTGTTCTCCTTCATGATGTTAAAGATCTCTCCTCTCGTTTAGTTGATCGCTTAATTTCTATGCTCTCGAGAGATAATGTAGATTGGGAATTTAGACTTGCTGACGATATGCCAATCGTCAAGGAATATGCGAACTAATATGGGTAAAATAATAATAACTCTCCTTATTCTTTTTACTGTCAACTCCCAAATAAATGCAGCAGGGAAGCACCCGCCTCTACTAACCCCTGAACAAGAAGTTAGTTACGCCGATTATTTAGAAGGTGAAATTAATGCAAAGAAAAGCTTCGCCTTTCCCTATGTCCACTGGGATGAATGCTATGACTTTGTAACAGGCGCTTATGTTGGTAATAATTGTAATCGCCGGAGGATGTCTTCAGAAATTTTACATGAGTTTCTTCAAAGCTTTTTTACTAGCTGTGCACTCCAAGCAGGTAGGGCCATAAATATAAGCGCCAATAAAGTTCATATTATCCACAAAGGCATCTACGCTGATAAGAGGCATACGCCAGAGAGTCTTCACAGTGAAGGTCGCGCTATTGATATCGCAGGAGTTGTTCTTGTGGGAAGGCGTCAAAACTACATCCCTTTTGAAAAGTATGGTTATGGCAAGTTCTACAGAACTCTTAGACAATGCTGGGGTAGGACCCTTAGCCGCTATAATAGCTGTCCGTTATTTGATAATAAGACTGTGTTAACCGGTAGTTTAGGCAAAGAAGACGAAGACCATCAAAAACATCTTCACCTCTCTGTTCCCTATTGCTATAACTCTCGTCATCTTGGTCATTACTTTAGGAGATAATCAGTGCGTACTTTCATCCTCTTTTCAATAATAAGCTTCACTTCTTTTGGATATGAAGGGGTCATTAACTTTACTCCACAAGAAATTGATAACCATAGAGATCAAATTTGGAATTTAGTCAATCAAAGCGAGAGCTGTCTTCAACGTCATAAAAAAGAACATATTGAATTTTATAATTCAAACTGTTTTAGAACCCGAAGAAACGGAACAGTTTGTATTTCCAAATTCTATGGAGAAAGACGCTATACGATGAAAGAAGGTACCAGAAGAAGTGATGGAGATAGACTTGAATATCTACCAGAGGCACTAAGAAAGTATGGGCTTAACCCTAATCTTGCAAACGAAATGCGCCAAACAAGCTGTGTGGGTCTGGCCCTGCAGTGTCTAAAAGAAGGCTTCTCTAGGACTGGGCAGATGACCCAGTGGAATAAAATAATGGTATTTGTTAGGGCCAATGGAGTCGGAGGAACGGCTCTACAGCATGCTCTTCGTAATATTGGATGGAAGACCTATTACTGGAACCCAGTTTCTCCTTGGCGTATTGAAAGTGAAGCAAAGAAATGGGACAAGGAAGAGAAACGTTGGCAATCAAAGGGCTGGCACTTTTATCGTTATCTTAAAGTCACAAACAATGGCACTTACTGGTTTAATACCGTTGATGATTCTGAAGCACTGGTAGGATTTGATAAGCAAGTTCCTCGCATTCTCTATGATTATCCATTTTGGGTAGGCACGGCCCATACTGGTTACCATGTCTTTCCTGGCACCTTTGAAAAAGTCGTCGAAGCCCATAGCACTCGTCACTTCACAGCAAGGGACAATCTTGAGTTTAGTGACTTCAATCCTTTTGCAACTGGTGGTGGACCTCGTTGGACGAGGACTGAGAAGTATCGTTCAGGATTAATTGTCCTGCCTCCACTCTATTAGGTAAGTAATTTTGATTCTCGTTTAAACTAAGGCTCAATAAACTCTTGAGTAATTGTTTTGACGTTGGGACTACCTTCGCAGGGAAATACTTGAGTGTTTTTTACGACCAGCCCGAGGTAGTCTCCAGCAGATGATTGATTGGTTAAAATATCAAAGGAGTGGGAACTTACTACTTCTACACCACCTTCACTAGTTCTTTGCATGGCCTTTTTAATGGTCACAGTATCATACAGACCACTTTCAAAAATATATTCAGTATAAACATTTTCAACTTGAATAAAGTCGAGAGGAGTTTCTCCCTTCAAAACTTGATTACAAATGGAAGCCAGTTCTCCATAAAGGTCTGTCTGAACTTCCCTTGCGTAGGAGAAAGTAAAGGCAGGTGCTTCAAAACTCATAGGACCATCTGTAACCACTTGTCTTAGAGTTGTATCCAAGCGAGTACTTGTTACAGCACCAGTGCAATTGGTTTGAGAATAATTGAAGTTAAAGGGGCTATTGATGAGCTCATTAAAAAACTTGGCCCTCTTTGAACGGTAAGCATAGCAAACCCTCAGCGCCACACCCATCTCGCCATCATCAAGGGGAGAGCCATCTTCTAGGCTGGCCCTAAAACTCAAAGGGTCGCCACTATAGTCCTTATCCACACCGCAACCAACCCCAAAGCCTAATACAAGGCTTATTAACAGAATAAATGGGGGAATTCTGAGCTTTTTGGTTGTCAACATATCATCTTATTATCGACATATAAGGGTGACTCCTTTAGAAAAAGCCATGAATAATAAGCCAAAAAAATCATTTAAAGGCCGTTTAGGCGATTACACGATATGCCTGACGCAAGACAACTCCCCTTCTTTTTATAGCTCTTATTTTGACGAAAATGGTCACTCATTATCGGGAGCGAAGAAAGAGACGCTCCATAACTATATTCTTGGCTGTGGTGTCCACGAAAAATTAAATAAACTTAGCTCTATTCATATCTATGAAGTCGGTTTTGGTAGCGGACTTGGTGCACTCACTACACTAGAAGAACTGTTAAGGAACAACGCTAGTGGTGAAGTTCTCTACAGTGCATGCGAACTTGACGATCTTCTGGCATTAAAAGCAATCGAACTCTTTGAAGTTTATAATCCTGTGATTGAAGAAAGTGACACGAAAGTCTCTCTCTCCATTAAGAAAGGTGAACTCTATTTTAAAATTACTGTCTACTTTGGTGACGCCAGAGAAACAATAAGAGGTCTAAAAGGTCCTCCCCTGCACGCTATCTACCAAGACCCTTTTAGTCCGGCAAAGAACCCTCTTCTTTGGACAACAGAATGGTTTTGTGACCTTAGAAAATACTGTGACTCATCAGTAACCATGGCCACCTATACGACAGCAAAGGCAACACTTAAGAGCATGATAGAAGCAGGTTTCACAGTCTCTCTTGTGCCTGGCTTTGGTTCAAAGAGAACAAGCACAAGAGCAAGCCTTGTTGGCGTGACTTCTCCCGAGGTCTTAGATGCCCTTAAGAGAAGTCCAATGGTGGCGCTTAGAGACGTAAACTTTCAAGCGCCCTAATTCTCTTATCCAAAGACGGATGAGAGCTAAAGAGCTCATTCCAAGACTTACCACTACTAATGGCCATGACCTCAATGGACTTGTCATGTTTATCTACATTATCAATATTACTTTTTAAGCGCTCTAAGGCCGCTTTCATTTTTTCTTTGCCAGCAAGCTTAGCAGCTCCTGCATCTGCACGATACTCACGCCAGCGACTAACGTACATAACAAGAGGCAGACTCATAAAGCTAAGAAGCGTGTAGAGGATATTATGAATAATATGATATAGAAAAAAATCTCCAATCCCTCTCCCCTCATCATCGTCACCTCTTAGTGCATTCATCACAATATTGCTGATAATATAAGTAGCAAACATCACAAACGAGCTCACAATGCCCTGAACGAGAGTCATCGTCACCGTATCACCATTAGCAATATGACTGACTTCATGGGCCAGAACTCCTTCAACTTCATCATCAGTCATTCTCTCAACAAGCCCGCTTGAAACAGCAACCAAGGAGTTGTTACGACTTGGTCCAGTTGCAAAGGCATTTACCTCAGCCGATTTATAGAAGTAAACTTCAGGCATCCCAGTTAAACCGGCCCTCCTCGCAAGCGCATGTACTTTCTGAGTCATTGCATGGGTAGGAGGTAGCTCTTCAAGACCCATCGTTCTCTTGGCCATCCATTTAGAAAGAACTAAGGAGATGAAGGCCCCACCCATACCAAAGATGAAGCAAAATACTGCAAGGCCTGCATTAGAGCCAAACTGAACGCCCATAAAACTCATCACAACACTTGCAACGATCATTAGGGTCAGAGTAACGAGTAAATTAGTCAGAAAGAAAAACATGAACCTTTTCATAATGTATTAATCCTTAAGAAATAGTTTTACCCCTTCATAATGGGAGTAATATTTATTCAGTCAAGACTTCAATATTACTAAATTTTTGTCAGTAAAAACCGATAGATATGTAAATATATTGTTAAATTTACGAGAGAATACTTAATGCAGCAAAACCAGATCACCAAAGGCGAAGCGATATGGCTCGGAATTATAATCTGCGCAGTTGTGTTCTCTGCTGCAGAGGCTCCCTTTACCTTTACTTTTAATACCAGACTGCAAACTTGGCAGGTCTTCGTGGATATTTTGATCTCTGGCCTCTTTATCTGTGACCTTGTCTACTCTATTAAAAACTTTAAAGCTCTCAACCAGCTCCCTCCCTCACTTAGACCCTCAAAGAAGAAATTCGCCATCATCACAACAGTTGATATTCTAGCTTGTATTCCCTTTGACCTTATCTTTTACCTCTTTGGGCTTGGCGGAGCTTCTCGCGGACTAAAGCTACTGCGAATGGTCAGATTGATTAGAATTGTTAAAGTTGTCTCCATTATCAATTCACTTACCCTTATTCCCAGATGGACAAAGATTACTCTGGCGGCCGTATCTTCTCTTGTCATTATTCACTGGTTTACTTGCGTATGGATTGTCATTCATCCGCTAGAGGCCGCAATAGATAGAACAGAATACTATATCGAATGCTTCTATTGGACTGTCACCACGCTTACTACTGTCGGCTATGGTGACATCACCCCTAAAACAAGTGGCGGTAGAATATATACTATGTTTGTCATGTTCTTGGGTGTTGGTGTTTACGGTTTTGTTATTGGTAATATTTCTCGAATTTTCGCTGAGTCCGCTCGCTACAAAGAGCAAACTAGGGAAAAGTTCTCAGAACTTAATACCTTTATGAAGTACTACCATATACCAGGAAGGCTACAGACTGCTGTTTTCAATTATTATAATCACCTTTATACCAAACGCCTAAGCGATAATGACGCTAAAATTATATCAGAACTTCCCCAGGCCCTAAAACAAGAACTTCAAATTTTCATGAACATGAAACTAATCCGTAACCTTCCCGTCTTTAAGTTTTGCTCTCAGGCTTGCTTAAAAGAAGTTGCCCAGGCATTAGAACAAAAGTTTTATGGGCCAGGAGACACCATTGTGCACATTGGAGATTTGGGTGATGAGATGTTCGTCATAGGTCACGGAGTTGTAGAAGTGATTTTAGAGGACGGCTCAACGGTGGCCCAGCTTCATGAAGGCCAGTTCTTTGGTGAGGCGGCCCTCTTAAAAGAAACCACAAGAAATGCCAATGTACGCGCATCGACTTACACAGACCTATACAGGCTCTCTAAAGAAGACTTTATGAGTATTATCGATAACCATCCAGAGCTTCTCGAAAATATGCATAATGTAACGACAAAGAGAGCAAGTGATCGTGAAAAGGCTTCAACGGCAAATACTTAACACTACTTCGCTAAGCTTTCGCAATGGCCTCATCAATCATGACCTTTTGAATCTTTGGGTCACTCCATCTCTTTTGCGCCTCTGGGCCAAGTTTATGAATAGGGTCAAAGTAAGTAAACACACTACCAGGCTTTACATAAGGGGCTTTCCAAACAGAAATACCGTTTTCTTCATCATAGTATTCATAAGAGGCCACATGCCTTTTGCCACCACCACCAGGTAGATCACAGACAAATGTCGGCGTATTAAAACCTGCAGTTGTCCCTCTTACCGCTTTTTCTAACTCGATACCTTCTCTAAGGGTTGTTCTGAAGTGCTCGCAACCTGGCACCATATCGTGCATGTAAACATAGTAGGGCTGAACATTGAGATAGCCTATACTTCTGGTAAGCTTGACCATTGTATCGACGCTGTTATTAACACCATCTTGAAGTACGGCTTGGTTTCTCACGATAATACCGCGACTAAAAAGACGATCCATCGCCATCTGACTCCACTTGGTAATTTCTTTGGGGCTACTGAAGTGAGTATGGACCACGACTTGCTTGCCATAGCTTTTCCCAAACTCGTGAACATCTGTAAGCGCCTTGAGCCATTCATCGTCTGTGAGAATTTTTTGAGGAAAAATAGCTATCCCCTTGGTGGCATAACGTATTCTCCTAATATGTGGAATCTTTAATAAAGACTCACCAATATATTTCAATTGCGCGGGAGTCAGCATAAAGGCATCACCACCGGAGATAACAACATCTTCCACGAGTGGATTTCTCATAAGGTACTCAAAGACATCATCCCATTTTTTCTGATTGGCACCATAGGTACTTTTATCAACAGACTCAGTTGACCCCCCAATTAAGCGTGAACGAGTACAGTAAGAACAGTACACAGGGCAAATGGTTGTTGGCAGAAATAAAACTTTATCTGGATAGCGGTGAGTAAGTAGAGGCACAGGAGAGTCTGTATCTTCCCCTAAACTATCGGCTGCATAGTATGGGTGATCTGCTAAAAATTGACTACCAAGAGGAAGAAACTGCTTTCGAAGTGGGTCATCCCAAGGATTCTTCCAGTCAATAAGAGCAAAGATATAAGGCGTGATACGAATATTCATGGGAGTGATTTTTTGCCCATGTTCAAGGTCACTTAAAAGTTCCGGTGTACAAAGGGGACCCAATACTTTTTGAACCTGCTCAATTTTTCTAATACTATTTTTTAATTGCCATAAATGGCTGCCAAACTCTTCACGTTTTACTGCCGACCATGCAGGTACTTTTTTCCAAAACTCATCATCTCTAAAGTTTCGATGCTCAAGCTCAGGAATCTTATCTCTATTTTCTAATTTTATCGCTTCACTCATATTTTCCTCTCTTTATCTTGCCAACCCTATTGTATCAAAGCCTCAGAATTTAAAGGCCCAAAAAGGCCATATGTGGCAAAGAATCTTACGAATTGAAATTGCTAAATACCTAAAACTACGTCAAAAGAGACTAAATCTCTTGGACAATAGTCTCATTACGGGGAGTATCTTGTAGAGAATGAGATGTATTTGATAAGGGTTTTGTAAGGCCCAATAAAATTTCAAGAATCATCCCTAAGACAAGAACCCACACTAAAGCCTGAACCTTACTTAGCGTATTGAGGGCCCAAAAACGATGATTCATATCAGTAAGGTTTTGCTTGAGACTTTTACCGGATTGCCACTTAAAAGCCTGAATAAGCGGAATCTTAAAGTCGAGAAGGAACTGCGAAGGACAACGAGCACAACTTACTTGAAGGGTTTTACCAGGTCTTATAGGCACTCTAAGCTTTTGACCGCAACTGGGACACGAGAATGACTTCTTCGTGAAACGGTCTGTCAGATTGCCTAAAAAGGGTTTAGATAGTGAGCTCATACCCCACTATAACAAATTCTCTATGAAATATTAAGAAGCTTTTGCTTGAGAAATACTATAAAACTCGGCTCTTTTGAGGCGGTCTACTTTATTGACCTGAAGCTCTAAACTTTTAATGATGGGCTTGAGCTTATCCCTATCAGAGAGAGAGTCCTTTAGGGCGCTTAAGGTTGTTTCAAAATCTAGCGACAATATAGCTACTTTCTTATGGGCCCTTGGGTTTTCAACCAGAGTGCAGTAGTGAACGACTTCCTTAATATCACCGAAACAACTTCTAAAAAGAGGAAACTCTAAATGATTTGCTATCTCTTCAAGCTCAGCTAAATATTGAGAGATCTTCTCAAAACTCTCCCGTGGAAAATGATCTTTCTTCTTGTGAAGCTCAGCATTTTCAACCTTTAACTTTTCTAAGGTTTCACCAATTAATTCTTGAAAGAAGCTGAATTTATTACTTTTATCCATTGCGGACATAGATCCTCACTCTTTTAGTTTTCTTAACATACAGATGCCTATCGACGCTTGCCAATTATAGCTAAAGTAAATTTTGAAAGGAGAAAGTATTTAGAAAAGTTAAAAAGATATTAATTTCAACCAGTTGAAAATCTTTTCCAAAAATAAGTAAAAAAAACGATAAATTAGAAAATGCCTAAAAAGTAAGGAAGTAGCAGTGATAATTAGTGACGCAACCCCTTAGGTACAATTATTTTATCTAACAACTCAAAAAGAATATGAAGGGCTGAGGCCAATAGAGCTGCGGGAATGGCACCAGTTAAAATGATTTTATTACTATTCAATGCCAAGCCTGTAACAATCAAACTGCCAAGCCCACCAGCACCAATAAAAGCGGCAAGGGTCGCTGTGCCGACATTTATAATAGCGCTGGTCTTTATTCCAGCTAAAATATTAACGCTTGCTAAAGGTAATTGAATTAATCTTAACTTCTCCCATTTTGAGAGACCCATAAGATCTGCACTCTCATCTAAGGAAGGGTCTATTTGAATGATTCCCGTATAAGTATTACGAACAATTGGCAAAAGGCCATAAAGAAATATGGCGACATAAGCAGGTTTTGCGCCGATGCCGAAAAATGGAATAAGAAAACAAAGAAGAGCAAGTGAAGGAATAGTCTGAAGGAGTCCAGAACCAATAAGGGAGATCTGCCCAAGAGCAGGACTCTTCGTTGCGATAATTCCAATAGGTATACCAAGCAAGATAGAAAACAAGAGGCTTACAAAAACAAGTTTAAGATGCTCTATCGTTAAATTCCAAATTCGTTGAAGGGGAATCCCATTATCATGTAATTTTTCTTTGCCAAGAAATATAGCTGCGGCCTGTGCAAAACTCTTTCCTTCGAGCTCAACGAGAGAGTTCAAATCTATCATGGTCTTATTATCAATTTTATCGAAGAGATTTTCTTTTAACGCCTCAAACGAGCGAGGGTATTGAGATTGAAATTTTTTTTTATAAAGAAGAACGGCAAGATAGCGAGGGAAGAACTTTTGATCATCATCAATAAGAACCAGCTCATACTTTTTAATTTTAGCATCAGTACTATACACTTCCATCAAGTCAACTTTCTTGGCGACTAAGGCCTCATAAGCAAGAGAGTGTTCCATTGCGACAGGGTGCCGAAGTTTAAAGCCATAGAAATCCTCTAGCCCTTTGAGACCATCTTTTCTTTTCATAAACTCGTGACTAAAAACAGTCTTAAGGTCTGGTCTGTCACGTATATCACTTATCTTCCTGATCCCCGTTCTCTGGGAACCCTCTTTTGTTGTGGCGAAGATATATGTATTATTAAAGCCTAGGGGCTCAGACATTTCGAGATTAAAGAGTTTATTTAAAGTACTTCTCAAGCGTTCGTCATTTTCTATCGTTGATTCTTTTAAAATAGCTTCCTTTATCGTGCCTGTATATTCAGGGTAGATATCTACTTCACCTTCTATAAGGGCCTTAAAAGCAATGCCTGTTCCACCAAGGCCCAAGCGTCTTTCAACAACAACCTCTCCTGCATCTTCTAAAATTTGAGAAACGATTTCTGCTAAAATATAACTCTCCGTAAAGACCTTACTTCCTACTTTGATCGTGGGCTTCGCCGTTGTTAATGGTGAGAAAAGAATTAGTAATAAAAATATTGAGATTGAATTAATTTTCATAACTCCACCTCTACCGGAATCTGTGCACGCACAAATTCATGAACAAAAGGATCTACAGCGTTGTGAAAGAGCTCTTTAAAAGATCCCGTCTGAACAACACGCCCCTCATTTAATAAAGTAATTCTATCTCCAAGAAAGCTCGCCTCCCTCAGGTCATGAGTGACCATAACTACGGTCTTCTTAAGCTTTTTGAAAATATCTTTAAGTTGTCTTTGCAAAGAGGCCCTCACAATTGGGTCAAGAGCACTCAAGGGTTCATCTAAGAGGACAATTTCAGGATTGAGAATAAGACCTCGCATCAACGCTACCCTTTGCCGTTGCCCCCCACTTAACTCCTGAGGAAACTTATCCAAGAAGCTTAGTTCCATATTTACCATTTGGGCCATTTCTTCAAGACGAGAGTATTGAGTGGTTTCATCGAGCCCTCTCACCTTTGCAGGCAAGAGAATATTTTCCCTGCCATTTAGGTGAGGAAAGAGTCCTCCTTCCTGAGTGATATAAGCCATCCGAGTTGTTCTCTCTCTTAAGTGAATATCAAGTACGTTTTCACTACCTAGGAGAACCTTTCCTTCATCAGGAGAAGTTAATCCACCAATCATCCTCAAGAGAGTTGTCTTACCACTACCAGAAGCTCCAAGAAGAATATGAATTTCCCCCTGTGAAACCTCTAGGGCAAAGCGCTTTATGACCTCTTGATTATCAAAGGACTTAGCAACGTCTTTTATCGTTATCATGGAATTTAAACCTTTCTGTTTATTGTGGCCTAAATCGGTAAAAGATTAAACCAAGTAAAGACGTCCATTAAAAAGCCCTATTCCTTTATCGGGTTTTCATTTAATATTGAGGCACAGAACCTTTTCTCGGTCATTCACCAATATTTTATTGGTGATAGTAGGTCCAAAAGTTTATAATTTCAGTGACTTAAAAGGAATTTTAATGCGAATACTGCTCATAGCCTTACTTTTTACTTATTCCACCCAAGCCCTCTGCTCTTTGAAGTGGAAGAATATGACTGTGATCCCTCACATAAAATTAGGCGGAGACTATGTTGATAACAAACAAGTCGAGGCACGCGTCTTTGCTTTAGATGCTTATATCAATTTAAATATTCCTTGGAGTGAAACTGTAGAACTTCAAGTCACAGCTGGTGCAGCACTTGAGACAGGATCTAACAACTCTTTCATTATTGATGAATATGCACCTCGTCGCCAATGGGGTCTCTATGAAGCCTTTGTCTCTTATAATCCATTTCGCTTTCTAGATTTAAAGATAGGTGCCGTTAACCAAAGTGAATTTGATTCGCCTTTACTTGTTACTAAGACAGCTTACTTATCAGCTATGGAAACTTTAAACCTTCCCTTTAGTGAGAACCATAAGGTCTATTTGAAACTTCAACAAGCCATTCCTAACAACCTTAACCTTACTCAAAGAATTGGCGTCCTTGAAAGCGGTACTCCAACGTACATGACTCAAACGATTGGTGCTGATTTAAATGGAGACCTCTTCGCCCTAAAAGTAGAAGGAACAAGGTTTGAATACCTCGACCTTTCAACAGGTGTAGCTTTTCAATCCCAATTTCTTGGCAATAGTATTAGTGGCGGATCTGCTCTCAACTCAACATTTATCTATGGCTTCAAAGGCTATAATCTTGCCGGTCGAGTACGCTTTATACCTTTTGACTCTGTCGGCTTTGAGTTTTCTGGCCAATACCTCTTTAATGATAAAGCACCTGAACAAAGAAACACGGGCACACTCTTAACTGGAGGTATTCTTGTCGGCAATTGGACCATAGAAGCACAAGTTTTTGAAAACCAAAGTGACTCCTCCCCTGGTTTTTATAACTCCAACTTTTACTCGCACAATAATCATGAAGGCGGAGCACTAGGCTTAAAGTACAAAGACGAAAAAGAAGGAGTACTGGCACGTGTCTTCTATGTTGACTCTAGCCCTATCGCCTTCAATGCCTTCCAATCAGATACAAAAAAGGTTATCTTTTCAATAGACCAGCAATTTTAAATACTTAAGACCTCATAAAGTCGAGTATTTTCTCCACAGTCCTTTCTTTTTGCCCTCAAGTATGGGAATTCTTTCCTTGAAATTTGTTAAATTTAATTTTCTCCAAAAGGTTTATCAACATGAAAGCTATTCTTCTCTCGTCACTCTTCTTGTCACTCCTCTCATTTTCTTTTTCTTCATTCTCCCAGTCATTAAGTGAACAGACGATAATGAAACTCGTGCGCGAAGATGTTGCTGATAGAGGTGGACTACTACTCGGTGTAAAGTATTTAGATAAATTGAAACTTAATCAATGTCTTGTAGATCACTGCTTACTTGATTTTGAGTATACTACCTCTGGGTCTTATCAAGACTTTGACTATGATCTCACTTGTGAAGGTCAATTAAGATTTGATCTTCTTGAGATAGAAACCACAGTTGAAAACCAAATCTGCTTAGACAATTAACAACCCTGCGCCCCGCATCATTAGAGTTAAAGGACGCTATCATCACTTGGCGACACGCTAGGGAAAGTCTAAAATACTCCCTTAATATAAGAATTAAAGGAGAAGGTTATCTTAAAGATAGTCCGCTTAACCCTTATCACTTTGTATATCATTCTCAGCTCCACCTTAGGGTTGATTCTTTGCTTTTTTAGGCCATTTAACGCCGACAATACCTTCTACCTATCAAGGCTTCTCTCCTTTGGTGTACTTCCCATAGCAGGCATAAAGTTAAAATCAATAGGCGTTGAAAACTTTGAAAAAGTAAAAGGCTCGGCAATCATTATCAGTAACCATCAAAATAACTTTGATGTTTTTGTTGTAGGCCCCTATGTGCCTCACAACACTGTGAGCATAGGAAAAAAGATTATTCGTCTATTTCCTTTCTTTGGCTGGATCTACTGGTTATCAGGACACATTTTAATAGACCGTTCCAAGAAAAGAAAAGCCGTGGGAACAATGAAGCAGGCTTCTGAGAAAATGATCAACAAGAACTTAAAAGTGTGGATTATGCCAGAGGGAACCCGCTCAAAAGGTAGAGGCCTCCTGCCTTTTAAAAAGGGCGCCTTTCACATGGCCCAACAAACAGGCCTGCCAATTATACCGGTTATAATGAGCAGTTACGCAAACACGATGGATTTAAATAAATTGGTTTCCCAAAAGGTTCTTTTTAAAGTCTTACCTCCTATTCCTAAAGAAAGTTGGCCTAGTGAAGATATAAATGAACTTAAAGATTACTTCTATAACCTTCTTAAAGAAGAGCTAATAAAAGTAGATCATGAACTTTTAAACTTTGATGAATTGCCCCAATGAAAGATCTTAAGTACCAAAGCATCAATATTCACTGGAGTACAGACCAAAATGGTGTCAGTCACCTCGAAGCCCACTCTGACAATGCCCTTGCCTTTGGACTAGGCCATGCACACGCAAAAGAGAGAGGGCTTCAGCTAAGAATATTTCAACTTATCCTTCGTGGAAACTTAAGCGAATACTTTGGTGAAAAGAATAACTCCATTGAAACAGATCGCTTTATGCGAAAGCTTGGTCTTTTCTACTATGCGAGAAAAGAAGAAACCAATATTGATGAAGAGACTAAAGAGTATCTTGGTGCCTACTGTGACGGTGTCAATGATGGAAGATCCTCTCACTATCCTATTGAATTAAAGCTCTTAGGGGTTCCAAGCATAAAGTGGACAATTGCTGACACTTTGGCCTTGGCCAAACTTATGGGTTATCTAGGCTTGGCACAAACGCAGCAAGATTTTGAAAAGTGGATAGCACAATCACTTGCCCAAGGTGTTCCCGTAAAATTCTTTAGCAGCTTAGTTCAAAGAGATTTAACGAATGAAGCGATTGAAATTCTTGAACTTCTTCAAAGAACTATTTTTGACCTTAGTCCTATAGTCACACATCCCTATACAGCAGCACTGCCAACCCTAAAAAACTCCAATAACTGGGTTATTTCACCAAAGAAGAGTCAAGAGAATTCGGCCCTTATGGCCTGCGACCCTCACCTCGAAGTTAACCGCCTACCTGCCCTATGGTTTGAGGCATGCCTTCTTCACAAGAATAATAATAAAATGGGTATCACAATTCCAGGCTGCCCTGGCATTATAATGGGCCGAAATAATGACCTTGCCTTTAGTTTTACCTATGGCTTTATGGATACTATCGACTACTTTCTAGAAGAGATAAAAGACCAAAAAATCATAACAGACTATGAACAAAGCGGACTCAACATTCGTTATGAGATCATAAAAGTTAAAGGCGCAGAAGATCAGAAAATTTATCTCTTTGAAAGTGAAAGAGGAATTTTAGAAATACCCCAAGAGTCTATTGATAGTAGCGGCCAGATAAAAAATGGTATCTATATGGCGCGCGCTTGGACCGGATTAAAGACAGGTGCGGCCCAAGCAATTAAATCCATCAGAGAAATTAATAACTGCAATAGCGCTATAACGGCTTGTGATCTGGCAAAAGATATCTTTCTTAGTTGTAATTGGTTATTTACGGATAAAGGAGGGAATATTGCTTTTCAACAAAGTGGATACTCTCCTCAAAGAAGTCACTCCGGCCTCCTGCCACAAAGAGCGTCCGATAAAAACAAGAGATGGACCAAGGAGTTTTGTCCCGAGAAGCTCAGTCAAATCATTAATCCTGAAACAGGCTTTTTAGTGACTGCCAATAATGATGTTCAGACTGAGAAAAATCGAGAAACGATCAACCTTCCTGTTGCCGATTATCGTGCAAAAAGGATTGAAGACTATCTTAAGAGTGCTGAAAAATTCTCAATCCTACAATTCAAATCACTTCAAGCAGATTTATATAGTTACCAGGCCAAGGCTTATATGGATATTCTTAGACCACTTATCCCAAAGACCCCAAGTGGACGAATCCTAGAATCGTGGGACCTCACGTATAACGAAGACTCAAAGGGAGCCTTCCTCTTCGAGAAGTTTTTGAAAATTCTCTATCAAGAAGTCTTTGGAAGGGTATTTGGCGTGGACATCTGGAATGAGATCCAAACGAATACGACTATCATGGCCGACTACTATGGACTCTTTGACCGAATCTTTTTAGAGCCACAAGAAGAAGACTTCATTTGGTTTGGTTTAGAAAAATCAACAGACATACACCAATCTATTGGCGCTAAATTTGAAGTTGCTCTTACCAAAACTCTGGCCAGCTATCCAATTGCAAAGGTATTGGAGTGGAAGAGCATAAATAACTTTGTTTTTAAGCATATACTTCTTGGAGATAGCGTGGCCTCCTGGCTACCATTTAATAAGGGCCCCTATCCCCTTCAAGGCTCTAGGGCAACTGTATGCCAGGGAAATCTCTATAGTGATCGTGGTAGGCAATCAAGCTATGCTCCTAGCTATAGAATGGTTTGCGCCATGAAGGAAGCGGGAATCTTCTCTGTTCTTCCTGGTGGTCCAAGTGACCGTTTTTATAAAAAGACTTATACTACGGACATCTCTAAATGGCTTAACTTTCAATATAAAACCATAATTCCTAGAGGACTTTAGTTTGCATCAAACTCATTTTATAGAGATAATGAGGCGTGAAAAATAAAGCACACCTTATCATTTATCTTTGGATCATCAGCTCTCTTTTACCGACCTTTGCCCAAAAAGAGGAAGGTAAAGATTTTAGCTACGACAAAGAATCAAAGTCCATCATTCCCAAGTATATGGGCAAGGTCTTTCTTCATAAAGGCAACTCTAAAGTAATAAGAAAGGATGGAACGAAACAATCTTTAAAGAAAGATTCAAAGATATATCCAGGTGACACTATTCAAACTCAAAGAGCCTCTCTCGTTAAAGTAGAAATGGTCGACACGACTCTCTTAACCATTGGCCCTGAGAGCCTCTTTCGTTTAGAAAACTGGGAATATAAAACAAAGGAAGACCGCAAAGGCACTTTTAATATCATTAAAGGTAAGATGAGAAGCCATTTTAAAGTCAAGGCGAGTGTTGATGGTGCCCTAAAAGTTAGGACAGGAAGTATAAGTATGGGGATTCGAGGCACAAGAATACTCGCTCAAAACTACGATAGAGGGGATAAAGTTGTTGTTAACCACGTTGCCGTCTTAACCGGTAAAGCAAAGGTCTATGATTCTATTAAAGATGAAAAGCTTGAATTAGGAGCTGGTGGCCAGTACATCTCCTTTGTAAAACCTAATGGTAAAGTTTTGAAAACAATTAAGACACCCCTTAGCCCTAACGAGCTCAAATACCTTAAAGCAGACGATAAAAACCCCAGTAAATACTTCAGGCCATTTCTTAAAGAATTTACCTCAAAGAGTATTGACCAGAGTAAATCGGCTGGAGAGTCAGCTAAAGAATATGGACGCTCTACTTATGAAAAGAAAGCTCTAAGGAGCTCAAAGTCACCACAATGGCAAAAGACCCTCAATAAACTCAATAGTAGGCTTAAATCTAACGATTAAGGCCAGACACTTCCCTCAATCAACTTTATCATGACCCCTAATGGAACAATCTTACTCAATTATTGATATTGAAACGACTGGCGGTAGAAGCGGTAACAATAAAATTACAGAAATCGCCATCATTAATTTGGATGAAGGTATTATTACTGAAACCTACTCTACCCTTATCAATCCTGAAAGAAGTATACCTTGGGCAATCACACGATTAACTGGAATTGATAATGATATGGTCGCAGATGCACCAAAATTCTATGAAGTGGCAAAGAAAATCATCGAACTTACAAAAGATAGAATCTTTGTTGCCCATAATGTTTTCTTCGATTACAACTTTATCAAACATGAATTTAGTGACCTAGGGTTTCAGTACAAAAGAGAGAAGCTTTGCACAGTTCGTCTAGCAAGGAAGTACCTCCCCGGTCACAAATCTTATTCATTAGGAAAGGTATGTAGTGACCTAGGTATTTCCATAGAGGGCCGTCACCGTGCGCTAGGAGACGCCTGCGCAACCATAGAACTCTTTAAAATGATTCTGGAGAAGGAAGAAAACCCTCCTTTAATAGAGGAAGATTCTAAGAAAATTGCCCTCCCTGCAAAACTCGAAAGAAGCGAATATGAAAACCTTCCTTCAAGTCCTGGAGTTTACTATTTCTATGATGAAGCAGGTTTTTTGCTCTATATCGGTAAAAGCAAAGAAATAAAAAAAAGAATAAGCTCCCATTTTAGACCAGATATAAAAAGATCAAAAGATCTTGAGCTTAAAAATAGAATAGCAAAGGTGAACTACACTGAAACAGGAAATGAACTCGCCGCACTCTTATTAGAAAGTCATGAAATAAAAACCCTCAGACCTCATTATAACAGGGCCCTTAAGAGAAGAAAGTTTCCCAAACATATGGAGCTTAAGGAGAATTCAAGTGGAGAAAAATATATTAATATTTTTCATGGTGGAGAGAAAGAGCACTCCACCTATGCCTTTACCAATAAAAGAAATGCTGAAAGAAAGAGAGACTTTTTCTACCTCCAAATAATAGGAGTGTCCTTTGACCATCCCGAGTTTAGTCAAAGAAAGAGTAATCTTATTAAAAAGCTAGGCCTCGCTCAATTTAATAAATTTTTTGAAAAAATCTTCTATCATAAGGTTCCTCAAACGAGAGACTTTTCAATCGAACTCGCTGGTCGAAAAAGCAAAGAAACTTGTATCATCATAATCAAAGACTATAGGCCCTATAAAATCTCCTACCACAGCAAGGTGAACCAAGAAGAATTACAATCCATAACGATAAAGAGCACACAAGACAACGCTGATCTTTTAAGGAATTATTTGGCCAAGCACGGGCTGAAAATAAAACCTTTAGACGGCCCTTCACTTGATGAGCACATTGACATAGACTATGGTTATGACTTCTCCTGAATTAAAAGAAAAAGAACAAGACCTATTAAAAGTTAAGCGGCTTACCATTCTTGATAAAATGGTCGCCGATATATCTAAAAAACATCCCGATTTTTACTATCTCTCCACAATAGAGATAGCCTATGAAATTCTGGACACCCTAAACAAAGATAAGGAGACCCCTCAGCAATGGAGAGAAGCCTTTGAGGGCCTTGACCAGAATGATATAAAGATTCTTCTCGGAATGCATAACCTGTAAATTTCCGCCTACTAATCGACCTTTGTCTAAAGTTTAGACACTTTTTCACTCAAACCCATATCTAAGCACTCAAAATTAATAGAGTCTTAATGGTATGAGGCTTGCAACTTACATTGGCTAGTAGAGTATTTGGAGACCAAGGGAGTACATGAGAAGAAATCTCATAAAACACACATTGTTGTTAATATCTTATTTAGGCTTAGGCTTATTTGTAGGTTGTTCTAGTGATGTTCAAGACAGAAGTGATCTTGCATCAACAGCAAGCTTTGATTCTTTAGAGATTCAGGCCTCAAATATTGACTCAGTCACAAGTATTGACGGTGGCCAATGGAGTGAAATCCCTCTTTCTAAAACAGTTACCTTCCAAAATTGTCTTAATGACCAGACCCTTCAAGTTAGCCTTCAGGCCCAAGATATAGAAATAACGACACCCTTTGGAGTTTATACAAAGAGAACTAATAGTCGTGGGTGCTTTACCTGGGATGAGAACTTTAAATTTAACTTCTTTAAAAAAGAAAGACTTATAGCTCACCCTATAAAAATCAAGGGCATCAACGGCGGTCATATTGGTTTAAAGAAAATTGACCTTTATATCAACCCTTGGGCAAATAACTTAACTGAAGTTGCCTTTGATTCTCGCTTTGATGAACTGCCAGAACAAATAACACTAAGTAATGAAAAAATTGATCGAGATGATTTTAGTGTCATTACCCTTAATAATATTAGGGCCTCATATTTCAACAGTGGATACAATAACGAACAAGGAACAGCATTCTACGAATTTAGAGTTACAGCAGGAGCAGAAGGTCGCCGCTATGACTTAAAAGGTAATCAAAAACTATTATCACTACAAAATGGTCACCTTCAATTAACAATCGATCTCATTGAAGAAAGAGGTGGTACTTATAAAAAGTTAGGGATTAGTCATAATGAAGTGAGTATGAGAAATGGTGTAATTCAAGAGAAGGCCATCTTCCATATTGGCGAGGGATTTCAAAATCATCCAGACTCTCGATATTTCTTAATCTTCAAAAGTACACCTGTAGGTCTTCCTATCGAAGTTTTAGCGCCTATGAAGGCCAACCAAGTAGGTGTTCTCCCGATGCCAGGACTAACAAGTAATGCCGAAGGCACACTTGAAGAGGCCAGTAATTACCCTATTGAGATGATGGAATCTCAATTAAAGTCAGAACTCATTGTAAATGCACTCAAAGATGACAATAATATTGCGCCTGTACCACTGGCCACAAATGATAATTTTGGTGTGCAAATTGCTAGAGTAAACTTGGGCAACGGTGTTCTTCTACCTGGGCCTCATACGGCCACAACGGCGAGAGAAAGACGAATGCCAGTTGAGATTTGTTTAGTCGATGGTCTTAGTCAAAATGGAAACTCTCCTCTCGTTCAAACAAGAGTCGAGTTAATTGCCTTTCAAAAAGGCATAAGAGACAGCGAGGAAGTTCGCCACGCAGTCACTAACCCTAATGGCTGTTTTCAATCATTTATAGTACTCACTTACGACTATTTAGCCTGTGAACAATACTATGAACTTGATTATAAAATAAGAATTTTAGAAGGTAGATATGTTGACTTGGAAAAAGTCGCAAAGGTGGCCGTAAATCCTTTCAATAAGGGTGATCTTTACTATGACCTCAACCAAGTAACGGAGGCACCACAGGTCGATTGTCGTGCCCCTCAACTTAGCGTCGGCAACTTTACTTACCGTAATGAAGGCATACCTAGAGATGGATTCAAGGTTAATCGTCATCTTCATTTAAGTCTTAATAAGAGATATAGCTTCTCTTTCCAACCTCAATTTTTTAGGGCAGGAACTTTTCAAGAAGTAGAAAACCATAGCAACCTTTACCAGGGCGAACTTCTTGTCGAAGCGGAGATCTATGCTCCCAAAAATAGTGAAGTTGATTACTTTAACTTCTATGAAGAGGACTGGGACTTTATTACAGCAACGAAAGGAACTTACCGGGTAAACGGCCAGGGTAAAGTGCTAGGAGATCTAATTATCCCCTTTCACCTCTCTGAAACATTATACCTATCTTACAAGAACCTTATGCGAATAACGGTCAGGCCAAAAGGCGAACTAAACCTTAAGCCATTAAGTTTTGTGATTCCTTTCTACGCGACTGCGCCCGGAGCGACACTTAACACCGCAATAGTTGAAGATGCGCTTTCAGAATCACTTAGACAAAGAGTTACGGCACAATTGGAACTCGGCATGAAGATCCCTGGCTTTCATCAGGAACTAGGTCACTCAAACGAGACTCTTCTCAAGAAGCCAATTGATCTTTTTAGAGAAGAACTTTTAAATATAGGGAAAAAAGAAAGTGAGTCTTTTAGGGTTATTACTGGTGATAGAGATTTACTTAATAAGATTCCACCAGTTGGTTTAACCTCATGGGACCAAGTTACAGATGAGATGAGGACAAACTATAAAAAAGACTTCTCAATGGAGGACTTCAGAACCTTGTCAACAAAGTTTGGTGATGTCCCTAAGAAGACCTTAAAAAGATTCTGTCGACTCTTTTATCCATTACCTATGACGAATCAGAGAAAGACGATCATGATTGGTGACAAAAGTGAAGAAATAGGCGGAGAACACTTCCAAGAGTGTTTCAATAACCCAGGCGGATATTTAGAACTAACGCCCATGAGCTTCGTTGATGACCTTTTAAGAACTGACAAACATACCTTTGATGGATTGAACTATGAATACAGCTCAGCACGTTTTATTAAAGACGAGATGGGGAAAATTAATAGAGGAAACGCCTTCTTTGCGGCGTTTGGAGATAGAAGTAGTGTAAGTTGGGGCGAAAGAGAGTCCGATGCCACAGAGAGAAGTATCTCTTACGGCCTCATGGGTATGAGCTCAGTCTTCATGGGTCTTCAACAAGGACATACAAGAACCGAAGAAGTCTTTAAAGTAAGTAACAGAACCTTAATGAGGGCAGCATTTGACAGGAACTATTCATCAAGAGATGTCATCAAGCTTGATTACAATAGCCTTAATTTAAGGTTTACAGCTAGAGTAGTTGATTGCATTACCTTAAGAAGTAAGAAATCAATTCCGCTTAGTTATAGTTTTTGTCGCAATGATGCCAAAACAAAGTCAGTAGCAGAAAAGTGGTTTCTCATTTCGGACAACTCCGCCGGAAATAATGGCATGATTAGTGACGGAAATGTCATGGGAGATAACAACAGGCAGCAAGTCATCAGAGGTCAACAGAACTTCAATTTCTTATGGAGTGATTTAAAGGCCGATGACACAGTCTTAGTGGTCAGAGAAATAGGAACAATTTCAGTGGGAGATGCGTTCGAAAAGTATATTCACAAGGAAGAAAACCTTCTCCCTTTTGAATCAAAATTTGATCGTAGTTTTCCAGGAATGCTCGTGCCATTCAGTCACACGCCTATAACCTCGTGCACCGATTGTCAGGATCCATAATCTGCTTACACTGAGAAAAGGCGGGAGAATCAGTCTCGCCTTCACTTACCCCAACGCTCTCAAGGCAGCTTGATATAGCATCACAAAATGTTTTCCCCTCTTCAAGAGCTTCATCACTAAAAACATCTATTCCACTACTTTCTAAAACCTCTGTTTTGCGAACCAGATCCTCAACTTCATTGAGAGCTTCGCCCAAAGCTTCCGCTTCTTCGTCGAGGTCTTTATTTAACTGATAGGAGTCATAGAGCGATGCCAAGGTTACATAGACCATAACTCCTGAAACATAGTAATTTTTAATTTTATTAAAGCGCGCTTTATCTGTAATGGAATGACCAATTTCCATATCTATTCTTCTTAAAACATCATCACTAAGACCTTTATCCAGCATTTCACCGCTAAGGCCTTCACTTAACCTAAGAGGACTAAAACCAGGAAGGTAGAGAGGAGGCGTCCCTGCAAGCATCGGCAAATTTAAAATACCTGTCATCGCAGCCTTTCCAGGCATTGAGTTCCTAAATTTTTGTAAGAAGGTGGGGTTATTCTTTGTTAACCGATAATCAAAGAAAACTCCCAGTAATCCTTTATCCACAATATCTTGCTGAACTACTCGCAGAATTAAATTCTCCTTAAGCTCATTGCCATTGAGAAATTCTTTTAACGCAACTTCAGGTCCGAAAGCTGTTGTAAAAAGCTCTGCCGTTAAATCTTCGATGCGACCACTTTCCAACTTCCTGCGCTTTAATAATCTTTGATGAAGCGCTTCTAACTTACCCTCTCTAAAAAGATTTAACCTTAAGTCCATGCCCGAATCATCAATATCCTTACTTCTTACCGTGGCCTTGATATAAGCAAGAAGACCCTCACTTGTTTGCTCCGGGGTAAAATTCTCCCCGCTCCTTAAGGCCCCTTCATATTGAGAAATAAGGTCGTTATAAAGGTCAAAATTAAATCTATTTTCAGGAATACTTAACCATCTCTTCCAGGAAAAGAATCGAGAATCAGGTTTAATGGCCCTGGAGAGATTAGTTAAGCCGCTATAACACTGACCCTGAACAGAAGCAGGAATGCGGCCTTTTATATAATGAAAATCAGTTCCTCGAAAAGGAAGCAAAAGGGTAAAGAATAGAAGAAAAGCGAAGAGTTCCCGCATAGTTTCCTATCGGCAAAAGAATGAAATAAAATGAGAATGAAGTTACCTGACAAATTAACTCTAAGTCAATAAAAACAGTGATCTACGCCATTACCAAAGATTTAAGCTATCTTCCATAGACTTTAATTGACCACAAGCAGCCAGAATATCATCGCCCTTGGTTGCTCTTACTGTGGTCACACAGCCTGCCTTATTAAGGCTTTCCATGAACCACTTTATCTTGGCATCACTTGGTCTTTTAAAGCGACTCTCGGGGTATTCATTAAAAGGGATAATATTTATTTTAGACTCACGCTTATCAAGTAAATGAAGAAGCCCATCGATATCTTCCTGACGGTCATTGTAATCATTAATCAGAATGTACTCATAGGTGATGCGCCGGTGGGCTTTCAAGGGAATACTTTTTATGGCCGCAAAGAGCCTATCCAAATCATAGGCTTTATTTATCGGCATAAGCTCTGTGCGAATATCGTTATGAGCCGCGTGCAATGAGATCGCAATATTCACAGGAGGAAAGTCCCACAACTTTTGAATCTGTGGCACTAAGCCTGAAGTGGAGAGAGTCACCTTTCTTTGACTTAGACCTAATCCATGTGGCTCAAGAAAAATCTCCGTCGCTACCTTAACATTATCAAAATTATGTAGAGGTTCACCTTGGCCCATGTAGACAATATTTGTAAGACGCTCTCCAGCGCCTACATTTTCGTGAAGCCATTTAGTGATGGCCAAATACTGCCCAACAATTTCAGCGGGAGTCAGGTGGCGCTTGAGCCCCATTGTTCCTGTATGACAAAAGGTGCAACCAATAGCGCAACCAACTTGAGAAGATATACATAGAGTCAGGCGATCTCTCGCAGCGATGGCCACCGTTTCAATGGTCTGACCATCTTCAAGACCTACGAGAAATTTGCGGGTTCCATCTTTTGAAAGACCATGCCAAACAACTTTTGGAAGTTTCGTACTATATTCACTTAGAATAAGTTCTTTAAGTTTATTGGAAATATTGGACCAATTCTCTGGATTAAACTCGAAGTTCTTATAGAGCCAGTTGAAAATTTGCTTTGCCGCAAACTTGGGGAAACCTTTTTCCACGAGGAACTCTTGCATTCCGCTATAATTGAATGAAAGTAATGATTTAGATTTCATATAGTCCTAAGCTAATTCTCACCTTTCTAGCTAAATTAAGACCTTTTGAACACCTACAGTGAAATTTATTCCCCAGATTTCAGGGATTTAGAGGTGATCACTTAGTGGCACATGTCTAAAAATTAAACAGCACATACTCATAAAATCAGGTAGTTAGCTATATAAAAGCGTGCTAATTATGGAACAGACCTTGCAGCTTATGACAGTGAAAACTAAATAAGGAACGAAAATGAAAGCAATGATCACTGCCCTAACACTATGTTTAATCGCTCCCTCAGCTCTTCAGGCCTATGAAGGCTGCGAGCTACCAGAGCCGGTCACTAGTGTTACCTGCCAAATAGTCAAGGCCAAAGAAACTCAGATAGAGGCCAAATCAATTGAGCTTGAGAGCCTTATAGACCTTCAAGATCGTTTCCAAGAGTCGAAAACACTGAGAGACAGAATTCTCGATAATCAAAATACTCTGGAGCATATGAATGTAGACGAGAAACTCAGAAATGAAATAGCGCTTATTATAGAAGATGATGGGACTCAGCAAACCGTCCGTGCGGCTTCTGTAGGCGGACTTATAGTGGCGGGTATTATCGTTCAAAGAATGAGCCGCTCAACAAAGGGTCAAGCCTTAAAAAGAAGATTGATTGCCCAATTTTGGCCTAAAGAAGGAAAAATAACCCGTACATCAGTTAATGCTGGGATTGTCGTCTCCCTTGCCATGCTCTATTTCACAACCAAAAAGCTCTATGACAATAAAACGGCAAAGGCGGACCTACAACTAATGATTGATGATTTAAAGGACCTCAAATCCCAAGCGGACAGAATTGCCACGATGCGAGAAGAGCTTGAGGAAATGGAAGCTTGCTACTGGCTCCAACTAGACCAACTGGTAGATAGAGGCCTCGCAAACCCTCAATCAGAAAAGCTTCAATGCATTTAACTTAATTTCCTTTAAGGCCTGGGAGGTATGTTCTATAATATCTCCCATATGAAAAAAATTATTCTCATCCTTTTCCTATTGTTATGCCAAGCCTCTTTCGCAGGATTAAGAGAATACTTGTCAATCCCCTCTGATCGTATTGAAGATCAGCTGGATATCATCAGCTGGGACCAAGAGTTCCGTATCAATAACTTCCTGGATAAACTTTCTGACGAACAAGGTGTCTCTTTATACATCACCCTCGTCCCCTCTTTAACAGGTGAAGACCTTGACCAAGCTGCACAAAGATCCCTTGAGAGGTTTGATGCCAACATCGAAGCAAAGAGTGCCCTCTTCTTCCTCTCTTTAAGTGACCGTCAATTTAAAGTTCTCATTTCTCCCTCTCTACAAACACAAGTCCCACCAGAAGAGGTTGAACGATTAGTTCATTCAATAATTCCAAGCCTTGCAAGTGCCCATGTTCCTGAGGCGATAAATATCTTTCTTAAAAATATGGTTTATAAGGTCGCCCCCTCATCTACGCTGACAGCTCCAAGGCCCTCAACTAAGAAATTGAGAAATTTAAAAGGGCTCTACCTATTTTTAGGAGCGGCTTTTTTCATTTTCTTTCTCGGACACAAGGTTTTAAGTGGTGAGAAGTTCATAACAAAAGAAATAGATTTAGAAAGAGGCAGAAAAATATTGAGCTGGGGGGTATTTTGGTGAAAGTCCATCTCTGTATAATCAAGCAAAGTGATCTCTACCCAGCGGCTCATTTTAGACTCGCCCTCTTTTTCTCCTTCGTGGTCATGATGATTACCTACTTCTCCCCCTTTCATTGGGAAGACCCCATTTGGCTACTCTATGTTCAGTTACCGGCAATAGTACTTGGCTACTTTTTAGGATACTCGAAAAAGTTAAAAAGCCTCTTTACGACTAAATCAGAAAAGAAAGAAGAAACTACACAAAAAGCCCTTGAAGTCGCAACAAGAGCCGGTTGGCCAGGTCTTGAAAACTCTATTTTTATTTTCGCCTCTCTTTTAGAGAAAAGACTTGAGGTCTTTGCAACTCCAGAGATAAAAGATTTTATAACAGATGCAGAGATGAATATTATTATTAAAGAGGCGAAGAAGGACCTCAAAAAAGGTCAACCAAAAAATATTCTTGAAAAAATGAAGGTAGACTTAGAGAATAAACTTGGAAACCTTATCCCAAATAAAGACACCGTTCTTCTTAAAAGCGAACTTCAGGAAGACCACCCTCAAAAACCAGAGTTGACTGAAGAGTGCGAGAAAGTTGAGAAAGTGGACGAGTCACCAAAGAGCCCAGAAGTTCATTAAAACGCCTTGGGGTTGTACCTAATGGAAACTGACTATCACTATAATTTACCCGCGGAGGATGGAAATCATCTTCGGCAAGAGTTGAGACTTGTAACCAGCTTACACCACCACAAAAGTTACAGCTAAGGCCATACCTTACACGGTTATCAGTTTCAGCATATTCCTTAAGTAAAGTTAGAGAGAAATTAACAGGTTCAAATCTTAGATGACCCTTTTCAAAAGCTTCTGTCTTAACCCATGTGTAGTCCATATTTGTAAGACCTGTAGTAATAAAGCGCCCACTTTGTCCGCGTATCTGAAAATTAAAATTAAAATAACTCTCTCTTGAAGAAGGACGGCCATCAGCAACGCCACTTTGAAAATGAATAAGTCTTTGCACAAGTCTATTATCTTGATAAATTTCAACTGTTTCACGAAGGGCTCCTTCAGACTCTGAAACCACAAAGAAGCACAGAAGCGTTTCTTCGATTGCCTGACCTGGATAGAAGTTTTTCTTTAGACTTAAGCAATTATTTTGAAGGTCATCGACTCTTGAATCAATGCGAAGTGCTGTAAAGTAGCGCCTCAAATCATTAGTAAGGGAGCGCAAAAAGTTTCCGCTACCTGGCAAAGAATCGGGTGAAACAAATTCTACTTCTTGGGCATATGGTGAAAACATTGAAACAATGAGCAACAGAGCGAGGAGTTTCATCACTCAACAGGCCTTCTATCTGTAACCTGGCCCGCTTCAACAGATTGAATAAGGTTTCTCAAGTAAACTTCCACAAGGTTTAGGTTAGTGTTATTAAGGATTCTATTGAGGTTTAATCGCAACTCATTAACAAGCCTCTGAGATTGACCACCACTATTGACAAATTCAGTGGGTGGAAACCAGTAGAGGTGAAAATCCACAAATTGCTTCACATACGCTAGGCCATTTTTAATGGCCCAATAACTAAAGAATTGAATGAAGGTATTTTGACTAAGGAGAGTATCCATAGAGCTAAGATAGAGAGGAATATTTGGACTCTCCTCTTTCACCAAGACTTTAAAGGTAAAACCATCATGGTTTTGCGATACATTGGATTTAAAGTAAGGAAGATACTGATAAGCAACATTAAAACTCTCAAACGTATAATAGACTCGTAGCTCACTTGCCGTTTTGCTCGTACGCACTCTCAAGAACTCTTGCCCACGCATTGAAAAACTATAGAGAGATGAATCCCTAGAAGGAGTCAACCAACGGGCCGATAAACTAAAGAGATTTTCCCCAAGCTTATTTTGCAACTCATAATGGTATCTCTCTTCACTCTTTTTTAATTCAAAAGAAAGTTTACCTTCAGTAAATTCACGAAAATTTAAGGGACCACCCTCGCCGCCAACTCTAAGAAAGCGCTCAACAAGACTTAATTCTTCGTTACAACCAAAGTATCTCAGTACACTGAGACCCTCTTTTTCAACCTCACGATAAAAATACTCAACCTTAGCAAGGATGGTATTCGCAGGAATTGTTTGAAAAGAACAAGTCACTGGTTCATGGGAGTCGTAGACGATTACATTATTACTAGATTTTGCTCGGTAGTTCTTCTTCAGGTCTTCGGCCTTAAGCCGTAAAGGATTTCTAAACTCTGCCACAAGGTCATCTATTGAATAGAGTGCTTGTGGTAGCTGCAAAGTGGCCCCATAAGCAGAAGCCTGACTAAGGCTCATGCCAATGATTAGGAATATGAGAGAAGGAAGAAGTGATTTATTCAAAGAAAACATTCCTTTCAGGGTCGTAATAAAGACTCTTTTTAACCTTTTCTCTTGAACCATGAACTTCCAATTCGATTCTAAATTTTATTTTGGCATTGTCGAGATAACGACCAGAAATTTCGTCGAATTTAAAACCACTAAGCATAAGGTTTTCGATCGATCTCATTTTTTTCATTTTGAGACCGCCCCCCTTAATATTCACTTCAATAGTTTTTTTGATATTATCTTTTGCCGCTAACTTCTCATCAAGCTTAAAGCCAACAACTCGGTCTCCATTACTTAGTCTAAAAGTATAAGGTCTAAGTGAGTTGAGAACATTACTCAGGCCACCTACGCTAGTTGGAAGGCTCTCCACCTGATTTTCTTCAAACCTTCTAAAAAGGCTTAGGCGACTATAACGGCCCATTTCACTTCGGTAGTTTTCAAAAGTCATAGACTTTGCTCTAGTTACCACCATAAGCTTATTGAAGACCTTTGAGCGCTCACGACCAAAAGAGAAAATCCCCCAGCGGTTATCTCGGGTCACAACTGATGTGTTTGAACTAACCACCATGGTTGAGACACCCTCGTAGAGATAGAGTGAAGGGTTTGAAACCTTGAGGATGGTAACGCGATCTTCTTTATCATCATCTTCTGCCGGAACAAGCACTCCATAATTAAAAGAGTAATCTTTAACAAGAATTAAACTAGAGTCTCCTCTATTAATGCTGACTGTTCCATTGAGAGTAAGCCCTGCTTTCTCATCCTTAACAACACCTGCTGTTGGCGAAACATAAATATTTGTTGTTCTCTCATAGTTAATGGGAGCAAGGTTTGGAATAAGCTGAACCACTCGAGTCACTCGAGAAGTTTCCTTCCTTCCTACATTTGTACCTAGAACCGCTGATAAGAGGTTTGAAGAAACTGTAAGGGAGAGATCAAGAATACCGCCATCATTTAAAATATCAAAGTCTGGTGCATTTCCTGTGTCGCTCGTCGCGCCGCCGATAGATGCATCGATGTGAGAGAGACCTTCTTCAGAGAGTGAATAGATTTCAGTAGTCAGTTGAACGAGATGAGTAGGCACTCCGGCCTCAAGAACATCAAGAAGAGGTAGTAGACCTTCAAAGCGAGCTCTTAACTCTTCATCATAGAACCAAAAAGAAAGTACACTTGTGCTCTCTATCGTTATGTAGCCCTCTGAAGGAAGAAGAACATCACCTGGTTTAAGAACTGCCTTCACTCTTGAAGCAAGAGTCTGGGCCGATAGATTTTGAGACACATAGGTACAACGCATGAGGTTGTCTTTACATTCAATTTGACCGGGCCCTCTTTGAAAGCCAGGAATATTACCATTGGAAGCAAGTGGTCCCTGAGCAGAGACGCTACCGATAAAACTGTAGATAACAGCTAACAAAATTAAAGAACGCATAATTTATCCCTCGAAAAAAATGATGCGTTAACTTACTGTAATACTCTGCTTTTGTCATACTAATGGCCTACCCAATAACGCGCAGCAACTAGCGCTAAGCACTTGATTATAATGAGGTATAATTTTCATTTATGTTAGGTATGAGTAAAATAGACATAGTAAAAAGAGTGAAAAAGGCACAGGGAGTACAAAAAATGGAAGAAAATCCAAAATCTGGACCAAAATCAACGCCATCAAAACCGCAAAGGTATAAAACCTTTAACGAGTTCTATCCCTTCTATTTAAGTGAGCATAAGAACTCCACAAACAGACTTTTGCATTTCATAGGAAGCTTTAGTGCTCTTATTCAATTTTCCCTAGCGCTCTCCCTTCTAGAGCCTATATTTATCCTCACTGCTATTTTGTCCGGCTACGCCTTTGCTTGGGTTGGTCACTTTATTGTTGAAAAGAACAGACCTGCAACCTTCACCTATCCACTCTATTCCCTAATGGGAGACTGGAAGATGTTCTTTGAACTTCTCCTGAGAAGGAGAAAGTTTTCTGAGTTTGAATCTTAGATTTTCTTTTTGAGAACTTTTAAAGTCCATGCAGGTGATTTTTCTTTACCAGCGAAAGTCTCCGTTTTCGTGACATCCCAATGAGTGTGATCAAGCTTTGGAAAGAAAGCATCGGCATCACCATTGAAATCAACCTCGCTTAAATAGCCCTTGTCACAAAGGCCTATGCTTTGGTGATAAACATCAGCACCACCAGCAATAAAGAGTTCACTCTCCCCCGACTCACGCGCTAATTGAATGCCTTGTTCAAGCGAGTGAATAGTTGTGCAGCCATCTTTCTGATAACTCTGGTCTCTTGTGAGGATATAGGTCTTTCTTCCAGGCAAAGGCCTACCGATAGATTCGAAAGTTTTTCGGCCCATCAGCAGGGTATGACCAGTAGTCGTTTTCTTAAAGTGGATAAAATCCTCTTTAATATGCCAGAGCATTCTATTGTCTTTTCCTATTTGCCCTTCCGTGCCTGCGGCGACAATAAATGAAATAATCAAACGGCAATGTCTCCCTTAATATGAGGATGGGCCACATAATTGATAAGTTCAAAATCTTCAAATTTAAAATCGTAGAGGTCTTTGACCTCAGGATTTAACTTCATTGTAGGAAGTGGATGAGGTTTTCTTTTTAATTGGGTTTGCGCTTGCTCGAGGTGATTAAGATAGAGGTGAGCATCTCCAAGCGTATGAACAAAAGTACCGGGCTTTAAACCACAAACCTGCGCTACCATAAGAGTAAGGAGAGCGTAGCTTGCGATATTAAAAGGCACACCAAGAAAGATATCGGCTGAACGTTGATAGAGCTGACAAGAGAGTTTGCCATCATTAGAAACGTAGAATTGCATAAGAGTATGGCAAGGAGGTAGCGCCATATCTTTTATGTCTCCTGGGTTCCAGGCAGAAACAATGTGACGCCTTGATTGAGGATTATTTTTTAAGCCCTCTATTAACTCACTCATCTGATCAATAATCTGCTCTTTAGCTTCCCAACGACGCCACTGCTTTCCATATACAGGACCGAGGTCACCATTTTCATCGGCCCAATCATCCCAAATCCTCACCTTATTCTCTTTGAGGTAAGCAATATTCGTATCTCCTTTAAGAAACCAAAGAAGTTCATGAATGATAGATCTGAGGTGAAGTTTCTTAGTCGTTACCAGAGGAAAACCTGCAGAGAGGTCATAATGAGACTGATGGCCAAACACAGAAAGAGTACCTACTCCAGTACGGTCCTTTCTCTCTTCTCCATTTTTCAGAACGTGTTTCATCAAATCAAGATATTGCCTCATTAGTGTCTCTCCTAGAATGTCTGTCGTGTGTGTTGTGGTGTAGGTAATATTGTACGGCACCAGATGAAAAGTCCAAAATTTTAGAAGTTAAAATTTTCTTACGGCCTTGGCTTGTAGGTAGAACTATCCCATTTCATTAACTTAAGCAGGTCGTCGAGCATTAACTGAAGACCGGGACGCAGCGGCGCATTATGTTTATTGGCCCTCTCTTCGAGCGCCTCTAAAAAATCAATCGGCCATTTATCCTGATAGAAATTTATGAGCCATGCAGGAATAGAGCCTTTGGGATCAATAAAAGCGGTTAGCTCCACATAAGTCTTATTCTTAGCTATTGGTCTAAAGCCCATATTGGAGTAACCAACATAAGCTTCAATAGTATATTTAGGAGTAGGCGCACTAGGAAAGTCGACGGTCTTACTTAAAACAAAGAGTAACTTTCGCTTCTTATCTAATAAAAGTTCATTATCTAAAACTAAACGTCTGTCATAGAGAGGCCACGGCATATCAGTAAGAGAGTAGGTAATGGCCCGACTTGGACTCTTCTCTTCTAATGTTGTCTTCATCAAAAGGTCCGGTGTCCAAATCTCACTGCCTTCAATCGTTCTCAGATTTTCCATAATGGAGCCAATAGAGGCATTGAGTACCCCTTCGACTTTAATGGGTAGAATTTTGCTTTCTGCATTCTTACGACTGTAGAGCGTGTAGCCATTCTTATGACCATTTTTCTTCCACCCACCATCATCAACAGAATTGGCCCCCAAGCCCCAAATAGGAACAAAGATTGAGAGGCCAAGACAAAAAAGGTAAATTCTTACTATTTTCTTTCTAAGGCTCATGGCAAAATTATAATAGAAACTAAGTAAAAATGCCTTGTTAAGTTTTGAACCAATTTCTCAGGCAAAACTTTCCATTTAAGGATAAGGGAATAAAGCAATGAGTCAAAAGATAATGACAGGACTTGACCGTTTAATTGACGAGAAGGGCTTAAAAGAAAAGTACTCAGGAAATATTGGATACCTCGGGCACTCGGCGGCGGTATACCATAACCTTGAGCTTGGTCTTTCACAGATGATCAAAACTTTTGGCAAAAAGCTCATCAAGGCTTTTGGTCCTCAGCATGGCTTTGTGACAGATGTCCAAGACAATATGATTGAAACGGCTGACCACATTCATCCTCACTTTAAAATTCCCATTCACTCCCTATATGGAGAAACAAGAATCCCCACAGATGAAATGCTCTCAAACCTTGATACAATTTTCGTTGATCTCCAGGATGTGGGAACGAGAGTCTATACCTATATCACCACGATGAGTTTGCTCATGGATAAATGTGCTTACAAGGGTATCCAAGTGGTTATTCTAGATAGACCAAATCCGGTAGGAGGAATTCTCACAGAAGGACCAATTCTAGAGAAGGGCTGGGAATCATTTGTTGGCCATCATCCTATACCCCAACGCCATTCCCTCACCATAGGCGAAGTTGCTAAGCTTCAAAAGAAACTCCACTGCCCCGATTGCGACCTTGAAGTTATCACCATGAAAGGCTGGAATAGGGAAATGCATTGGCAAGATTGCCAACGCCACTGGGTTAACCCATCCCCTAATCTGCCGACCCCCGAATCGGCCCTTACCTTCTGCGGCACAGTTTTGTTTGAAGGAACAAATATCTCTGAAGGCAGAGGCACAACGCGAGCGTTAGAAGTACTGGGAGCACCAGGAATTGAGCCCTACGCCTTCACTCAAAAGATACAAAAAGAAATAGATCAATGGCATTTAGAAGGATGCACTCTAAGAGCTTGCCAATTTTACCCAATGTTTCAAAAGCACTCAGGCCAAAGTTGCGGTGGCTTTCAGATTCATCCCACTGACACTAAAAAGCTTCTCTTCTGGCGTTTAGGTGCACTCGCCCTAAGGGAATTTTACCATCAGCAGGAGTTTTCCTTTGAATGGAATGACAAACCCTACGAATATCAGTTTAATGAACTGGCGATAGATTTTATCAACGCTGGACCAAGCTTAAGAGATTGGGTCACAAAGAATGGATCTTTGGAAGAACTAGAACTTATAGAAGATAAGGGAAAGCAAGACTTCTTAAACTTAAGAGAAAATATAGTTATTTATGAAAATCAAAAAAGGTAATCGTTATGAATTTAGATCAAGCAATCGATCTTGTTAAAAAAGCTGTCAAAGAATCCCATCTCGTCGGACAAAAACATGTGGACCTTTCACTTGTGGATGCCTCTGAAAGGGCCGAAGTCGAAAAGGCTTTAATGTATTGCCAGGCCAATGTCGCCCAAGGGGTTATTAGCCAAGAAGATCTTAAGACGCGTCTTGGTCTTAATGCGTGAAAAGAACCATTCTTATTATATCAACGCTAATAGGAATCTGCGAAGCAGCCAATTCAAAGAGTGAGGCGCTTGATTATCGCTACGAGGCATTTGCTCGCTCAAATCCAATTGGTGCCTACGCACGTGCAGAGGCTGGCTATTCAATACCTTTCTGGGGCAAGCCAGACCCAACCAAACCGCTCTATGGATTTATAAGGCCCATGGCCCAGGTACAAACCAGTGGCTTAATCAATAGTGTGCACACAAGATTAGAGTTCTACCCTATAAGCTTCTTGGGCTTCTTTGTTGGCAAAACTTATATGAGAAGAGATATTAGTAAACTCGACACTCTTGATTGTGATGGACCTGTCACCTGTAAAAGCTCCAATATTCAGCGCAAGGTATGGGGCTTAAAAGCGGCCTTCGCTTTTAAAAATACATTTCTTCTCACACGAGCAAGGTGGCACACGACAAGTATAAAAAATAAAGCCAGTACCTCCTTCTTTGACGAGCAAGGAACGCTTATTGGTAGTGGCTCAAGAGATACTCTTTTTCAATCAACCACAGTTCTTGGTCAGCAAGTCAATGAAAGCCAAGGCGTTGCCCTGCTTTATAAAAGAAACTTTATGAAAAATACTCGTCAAGACTCGAGTATGACCACTCTCTTTTACCGTCATCTAATAAAGGGACCCAACAGAAAGAGCACGTCTTTCATGGTCGGTCCTGGCCTTTTTCACACACGCCAAGGCACAAATCATCCTACCCTTGTGGCCGTAATCCAATGGAATCCAAAGCCTGGATTTACACTTTTTTAACCCAACTAATTCATTAACGAGTCGACATTAACTTTGTTGTAATTACCAAATGAAAAACTCGCCCATCGTGCCCTTTATTATCATCCTTATCCTCTCCCTCACTTCATGCGGTAGAAAAGAGAGCATCTCTCCCTTTGCTAGTGTCACAACAGTGGCCGAAACCCAAGGTGATGACCATAGTAAGTGGTAAGTTCACTTTTGATGAGATTGATATCGACAACCCTGACTGGCCACAAACGCCTCTATGTTATACCCGTTATTAAAATAGGAAGTTTTCCGAAAAAGTCATTTAAAATTAAGGGGGATATTGGCTACCGGTTAAAGATAAAACTACCCTTCTAACCTATAAGCTTTAGAGCTGCTTTGGAAAAATCCATGCCTTTTGCAAGTGAGCGCACACCGATTTCTCTTAACATACTCTCTTTCACTAACCTTGCACTAGCTTCCGCTACATCTACATCTTCTATTTTACTTCGAGTCTCTTCATGATTGATTCTGTTAACCTCTAGGTTGCCCATGGCATACTGCATACGGGATTGGATTGAACCCAAGTAGGCTCGTTGACCACTTACCTTAGTAAGAGCTTCATCCACGGCTTCAATAGCATCGAGAGCATCACTTTTTCCCTCTACTCCTAAGCCATTAAGGCCAAGGTCACTGGCACTTGTGTGATGATTTTCACTATCAAACTCAATAACATTCTCATCACCTGCAAAGGCGCCAACTTGAAAACGCAGGACTCCCCTACCTTCACCATTAATAACATTTGTGCCATTGAAACTTGTTGCTTCTGCTATGCGATCAATCTCTGTTTTTAAATTCTGATATTCTTTATTAAGGAAACCTCTCTCCTTTTCTCCAACCGTATCACTACCTGCTTGAATAGATAGTTCACGTAAGCGAACAAGAATATTCGATACTTCATTGAGGCCGCCTTCTGCCGTTTGCACAAAGCTAATACCATCATTAGCATTTCGTGTTGCTTGCTTTTGAGATCGGATAAAGGCGTCGAGTTTCTTAACGTGAGCTAGACCTGCACTATCATCAGATGCACTTTCAATACGCTTACCACTACTGAGTTGAGATAAGGCCTTGGCCTCCCCAGCAGAGGACTTTCTGAGATTGCTCATAAGAGTTGAAAGAGTCGAATTTGCTGATACTTTAACAGTCATGCTTTGGTTATCGGCAACTTACATCTTATCTTTAGCATTTTGGTCAAGAATAAAAACCTCTTAGCTCAAGTGGCTAAAATCATTTAGAATAGGCTGGTGAATGATTTAAATGCCATTTATCGTCGCCGCTGGGAACTGGAAAGGAAGAAGCTAGAAGACGCAGGTCTTAGGGCATTTCCCCTACATGAGAAGACAACTTTACCAAGAAAAGATCCACTGAGATATTTTATTTATATCTTTGGATTCTTGCTGAAAGTTTTTGGTCTTTTCAAACTAGGCCAAAAACAGGCTTTGAAGCTACGGGTTACCGAAAATTTAGTCAAAAGCTCCTATCTATCCAAGGACGAACTAAAAATTCTTCATCTGAGTGATCTTCATTTAGACGAATTTGAACGACCCATTGAGCAGTTAATCTCTAAAGTTAAAGAAGCTGGAAGTTATCATTTTTGTGTTATCACGGGAGACTTCTTCACCGGATGGCCTACTGACCACAAAACGCTGGCGAACTTAGAAGCCCTCCTTAATTCTCTTGAACCATCTGTTTCAACACTTGCTGTTTTGGGTAATCACGACTCTCGTCACCTTGTTCCTTTTTTAGAAACGCAAAAAGTCATTGTTCTCACTAATCAAATAAAAACCTATATTAATCACCCACACCTACCAATGGATTTAGAAATTATTGGCACAGATGATCCTCATTACTTTTTTCAAAAAGATGCTCAAAGAATCTTCTCAGAAGGCCATAGAGAAATTTTTAGGTTAGCGCTTGTACACTCCCCAGAGCTCTTTGAAATCGCAACCCAAAATGATTGCGACCTTTACTTATGCGGTCACACTCATGCAGGACAAATTGCCCTTCCCGGCAAAATAAAACCCCTAAAGAGAGTCTATAAAGGAAAGCAATTTGCGGAAGGCGCATGGCAAAGTGGGACAATGAAGGGATATACTTCCAGTGGAATTGGGACCTCTACTCTACCTATTCGATTCTTTACTACAGCAGAGGTCATCATTCATAAAATCCAAGCGTACTCACGCGGCTAGCTCACTATCCCGAATGAGTTGTTTATCAATATTAAATCTCTTATATGCCTTCCAAGCAGCTTGAGAGAGCCGAGTTCTCACATCAGCCTTTTCTAAAAAGCAGACACTCAAATTATCAATAGACTTGGCCATTCTTTGGTCGCCGTCAGCTAGGAGCATAACAAAAGGAATGCGCCGACTTAAAGATTTGACCAATTCAAGCCCATCATTAAGGGGCATAGTGACATCTGTAATAATGACCTGAAAGGAGTTTTGTTCAATCAGTTTAAGCGCCTCGCTCTTTGTTGTTGCCTTCATACAAGTCATGCCGTGGGAGAGCAGAGACTCCTCCATTATATTTAAAAGCACTGGATCCTCGTCAATCAGCAAAACGTTCAGCCTTAGGATATCCATCATTCCCTCCTATCAAGGTTGATTCCCTATTATGACAATGGCCCTAACCTTGCTCCGAAAGAAAAAGGGAAAAAAAAAGAAATATATTTAAAATCAGAAACTTAGCCATGCTTTTGAAAGCAGAAAGATTCTTAGAAATTGAAATCATTTTACAGAAATTGCCAAAAAATAAAGGAGGAAATGCCTTAGAGACGGCGAAACTCAGCATCAACGATATCTTCAGAAGGGCCTTGTTTTCGCTTATGCTGGCCGCCAACCTTACTTTTGGCATCTCCTTCCCGATGAACTGATTTCTTAGGCCCTTTGATTAAAGAGCGTACAAAGAGAAAAAGAATATAGAAAAAGATGGCCTTAAGTACCATTTGGACGATCATTGCCCTAGACTAGCCTATTTTCAAGGAACTTTCAAAGTAATCAAACTAGGCGAATTCACGAGACTTTGTTAATATTTGCGCCACAATACGCCAAAAACAGATAATTAAGGAAATAAAGATGGCAACGACCCCTAGCAATGAAAACCGACCACTCGTTCACTGGGCGGATATGACTGCTGACCGAATCATTAAGCAATTGGGTGATAAAGATAAATATACTGTCGCTAGTGGCATTACACCTTCTGGTACAGTTCACTTTGGTAACTTTAGGGAAGTTATTACTGTTGATTTCGTGGCACGCGCCCTTAGGGCCCGCGGTAAAGATGTTCGCTTTATCTTTAGCTGGGATGATTACGATACTTTCAGAAAAATCCCCAAGAATATGCCCAATCAGGAGAACTTAGAAAAGTTTATGTTCCAACCTATTGTAGACACTCCTGATCCTTACGAAAAACAAGAGTCGTATGCAGCTCATCATGAAAAAAGTTTTGAATCTCAACTTGAGAAAGTAGGAATCAAAGTTGAATCTCTCTACCAAGCGAATAAATATCGCGCAGGTGAATATAAGGCCGGCATAAAGAAGGCCCTTGATAAGAGTGAAGAGATTAAGGAAATTTTAAATCAATTCAGAAAGGAACCGCTAGCTGCAGATTGGCTTCCTGTTTCCGTATATTGCGAGAAATGCAACACAGATAATCAAATTGAAAACAAAGTCTATAAGGATGAGAGTGTTAGTTATGACTGCAAGAGTTGTGGCCACAGCGGCGTCGAAAAACTTGAAGAAACAAGCAGGCTAAAACTTCCTTGGCGTGTTGACTGGCCAATGAGATGGGCCCATGAATCCGTTGACTTTGAGCCGGGTGGCAAAGACCACTCAAGCCAAGGTGGCTCTTTTTCTACAGCAAAGGATATTGTTAAGATATATGACTGGAAGGCACCTATTTACCTTCAATATGACTTTGTCTCCATCAAAGGCGGCGGGGGCAAAATGAGTTCATCCAGTGGTGATGTTGTCACCGTGAATGATGTTCTCAAAATCTACGAGCCGGAAATGGTCAGATGGATTTTCGCTAGTTATAAATCGAATGTGGACTTTGCTGTTAGTTTCGATCTTGATGTTATTAAAACCTATGAGGATTTTGACCGTCAAGAACGTCTAGCCTACGGCATTGAAAGTGGTAACGAGAAGAAGGTCAATATGGCCAAAAGGGCTTATGAGCTGTCCCAAGTGACAGAGCTTCCTGAGGCCATGCCCTTTCAGCCAAGCTTTCGTCACCTCACCAATGTACTCCAAATTAATGATGGTGATATTGAAAAGGCAAAGGCCTACTATCTCGACCAAATGGCAAATGCCAGAGATGAGCGACGCTTTAAAGAACGCTCAAGTTGCGCACTTCATTGGCTCCAAAATTTTGCACCAGAAGACTTTAAATTTGCTGTTAACAAAGCTGCCCCTAGTGTTGAGCTAACAGCTAATACAAAGAATTTTCTCCAAGAACTTGTTACACTACTCGAAAAGGGTGGAGAGGCCACAAGTAGTGATACTCACCTTCATGAAGCCATGTATGAAATCATGCACTCTCATGAGCTTAAGCCAATGGATATCTTCCCTCTTTGTTATAATATTCTTATATCAAAAGAGAAAGGCCCAAAGCTTGCTGGTTTCATGAGAACAATTGGAATAGATAGAGTCGCCTCCCTATTTAAAGGAGTCCTTTAATGATTGAATCTACCGCTTTTAAAACACGTCAAAGTAATCTACTCGATGCAATCGCAGAAGGAGTGTTCCTCTTTCCTTCTGCAGATTATGTGACAAAGAGCCATGATACAGAATTTCCTTTCAGACAAAATAGTCATTTTAAATACCTCTTGGGATTTAATGAACCCAATTGCCTTTTGGTACTCAAAAAAACTCACTCTGGTGAGCATGAAACAGTTTTATTTCTAAGAGAGAAAGATCCTTTCATGGAGATGTGGGCAGGCGAGAGAACAGGAACGGCAAAGGCCACTGACCTTCTCACTATCGACAAAGCCTATGACATATCTCAACTTAAAGAAAAACTGTCTGACCTTCTCGCAGGTCACAAGAATATTTATTTCGATCTTCAAAACACAAGCTTAAGTGGACTCGTTAAGAGCGCAACGGCTACTCTAAACGCCCAAAGAAAGAGAAAGGTTCATAAACCTAATAGCTGGCACGACTCAACTAATGCCATAGGCATGCTTAGACTTTATAAAGACCAAAATGAAATTCTCGCCATGAAAAAAGCAGCTGCTTTAACAAACACGGCACATAGAGCGGCCATGGCCATGGCCGCCCCTGGCGTTAACGAAAAAGATATCAATACACTCTTCAATTTTCTTTTTTCTCAAGGAGATGGCTCTGGAGCAGCTTATGACTCTATCATCGCAGGGGGAAAAAACGCCCTCACTCTTCATTATATAAATAACAATAAGGACCTAAAAGACGGAGACCTTCTCCTTATTGATGCTGGCTCCCAGGTCAACCTCTATGCAAGCGATGTCACCAGAACTTTCCCTATTAATGGACAATTCACTACCGCCCAAAAGGAAATCTATTCTCTGGTTCTTAATGCCCAAAAGACAGCACTCGCCTTTGCAAAGGCCGGTGTTTCCTTAAAGGATATTCACCTCGAGACCTGCCGCTCACTCTCTAAAGGAATGCTGGAATTAGGAATTTTAAAAGGCTCACTAGATGAAGTAATGGATAAAGAGAGCTTTAAAGCATACTACCCTCATGGAACAGGTCATTGGCTTGGCCTTGATGTTCACGACCAAAGCCCCTACCTCGATGACAATCTCGAGGAAATAAAACTAGCATCAGGTATGACCTTTACTTGTGAGCCGGGACTCTACTTTCCTGAGCATGACGCAAATGTGCCACAGGCCTTCAAAGGAATAGGGATAAGAATTGAAGATGATATTCTTGTCACTGACTCTGGTCTCGAAAACCTGACAAACTCTATACCCAAAGAAATCAAAGAAGTGGAGGAAGCATGCCAAAGAGATTTAAAATCTGTATTGTCTGGCTCTACATTCTTACCCCTCTAGCTTTTAGTGCAGGTGAGTTTGAATTTGAGCATAGTGACTGCACCATTCGCTACGTCCCATTGCAGAGCTCAGAGAAACTCAACTCTAAAGCGCAAAATCTTCTTAAAGAGCATGATTACAAGGTTAAGCCGTTAATAGACGGTAAAAGACTTCTTGTTGGAGAGATGTACTTTACTCTTGAGAAAGAACTACCAAAAAAGAAGTTATATTCAGCTTGTGTCATTACAGTGAAGATTAAGAAGGCCAAGGGAAATCAACCACGAATGAGTGATAAAGTTCACTTTGCAAAAACTATCAAGAGAACCGTGCCTCGAATAACATTTAAAGGTAGTGAAAGATGCAATTTCGCCATCAAAGAGGCCTTCATTCATATACCAAGCTGTAAAGTTATTGGGTTTGCAGGCGAAAAGCGCTGAAGTGGGCCTTTAG
>Ga0136600_1000107_pt1 | contig 46153 bp, 38 predicted proteins | sample AntRauMFilla2698_FD_104634 | JGI IMG/M metagenome (GOLD analysis project Ga0136600, IMG submission 104634) | Saline lake microbial communities from Rauer Islands, Antarctica - Metagenome Filla 2 #698 | ecosystem: Environmental > Aquatic > Non-marine Saline and Alkaline > Saline | place...
AAAAATAAAAAGTGGAGCTACTTTCAGTTTTGAAAATATTTCTGAAGGATCATATGTGTTAACTTTCTATGCACTAGGTTACCAAGAAATGACTACTAGTATTTCTGTTAGTAACGGAGAAATATATCAGGCAGGAGCTATAACTCTTAATCCATAACTATGAAGCCTTTTTTTAGTCTACGTTGGAAATTACTCTTAGGCTTTGTAGGCTTGGTATTAGTTACTGTATTAACTTTGTTATTTAGTGTCAGTAAACTCGTTGAACTTAGAATTCATGAGGATATTGATAAGAATTTTGATGAGGCGGGACAAATATTTGAACGCATTCAGGACATCAGGTTTAGGCAACTAAGACAAACTGCTATTCTATTGGCAGATATCCCTAGTTTAAAAGCTGCAATTTCAACTGGAGATACTGCTACCGTTTCACAAAAAATCAGAGATGAACTTCGTTATCTTTTAGATTTTGATCCTGTAATTCCAGATTCCCTTCTTCCTGAAAGTTTTTACATGAATCCTGATTCTGCAGGTTTTTTATTAGTATCTGATAATCAGGGTCGTTCACTTGGCCAGCTTTCAACAGAGCCTCTTCCTAAATTTTCTATTGCTGACCGTGAAGGTGTAACCGTTGCGCTTAATGGATCTATGCCAAATCAGACCTATATATGGAAACAAAACGAACGGTACTTTAATGTAATTACATTGCCAATTTTCGCAGGATTTGAATTGGTTGGAACACTATCCTATGGATTACCTATAAGGCAAATTGAGGCTGATCAGTTATCAAATGATATTGGGATGGAAGTTATCTTTTATGTTAATGACAAGCTCATAGCTACAACTTTAACTGATATAAATGAATCGGACTTTGAACAGTTAAACGAGAATGTTCACGATGCAACTTATGAGGTGTTTAGAACTCAACAAGCTCAAACATCTGAAATACCATTATACAATGAAACATGGCTAGTATATTTAGCTCCAATGTTTGAGTTAGATGATGAATTAGTAGGAATCAAAGGATACTTTGGGATTGCGAAATCTTTAAACGAAGCACTTTTACCTCTTCAGAACCTGCAAGTTTTGATTTTTGGAATTGGATTATTCGCAATAATTGCTGCAATTTTAGTTAGTATATGGCTTACAAGTATCATAACTAAGCCCATTGATTTACTTGTTTTAGGAGTTCAGCGTGTTGATGAGGAAGACTTTAGGGAGGAAGTCCCTGTAACAACCTTTGATGAAATAGGCAAGCTTACCATCGCCTTCAATCAATTAGTAAAAAGTCTCCGTGAACGCCTTCTAATGCTAAAATTTGTTTCTGAAGCAACACTTGATGCGATTAAAAATAATTTAAGTCTCATAGAACCCGGTGGTGAACGCAGAGATATTTGTATTTTATTTTCTGATATCCGTGGCTTTACTAATTGGAGTGAGAATCATTCACCAGAGCAAGTTATTGATATGCTTAATAATCTTCTAAGTTTTCAAGCTGAGTTGGTACAAGAATTTGGTGGTGATGTAGATAAATTTGTAGGTGATGAGTTGGTTGCTGTTTTCCAAGGTCCTGAAAAAGAACAAAAAGCTGTTCAAACTGCTATTAGAATTCAACAAAAACTCCCCACAATCCTTAAGGAGGGAGAAGCTGAACTCGCAGTTGGGATTGGGATAAATAGTGGAGAAGCTGTAATTGGAGCTATGGGAAGTAAAGATAGAATGGATTATACTGTTTTAGGTGCCACAGTAAATCTAGGAGCTCGTTTATGCTCTTCTGCAGCTAAGAATCAAATACTTATTTCGAATTCTGTATTCCTAAATTTAGAACGAAAAATTCAGGTGACAGAACTTGAAAAAATAAAAGTTAAAGGTATCACAGATGCTGTTCAAATATACGGAATTGATTGGAAATCAAGAGTAGAAGAAACAGCACAACGAGACGTATAAGAATATGAAAATCCGCTGTCTAATTTATTGTACTGTATTAATTTTATTGACAGGGTCTGGCCCCGCACTATCACAAATCAGTATATCTGGACTAACCGATTTCGAACTCCGTGTTAGTGGGGATGATTCTTCACCAAATATTAATCAAACTCCTTCCGGCGGTCTTTCTGTTTATACTCCCAATATTCGTCTTTTTCTTTCTGCTAATATCAATGAGCAATGGTTTGTAAACAGTGTTCTGCAAGCTGATTATTATGAAGGAGAAGAATTAAGCAATCCATTTTTCTCCGTAATGAATATTAATTGGTCACCTAATTTTGATTCTGAATTTACTGCTACTGCAGGAAGGTTTATAACACCATATGGCTCCTATTCAAAACGATTGTTATCAAACTCAAATCCATTTGTTCACTTGCCATTATCCCATTCTGTTGGTTTACCCCTTAGCAAGCGTCTTGGTCATTTAAGTGGAGCTGTTTTGAACCCAACTTTAATAGCTGGAACTTATGGAGAAGATGAAAAGGGCCTTAATATGATATATCAAAGAATGTATACTCAGGGTCTTAAGGTCTCTCATACATTTGGAGATAATAAATGGCTAACTGTAGATTTAGCGGCTACTCTAGCTCCTCCTTCAAGCCATTTTGGTTATGGCAAGCATGATAAATTTGCTTCAATTGGTCGATTAGAGTTTCAACCGGTTATATGGGCTAAATTGGGTATATCTTATGGGAATGGTTCCTTTATGACAGGTGATACAGCAAGTGATTCTTTACTGGTTTATGATCTTTCATCATACTCTCAGGTATTAAGAGGTGCCGATCTAACATTCAATTATCGTTATTACACTCTTCTTTTTGAATGGAATCAAAGTTCTTGGAAAGCACCTTACTATGATCCTGGAACCTCCACTTCAGATAATCGACGTACAGGAAAATCTGTAATTGATCATATATCTGGAGAATTTATCTATGATTTTCCTTTTCTAGTTGGTAGCTATATAGCTTTTAGATATGAACAAATGTTAGAAGGTGAAATCGAAATTTATACCAGAGATGCCAACGATAACAAAGTAGATCAAAGTTTTAATCCGTGGACATTCAACAGGCAACGTATTGAATTTGTAGCTGGACATAAATTACAGCGCAATATAATATTAAAGGCCTCATATTTATACTCAGACGATGACGGTCCAAGCTTGGATGATAATGTAATGGCCATACAACTGAGTGTACTTTTCTAGCCATTTCACATCAAATCAGTGAACCACTAATTAAAAATATCTGCTCTAAATGAAAATCCCGTCCGCCAACTAGCGGACAGGATTGAACATTTTCTAGTTTTGGATCCTGCCACCTTTAGTTTCAAATTCTTGGATGATGTTTTCGTATTCACCATCCCAGACAGTTTGCAATCGTTTGAACTGAGCATCCACTTTTCCTGCAAGCTCATCATAAACGGCATATTGCTGTTTTGTTGGCTTTCCATAACCCGTAGCAATGGTTCCTGCCAAAGCAGCTAATTTATTATTTAATTTAATCTGAAAATTAAGTACATCTTGTGTTGCTTCCGCTTTTGTCTGGATAAGTTCGTTCTCGATTTCAGACATGGCATCCAGCATGAGCTTTGCCTTTTCTTGAAGCTCTTTGTTCTCTTTAGCTTCTGCCATCATTCCATTAATCTCTTTACGAACTTCGCGAATTCTGTTTATCGTTTTGTGTGTGGTATCAAGCTTCGCCTTAACTGTTTTTACCAACTCAAATTGAGCTACTAAATCTTGCTGAGAAACATTTACCAATCTTGGATCCTTCACGACTTTGAACGACCGCTCACCCACCATTTTATCACCTATATGCATTCGAACTTTATAGGTTCCTGGAATAGCATCAGGTCCTGAAGTATTTCCGGACCAAAGAATTTGAGTTCCATCAATGCGGGTTACATCAGGGTAATCCAGTCCCCATACAAACTTGTTTAGCCCTGCCTGATTTGCAACTACACTTGATCGAGTCTGTCCTTCTTCTTCGTAAAAAGTGTTCGATTCTTTTACAGATCTTCCGTTACCATCTTTTTCGCTTGAATAAGTTCTAATCTCGTTTCCATTAGGATCTAGAATTTCTAATTTAATTTCTCCTTCTACTCTATCATTTAGCGTGTAAAAGAAAACTGTGCCTCGTTCAGGATTTTGTCCCACCGTTGATCCCGGACTGCTAAAGCTTGAACCACCAAATAAATATGTCTGCTCAGGTTGGAACAAATGATTTTCAGCTTTGGCAATTTGATCACTCATTTGATGTAGAACAGGTAAATCATCCAGTACCCAAAAAGAACGTCCCTGAGTGGCTACTATCAAATCCTTATCGCGTTTTTGAATCGACATGTCAGTAACAGGCACTGCGGGTAAATTTAATTGAAGATCTTGCCAATTTGCTCCCGCATCAAAAGAAACATACAATCCAGTTTCGGTACCTGCATATAGCAAGCCTTTTTTATTCGGATCTTCACGAACTACACGAGTGAAATCCATAGCTGGAATACCATTTGTAATTTTTGTCCAGCTATTTCCATAGTTAGTCGTCTTATAAATCATTGGCTGAAAATCATTGAACTTATATCGTGTAGCAGCGAAGTACGCTGTACCTGCATCATGATGAGATGCGTCAATAATACTTATCATAGTTTCAGGTAATCCTTTTGGAGTCACATTATTCCAGGTTTTTCCATTATCACGGCTTACATGAATCAATCCGTCATCTGAACCAGCCCAAAATGTACCTTCTTCAATGGGTGACTCAACGAATGAAAATATAGTATTATAGTATTCGACTGATGTGTCATCTTTTGTAATTGGACCACCAGACTCTTTCTGCTTCTCTTTATCATTTCTGGTAAGATCCGCACTAATCGTTTCCCAGCTCATTCCTTCATCAGTAGAGCGATGAACATGCTGTGATGTTGTATATAATACATCTGGATTGTGTGGTGATATAACGATTGGAAATGTCCACTGAAAACGATATTTCAATTCATCTGCTCCAGCTCCCATTGGATTGTCTGGCCATACATCTACTCGATCACTTAGTCCTAATTCTTTATCATATTTGTTTAGATATCCACCATAGCTTCCACCAAAAGTTACATTTGGGTCTTCTGGATCAGGAGCTATATATCCACTTTCCCCTCCTGCAACAGGCCACCAGTCACTTTCATTAATCCCTCTTCCACTTGTCCTGCTTTTAATTCCAAAAGTGCTATTATCCTGCTGAGCCCCATAAATCATATATGGAAATTGATTGTCTGTAATAACCTGATAAATCTGTGCTGTCGCTGAAGTATAATATGAAGACCAGCCTTCTCCCCCGTTATACGTTACCTGGCCACCACCATCATCAGCAATAATCATTCTTTGGGGATCACTTGGTGCTATCCATAGATCATGATGATCGCCATGTTCTGTACCAATTCTACTAAAAGAACTTCCACCATCTGTCGATTTATGGAAACCAACATTTAATACATACACACCATTTTCATTTTTTGGGTCAGCAATAACTTTTGAATAATACCAAGCTCTTTGTCGTAAATTTCTGTCTGCACTTACTCTTCGCCATGAATCGCCCCCGTTTTCAGATCGGAAAAGACCGCCATTTGGGCTCTCCATAATTGCCCAAACTCTGTTTGAATTAGCAGGTGAAACGGCAATACCAATTTTACCAAGTAACCCTTTAGGCATTCCTGGGAATTTGGATATTTCTTCCCATGTTTCCCCTCCATCTTTACTTCTAAATAAGCCACTTCCTTCCCCGCCACTACTCATTTCCCAAGGATTTCTGTAAGCTTCCCATAATGATGCAAATAATATCCTAGGGTTGTTTGGATCTACAGCAATATCAACAGCTCCGGTTTTATTATTTCTAAAAAGAACTTTCTTCCATGTTGATCCACCATCCGTAGACTTAAAGACACCTCTTTCTTCATTTCCGTCTGTTCCAAATATTTGTCCCATAGCTGCAACCCAAAGCACCTCATCATTCATAGGGTGAACTTCAATGTCACCTATAAACTGACTTTCTCCCAATCCAAGATATGTCCACGTTTTTCCAGCGTCTGTCGACTTATACATTCCATCTCCAGCGCTCATATTGCCTCGTATGTCTGTTTCTCCCATTCCAGCATAGATAACGTTAGGATCAGACGGTGCAACTGCTATTGCGCCAACAGAGCCTGTATTAAAATATCCATCTGATACATTGATCCAGCTACTACCACCATTTGTGGTTTTATAAACCCCACCTCCTGCAAAACCAGTATAAAATGTATATGGTTGAGAATCATGACCCGAGACCGCAACTGAACGACCTCCTCTATACGGTCCAATGTTTCTATATTTTAAATCTTTAAAAAGCTCTTTTTTGTATGTTGGATTTGAAGATTCCTCTCCATGTCCAAAAGTTTGAGCAAATGAAGCATCAATTATTAAAAAAGAAAATAGTGCACAAGTAATGGCGGTTAGAAAATGCTTGCTTGTCTTCATAGTAGCATCCGAATAGTTAGTTTAGTTTGTTATTACAGAAATCAATAACTGAATGTATAGGAACAGAAGCAAGCAAGGAGTAAAAAGATATAAATTGAATTCCTTTTATTGAAGGAATCTATCTTTTTCTTGGGTTGAAAAGTATAGACCCTTTAGATAAAGCAACCTTATCTGAAAGTATCACATAATTTCTATCCATATTCTTTGGTAATAGTTTTGAGCCAGTCGTGATATTTTCTATTGCCGCTCTTAATACGGGATCATCAGTATTTCCAATTGGAAAAGAATTTAGTAAGCTTTCCTCAACTTGAATTAAAGGCAATAAGCCTGAGTTTAAGCCTGAGTTACCAGATGAATTTTGATGCAAAAGACTAACTGGTAAAAGAACGTATTCATTTGCAGGAAGCGCATCTTGCCCAAAGATTATTTCTCTTCCATAGAATTGTCCATTTGTTGCTCTTCCAATAATATTTACATCCATATGTGGAATCAATCCGTTTATGAATAATTCGCTTGTGTTAGAAGTTTGCCTTGTCGTCAAAAAATAAACCTGTTGAAGACCTAAATTGTCAGGATCTGGAGAAAACCGTATAGACAAATTTTCAGAATCAACACCTTCATTATCTATAATTTCTTGCCTTCTTATATCATTGTATTGAAATTCTACAAATATCTCTTCATTCTGAGCTGCAGTATTAGCTATAATTCCATTAGCAAGATTTCTAGCAGCACTTAACTCCCCTCCAGAGTTATACCTCAAATCTACAATTAGATCTGTGATGCCTTCCATCTTAAATTCTTGCAGTGTCAAATCAACACTATCAATAAATTGATCATTATTCCCAGTGATAAACTCCGAGTAATGCATATACCCTATTTTTGAACCATTTTGCTCAATTATGCTACTATGAATTACGGGATTGAATTGATCTTGAACCTTTGATACTTCTACTGATATACCAGTATTCGAAATAGTACTTTCGCTGGAACTATATTCACCTAGAGTATATGATGCTGTTGTCGTACTGCTATAAAATAAAGGCGATACGTTTGAAGTAGTCAGAGAGACACCATCAATTTCCAAAATAATATCTCCTCGCTCGATTCCCGCAGTATCTGCTGGAGAGCCCTTGTATACGAACTGTACAACAATAAAAACACCAGAAGAACCACTGAACTGGCCAAATGCCGGTGATATGCCACTCGTTGGTCCCCCTTCTACTTCTGCTGCAATAAAACTAGGATCATCTACGATGTAGGAGAAAAAATCATTAGGATCTAACATACTACCAAAAAATGCTCCCGGGGGTATTGAGCCATCGACCTTATCCGGAACTCTTTCATTCCAGAGATAATTTTCTTCCATTGATACCCGAATCCAAGAATTCACTTCATTAAATTCATTGTCATTAGCATCATCACATGAAAAGGCAAAAGCCAAATTTAATACTAGGAGCCCGATTAATAGTTTTTTCATACAATTACCCGAATACAAATCTAAATGTGATTGTTCCCCATTGAGCTTGTTGAGGAACCCCACTTGGTAATTTTGAAAATTTCCAACTTCGCAGCGTTTTTTGAACTTCTTTTTCCAATTCTGGATTCATTTTTTTTAAAGGGATGATTAGTCCAACAGATCCATCAGGTTTTACTTGAAACCGTACTGAAATCACTCCTTCAGAATTAGCTGTATTCACCGGTAAAGGCTGAACCATTGGGTCTCGTTCGATATTACCTTCCCATTTCAACTCATAGGGAGCTGATTTTTCATCATCAACGCCCGTACCAGCATCGGCATTAGTTTCTCCGGTATTTCCTTTTACATCCCCACTTTCCTTAACCCCATCACTTACTTCAAGATCTTTTTTTGCCTGGGGAGGTATTTCAATCTCCTCTTTTACCTCTTCTGCAACTTCTTTATTTGGATCTACAACATCAGTTTTTGGCGTTTCAACCTTTTCTTCCTGTACTTCTTCAACTTCGTCTGGTAAGTCGACCGGTTTAACAATTTCTTCGGCTGGTTGTTCAGGTTGTTCTTCAGGTTTAGGAGCTTCCTCTACGGGCTTATCCGTTTTAACTTCTGATGGATTTGGTCTTTTTGCTACTTCTTCTTCTTTTACTTCAGAAAAGTCAGCTAACGTTCCTGTTTTAAATTCACCAAATTCTACTTCTATAAAAGAAGGCCTAACATTTTGATTCATATCTAATGTATACCAAAGAGAAAATAGAACCGTAACGATAGTGACACTTAACGTAACCGTAAGTGCAAAACTATCATCTTTTGTAAATCCAGATTTATCCATTTTTTATAAGGAACTTTGCTCAGTTGCCATAACCAATTTAAGGTTTAGAGCCTTTCCGATATTCATGACTCTAACAGCATCGTCAACTTTGGCATCTTTGTCTGCTCTTAATATAATCGTTTCACTTTGATTATTATTGCGTATAGCGCGTATCTGAAGTGCCAGAGAACCCCTTGCTGTTAACTCTCCTTCAACATAAAACTCACCATCTTTGGTTATAGCAACAGATATAAACTGGTTTTGTGTTGTTGAACCTGATTCTGCTTTGGGAATATTAACCTTGATTCCGAAATTTGTCACAAATGATGAAGTCAGTAGAAAAAATATTAAAAGCAGAAGTACAATATCTGTCAAAGATGATTGTGAAAACAATGATAACGGAGCTAATCTCTTATCTCCTCTTCTAAAATCGCGTGCCATAATTATGCCTGCTTTTTAGGTGCCGGTGATTGAAGTAAGTCCATGAAATCAGCTGACGCATTTTCTAGCTCAAATATTGATCTATTAATTTTGCCCAATAAAAAGTTATAGAATCCAAAGGCAATCAGTCCAACAATTAGCCCAGCTGCTGTAGTAATCAATGCTTCCCAAATACCACCTGCAAGTTCACTAGGATTCACGTTCCCTTGTAAGGACTGGATATCCATAAAAGCCTGAATCATACCTGTTACTGTACCGGTAAAACCAAGTAGTGGAGCAACCCCTGCTGTTGTTGCTAACAAATTCATTCTTTTCTCTAAGAAAAAAATCTCTTTTTTTCCCGCGTTATCGATAGCATCTTCGATATCACGAATAGGTCTTCCTAAACGTTTGATTCCTGCTTTTATAATTCGTGCTAAGGGCTTGTCGTGCTCATCACAATAAGCAATAGCGTCAGACTGATTACCTGATTTTAACATACCTTCAATAGACCCTAAAAATCGTTCTGTGTTAGTATGTGATCGATTCAAAGCCCTCCATCTTTCTACAATTACGTATGTAGAAAGCATAAATAATAGAAAAATTGGAATCATTAGAACCCCACCTTCTATTAAAAGGTCAAATAATGTTATTGTATCACCCTCAAGTGCCATGGCTAATGAATCAGCAACGGCAGTAGAATCTTGTAATAGTAATAGAATGATGTTCATGAAATATCTTCGTTTAAATTTTTGTGATGATATAATTTCCTAAAATATCTGGGTCGACTTTTTCAGCAGCCATTGCAGCAGCCGCTAGAGACTTAAATTGTCCAATACTAACTCTGTAAAGCACTCCATAAGTGTTGGATGGTCTCTCTTTAATAATTACTCGATAACCATCTTTCGATAATTTTTCAAATTGAGCGTCAGCACTATTTTTTATACTTAGTGTATATAGTACTATTGTATAACCGTTGTTCCCCGTCTCCGTTGCAGTCCCTGTTAAACCATAAGGTTCTGCTCCGGCTTGCACACTTGTAGGTGTAATTATCCCACCATTTCCAGGCGATTTTTCATCTGCTATTTTAGGTGCGATATCTGTTTCCATATCATCTGGATTGGTATTTTGTGGACTTTCCAGATCTGCTCTTTTCTCAAGTGATTCATTATTTGCAACTGTCTCTTCAGGAATTACCGGCTGTGACTGATTATTATTAGTTGGCGGTGGTGTTACTTGAGCAACTGAATTATTATTCGTTGGTGTTATTCCTTGAATATTCACCACTCCAAAGTAAGCCAATAAATAGCCTGACCCAGCAACAATAACCAAAGCTAACACTAAGTATAAAAGCACTGGAGAGCTCTTACTTTTATCTTTTGGTGGCTTTATTTTCTTGGATTTTTTCTCCTCACTTTTAACAGGTGCTTCTTCTTTTTTCTTATCTTTTTCTTTAGATTTTTTTTCTGAAGATACATTTGTGACTACTGGCACAAAGTCTTCTACTTTATCATTATCTGAATCATCTTCATCTTCTAAATCCATAAATGGATCATCAAAATCTTCATCTTCTGATGTTTCGTCTTCTAAAGCAGAAAAATCTATCTCATCTTCTTTTTTAGCTGTTTCTTTTTGATCAACTTCTTCTTCGTCTGGGTCAAAAATATCTTCCTCTTCACTTGTAGTATCCTTCTCTTTTGGTGACCCTCCAAATAAACCAGAAAAAGCATCTTCATGATCCTCTTCTTTGTGGGCATCTATTCCCCATTTATCAGGACCCGGCATTTCGATCTCTTCTTCAGATTGTTCAGAAGCAGTTGCGTCATCATTGTTACCTATGAACTCATTCAAAGCGTCTTCATTTTCAACATCTTCGTCAGTGGAGGAGAAAACGTTTTCTGTTTTCTCTTCTTCGTCTAAATCAGAATCATCATCTTCACCTATTAAATCAGCAAACGGGTCATCTGATTCTTCTGATTTGTCGCCATCTAGAATTCCCTGAAGTGGGTTTTCTTCCTCAACTTCAACCTTTTCAGAAGTGCTACCAGGTAACTCGATAGCCTCCATACCTACATATTTATAGTTAATTTCAGTTTCAAGTTCTTCTGATGGAATGAATATTACGCTAGCTCCAAGCTTACTAAAAACACCAAATCCTTCTACCTCATATCCATCGCCTTCTTCAAATGCTGTTTTTATATCATTGACTAATTCTTCAAGATATTTTTCAACTTTCTCCTGTTCGATACCAGTATTTTCAACCAGCAATCCTATGAACTTTTCATTATCTATAAGCATCATTAATCCTCCAAATTGGCTTTAAACTCTATGCTATCTCTAGGTGGTTGCATTACCAAAGTGCCATCGCTTTTCTTTTCCTGCTCCTGGCTTCTATGTTCAGCCTTAAATGTCCCTAGTCCTTTTATCTCTACAGAGTTTTTCATGATTATTTGATCACGAATTGTGAGCCCGAATGCTTTTAAAAAATCTTTAGTCATAGCTTATAATGTTAGTTTAATACCACCAAAAACTTGAAAAGGGCGTTCCTGATATCCTTCCCAAACTTCGTATTTTTGTCCTAGAATATTCAACACTTTAAAATAAACGCCAAATTTTTCATTAATCTCATAATCTAACCCTCCACTTAATAACAAATACCCCTTTAAGTTATCTGCAGTGTTTGGGTTAGGGTCTTCTCTTTCTCCAACAAACTGGGTCCAAGAACTTATTGTCAAAGCTTTAACTGGCTTAACTGAGAGCACACCTTCTGCCCCTAATCTTTCTTCAAAAGGAATGTCAGGTCCACTTTTTAGTTCGGGTCTTTGTGCGTATACAAATCCATCAAACCAAACTTTATCACTCACAAATTGCTGTGTAACTCCAAGTTCCAATCTAAATTTAGTTGCATCGGCGTAATTAATTGAATAAAACGACTGCGCTGTTGCTAGGCCAAATGTTCTAGATTCCCGAGCATAATATCCATAATTATCAATTGACTTATAGGATACTAATCCAAATAATTTAGTTGACTCAACTGGTTTGTATTCAATACCACCATCAATGCCAAAAACATATTCAAATTGAATTTGAGAACTTACGTTTAAAAATCTATTTGTTTGGTGATGCTCCCAAATTGATTTCATTTCTGGTTGCGTATAAATATGTCCGGTTATGTTTAAACCGTCTTTGATGCTATGATTTATTTCAGTATTAGAAATAAAAAGAGGCTTATTTCTAAAGCTATCAGATATATATGAAAGCCCCCCTTCAATAGTTATTTCTGTCTTGTAGTTAAACAAGGTACTATAACCAAATGTAGCAGATGTATTCAGCCATTGTGTGTTTCCAAAACTAACAGACGAATAATTTCCACCTTTTACATCTACATTAACACTTAAGATATCGTATAGACTTGAACCTGCCCATTTTTTTTCAAAACCCGATTGCACATATTGCTCAGACTGATTTCCTTCAAGTGCCGCATTGGAGGCAAACATATCCACATCCACTACATTCCCGTTTAAATAAAAATCCCATCCTTCTAACTCATTCGAGTTATTCTCTAAAATTATTCCCCCACTCAATCCTGTATAGTCTTTCTGTGAAGTTCCAGAGTTATCATTTGGGATTGTATTCGGAAGATTAAACAAATGATTAAAATCACTGAACACTCCAGCTTTTGTAGAAAGTCTTGTGCCACTCTTAAGTTTTGTCCCATATACTCCGTTTAAATCAAAAAACCTGAATGCTGATTCTTGATTATCCAAATGACCATCTGAGCTGGAAAAATCAATGTTAGCTGAAGCAACACTATTGCTATTTATTCTGCGTAAAACATATGCTTCAAGCTCAGGCGTTAAAAAATTTCCCATTCCTGCTTTTACATAAGCATTAGTTCTTGATGGATAGCTTAGAATTGGCTTTGATGGAGGTTCAGGACGATCTAGTTGTGTAAGTATAATACTTGCAACTGCATCTTTATCAGACTCCATAAAAGGAGTGCGATTCGGGTCGATCCTGAAAACCCTAGGTTTTGGATTAAACCCTAATATTGGCTGACGCCGAATTCCTGGAAAGCGAGCTCTAAATTCACTCCTAATTTCAATGTCTTGTGGATCTATCTCTGGGAGTAATGAGTTTTGTGTATTTCCAGATTGTGCAGTAGCCCATCCTCCAAATAAAAGGAGAAGTAAAATCGTAGAAAAAAAAGATCGTTTCATCATCTAAAAAGAAGTTTAATGAATGTACTAAATTTTTTGGGCAAGGTTAACCTAATCGCGTCAAAAGATGTACTGCTTTACACATCTCTTGTTCCCTGTGTTTTTGCTGAATGTTTTAAAGCCACATACTTATCCAGGGCTAGTAGTAACGGAGTACTTATAATAATTACAGCCAAGGTAGATGCATGTGTAATTGTGCCGTATGCCAAGCCAATTGTTTCAGGCACTGCATATATCAAAAAAAGGCTTTTAGTAATAAATAAATGATATGTTCCTACGCCCCCTGGAGTTGGTATTATAATCCCTACAGCAGAAACCATAGTGAGAACTAAAGCATCTGCATATGAAAGATCATAGATGCTTTGCATATCAAACATCCAAAATGGAATGTATGTCATACCAATATAACAGACCCAGATAAGTACGGTATATAATACAAAAAGAGGCCAGTTTTTTAATTCTTTAACTGCAAGAACACCATCAACAAATGTTTTTGAAATCTCCTTAAACTTTTCAAATCCTTTTTCAACCCATGCAACTTTAGAGCTTAACATCTTAAGTGTAATGTATATCAAACCGAAACCAACAGCAGCAATCACTAAATACTTAGTGATTTTGAGAGCAAAAGAGATCAACACATCAGAATCTGTAATATCTATCCCAAATAAGTTATTTAATATTTCAGGATCTGAAATCATAAAGATCGCAACAAAGGCCATCAGCAATAGTAGACTTAGCATGTCAATGATTCGCTCAAGTACAATTGTGCCAATCAACTTACTATTGCTTTCATCTATTTGCCGTGCAACATATACAGGCCGAGTAACTTCACCCAAACGAGCAAATGGAATATTCGATAAATAGCCTACCATAACCCCCGTAAAAAGCGTTATCCGATGAGGAGTTTTATCTTTATTATTGAATAAAAGTCGCCATCTTTCTGCTCTTATGAAGTGGGCAGAAAGTGTAGCAAGAACGAATGGTAGTATCCATCCATAATTCATGCTCTTAGATGCTTCGATGATTTGTTCAAATTCCACATCTTTAAAAGCAATCCAGAGAAAAAAACCGGCAATCAAAATTCCGGCCAATACTTTAAGGGTAGTTTTCAAAATTAATACCTGGTATCAACTATTTCCGCATCTTGAGGGTAGCTCAAAATAAACAGTTCTTCATTTTTCGGGAGAAAAGACCTGTTTATAAACGTGGTTACAATTTCGTTTTCAGAAAAATCGTACGCTGATATACTTATGGGATTAGCATTTTTGTCAACAACAATTTCCACTCTTACATAAAGAGCAAAATCATCTTCCGTAGTCATTCTAATTTTTGTAAGGCCATTTTTGAGCTTTTCTTCTGTAATTGAATATGTAGAGTCAACGCCATTTAACATTCTTGAGGGAGCGAAATCATCATCCTCTTCTAAATATTCACTTATTATAACTCTATTTCGCACTTCATCATAAACACGAGAAGTTTCCCCATCTACGATTAACAACTGACCTTCACTATCTAGTCTGTATTTATCTGATGAAACCCAGATCTTTCCTTCACTTGTTAATTTCTCATTTGTGTATGAATCGAAATATGTATGTTCGAAATCAGCTACAAATACTTTCTGGTTCTCAAAGTTTGAGCGTAGTTTTGGAAACATTTTTTCTTGAGCTTCAATAGATGACGCTCCCAAAATTAATATCAGAGTTAAAAGACTATAAATTTTCAAGCCCATCAAAGATATCTTGTAGTTCTTCTTCGTCCTGAACGAGAACGTCGCGTGCTGTACTTCCTTGGTATGGTCCAACGATTCCTGCATTAAATAATTGATCTATGATTCTACCGGCTCTGTTATAACCGATTTTTAGTTTTCTTTGAAGTAATGAGACAGATCCCTGCTGATGTAAAACTACAACTTTTGCAGCGGCTGGAAACATTTCGTCTATATCATCTAACGGGTCTGGGATTCCGAGATTGTCTTCCTTAATAATAGGTAAATGAAACGGCTCTTTATATCCTGCCTGCTGGCCTATAAATGCATTAATTCGTTCTACTTCTTCCGTTGATACAAAAGCATTTTGAATACGTGTCATTCCCGCTCCATTAGTGAATAACATATCTCCTGCTCCAACTAACTGATCTGCTCCACCCACATCTAATATTGTTCTGGAATCTACTTTTGAAGCAACTTGATAAGCAATACGCGCTGGGAAATTTGCCTTAATTGTACCCGTAATTACGTTTACAGATGGTCGCTGAGTTGCCACTACTAAGTGTATTCCAATTGCTCTGGCAAGTTGTGCAAGTCTAGCAATAGGTTCTTCAATCTGTTTACCCGCTGTCATCATTAAATCGGCAAGCTCATCTATAATTACCACTATATAAGGTAAATGACGGTGCCCAAGTTCTTCGTCCAGCTCTCCGGTTTTAAACTTTTGATTGTATGCTTTAATGTCACGAACAAGGGCCATTTTTAGCAAGTCGTACCTGTCATCCATTTCTTTACATACACTATTAAGCGTCTCTAGTGCTTTTGAAGTGTCCGTGACGATAGGCTCATCTGCATTTGGTAACATCGCTAAAAAATGATTCTGAATGTTCCTGTATAATGCTAATTCAATCTTTTTAGGATCAATCATCACAAACTTGAGATCTTCAGGATTACACTTATATAATAAGCAGGTGATGATAGTATTTACACCCACTGATTTACCTGACCCTGTTGCTCCTGCCATTAACAAATGTGGCATTTTTGTTAAATCGATCATAAACACTTCATTCTCAATCGTCTTACCGAAAGCGACTGGTAATGTCATATCAGTTTCTACAAACTTCTTGGTATTTATTACCTGTTTGATGTAAACCATTTCACGGGTACTGTTCGGGACTTCAATACCAACAGCAGATTTCCCTGGGATCGGTGAAAGCATTCTTAATCCTTTCGATGCCATCGCCATTTTAAGATCATTGGAATAACTCTCAATCTTACTAATCTTAACATCGGGAGCTGGCTCTAATTCATATAAAGTAACGGTAGGACCAACAATTGCATTTATCCCAATAATCTCAATTCTGTGCCTTTTCAGTTTATCCAAAATAATCCGTTTGTTCTCACGAATTTCTTCCAGATCTACTTCTGTTCGGTCATCGGACGGTGTATCTAAAAGGTCAATAGTTGGAAACTTATACTTAATGACCGGGACTTGTTTTGCTTTGTCACGATTTATTTTATCTAGATCTTTTTCTCCAGCCTCTTCATCGCCTTCGCCTTTATATACTGATACTTCTAGTTCTTCTCCTTCCTCATCCAATACTTCTTTTTCTTCTAAATTTTTGTCTTTTTGAAGGGAAGCTTTTTGTCGGTTGTCAATATCATCTGATGCTCTTTTATCTTCTTCAATTCTTTTTAAATCTTCTTCCTGCGACTTTGCTACAATATCATCAATTGTTGGAACTGGTTGTTCTGGTTCACTAACTTCTTTCTTAGTAGCAACTTTAGATTCTTGTTTCTCTTCTTTTTGATTTTGTTTTTCTTCTTTTTCAGCTTCTCTTGCTGCTCTTTTTTCAGCTAGGCGCTCTTCTCTTTCTTGTGCTCGAATTTCTTTTTTCTCTGCTCTAGCAATCCTGGCATCTTCAAGCTTATGTTGAAGGTTTTCAATCCAAAGCTTAAGATTGTCAATCGATTTTTGTAAATCTCTGTCCCACAAAAGAAGGAGTGTAACAATAGCTAATAGGGCAAGAATGATTCCTGAACCAATACTACTCGTAAAATTTTGAAGTACTTTTGAAATTGCAACACCAGCTGCTCCACTCCACACAGAATCTGAGGGGAAATCAACGTTAAAATTCATCCACCCTAAGATGGTTGAAAAAAGGATCATACTCCAAACACCTAAAATACTGATCCAGCTTAATTCTTTGTAGTTACGTCTTCGAAATATATGCCAGCCTTGGAAAAAGGCTAATATTGCCAATATAAAACTAATGTAGCCAAATGATTGGTGCACAAAAAAGTGGGAAAGATATGCGCCCACAGGGCCAAGCCAGTTTTGTACTAATCGTGATGAAGCATCAGTATTAAAAAGGTCTAAAAAAGAAAGCTTTGTAGCATATTGATAATCTTCTGGCGTATAGGAAACGATACTTAAGCCCAACAAAATTGCAAGAGCAATAATAATCACTCCTATTATTTCAACTTTGCGGTTTTCGTCGATTCCTGCTTTAGAATTACCTGCTGTATTTAGCTCTTTTTTAGGCATTTAAATTTATTAAAATTCCGTCTTTCATTCCTGGAAGTACATCAAATTTATCTACTTCACAAACAAAAGGAATATCCCCATCAGGAACAAGTTCTTTCAAGCGAATTGCATGATCACTGGACCCAATCGCTTCTTCAAGTTCATTTTTGAATTTTTCATACAAACTAAAGGCTATTTTTACTCCGTCTTTAGTATTTTTTGGAAGACTCCCATTACACATATTATAAATCAATGCACCTGCAAACAAAGTGTCTTCAATAGAGGTTTTTCCTTGCCATCCTGAACATATAAGAACTACATCATCATCATGCTCTTCAAGCACGTTCAATATGCTTTGTTGATTTAGAAAACATCCCACATAAAGCCGGTTAGCAAGTGAAGCTTTCTTTATTGCCTTTGTTCCATTAGTAGTGTTTATAATCAATGTCTTATCTGCTACTACATCTTCTGTATATTCAAGTGGTGAATTTCCTAAATGAAAACCAATGATTTTATTTCCATTTTGCTCACCACATAGCAGATAATCTTTGTTATCCATTGTTTGTGCAATCTTTACAGCATCTTCCATTGCATTAACAGGAATAATTTTTTTTGCGCCATTACTAAAGGCGGTTACCATTGAGGACGCTGCTCTTAAAACATCAATAATTACTGCAGATTTCCCACGCAAATCCTCTTCCTGAAAGGACTGAACGGAGAAATATACATCCATATAATCTAGTCTAGCCATCGTAATTCTTTAAAATCTCTCTTTTATTTTTTTATGAATGGGGGGCGAGTGATTGTAGCCTCTCCCGTTTTCTTACGGATTGCAATGTAGATAGTATTTCCTTCCTCTGCATATTCTTTTTTAACATAACCCATCCCTATTCCTTTACCTAAAGTGATCGACATTGTTCCACTTGCAACCTCACCGATTACATTTCCTGAATTATCGACTATATCGTACCCATGACGAGGAATATTTCTCTCGTCATTCATTTCAAAACCAACCAGCTGCCTTGAGTTTCCTTGTTCTTTCTTATTAGTTAAGGCTTTTTTTCCTATAAAGTCTTCTTTATCTAATTTTGTTATCCAACCTAGCCTTGCTTCAAGTGGATGTGTGTCTTTTGTAATATCGTTTCCATACAAAGCGAATCCCATCTCTAATCGGAGCGTATCTCTGGCTCCCAACCCACACGGTTCTATTCCAAATTCTTCACCTGCTTCAAAAATTGCATCCCAGATTGCTTCTGGGTTTGTAGTATTTTTATCAAAGTATAATTCAAAGCCTTTTTCACCTGTATATCCAGTTGCAGAAAAAACCACATTTTCAAAACCTGCAAGGGTTCCCATTTTGTAGCTATAAAAACCAATCTCAGATAGGTTGATATCTGTTAATTTTTGAAGTGTTTCGACAGATTTAGGCCCTTGAACCGCTAGTAAGCACGTGTCATCTGAATTGTCTACAACAGTCGCATTAAAAGTGTTTTGTTTATTAACCCACTCCAAATCTTTCTCAACGTTTGCCCCATTTACAACTAACATATATTCGTTTTCAGCAAATAGCTTATAAACAATCATATCATCAACAATACCACCGTCGTCATAACACATACAACAATATTGTGCCTTACCAGGAACAAGCTTAGATACGTCATTCACAGAAATATGCTGAATAAGTTGTAAAGCTTCTGGTCCTTTAATAAAAAATTCTCCCATATGGGAAACATCAAAAACACCTACATTATTTCGAACTGCAGCATGTTCAATTTTTATTCCTTTATATTGAACTGGCATTTCAAATCCAGCAAATTCAACTAGCTTTCCGCCAATTTTTTCATGGATGGAGTGAAACGGAGTGGTCTTTAGCATCAGTGTAATTAGTTACAATTAAATCGATTACAAGTTAATGATTTTTACAGAAAGGATGGCGATAAAGTAAGTGGATTAAAATGATCTATAATTCACTCTGATTTACAGACTAGCATTATGTCTTAATCACCTTTCATCCCAATATTAAGTTGTATTCTTTGTATCTTTCCTGCTTACAAAAAGAATTAAAACAGTTCAATAAAGTTTATGTCTATCAATAAAGAGCAAATTAAAACAGCCCTTGCTCACGTTCTCCATCCTACTGAAAAACAAGATCTCATTTCACTGGATATGATTCATGATATCATCATTCAGGATAAGTACATCACATTCACCCTTGAGATGCCCGTGAAGGATGACGCCCTTGCGCTTCAAATTCAGCGCAAATGTGAGGAAGCCATTCATAAGTTTATTGACGGTGAGGCTGTGGTAGACATTCAGGTCGGTATTAATGTATCGAAAAGAAAAACTGAACCTGAAGAACCAAAACAACCACAAGAACAGCAGGAAATACTTTCCGGAGTTAAAAATATTATCGCTATAGCTTCTGGTAAAGGTGGAGTGGGTAAATCTACTGTCGCTGTAAATATTGCTTCTGCGCTTGCAAAAGATGGATACAAGGTTGGCTTGATGGATACCGATATTTATGGGCCAAGTATACCAACCATGTTTAATGTATTTGAGAAACCGAATATCACAACACAGAAAAAACTTCTTCCTATAGAACGTCATGGTATCAAAATGGTTTCTATGGGATTTTTAGTGGATGTTGATCAAGCTATGGTTTGGCGTGGACCAATGGCAACCAGCGCTATTAAACAATTTATGACTGAAGTAGAATGGGGTGAACTTGATTATCTTATTTTGGACCTCCCTCCTGGAACCGGTGATATTCAGCTCACGATTGTACAAACAGTACCTCTGAGTGGCGCTGTAATTGTTTCCACTCCTCAAGTTGTGGCATTGGATGATGTACGCAGAGGTGTTGCAATGTTTAAAAAAGTCAATGTTCCTGTTCTAGGTGTAATTGAAAACATGGCTTACTTTATTCCTCCAGATATGCCTGAAAAGAAGTATTATATTTTTGGTGATGGAGGAGCAAAACTCTTAGCAAAAGAAATGAATGTGGCTGTACTTGGAGAAATTCCAATTGAACAATCTGTTCGTGAAGCCGGTGATAACGGATTGCCTATTGTCTTAGCTGATGACTCAAGTTTTTCAGCGAGAGCTTTAATTGGAGCTACTGAAAACATGAAGCAACAATTAGAGCTTAGAACAAAGCAAGGCCAAACGACCAAAAAAGTAGATATTAAATTCCGTCCGTGAGTATAATTTCCATCCTTGATCTTATTGGAACTTTTGTGTTTGCAATAAGTGGAATACGCATGGCAGCAAAGAAAAATCTCGATATTTTTGGCGCTGCTGTAATCGGTTTTGCCACTGCAATTGGCGGCGGTACTCTTCGTGATATTTTGCTTGATAGCCATCCAATTACATGGATTGCTGATATAACATATCCTATTGTTATTCTTTCAGCTATCCCTTTTACTTATTTAATACGTAATAGGTTGAATCACATTAACAAACCATTGTTTTTGTTTGATACTATCGGTATCGCACTTTTTACAATCAGTGGAATGGAAAAAGCCCTTAACCTCGGGTTAAATCCTTTTATAGCTGGAATTATGGGAATGACCTCTGCTGTGGTTGGTGGAATTATACGTGATGTCCTTTGTAGAGAAGTTCCACTTATCTTTCGAAAAGAGATTTATGCTACCGCTTGTTTAATGGGTGCTTTAGCCTTTTATCTCGGGATTTATTTTAATATTTCCGAAAACCTGAATTATTTACTTACTACCGGAATTATTATTGGGATTAGAGTTGCTGCAATTAAACTCGATCTTTCTTTACCAAAGATGAAGGTTTAAATAAATAATCTTATCGAATACGATCTAATGGTTGCGATCTTAAAACAGTCTCCATTACTCTATCCATATTTCTTGCAAAAAAAACTCGCTGTTCCTCAATCAGGAAAGCGAGTTCAATAAAGTTTTATACAAATTAAAGTTTTTTAAATCAGTACTTATGGAAAGATTCCCATTTGTTCGTACATAATTCCAATCTTATTAATTGAGCTAATAAATGATGCTGTTCTCATATCAGTGAGATTATGTTCTTCTCGTATTTCTGTAAGTTGAGCATACGCTGTAATCATTGTTTCTTCGAGTCCTGAATCTACCAAGTCATATTCTGAAGCCCCATGAGCAAGTTTGTTCATTTCATTTTCAGAGAATTTTTTTCCTGATATCTTTTCAATCTCTTCTACGATTCTGGTTAAACTTTGCTCATCAAACCGTTTATTCATACGGCCATAACGCACATGTTGAATATTTTTTAACCATTCGAAATAAGAAACTACAACACCACCTGCATTTAAATAGGCGTCTGGTAAGATTAACGCCCCCCGATCTTTCAGCATTTCGTGGGCATCTGCTGTAGTAGGTCCATTAGCTGCTTCTGCAATAATTTTTGCTTTCACATTCATTGCATTATCACCAGTGATCTGGCTTTCAAGTGCTGCTGGTATTAAAATATCGCATTCTAATTCTAGCGCATCTTTATTGGAAGGAAGTTCTTTACTTCCCGGAAAATCGATAATACTTCCTGTCTCTTTGCGGAAATCCATTAAATCTTTGAGATCTATTCCTTTGGGATCATATATAGCCCCTTCCATTTCTGCAACACCAATTAACTTAGCTCCTGCTTCTGTCATGTATAGTGATGCATGATATCCTACGTTACCAAGGCCTTGAACTACAAATGTTTTACCATCTACACCAGTACTCAAACCTAGCTTTTCCATATCCTCCTTAACCTTACACGCCTCTCGTATTCCAAAAAATACTCCGCGGCCTGTTGCTTCGGTTCTACCTCTTATTCCCCCTTGTTGAAGCGGCTTTCCAGTTACACAAGCTTCAGCATTAAGATCATCATTCATCTGGCGGTATGTATCCAAAATCCATCCCATTTCTCTGGCGCCTGTTCCATAATCAGGTGCAGGAACATCAACACCAGCTCCAATAAATCCCTTTTTGATTAATTCATACGTATATCGACGGGTAATTCTCTCTAATTCACTTACTGAGTAATCTCTGGTACTGATTTTAACACCACCTTTAGCCCCGCCAAAAGGAACATCTACAATTGCGCATTTATAACTCATCAGTGCCGCCAATGCCATTGTCTCATCCTCGTCAACCTTGTGGCTATATCTGATACCACCTTTAGTTGGAGTTTTATGGTGGCTATGCTCTACACGCCAACCTTCAATTACTTCTATTTCACCATTATCTTTTCGAAGCGGAAAAGTAACATGATAGACTGTATTACAAACTTTAATCTGATCAAGAAGCCCCTTATAGAAGCGTGTATATTTAGCTGCTTTATCAAAGTTTTTGTTTACTTGCTCGTAGAACTTATAATGGGACATATATGAATTTAATTTGTGCTTTTTGAACACCGCAATGTTCGCAATATTATTATTCATAAACAAGGAAAAGCCCTTTTTTAATCTTGAGAAGTAGGTAGTGCAATATGAAGATGATCAGCTGTTCCAATATGCCTCAATGTTTGAAACCCCATTATTCTTAAAGAATGATTTAAAAGAAAGTTTCTAAATTCAGTGTGACCTTTAGTTCTTAAATCAATGGCATGAACAAATCCATCGTTTTGAGAAAAATGAAGTGAACTTTGATTGGTAGAAAGTCCCATTTTTCTATAATCTTCTACCGTTCTTTCTATATCAGTAATCACGAGATTTCCCTCTGCTAAAGTAGTTGTAGCAACCGCCACTCTTAAAATTGGATGTAAAGACCTATATACTTCCTGAACTGAATCCGATTTCGCATTTACACTCGACAAATACAATAATCCGTATAAGCAAAAACCTCCTACTAAGACTCCAACTCCACCAAACGCGAATTTTAGTAACAATTTTTTATTATCCACATTTCGTGAAAGTAGAATCACATAAAGGGCCAGAACGAATATTGTTGCGCCCATACCTCCTAATAAAGAAACCCAACCATTTAAACCCTGCTCTATATTTAAGTATATAGATGTTTTTATAAGCAAGATGAACGGAAGTATTCCAAGAGCAACAATTAGAAGTAGCCACAAACAAATTCGTAGTAATCTTATTTTAAGTGATGGGGTTTCTGCCTTCGGCTGATTAGCATCCTTTTTTAAATCAAATTCGTGATTTGGTTTTAACAACCATTCAATATCTTTTTCAGAGATCTTGTCCATGTTATGTTTAACGCAAAGAATTTGCCCGTGTTTCGCAAATTATCTCTGTGTTTTTGTAGAACGTAAATGGAAAAGAGCGATATTCAAAGTGTTAAAAGTCAAAAAAAGGACGCAAAAACTGTGCTTTGTTAGTTAAATTCTTATACACTTATATAAATTCATGCTTAGTTGTACTACAGTTCAAATAATTTTTCTATTCAACTTAAAATAAAACAATACCTAATGAGTCATTTTAAAACTATACCATTTCTTCTCATCGCAATTCTATGGGGATGTGCATCTGAGCCTGGCTTGGATTCTGAGTTGCTTACTAAAGCTGAGAAAATTCATGCCAATGTGATTACACTCGATACTCATGTTGATATAAATCCCAATAATTTCACCGAGGAAAAAAATTATACCATGAATTTAGACACTCAGGTTGATATTCCAAAAATGGAAGCGGGTGGTTTGGATGCAGCTTTTCTAATCGTTTATACCGGACAAGGAGATTTAGATCAGGCTGGTTTTGAAGGCGCTTATGAAAATGCAGTTTCAAAATTTGAAGCAATACATAGATTAACAGAAGAAATCGCTCCAGATAAAATGGAATTAGCACTGAGCTCTGATGATGTTAGAAGAATCCATGCATCCGGGAAAAAAGTAGCCATGATTGGAGTTGAGAATGCCTATCCGCTAGGAATGGAATTGGACAGAGTACAAGAATTCTATGATAGAGGAGCAAGGTATATGTCACTTTCACATAATGGACACAGCCAGCTTAGTGATTCCAATACCGGAGAACGGGACGATGTTTGGTTATATGATGGCGTTAGTGATTTTGGTAAAGACGTAATTGCTGAGATGAATAAATGGGGAATTATGATCGATCTTTCTCACCCTTCAAAAAAAGCAAATATGCAAACTATGGGATTATCTAAAGCTCCTGTAATCGCTTCTCACTCTTCAGCTCGAGCTTTAGACCCGTCTGTTAGCCGAAACCTGGATGATGAAGAGCTTATGATGCTTAAAGAAAATGGTGGCGTTGTTCAAACCGTAGCATTCCGAAGTTACGTTGATTCAGAAAAACATGCTGCTTTCAGAGATGCTGTTGCAAAGATTGAAGAAGAAGTAGCTGAGGAAATGGGATTTACAGTGATGGGCCGTGATTCTTTAAGAGCAATGAGTACCGAGGCTCGAAGTGAATACGTTGCTTTGTATCAGAAAATGCAGGAAACTGCCGGACCAAGAATTGAAGCTGAAACAAAAAATTCTGCTCCTTCAGTGAATGTTGAAGATTTTGTAGATCATATCGATTACATGGTTAACTTAATTGGAATTGAACATGTTGGAATAAGTTCAGACTTTGATGGCGGTGGAGGTGTTCAAGGTTGGATGGATGCCTCAGAAACATTGAATGTTACTATTGAACTTGTAAAACGTGGATATACAGAAGAACAGATTGAGATGATCTGGAGTGGAAATCTACTAAGAGTGTTAGATGAAGTTCAGAAAGTAGCTGAGGAGATTCAGGCGGATTAGATATTATAAATGAGACTTATATTATTCTCTGGTGCTATGCATCAGGGCTTTTTTTGATATTCAAGGTTCATCTAAGTTCTTACACGGATACTCTTTATACCCATACTTGCTCAAACTATATCTGTACTACTCTTGTTGATAAAAGAAAGAAGTTTAATTAAATATGGTTTTGGTAAAATGAAGGTCCTAATAGTAGGAGCAAATGGTGGCATTGGAAGAATTCTTTCAAAAAAATTAGAAGAAGAAGTGGGAAAGAGTCCCATCGCTATGATCAGAAAAGAAGATCAAAAATCTTTTTTCAATGACATTGGAGTTGAAACATTAATGGGAGATTTAGATGACTCTATTGATAATTTAGCTGAAGTTTTTGATGGAGTAGATGCAGTGGTGTTTACGGCTGGATCGGGGGGTAAAACAGGCTACGATAAAACCTTAGAAATTGATCTTGATGCTGCTGTAAAATGCATCGAAGCTGCTAAAATTAAGGGTATTAAGCGTTTTATAATTGTAAGTGTAATAAATGTCGATAATCGTAAAATGTGGAATTCATCATCTATGAAACCTTATCTCATAGCCAAATATTACGCCGATCATTATTTAAAAAATTCGGAACTTGATTATACCATCATCCGACCAGGAAGTCTTACTGATGACAGTGGAAAAGGTACCATTACTATCGAACCTGAGTCCGCATCAATTACTGAAATTTCAAGGGAAGACGTTGCTTCAGCTATAACCACGAGTCTTAACAACGAGAGTACAATTGGCAAAACTTTCGATATTGTTTACGGTGATATGCCGATTGAGGATGCTATAAAATAGAAAGGTATCTTTATGACTTCCATATTAAATACTATCTGACTCAATAAGAACATAGATACCATCTTAACACTATTATATGTATAATGCATGTAATGATTAGGCAGGAACATATTCGTAAAATTATCCATGTAGATATGGATGCTTTTTTTGCTGCTGTGGAGCAACGGGATAATCCTGCACTTCGTGGAAAAGCGGTTATCGTTGGTGGCTCACCGAATAGCCGTGGTGTTGTTTCTACAGCCAGCTATGAGGCTCGAAAGTTTGGCGTACATTCTGCAATGCCTTGTTCGCAGGCGGCCCGTTTATGTCCGCATGGAATATTTGTTAAAGGTCGATTTGAGGCTTATAAAGAAGCCTCCCGCCAAATACGTGAAATCTTTTTTGAATATACTGATTTAGTTGAGCCTCTTTCTTTGGACGAAGCATTTCTGGATGTAACTGAAAATCACAAGGGGATGAAATCAGCTACCCTTATTGCCAAAGAAATCCTTGAAAAAATTCAAGAGAAAACTAAGCTCACCGCATCAGCAGGCGTTTCTTATTGTAAATTTATTGCTAAGGTAGCCTCTGATTACAACAAACCAAATGGTTTAACTCTCATTCCTCCAGAAGAAGCTGAGACTTTTCTCGAAGAGCTTGATATTAAAAAATTCTTCGGTGTTGGAAAAGCTACCCAAAAAAAAATGCATTCCCTGGGAATCAAAACTGGAGCAGACCTTAAAGAATGGAGTGAAATAGACTTGGTAAAAGCTTTCGGTAAATCAGGCTTATATTATTACCGGATTTGCAGAGGTATAGATAACAGGGAAGTAAAACCTCACAGAATTCGAAAATCCTACGGTAAAGAGAGAACTTTTTCTGATGACAAAGGAGATTTGAATTGGATAACTACTTTCTTGGATGAATTATCGGAAACAATATCTGATGGGATGCATAAAATTAACGCCAAAGGTAAAACCATAACTTTAAAAGTTCGGTATAAGAACTTTGATACCGTTACTCGAAGTCAATCCTTTCCTAATTATACAAATGATCATCATCAAATCTCTATGGTTGCCCGTCAGCTTCTTGAAGACACTGAAGTTGGCACTAGGCAAGTTCGATTGCTGGGTATTTCTCTATCTAACTTAAATCTTTCGGAAGAGCACTATTATGAGCAACTAGAATTAGAGTTTAGAAGAGGGCTAGTCGTCGTTGAGAGGAGAAATTAAGACATGATAAAATGAAATATGCATTGTTAGCTCTGGGTGAACTCCTGCTTATTAATAAAAAAAGCCCGCATTGTTTCCGATGCGGGCTTTTAAATTAGTCTAAGACACTTTTAATCATTTGGATTCAGAATCCGATCAATTCTTACTAAGATATCTTCTAAGTGAATCTTAGTAAGTGTATTATTCGTTTTAGGAATCGCACTATTTACGCTTGTTCGTAATGTCTTCAATTCAGAGCGCACAATTGCTCGGATATCAGATTGACTAGCGTCAAAGTTAGGACCTACAAATCGACGGAAGTTGCTAGGAGCAGGTTGCAAGTCTCCTGTCAATAAGGTTTCCATACGCTCAATATAAGAACGTTGTAAGTTTCTTCGATATGTATCTATTGTTCTGCCGTTTCTTAATTCTGACCATAAACCTGATCTCACATCACGGAACATTGACAATAATGAGTATGCATTATTTGAACCGTTTAATGTTTCATTCTCAATCAAACGAGCCATAAGTCTCCATTCAAGCAGAGAATACAGAGTTCGCTCCTGAAGAGAACGCATGTCTTCAACGGCACCATAATCCTGAAGTCTTGCAAGAATGTCTTTATCCAACAACCATTCTGGTGTGGTAAAAAGTTGAGCATTTAGAAATGCTATAGCTTCTTCTTGTTTGGCTTTAGGAGCATATGTATAAACAGGACCTTCCTGGTCTACTGATTTGTAATCCTCTTTAATACCACCTACATATTTGGCAACATGCCCCATATATCGACGGAATTGCCCTTGAACTTCTCCGTACATTTCTTCCAAATTGGTAAAGTCGTCCCCTTTTTCATAGGTCCAAGCCTCCAAATTGTTAGTAATTCTTTTCAGGTTCATAATTCCATAAGCACTTGCTTTCATGGCGTCATCACCTAAATCTTCGCTTTGGGCAGTATAATCTGTTTGATTTCCCTGACGTCCATATCGGTATAAAGGATCTCCAGCATGCATGTCAATCCATTCGTCCAGAGTGTCCATTTCATCCATTGCAGTTGCAGCATCAGGAATAGGACGATAACCCCACATAATGGCGTATTTATCATATTCACCAACTTCTGGATTCATTGCAACATCTCCATCGCCCGGCTGTGCTATATAATTAAATCTAGCATAATCCATAATAGATGGTGCCGTACCATTTGCTTTTGTAAAGGTAGGCGAACGGAGTGAATCTACAGGGTAAGCAACACTACTTGCAAAGTTATGCGGTAAACCTAAGGTGTGACCAACTTCATGTGAAGACACAAAGCGAATCAATCTACTCATAACTTCATCATCAAATTGTGGTGATTGAGCATCAGGATTGATTGCTGCAGTTTGCACAAAGTACCAACGTCGTAATAATGTCATTACGTTGTGATACCAGTTGATATCTGATTCAATTATTTCACCTGAACGCGGATCGCTTACATGAGGACCATTTGCGTTAGGAATTGGAGAAGCTAAATAACGAACAACAGAATAACGAGCGTCTTCTGGGCTCCACTCTGGATCTTCCTCTTTAGTAGGAGCATCTTTTGCAATGATAGCCTCTTTGAAACCAGCTCGCTCAAATGCCACTTGCCAATCTTCGATACCATCTTTAATAGCTTTTCTCCATTGTTCCGGAGTTGCTGGATCTATGTAGTAAACTATCTGCTTTTTTGGTAGAACTAATTCTCCGTTTTTGAATTTTTCCATATCCTCATCACGAACTTCTAATCTCCATCGATCAAGATATTCTAGTTCTTTTGACTTTTGATCATCTAAGCCATAGTCTACCGTACGCGAATTAAACCAACCAACACGTTCATCTGCGTATCGACGACGCATAGGAACTTTTGGAAGCAGAATCATTGAATTACTCATTTCAACAGTAATTGAGCCTACTGAACCATTTGATGGTGCACTATTAGAATTGTAGGTCTTTACATGACGAGCTTCGATGTTCATAGGATAACTACTCAGGCGATCAATATAAGAACGATCATTATCTATTCGAGTAACTCGGTATTGGGTACGATAGCGCCCAGAAAGACCAAATATCTCTACATCTGTGCTAAATAATTCAGTACCATCAATTACAATACCTGTTGTGTCTTTATTCAGAGCAAGAATATCAAATGACTTGATGATTGGCGCAAAGTTAGAGCTTTCAACAGCCATTGAAATAGGTAGGCTAGAATCAGCTGATACATCATAGGATATAAGGCGTAGTAAAATTTTATCCTTATTTCGCTCCCAATTAACAACGGTTTCACCCGTCTTTCCACCACCAAATCCTAAACCTGATGCTGTTTTAGCTATACGAGTTACAACAAGCATATCTCTTTTTAATAAACTATCTGGAATTTCAAATAGATATTTGTCTTCAACTTCATGAATCTTAAAAAGACCTTCATCCGTTTTGGCATCTTTAGTTACCACTTCACTATATTTTTTCATGCCTTCTTTCTTAGCACCCCTTGCAGCTGCTGGGCGTGATGTGCTTGAAGAGCTCTTTGCAGGCTGCGTTGACTTACAACCAGAGATTACCAAGAAACATCCTAAGGATAGGACAAATACTCTTCCTAATAGGGTTTTACCGTAGTTCATTTTGATATTTTTAGTTAAAAAATTAGAAATGAAAAATGTGCTTTTCTAAGCAGCATATCAAGCAGTACTAGGCCTGTTTGTGTAAAATTAAATCAAGAGCCTAAACTCAGACAACTCTCTACATTATACTAGATTTTTAAATCGTTAAGCTCTTGTTTCACTATCGATTATTCGTCTTTATTCTAAGATTTTGTTTAATGGAGAATATTTTACAACACTTCATAAAACTCTTTTAAGATTATACTCGTCTTATTGCGGAACACAACCTTGGAAAAGAGAAATTGCAACTAGATAAAATGGAAGATACACGATTGGTTCAGGATTTTCTGGGAGGAAACCACCAGGCTTTCAACACGCTGGTTGGGAGGTGGCAAAATAAGATACACCATTTTGCCTATCGTTATTTTGCATGTAGTGATGATGCTGCGGAAATCACCCAGAAGACATTTATTAAGGCGTATCAGAAACTTGATACTCTTGAAGACGTGAACAAATTCAGTTCGTGGTTATATCGCATTGCTAACAATTTGTGCCTGGACGAATTAAAAAGAGTTGGTCGAAAACGAGCCTCTTCCTATGAAACGTTGAAAGTTGCTCCCCAAACAGAGACAGCATCCTCAGCAGATTCGGAAGTGTTGCGAAATGAGGGGTTAGTTCTACTTCATAAGGCATTGCTTCAGTTACCTAATGACCAACGGGTTGTTGTGATTATGAAAGAATATGAAGGTTTAACATTTCCTGAGATTGCAGAAATATTGAATGAACCCATTAACACTGTAAAGTCAAGAATGTATTATGGATTGAGAGCGCTTAAAAAGACGTTCGATTCCTGGAATATTAATAAAGAGGTTTTTAATTATGAATAAAGAAGAAGCTCGATTACTCCTAATGGATTACATATATGGCGAATTGGATGATGCTAAGAAGTCTGAACTTCTGAGCTTTGTTAACCAGCATGATGATCTGAAACAAGAGTTTGAAGAATTAACCGAAACTCAGTCATTCCTACATCATCTACCCGTTCAAGATCCAGCCGAGCAGTTAGTAATTATGGAGCCAAGAAAAAGTATTGGCGAAGGATTCTGGGAAAACATTCTTAACGCCTTGACTCCAAAAAACGCATTTGCACAAGCTACATTTAGTGTTGCTGTATTAGCTTTTGTTTTTATAGTAACCGGTGCTATAACAGGATTGAATATTTCTTATTCAGATTCTGGTGTGCAACTAGGCTTCGGAAAGGTTTCTGAGGCAGAAAAATCCTTTTCTGTCACTCAAGTTGAACAAATCGTCCAACAGATCCAACGTGATAATGTGGCTTTAGTCCAGCAAGTTGTTACTGATGCCCAAGAGCAACAAAATATTCAGTTAGAACAAACTTTTGCAAGCTTTGCATCATATCTGGAAGGTCAGAGAACAAATGATCTACAGTTAATCAGCTCAGGACTAGAAAATCTTAAAGAAAATACTTTTACACGCTTTCGACAAAACGAACAGGTATTAGGCGAAATAATACAAACTGTCAGTTATGGAAATTAAACAAGGAAAACCCATGAAACGAATACACAAATTAATACCTACACTTTTACTCATACTTTTAACTTCACCTATTATTTTGGCTCAAGATTTCGATGCAAATCGGATGAATCGTGATATCAAAATTATGGAAAATATACTGGGTGAAATATTTAAAACTTACTCCGATAATTCATCTACTGAAAGAGTCTTCTTTAGTGCTATTTCTGGAGGTTCCAGAAACGTTCGAGGTACATACCTTCCTGAATATGGAATTATTTTTAATGTACAGTCAAATTCAAATATTACATATATCCAAACTTCCCAAGGAGGATCCAATTCTTCAGGTTCATTTTACTATAGCTCAGATAATTCTTCTGATGAAAAGGCGAAAGTTAATGAGTCTAGCATAAAAGATAGAATTACCGAATTTTTAAAGGATTACGCTTCAACGATTGGTCAGTTAAAGCCGAACGAAAATGTGATGGTTATTTACGGATCCAAATCGAATCGCTCTTTTCCTGCATTAGTGGTTAGATCTGGTGGTAATAAAATTGAAACTAAAGAAAATGAAGCATTACCTGTTGTTTCAGGGTCCATCTCTAAGAAAGATCTTGATGATTATCGCTCGGGTAAAATCAACGACTCCGCTTTTGAGAGTAAAGTAAAAACTGCATTTTCAAAAGATAAAGAGTATCTCGATTTAAAAGTAATGAGTAATATTTTTGAAACGGCTTTACGTAATCAGGAGGAGAATTCCTTTGGATTAAATGGAAATGTAAGCTATCTATTGCTCGACAATTTTGGAGCCATATTTAATCTTGATGCAAGTTATGGAACAAATAATCGCTTGTTTGGAAATGTAAGAGGGTACACTGTTACAAGTGCGTATTTTCGAGCCAATTCTATAAATCCCTCTGATGCTGACAAGGTTGAAAAGGAAGAAACTGAAGCTTTAGCCCAGGTTACAGATGCTTATAACCGTCTTAAAACAAATTTAAAAGAATACCTTGTCGACTATGGTAGAACTATAAGCTCAGTAAAATCTGACCAATATATTCTTACAACGATAAATATCAGAGATCGCTATGAGGGTATCCCAGAACGCATTGATGTACAGCTTAAAAAATCAGTGCTTAATCAATTAGATAAAGGTTCTATTTCCAGAGAAAAGGCTTTAGAGCAAGTTGTTATTACCGAATACTAGTAAGAAAATAGACATACAAATCATATCATAGCCGTATTTGGTTGAGTCCAAATGCGGCTTTTATGTTTACTAGTTTTCTGGATTAGATTTTAAATTCAGCCGTTTCCTTTAAGGCCTCCTTTAAGAGAACTGCATATTCGCTCGCATCGATTTCCTTACAGCCAAATCTTCCTAAATGATCTGTATAAAACTGTGTATCCCACAATGAAAATCCATTCTTTTTTAGAATCAGATGACAGTAGTAAAGAGCTATTTTGTCAGCTTCTTTCTCCTTTCTGAACATACTTTCTCCAAAGAACGCACTACCAAGAGTAACTCCATACAATCCCCCAGCTAATTCATCATCTTTATAAACCTCTACAGAATGTGCACTTCCTGATTGATTTAAAATATCATATGAATTAGTAATTAAGTCATTGATCCATGTTGTTTCTCTATTTGCACAGGCTTTAACTACAGCACGAAAATTCTCATCTACTTTAATCGAAAATCTATCCTGCCGAATTATCCGCATTACATTTTTCGTCATATGAAATTCATCTAGAGGGATAACACCGCGTTTTCTTGCCGAATACCAATCGACGTCTTCATCTTCCCTGGAATCCGCCATTGGGAAAATACCTTTAGCATATGCTTCCAGTAATATTTCCGGTGGGATGATCTTCATAAAATAGTTTTGAGGAGTGAGTGATGAGTAATGAGGTTTGTTCAAGCCTCATTACTCACAGCTCAATACTAGTTTAAAATTCACAATAAAACATTGGGGCTGATCCAATTGGTGATCCCGGAGGAGCTGACTGTGTTCTTGGCGTTTCAAACTTTGATGGATCATCGAGATAACTTTTAATCATCATAAAAGATTGCAGAGCATACGCATCACCTCTTGCAGAAAGCATTTCTTCAAGTTCAACTAGTTTACCTCCCACAATTGCTTTAGTCATTGGGTTTGCCTGATTAGATGCATGAAGCTCTATCATATTCTTGATTACAACGAAATTTACAACATTCTGAATTGACCCAAGATATCCTTTTGAACTTTTCTTATCCCAGCTATGCTTTACTAATTCATCTATTACTTCCGCTAAACCAAGATTATTATCTCTTGCACTATATTCTACTAATCTATTTGCTCTTTGTGGATGCAAGATTAAGCTGACGGGTAAATTAGCAGCAGTTTGTGCAATTCCAAGTGCATCTAAACTTGGTCCTGTGCTTCCGCTAAATAATTCTCTTGAAGAAGAAATTCCAGCAGGGCGTGATGGTATCAAGCTCAATAAATTTTCTGGAATCGCTAACACCTCTGGGTTGATAGCTTTTAGCATTTCACTTAATGCTTTTCGCTGAGTTGAAGCTTCTACTATTTTCATATTTGGCTGATTGTCACCTTTGAGCTTGTAATAATAATTTAAGCCTCCAATCATTTTCACCGTTGCTTCAACCTGATAACGATGAAATAAATAGATTGGAACTAAAACGTCTTCCAATTCTGACATTGAAGTTCCGGTGCGGATATTTGCTTCACCAAAATTAGCGAGTGCTATCTTTCTTACATCTAAAATATGAGATAACTGAGTACTTGGATCTGTTCCATACTCCCATAAATGTGCATATGGATGTGCTCCACCTTGTGGCCTTGCATCATTATCAGAAATATATTTTAGACCGTCTAAATGGGCTTCTTCCAAAATTTTATTCAGCGCTTCTTTCTCATTTATTCCTTTTGGGAAATCCTGATAACCAAAGTCTATAGTTACTTTATCCCATTCACCAATTCCAACATCATAGGCGTCGCTTAAATCAAGAGCTCCATTTTTGATGTCTACTTTTGGATGCGGATAATCCATTACTGATTCTCTTCCGTTTACACTTGAAGCGAAATTGTGAAAAATCCCTAGTGTATGGCCTACCTCATGCGCCGACAATTGACGAATTCTGGCTAATGCCATTTCCAGCATCCTTGGATCATCTTCATTTCCATCTTTAAATGGTGCTAGCAGTCCTTGAGCTATCATATAATCTTGCCGAACTCGAAGAGAGCCAAGTAAAACGTTTCCTTTTATAATCTCACCCGTTCTTGGATCTGTTACTGACCCACCATAAGACCAGCCCCTTGTGGATCGATGAACCCAATTTATTACATTGTATCTGATGTCTAGTGGATGGGCATCATCAGGTAATACTCTAACCTGAAATGCATTTTTATAGCCTGCTGATTCAAAAGCTTGATTCCACCAACGAGCTCCTTCTAAAAGAGCGCTTCTAACGGGTTCTGGTGTCCCATTGTCTAAATAATAAACGATTGGTTCTACCGCTTCACTTACCGCAGCCCCTGGATTTTTCTTTTGTAATCTGTGTCTGTTTATAAACCGTTTTACGATGGGCTCGCCAATTGGTGTTGCATAATCCTGATAAGAGGTAGCATAATAACCACCGCGTGGATCAAACTCTCTTGGCATATAATTATCATCCGGAAGTTGAACAAAAGAGTGATGTGTTCTAACTGTTATAGAATTTGCATCAGGAGCAACAGACCGTAAATATCTCCCCGTTGGGTTTCCTGCGAATGTCAGAATGGTTTCAAATTCTGTGTTTTTGGGAAAGTTGAATGTCCCTTCCGCATATAAGGCTGATCGGTTCTTGTCGAGATTGTACGAACCTTCTCCCATTCCGCGCAACCTGCCCGAAACATTATGTGAATCATCAATCAAAAAAGGAGTTAGATCTATTAAGTATGATCCGTTTTCTTCGGCTTCAATTTTAAATCCATGAATGATTGAAGATGCAAATGCTTCTCTAACTGATTTTTTCTCTAGTTCATTATCAGATTTAGCTATGTAATCCAGATTGGGCTGAATGAGCATCAGCTTGGGACCGCGTTTTTCAAAATATACTACACGTTGGCCGCCTTGCTGGCTTCTATCTAAACCTATATCGTTTGAACCTACACCTGCTGCTAAATAATTAACATGAAGAAATTCATCGTTAAGTTTGTCGACTTTAAGCCACATCTTATCGTTGGCTTCATCAAAATAATAATCGAAATAGCCTTGGGTTACTTTTAAATCTTTGGTTTTTTCTTTGATGGTGGGAGTTTGTGCACTAGCCGAAACAGAAAAGGCTAAAAACAGAATCAGAATAGAAAGTCGCTTCATTACTTTATAATTATGTTAAAATAGAAACCTAAAGTAACTGCTTTTTAATGGGATTTAAAATTGGGAATAAAGCTTTTTACTTCCTCTTAGCTAAATACTTAATGTTTTATTAGTTATAATTGATAAAATCTAAGTTTTAAAACCATTTTTAGTGCTTTATACAATAAAAATATTGTTTGTAAAATACTTCATTGTAGATATTTCAGCACTATTTTTTTGTTGTTAATCCCTTCTTTAATTAGACCAGAGCTTTTTGATTATTTTTTACCACGTTGTATTGTTTATTCATCGGTTATCACACCTATAATTGTCTACATAGAACTTAAACAAAGAAATCACTTACTTTATTTTTATAATCAAAAAATATCGCCCGTAATGCTTTTAGCTTCATTCTCAGCATCAAAAATAATTATTTATTTTTTTGTTATATGAAAGAACTAGTACTGGATAGCATTTTTTTTAAGGATAAAGGTAGAAAGATACTTAACGGTTGTTTTTTAAAGGTTATCCCAAAGAGTGTTACGTGCTTGATTGGTAAAAATGGTAGTGGCAAGAGTACATTAATGAAAGTTGGAGCAGGAGTAATTGACCCTAATAGTGGTATCACAATTATTGATAATAAAAGACTTCATAAACCATCGAAACTTATTAGGTATAAATATCTAGCATATCTTTCTCAGGAACCTTTTTTACCGAAAGAAATTAAGGTTTCTAATATCTTGAATAATAACGAAAAGGTTCGTGCCGAGGACGCTCTACTTGATCGAATTTTTGATTCTAAGGTTAAAGACCTTTCTTATGGTGAAGTGAGATATCTTGAAATAATCTTTGTTTTATCACAAAATAGAAAATATGTCTTCTTGGACGAACCTTTTACAGGATTGGCGCCTAAACTTATTGAAGAAGTGATTAAAAAAATCCTGATAAAAAAAAGAGAGGGATCAGGAATACTAATATCGGATCATTATATAAATTACTTATTAGATATCACGGATAGTATCTACTATATCTCAAATGAAGAAACAACCTTGATAGAAAGTAATAAGGGCTTTAAAGCAGAATTAAAACGAATCGGTTATTTAAAGTAAGTATTTCAGAATTACTTTTTCTTTTCATTCTGAATTTGTTGCTACAAAATATCTTCTTCCGTCATTCTGCTAAAATAATCTCTGGCTGCTTCCATTACTTTTGGTGAAAGTAAAATAGCTACCGTCATCGTTGGAATCGCCATTAGTGCAAACATCCCATCAGTGAAATCCAGAACAGCCTGAATAGTAGCAACTGAACCGAAGATAATTGCTACTGCATAAAAATAGTTGAAGTACTTTTGTTTATCAGCGCCAATCAAAAACCCGAGACATTTCGTGCTGTAATATGAGTAGGTGAACAACGAACTAAACCCAAATATCAAGACAGAGAAAATGAGTAAATATACTCCAAATGGTCCCAATGCCTCTTGAAAGGCGGAAGCAGTCAGTGATATTCCGTTTTCATCACCAGACTTCCAAACTCCGGTCACTAAAATAGCTAAGGCCGTCATACTACAAACAATAATTGTATCAATAAATGGTCCCATCATAGCAACCAATCCTTCACGAACGGGCTCTTTTGTTTTCGCTGCTCCATGTGCTAAGGTAGCCGTACCTATACCTGCTTCATTCGAGAATGCAGCTCTTCTTGTCCCGTGAACAATTAAACTTCCTAAAACACCACCAAAAGCAGCGTCTCCATTAAAGTACTCACCTGTAAATGCATCCGTCACAATTAATAATAAATATTCACCAAGCACATCAAAGTGGATACCTAAAATAACTAATACACAAGCTACATAGATTACAACCATAGCCGGAACCATTTTGGACGCAACTTTCCCAACACGTTTTATTCCACCAAAAATTACGATGGAAACAATCCCCAGAATTACCAGTCCACTTATAAGATCTGTATTAAAATGACTATTCGGATCTGCCAAGCCATTAGGAACCAATAAAAAATCCCGAACAATTTGCGTTACCTGATTTGCTTGAAAAATTGGTAGCGGCCCAAATAAACCAGCTAATGCAAATAAAACAGCCAGGGGCTTCCACTTTTTCCCAAGGCCTTCCATAATCATGTACATGGTTCCGCCCTGAATGTCTCCATTGGTATCTTTTCCTCTGTACATAATAGATAGCGTGCATGTAAAGAACTTCGTTGCCATTCCCACAATTGCACTAACCCACATCCAGAAAACAGCTCCTGGTCCACCAATAGCGATTGCTACAGCAACACCAGAAATATTACCTAGCCCAACAGTTGCAGCAAGTGCACTTGCCAAGGCTTCGAAATGACTAATATCACCAGGATCATCCGGATCATCATATTTCCCACGTAAAATATGTATGGCATGAAAAAAATATCTATAAGGAATAAAACGAGAATAAAATAAGAAGTATAAACCGCCACCTACCAAAAGTATAACGAGTGGCGTACCCCACATAAATGATGAAAAGTTTGATAAAATCGTGTTTATAGTTTCCAGGGTACTATTGGTTTTATTAAAATGTTTGAATCAGAGAAGGTAACTTAGAAATAGCAATAATGTTATTAAAGATTATATTCTCCAAATGAGCACAAAAATAATTTCCTTGTCGTGATTTCATACACGCTAATTGTTAACTCCAGATCTAATTCATCCAGGTCCGAACAGGTTATTCGTTCTTCAGAAAAACTGATCAAAGATACCTTACAAAATTGTACCATCGTTTACGTTGATGATCCTAGCAAACTTATTGCTGAAAGTTCTAAAGCAGCTTCAGCCACAAATGTTGTTATTGCTTGCGGTGGTGACGGAACGGTTCAAAGCGTTGCTCGCGGAATTTCAGGTTCAAATACCACTATGGGAATAGTACCGCTTGGGAGTGGAAATGATTTCGCAAAATCGGTGGGCTTAAGAACAAAACAATCGCTTAAATACTATTTAGATATTATAGTTAATGATGATAAAATTGAAGTAGATCTGCCGACTTTAAATAGGGATATCTTTTTAAACACTTGTGGGGTTGGATTTGACGGATTAACCAGTTTCTATGCTTCAGAAATGAAATTATTGAAAGGATCAATAAAGTATACTTATGCTGGTTTTAAAGCTTTTTTAACAGCTAAACCATTTGAAATTGCTCTAAATTTAGATGGTAAAGAATCAGTAGAAAATGTCTGGCTTTTTGCTATTGCGAATGGCGCTATCGAAGGTGGCAAATATATCATTTCTCCAAATTCAATAAATACAGATGGTCTACTAGAACTAGTCACTGTGCCTGCTTACAGTAAGATTAAGCTTGTTGTTGCATTTATATTATTAAGTTTACGCAGACCATTGCCTGATGGTTTTAGTGACGTTAAAAGTTTTAAGAATGCCTCTATTAAAACAAAGGAAAAACAACACATACATTTAGATGGTGAGATTGGAATACCAACTATAGAATATAGTATCAATCTTAAATCAAATAAACTGAGGGTGATTGGTAATCGGTGACTATCCTAATCCAAAGAATTTTCCTAGTCCATTTATTATAAATTGAACTCCGATGGAAAGTGCTATAAAACCCATTAATCGAGTAATCACATTCATTCCTGATTTCCCGATAAGCTTATTAAGCCAGGGTGCCACACGTAAAATAGCCCATGCAAGAAAAGCTGTTAAAAGAACCGCCACTCCTGTTACTATATAGTCAGTAATTCCGGTCGCCTGGGAGCCAAAACCAATTACTACGGCAATACTTCCCGGTCCAGATAAAAGCGGCATTGCAAGTGGACTAAAACTTATATCGTCTTTATCCATTGCAGCTTCCTGATCTTCCACAGAAAGTTTTCTGCCTGGTTTTTCAGGGTTCATCATTGAAAACCCAGCCCGCATAATTATAATACCACCAGCAATTCTAATCCCTGGTAGGGAGATTCCAAAAAAGCTCAGTATAAATGTTCCTATCATGAGGAATGTTATCAATACACAAAACATATAGATGCTTGCCTTTCTGGCTGTACGTGCAGTTTCAGCTTCTGTATTGTCTTCCGTTAAGGAAAGGAACACAGGCATTGCAGTGAGCGGATTAACTACTGAGAATAACGAAGTAAAACTTGCAATCAGTAATGCTCCCGCTCCCATAACCTCTGTTGAAAGAGGTATCATATCTTTAAAAAATTCTTCCATGCCTAAAGATACGTACCTTTTTACCAAATTTTTAGTGTTTCGGGAATGCTTTTATCAAAGCTTAACTTTATTATGATTATCAATCTGCTATCTTACTTTTATAACACTAAATTATGACTACAACCGAATCTCAATCTTTACTAGAAAAACTTCTTCCAGAAGTAGAAAAAGTTATTCTAAATCCGGTAAGCCTCTCCGAGAAGCTTTTTGCGATTTGTGAATTGCTAGAAGATAATGTTGAAAATTTTGATTGGGTTGGGTTCTACTTGGTTGATCCTGACGTCGAAAATCAATTAAAGTTGGGTCCTTTTGTTGGAGAACCTACTGAACACACAACCATTCCTTTTGGAAAAGGGATTTGTGGGCAGGTTGCGCTTAGCCATGAGACATTTATATCACAAGATGTGAGTGCAGAAGACAATTATATTTCCTGTAGCCATTATGTTCAATCAGAAATTGTTGTTCCTATTATGAAAAATGGGGCTTTTGTCGCACAAATTGATATAGATTCAAATGTGAAAAATTCAATCTCAAGTGACCAAAGGCAACTTCTCGAAAAAATTTGTACGTTACTTTCAAACGAATTCTAAAATATTACTATGAGCACTTACGCCCTAAATGACGAAACCTCTATTGACACACTAATTTTCTGGATTGAAAGTTCTGACGGAAGTATCTCATACTCCGAACAACGAGCAGTGAAGCGAGTGTTGGAAAACATGAATTATGATATGTCTACATTTCATAAAACAATGAGCCAGATCTCCTCTATGGGTACTGACGATGTAAAGGTAATGGCCAACGAAGCTGTGGACCACATCAATCGTAGTTTTTCTGATGACGGCAAAAAGCTTACATACAGTTTATTAGAAGCTATTGCTTCTTGTGATGGAAAAGTTACTTCGTCAGAACAAGCTAAACTCGACGCTATTAAAAGTGAGTTCGGTATTTAGCTAAAAGGCATATTTCACGTACGCTAATATTATGTCTAAACGATCACGTTCTGATTAGTTTTGATCTAAATTTAGACTAGAAATATGAAGATTTATGCTATGATTTACCCTGAAGCCATAAAATCCATTCGTATCCATATCGCCTTTATCCACGCTTGCAAGAGTTTTTCCGTTCATGGAAAATATTAGCTTATCATTTGACACCTTAACCTGAAAATCGTTTTCGGCTGAATCCTCTGTCTCTTCAGTAAATAAATTTATGTCATCTGATTTTGTCCAACCCTGAACAGTGGAAGTTTCAGAACCTGTACGTTTTTTGATAAGAAATTCACCTGTATTTCTCACCAAAAAGTAGATATAACTTTGCGAATCAGTTTTTAAATCTTTTCCACCAACAAAAAGTCCGAATGCTTCCCTATCTCTTCCTTTGGTATCAAATAAATAGATCTTTGAATTTAATGTAAAATCTCCCTCTACCTTATTCATTTGATGATAATAAATTCCGGCAGGTCCGGTAGTTAAATGCCAGCCCGGAGTCATGTTTACAAAATAAATATCAGATGAGTCAATATCAGAACCTACATTTATATCTGCTCCTGCTTTATCAAATCTCCATTCCCATCCTTCAGGAACCTTAAAATTTTCACCCTGTGGTTTTGAACCATCAGGTCGGTCTTGTGCAATTGTTAGGGTCGAAAGTATTGCTACAGTTAAAAAAAATACTCCAAATTTCTTCATAGCTTTCTCCATTTTTTGATTTCCCTTAATAAAACATTTTTTCTGTTAAGATTCCCTGTTCTCTTTTAAATCATTTATTCTATCATTTTCCCATATTATGGCTGCCGTAAGCTTTTAAGAGAGACTATGCCAAACCCTAAGATTCTTTGTTTGACGAATCATCTGACTATTTCTATACCAACGTCATTCAATGATTCCAGATGGGAGGAGTTTAGAATCTTATTGATCTTTTGTTTCTTTTGCATCAAGGCAAAAGAAAGATGGATTGTTTACTAAATTAGTCACTTGCTATACCTACACTCTTGAAGACAATACTAAAGGCATGCCTGTGGTAGAATCTAGATTTTTTAAAATTTCTATGGGTAAGTATTTCTATCCAGATCCTCGGCATACGCCGGAGGATGACTTGCTTAATTTAAACTAGCTTAGGAATCCTTATCTAACATTTCTACTGCTGTACTAACTTCTGCACTAAATGTAAATCCATTTTCTCTGAGAGTAGAATGACTACTTTCCATTACATTTGTTTTAATCTCTGCTAAATTTGAATGCTTTGAAAAGGTGTTGATCCAAAACTGTACTTCTATTTGTACATAATTGTCAGAAAAATCCGAAAGTATGACTGCTGGTTTAGGATCTTCCAGCACTCCTTCATTTGTAGATACTACAGAAAGTAATAGCTCTCTTGCTGTTTTAAGATTATCTCCATAATCGATGCCAATTTTAAAGCTTGGTCTTCGAAGACCATCTCTGGTATAGTTTTTTAAAGGATTCTTAAAAATGATTGCACTTGGAATAAAAATATCGATTGCATCACCCGTTCTTACGTGTACGTCCCGAATATTAATTTGCTTTACAACACCAATAATACCGTTACTCTCTATCAAATCTCCTACATCAAACGAACGGCTAAATGACATAAATAAACCCGCCAGTAAATTTTCCCCGATTTCTCGAAAAGCAAAACCTAACACAACGGTGATAACACCACCAGCTGCTAAAACTCCCGAAGCGGCTTTTGTAAGACCTAGAATATTCAATGCAATAACTAACCCAATGATATAGAATGTCCACCTGGTTAACCGCATTACCAATCTTAATTTTTTGGTGGATGTTGCTCTTGCACCAAGCAACTTTTTTAATCCACGACTTGCCAGCAGTCCCAATCCTATAAATATTGTAAGGACTAATATTCCACCCAGAATAGCTGGAGCAGAACTCAAGGCTCTATCAAATAATTGAGTAAAACTTTCTTGAAATGTTTGCATAAAACTAACTACTTAATTAAAGCCAATCTACAATATCATCTTTTCCTTCTACCTTAACATACTCAGAAAAAATTTCATGCAAGGTTGAATGTTCTTTCAGACTTTTTCGGCTAACTGAATCTAAGTAGGCTATAATTCTTCCCTGATGCAAAATGGCTATATCATCACATAGATTTTCAACAACTTCCAGAATGTGACTTGTAATAATCATAGTCACTCCTTTTGCTTTCAATTTACGCAGCACTGTTTTCATGCGGTCAATAGAAATAACATCGACAGCTTCAAACGGCTCATCTAACATTAAGACCTTAGGCTCGGTCAAAACAGCTGTTACAAAAGCTAGTTTTTTTCTGCTTCCTGATGAAAGTTTATGGACTTTCGTTTTTGCAAAGTCTTTGATCTCGAAAAAATCCATTAAAGAATATGCTTTTTCTATCAATCCTTGTTTTTCTACCGAATAGATATCACATACGTATTCTATAAATTCTATACTTGTAAATTGCTCGAATAGTAATGGCGGTTGTAACACGGAAGCTATCTCTTTTTTGATCGCTTCTTCATTCTCATCATTGAATTCCATCTCATCAATGGCTATAAATCCTTCATCAAAGGAAAGCAATCCCGTCAATACACCAATCAATGTACTTTTTCCTGCACCATTTGGTCCAATCAGTCCAAATATAGTTCCTTTTGGGATACTTAAGTCCAGTTCTTTAAGAACGATATTATCATCGTAGCTTTTTACAAGACCTTTAATAGTAATGGCTTCAGTCATTAAGCTGTTGTTTTTGTCTTCTTATTTAAAAAATATTTTACAGCATACGCTATAGTAAACAATCCATAAAGCAATAAAACTATTTGAAGATTACTCATTCCAAACATTGTTATACCTTCTTTATCTGCCCGTATGTACTCAAGGCCAAATCTTAACAATGAATAGCCTCCAGTATGAATAAAGAAAATAAGTGGAGATTTTTTATCTGTATCCCAGATCTTTTTGAATACCCATAGTACAATCAAGATCAGCAGGAAATCACCAAGCATCTCATAGAGTTGTGTTGGATGAACTGGTGCACTCAGCAATTCAGTTTGCCCAGGTAACCCTTCCGTTGACTGCCAAGATGGGCTTGAAAGTCGATACTCAGTTTCAAATGATGGAATAGTAGTAGCGTATCTTGGAAATTGAACGCCTAGGAATGAATCTGTAGCTGTTCCATATGCATCACCATTTAGAAAACAGCCTATTCTACCTACTGCTTGCCCAAACAAAATACCAGGTGAAAGGAGAGAAAAATACTCCCAATAATTCATATTGTTTCTTTTCACATAGAAATAACCTCCCAGCATACCTCCCACTAAACCTCCGGTGATACTATTTCCTGCTCCGGTCGGACTTAAAATGATTGCGGGATTTGCAAAAAACACATCTGATTGCCAGAACACATAATGCGAAAGTCTAGCCCCTATCAAAGCTGCAACAATTGACCAAACGACCAATCCTTCAAATTTCTCTATTTTTCCACCATACTTTTCTACTCTAAGTTTGCACCACCATATTCCCAGAACAATGGAGATTAGAAAGTAAATACCTTCATAAAAATAGATCTCTGTAAATCCTAAATCGAGATTAATTGGAAGCATAAAAAATGATTAATATTTGTTGATAGTTATTCGGTCCATAATCGTGTGAGAATCTGTTTTTTAAATAGATTTACCAGAAAGCTCATATGTCTCCAAAGGTAAACTCCTATAACAACAATAACCATGCTCATGATTGTTATTCTATACCACTCTAATCCTTCAAGAGGAACAAAAATTAAGTAGCCCATTGAAAAAATAACGAATGAAATTACAAAGGTTACCTTTTGAGGAATAATTGGATGTTTATAGCTGAACGATGAATACGTTGCCTTTTGATACTGATAGTATGAACTCCATATGAATAACACCATAAAGCACAGAAAAAAGAAAGTATTTGCGACAAACACTTTATAAACACCAACAATCTGTGGAATTACTAAAAGTTCAAATACAGTAATTATATAAAAAACAAGGAGTGGTAATATCATTACTCCGAGAAAGCGCTCTTTCAATTGCTTTTCCAATTTGACTGGAAACTGTAAATGCATCAAAAGCTCCCGGTTTTCATATCCATACATATTTGCCATTCCCATCGCTAGTAGTGCTACCGGAATACCAGCCAGAATAGTCGGGATTAAGATAGTTTGTGCAGCGGTGTATTTAACTTGCAACAAAAGAGGTACATATACTACAGGGACAACAGCCAATGTAAGTAACTGTAATTTGTTATATGGATGAATCATCACATAGTAATAGTATTTACCTGCATTGTTACCTAAAACTCGTTTTAAAAATGCCCAGAGTTTGCTTGTTTGCTGTTCAACCTTTTTGATGCTTGGATTTATCATACCCTCACAGGTTTTATTGAAATGATCAACCAGTATTAGACCTATCAATACGCAGAGAAATCCAAAGAATATTGCTGTGTTAATCCAACCGTAATCTACAGTTACTGCCTGGATCAACAAGCCTCCAGGACTCCAAGATAAAAAAGTATTAAGCGTTTCAACTCTTGGAATTATCTGTACAAATATCTCTTGTGAGTTTTCAGCGAAAAGGGAAACTGCTTGAAACAATCCAAAGATTAAAAATAGGAAACCAAAAATTACTGCTATAAATCGGCGTTCAACAATTTTTATAAAACGATGCTTGATCGAATATATAAGCACATAATTAAATATAATTGCAGCTATACCTACCAATACCTGATAAAAGTGGGAAACTTGAATCATTAAAAAAACCACCCACGTAAAATTATAGATGATATTTACCGGATGGCAAAAGCCAATTATCATCAAATATTTGGACAGCCTCTTAAGTGGGAAACCAAAACCTAAAAGCTTTCTGTTTTCTAAAATATTAAGGAGTCTCAGGTTTGTAAATGAGAAATGCATTACCCAATATGAGTTTGCAAACACAAGCAACAGAAACATGTATATCTCTGGAGTTAACCAGGGAATTTGGGTTTTCATCCATGGATCCGTATCAAGTAGAGTTACTACTATTGCAGTTCCTACTAGATTTATGGTCATTACCCCCAAAAACATGATATAACCAATCAATAAAAGTAAC
>Ga0136600_1000111_pt1 | contig 45611 bp, 47 predicted proteins | sample AntRauMFilla2698_FD_104634 | JGI IMG/M metagenome (GOLD analysis project Ga0136600, IMG submission 104634) | Saline lake microbial communities from Rauer Islands, Antarctica - Metagenome Filla 2 #698 | ecosystem: Environmental > Aquatic > Non-marine Saline and Alkaline > Saline | place...
ACTCCTTTTGTTTAACTGACTTATCTACTTGTTATTATTTGTTATAGTTATTGTCCGCCGCCCGTTAATTTACGGATGGCATTGCTCAATCTTTCATTTTCGCCTTCTATCATTCGCTGCACGGATTGATATGTGCGCATCGTATCGATCATGCGGGTCATCTCGATGACCGGCCTGACGTTTGATCCTTCCAATGCGCCTTGGGCAACGCTTGTCTCTTCGGCGGGGCGGTTGGGGCCAAAATTGCGGTAAAGGTTATTTCCAAACGGCTCCAGCGTTTGCACATTGTCAAATTCGACAAGTTCGATTTGACCGAGTTGGCCATCCTGATTGGACACAACACCATTTTTGTCGATTTTAATTTCGGTACTGTCGGCGGGCACGTTAATGCCGCCCGCCAGCGCAAATCCGGCGGCTGTGACAAGGGCGCCTTCACTGGTGATTTTCAATGATCCGGCGCGGCTATACATTGCCTCGCCGCCCGGCCCTTCAACGGCCATAAAGCCCGGCCCGTTTAAGGCAATATCCAGTGAATTACCCGTCACGGACACTGATCCGGGGTCGGTATTTTGATATTGGCCACGGTCATTTACAAATGAGAGCGGGTCATCATTGCCGCGCGGATTAGAAACATATTCATCGAATAAGGTGTTTTGGGCGCGATAGCCCGGCGTATTCATATTGGCAACATTATTGGCTATGATCTGCATATCGGTACGCAGAACCATTTGCTTGGACAGGCCGAGATAAATACTATTTTCCATTAATCATACCCACTTATGTGATTTTTTATCTTGCCAATGGGTATTGCATAGGCTGTGCCAGTTCTGAATACTGTTGTTTTTCAATGCTTTGGGGGTGTGCGGTCTGTGGATAAACAAGCGGCAATTTTTGCGGGAGCGGCGGGCTTTGCCGTATTTTTGGCGGTGAAATGGCAATATTTTCCGGTTTGGACGCGTTCATGATGCTGGATGATGAAGGGCGGGGCCATAAAATTGTGGGCGCTTCATGGTCTTTTTCCATTCGGGATTAGACGTTCGCCCTGTCTTGCGGCTATAATTAAAAGATTATAGTTGGGCGCGGCGTTTATCGTCCGCCTTTTAAAAACACTGCGTGCTTTCTATCTTGATATTCATGAACAGCAGGACGATTAGATATGGCTGAAGATAACGATAAAAAAGACGACGACATTCAAGATGACGCCACAGCAAACGAAAATGCTGAGGGTGAAGAGGGTGAAGAGGGTGAGGAAAAGAAAAGCTCGAAAAAGCTGATTTTTATCATCGCCGGGGTCGTTATATTGTTGCTGGGTGTTGGCGCAGGATTGTATTTCACAGGCATGTTGGGCGGTAAGGCGCCGGAATGTGTGGCTAAGGTGGATGGCGATGGCGCGCCCATGATGGATGATGAGGGCAACCCTGTTATGGATTGTCCCGAGCCAGAAAAACAGGCCGCCGATGATGGTCATGGCGGCGACGATGGTCATGGCGGTGGCGATGGTCACGGCGGGGGAGGTGGCGGCGCATTCGTCGAGATTCCGCCGATGATTGTAAATTTAGCCGCCGAGGATGGCTCGTCACGGTTCTTGCGCCTAAGCGTGCAGCTCGAGCTGAAAAACCCCGGTGACAAGGGATCTGTCGAGGCCGTGATGCCGCGCGTGATTGACCAGTTCCAGACATATTTGCGCGAATTGCGCGTGGGGGATCTGCGCGGCTCGGCGGGGATTTATCGTTTGCAGATGGAGCTGCTCTGGCGTGTGAACCAGGCGGCGCATCCGGTTGAAGTCAAGAATGTGTTATTTCAGGAAATTCTGATTCAATAACCGCACGCACAAAAATTAAGGCATGGAATTTGCTTAGCCACTATATAGCGACTTTTAGATTATGAAGAGTAGAACAGAATAATAATGAGTGATACGGCATCAGAAGAGCTCGAAGAGATGAGCGCCGAAGAAAAGGCCATGATGGAGGAATGGGAATCCATGGCCGATGAGGGCGACGACGGCGATGGGGCCGGCGGCGATGACCTTGATGCCATACTTGATGATGGCGGCGGTACGCGTATTCTTAATCAAGACGAAATTGACTCCCTGCTTGGCTTTGACGGCGATGACATGGAAGGGGGTAATAATGCCGGCGTGATGGCGCTGATTAATTCGGCAATGGTGAATTATGAACGCCTGCCGATGCTCGATATCGTGTTTGACCGCTTGGTGCGCCTCATGTCCACCAGCTTGCGGAACCTGACATCGGATAATGTCGAAGTATCGCTCGATCAGGTTTCCACCGTGCGCTTCGGCGATTACATGAATTCCATTCCGCTGCCCGCCATGCTGTCCGTGTTTAAAGCGGAAGAGTGGGATGATCACGGGCTTTTGGTAACAGATTCCGCGCTGATTTATTCCATTGTCGATGTTCTGCTGGGTGGGCGAAAAGGCACGGCGGCGGTGCGCGTTGAAGGGCGCCCTTACACAACAATCGAAAGCAAGCTGGTCGAGAAAATGGTCGGTGTCTCGCTCGCGGATTTATCCTCGGCCTTCGACCCGCTATCCCCGGTTAGCTTTAATCTCGACCGTATGGAAACCAACCCGCGTTTTGCCACCATCACCCAAAGCGGTAATGCCTGTGTGCTGGCGCGTTTGCGCGTTGATATGGGTGATCGCGGCGGGCGCATGGAGGTGCTGATCCCCTATGCAACGCTGGAGCCTATTCGTGAATTGCTTTTACAGATGTTTATGGGCGAGAAATTCGGGCGCGACTCCATTTGGGAAAGCCACCTGACCGAAGAGCTTTATAAAACAGATGTCCAGCTTCAGGCGATTTTGGGCGAAACGACATTGCCGCTGGGCGAGATGCTTAACTGGAAAGTCGGTAGTCATATCATGCTGCCCACCCGTACCGAGGATCATCTGGAATTGCGCTGTGGCCATTTCCCCATGTTTACCGGCCCCGTGGGGCAAAAGCAGGATAAAATCGCCGTGCAGATCGATGATTATATCGAGCCGGAAGAAGATGAAGATAATTAAGTCCGCCATTATACCTTGTGACGGATTTCGCGTGTAACTGAAAGGAGGCGATTTTGTTAAGCCTTATTATTGATATCATTATTTTATTATGCCTTGGCGCAACGATATTCTATGCCATGCGCTTATCGACGGCGCTGAATAATTTCAAGGCGCACAGGAAAGAATTTCAGGGATTAATGTCCAACCTTTCGCAAAATATCGCCCAAGCGCAAAGCGCGATTTCCGGCTTGAAATCGGCAAGCCAGAAAACCGGCGAGCAGTTGCAAGATAAGGTAAATGACGCCGCCGCGCTTTGTGATGAATTGCAATTAATGACGGGGGCGGGTAACAGGCTGGCCTCACGGCTTGAGGCTCTGGCGGAGCAAAACGGGAAAGCCCGCATGGCGCAAGATGATGTCGCGCCTGATTATGATGCGGAGGGGTCTGACGGGCGTAAGCCAAATGATGACGCCGCCGCGATGCCGTCTTTCTTTATTCAAGACCCTGATTTCAAAGATGATGATTACGAAGGCAGCGATAATATAGCGCCCTTTGCCCCGCGCCCAGATCAAAGCGATCCTGACGAGGATAGCTTGCAAAGCGAGGCCGAGAAAGACTTGCTGCGTGCCTTGAAACAAAACAAGAAATCCTGATTACGGGATTTTAAAGGAAAGCCAAAGGAAATATGTCCCTTCGCCAATTTAAAATAATTCCATTGCTGGTCGTTGTTTCGATGCTCGCCTTTTCCGTCAGGCTGGTTGAGGTCGCCAATGGCGTTTCATCGCTAGGCGGGGCGGCTATCGCGGCGGAAAACGCACCCTCGCAAGATGAATTGCAAGAGCCGGGCGAGGGCGCCATTGCGCCGCAGACGGGCGAAGAACAACCCACCGGTAGCGCAGGTGGGCAAGGCGAAGCGGCCAATGATGACGCAATGCTGGACGAGATGTTGGACGAGGAGCCGCGCACAGCCGGAGGCGAATGGACCGATTCCGGTGATAGCGCGCTTGAATATTCCGATGTTCGTCAGGAAATGTTCGAAGAAATCTCCGCGCGCCGCGAAGCGCTGGATGCGCGCGAGCGTGTCTTGACCACGCGCGAGGCTTTATTGCGCGCCGCCGAGCAGGAGCTTGAGCGTAAATATCAGGAATTATCGGCTATCCGCTCCGATTTGGAAATGTTGCTCGACAGCCAGTCCGAAGAAGAGAAAAAGCGTCTGGCAAGTCTGGTGAAGATTTACGAGGGTATGAAGGCCAAGGATGCGGCCCGCATCTTCGATACGCTTGATCTGGATGTGCTGGTTGCCGTGATGGGGCAAATGTCGGAACGTAAGCTGGCCCCTATTTTGGCGGCTATGAACGCCGAGCGTGCGCGTACCATTACCATTATGCTGGCCGAGCAAAACCAGCTTCCGATTTTACCCTGATCCGCAAGCGCCTAAAAAACATATCTTTTTTGCTTCACATTCATGAACATTGCGGTACTCTAAAAAGTGTCTTTTTGTATTGTGCTGTAAGTTCGTAAATTATTAACCTTTTACGGTGCACAATCATTTCCTACTGCGTATCTGTGCAACAATGATTAGGAGAAATTCAAGTGACGGTTGATAAGAATATGAATGTTCTCATCGTAGATGATTACAATACGATGCTTAGAATTATTAAAAACCTTTTGAAGCAGCTTGGCTTTGACAATGTGGACGAGGCAACCGATGGCTCGATGGCTTTTGAAAAGGTGAAGGAAAAGGAATACGGGCTGGTTATTTCCGATTGGAATATGGAGCCCATGACGGGGCTGGAGCTGCTCAAGCAAATCCGCGCCTCCGAGGCAGCATTTAGAAACGTGCCTTTCATCATGATTACCGCGGAGAGCAAGACGGAAAATGTTGTGGCCGCCAAGCAGGCGGGCGTGAATAATTATATCGTGAAGCCATTTAATGCCGAAACGCTGAAGGCAAAAATGGCCAGTGTTTTAGGCGAATTCTAAAGCTAACAATTCGGGGGAATTATTATGAATGAAGCCGCAGCGAATGTCCCCGAAGGACATTCTTTCGAAAAAGACGAAGTTCTCAAGATCATCAATTCGGTGGTTGCCAAGGTTGAGGCAAATGAAACCGTATCGCGCGATAATATTTTGCAGGAAGTTAGTGATTTGCAAAAAGTTATCATCGAGGCGCGGGCGGAAATCGCGTCAACGCGCCCCGGTGATATTGGCGGCAAGCATATTCCCACCGCAACAGACGAGCTTGATGCCATCGTCGAGGCCACGGCGAAAGCCACAGGCGACATCATGGATTGCTGTGACGTTATTCAGGAAAAATCGACCGATGACGAGGTGAATAACCAGATCATGAAGATCTACGAGGCATGTTCGTTTCAGGACATTACGGGCCAGCGTATTACCAAGGTGGTGAAAACGCTGCAGGTGATAGAAGAAAAAGTTGATAGCATTATCGGCATTATTGGCGGGGCCGGCGCAAAAGGCGGCGCAGGCGAAGGCGCGGCGGGCGGCGAAGATACGCGCACGGGCGATGACAAATTGCTCAACGGGCCGCAAATGGCAGATAAAGCCATCACTCAGGATGACATCGATTCCATCTTGGCCGAGTTTGATTAGGCTCCCTTATTATGCGCATTAAAGAAATCCCGGCGCTTAAGGCCGGGTTTTTTTATGGGCGGCGATCTTATAAGCCTATGGGCAATAAAATTTACATTGATCGCGGCTAATTTGTGCAATTCGCGCAGAAGTCATTTATACTGATAAGAATAACGCCTTAGAAAAAGGACGATCATGGGCAATAATTTTTTAGGCCTGTCTTTATTTATCATGTTGCTTTCATTCTTCATTGTAATGAACAGCGTATCTACCTATGAGGATACAAAAATTTCTCCGGTTATGGATTCAATCGAAATGGCATTTGGCGGTAAGTTAAATGCCGAGAAACGCGCACGCCCCAACATTCGCCCCTATAGCGCGCCGGATAATCTGGAAGGGGAGACGCTGGATGATCTGGAGTCGCTGTTCGAGGCGCATATCGAAGATTACCAGCTTAAGAAAAACCGCCTTGGCAATATGATGAGTATCGAAATGAGCACACAGGAATTCGATGCGATATTGCGCGGCATCGAATTGGCGCGCGGCGCCGATCGGCAGGTACAACGCAGCATGCCATTTGTACCCAGCCTCATCTCGCTGATTGATGCATCGTTGGGCGCGCAGCCTTACCGCATGGATATTTTCATTCAAAGCGAGGATAACCCCGCGCAATTACAAAATAATGCACCCAAAATTATGACGCCTTTATTGAGCCGTGCAGGGCGCTATGCCGATACGCTGGAGGGGGCGGGGCTGCCGCGTAAATTGCTGGGCACCGGCATTATTAAAGGCACGCCGGGGCGCATGACGCTGAGCTTCCGCCGCTACGAGGCTGTGCGCATTGCCGTCAAGCCGCGCCCCTCTTCCACCGACGCGCAGCAACCCGCGCCAAGCAATGCAGGGGATGCAAATAATGAGGGGGCGGAGCTGTAAAAAATGGATGATAACCGCCCTTATGATAAAGATTTTAACGCCGTTGATAAAAACGCTGCTGATAAAAAGGTGAGCCTATCTTTGCCGGATCACGCGCAAAAAGAAGAAAAAGGCGAAAAAGACAGCGCACAAGATAGCGCGCAAGATAGCGTGCAAGAGATCATGCCGTTTCTAATGTGCCCGGTCTCACTAAGAAGCGGCGCGGGTGTTATCAACTACGCCCAACCGCGAGATTCCGGCAATATGTGGCTGGTGACTTTCACCGATATGATGGCGCTGATGCTGACGTTCTTTGTGCTGCTATATTCTATGTCCGCCCCGCAGGAAGAACAATGGAGCGAGATGTCTTCGGCTTTGCAGGGCGAGCTTCAGCAATTCGAGGCACCGCGATGGTATCAGGGCGGTCAGGACGCGATTAATATTCGTAAAATTGAAATGAGCAACGGGCTTAATCTGGATTATCTGGAGCGGCTGATTGAAAGCGCTTTGAATGAAACGGATAGCTTGAAAGACGCTGTTTTACTGCCCCAGCGCGACCATATGATTATCGCCCTGCCCAGTGATTTACTGTTCGCGCCGGGCCGCGCAGATGTCGGCGAGCAGGGGCAGCGCGCCCTTTATGTGCTGGGCGGGGTGTTATCCAAAATCCGCAACCGCATTGAGGTGGTCGGCCATACCGACCCGCGCCCGATTACAAGCGCCGAATCGCCCTTTGCCTCCAACTGGGAATTATCGGTTGCGCGCGCGGCCTCGGTGGCGGGAATTTTATCCTCCGTGGGCTATGACAAGCTTGTGGGGGTGCGCGGAATGTCCAGCGCCCGCTATGATGAATTATCCGAAGAAATGCCCGCCGAACAGCGCCTTGATCTGGCGCGGCGTGTGGATATTGCCATTTACCGCGATGACGGGGCGCGGCGCGGATTTTTGAATTTTGGTAATTGATTTTTTGCTTTCGTGCCCGCGTTCGCGTTCGCGTCTAAGTAATAGGCACGGTAAAAACACGTTAAAAACCCCTGCGTAACTCCTTGTTTTGCCGTGGCTTTCCTTGTCCTTTACGGGGGGATGTGGCATTTTTAAAAGAACAAAAAGATATTAAGTAATGATCCGGTTTTTATTTCACTTTGTTGGGCTTTTGAGCGCTGTCATTATTTTGGCGGGCGCTTCGGCGCATGCAAGCGAAGCCGTGAAGCTGCGTTCAGGCGAGCATGATGGCTATTCGCGCGTGGTTTTCGAGTGGGATAAGAATACCGCCTATGAGGCCACGCAAGAGGGCGGGCGCTTTGTGGTCGAATTTGCCAAGGGCGGCGAGCCTAGCCTGAAAGAATTAAGCGCAAATTACGTGAGCGGTATGAATATCCTGAGCAGTGATCCGTTGCGCGTTGCCTTTTCCATGCCGGCGGGTACAGCGCCGCGTCATTTTTCCGTGGGCAAGCGCCTGGTGGTTGATTTCTACGCACCGCCGGGGGCGAAGAGAGCCGCTGCTCCTGCTTCTATTCCTGCAGCGGCGGCCAAGCCAGAGCCAGCCCCCAAAAAGCCTGCGCCGCAAACCCCGGCGACCACAGCACTAACAAAGCCAGCCGCGCCCCAAGAGCCAAAAGCGCCCATGGCGGTTCCCCCGCCCGAAGTCGTCAAAGCCAACCAAAGCGGCGCAGATAATGCCGCGATTATCAAGGACGCTTTGCAGGGCGAGGAGCAGGTCAAGATTGATGAAGCGCTGCCTATTTTGCGCCCCTCCCAGATTAAACCCCACATGATCCGCATGACCGGAACCGAAGCGCTTGGCCTTACGGTTTTGCAATATGCATCCTCGCTATGGATTATGCTGGATAAAACAAATTTGCCGATCCGCCCGCAAATTGATGGCCCGAACGCCGAGGCCTTCCAGCCCGTCGAGGATATTGCACAGGAAGGCGCGGTTTTATTCCGCATGAATATGCCCCCCGATAGCCATATTTATCCGCGCGGCGGTGACTTGCTGTGGAAAATTGCGGTCAGTAACGATAACAGGCAGCGCGAAGCCATACAGCCCGAGCGCATAGATGTTAGTGACGATGCACTGCGCGGCGGCAAGATATTATGGCCGCTCACGCAGGTGAGCGAGATTATCGAGATTGAGGATCCGCTTACCGGCGCGCCCCTGATGTTTGTTACCAGCGATTCGTCGAAAGATTATGCGGGGCCAAACCGCAGCTATGTTGATTTCGATATTCTTGAAAGCGCTGTCGGGCTGGTGATACGCCCCAAGGTTGGCGATTTACAAGTTCAAAAAACGGCGCGCGGCGTGATGATTTCGCGCCCCGGCGGCCTGATTTTATCGCCCGAAAATCTGCTAAAGCTTGCAACACGCTCCGATAGTTCCGACATAACCAACGCCGGATTTGAAGGCCGCCGCATTTATGATTTCGAGAAATGGCAGATGGGCGGATTAAACGCGCTTAATGAAAATAAAACGGTCATTCTCGCCGGGCTCAGGGGGCTTACGCCGGGCGGGCGCGTTGAAGAATTAATCAATCTTGCCAAGATGCAGCTCGCTAACGGGCGCGGCGCCGAAGCGTTGGGCTTCTTGCGCTTTGCGTTGGATGAAATGCCGTCACTGCAAAGTAACCCTAAATTTATTGCCTTGCGCGGCGCGTCCAAAGCCTTTGACTGGCGCACGGAAGAGGCGTTCGAGGATTTATCGGATCCGTTGCTTGGGCCGTATGAGGAAATTCAATATTGGCGCGCTTTTGTATTGGCCGATTTAGGGGATTGGCAGCAAGCCATCAACGTCATGCCGCAGGATTTATCGATCCTGAATGTATACCCGCCCGAGGTACGCAACCGTTTAACGCCCGTTTTGGCGGAAATTTCCCTGCGCGCAGGGCGGCTTGATCAGGCGGAAACATTATTCAAAATCTCCGAATTTAGCGAAGATAGCCTGAACATGTCCCATGCGGCCACCTTGCAATATTTGCGCGGCGAGGCGGCGCGGCAACGCGGCGATATAGAAAAAACCATCGCTTTATGGGAGCCGTTGGCCGAGGGTCGTGACCCTTTATTTCGTGCCAAGGCGGGCTTGGCGCTGACGCGGTTACTGAGCGAGAAAAAAGACCTGTCCGATGAAGATGCGATTGACCGCCTTGAAAGGCTGCGTTATGCGTGGCGCGGCGATAGCCTTGAGGGGCAGATAAATTACTGGCTGGGCCGCACTTATGTTGATGCAGGCGAGGCGCTGAAGGGGCTTCGTCTGTTGCGCGATTCCATTGTTTATACGGAAAACGAGGCTGTGTCAGACGCCATTGCCAAGGAGATGCGCCTTGTCTTTGCCGAGTTTTTCAAAGGCCCGCAATTAACCCAAGCCTCGCCGGTTGATGCGGCCGAGCTTTATGATCAGTTTCAGGAATTAACGCCCGCCGGTGCCGATGGCGATTTAATCATCGCGGCGCTGGCCGAGCGTATGGTACAGGCCAATATGTTCAGCCGCGCGGATAAGCTTATGAGCCATCAGCTTGATCACCGTTTACGCGGGGAGGAGGCATTAAAAGCGGCCGTGCGCCTTTCGGCCATTCGTTTGTTATCAAAGCGGGCGGATTACGCCATTCAAAGTCTTGATAAGGCACAAGGGTTACTGCAGAGCATCCCGCCGGAGCAGCTTGATAATAATTACAGCCGTGATATTGCGCTGCTGCGCGCGCGGGCCTTATCCGAGCTTGGCCGTGCAGATCAAGCGCTGGCGTTACTTACAACGCTCCCTGCGGGGCCGGATGTTTACCGCCTGAAGGCCGATATATCGTGGGCGTCGGGCTTTTGGGATGACGCGGCAGAATCTCTCAATCAGGTTATCGCGGAGGAAAATATCTCCTTTACGCGCCCCTTGAGCGAGAAACAGGCGGGGCTTATTTTACAGCGCGCCATTGCGCTTAATCTGGCGAGCGACCGCATTGCGCTGGCCAATATGCGCCAGAAATTCAATGATTCGATGCAGCAAACCGAGCAATCGCGCCTGTTTGATGTGGTAACGCGGGCGCGGCAAAATGTCGGGCTGGCGGATCGCGAGACATTGCTGTCTTTGACCTCGGAAGTTGATTTATTCGGAGAGTTTTTAGAGAGTTACCGCGCGATTAATACGCCTTCTAACTAGCGCTTGGCCCTTGCGCCTATCCGCCCGGCGGGCCGGTCATGAGCGGCCCATCGAAGCTTTGAATAAGCGATCCGGCCACCAAATACCATCCATCGACCAGCACAAAGAATATAATCTTGAACGGCAATGATATCATCACGGGCGGCAGCATCATCATACCCATCGACATCAGGATCGAGGCGGTAACAAGGTCGATAATCAGGAAGGGCAGGAACAGCATAAAGCCGATCTCAAAGGCGCGCCTGAGCTCCGAAATCATGAAAGAGGGGATGACGATTTGCAACGGAATAGCCATCGGGTCATCGGGCATTTCGGTTTCGCTGACATCTAAAAATAAATTCAGATCGGCCTCGCGCACATGACGCAGCATAAATTCTTTGAACGGTTCAGTCGTGCGCTCGAACGCGGCGATTTCGTCAATCTCCTCATTCATAAGCGGTACAACGCCTTGCGTATATGCCGCTTGAAATGTCGGCGCCATGATGAAAAATGTCAGAAACAGCGCCAGTGAAATCATCACCGAATTGGGCGGCGTTTGCTGAATACCGATGGCGGTACGCAGAAATGAAAGCGCGACAACAATCCGCGTGAACGACGTCATCATAATCAAGATAGAGGGCGCGAGCGAGAGAACGGTGAGCAGGGCAACCATTTGAATAACGCGGCCCGCGACCGTGCCATCGCCCTCGGCGCCAAGATCCAGCGAGATCATTTGCGCGACAGCCGCCTCACCGTGAAAGATAAGAAAGGCAGCGGTTAAGCCAGACAGCACAAGGCCGATTATGCCTTTGCTTAACAATTTCTTAGGGGCTGATTTGCTGGATTGCTTCGCTGTTCCTTGCGATGACGTGGCCACGGTTTTCATGATTATTTCGGCGCCTTCAGATTGTTATCAACGATAGTTTCTCCGTTCGGGCCCAAAATGACAAGATGCTCTTTTTCATCGCACGATAAAATCACCGCGCGGTGGCGCGAATCCAGTGCCAAAGTTTCGCGAATGCCAAGGCGGCGTTTTTTGCCGCTTTTGGGGCCTTTTTCGTGCAAATTGAGCTTGCGGATCATCCATGCCAGCCCGCCCATCAGCGCCAGAACAAACGCCATGGCGGCGAGAAGCCGCAAGATTTGCGCGAAATCAATCCCCTCCATTGTCCGGCTCTTTCTCTTTTGCGGCCTTAAAGGCTTCCAGCTCGCGCGCCAGAGTATCCAGCGCGGAAATCATATCGGCAATATAAGGCTGCGCTTGCTTTGCGATTTCGGGGGAGGAATCTTTAACCTCCTGACATAATTTGACAACTTCCTGACCCAGCGCGCCGATTTCCATCAAGCTGCCTGATTTAACACAGGCTTCTGCTTTGCTGATAAACTCAGCCAGCGCTTCAAATCGTGCGCGGAAAGGGGCAAACTCATCTTGGCTCATTCTTCCTGTGTATCACTATTTAGCACGGCGTCAAAGGGGTCAGGCTTGCCATTGGCGCGATAGACATAGGACAAAATTTCCGCCACGGCCATAAAGGCTTCCGAGGGGATCGGGCTGTCCAGCTCAATTTCGGCGAGCATTTCCGCCAGCGCGCTGTCCTCGCGAATATTTATGCCGTTCTCCTGCGCAAGCTCGATGATTTTGCGCGCCATCTCGCCATATCCGGCGGCTGTGAGCGTGGGCGCGTTCTTTTTATTCACGGATTCTTTTAAAGAAACGGCGGTTTGGCGTTTGGGGATTTCCTTTGTATTTAAAGGCTTTAGCCGATCATCCGGGTCGATCTTGCGGCCATCATCATAAAAATCGGTCATCTTGGCACGCTTCCTGCAAAGTTCTGTTCAGCCCCGTCATGCGGGACAGGTTAGGAAATTAAGTAAGGTTCAGTACTATGACGACACAAAATATAGCTCTTTTCAAGGCGATCGGCGAAAAAATGGATTATCTTAATCTGCGCCAGCGCGTAATTGCGCAAAATGTTGCCAATGCCGACACCCCCAAATATAAGCCGCAGGATCTCAAAGAAGTTGATTTTTCCAAGGTTCTCGACAAGGTTTCGCAAAAGAACGGCGTACCCAATGTTGGTGTGGCCACAACGAAATCAGGCCATATCGGCATGGGCGGCGATGTGGAAACGGCGCGCGCCCGCAAGCAAAAAGAAACATATGAAGTGGCGCCAACGGGTAATGCCGTGATCATGGAAGAGCAATTGCTCAAGGCCGGTGAAACCGTCGCCGATTACACATTAATGAGCAATTTATACCAAAAACAAATTGGCATGCTGCGCACCGCGCTGGGCCAGGGACGATAGGGAGTAATTCACAATGAGCAATGATATCTTAAGCGCAATTAAAATTTCGGCCATGGGTATGCGGGCGCAAGGAACGCGCGTGCGGGTTATCTCCGAAAATATTGCCAACGCCAACACGACCGGCGATGTGCCCGGCGCGGACCCTTACCGCCGCCAGACAATCAGTTTCAAAAACGAAATGGACCGCGAACTGGGCGTGAAAATGGTCGAGGTTAATAAAATCGGCGAGGATAAAAGCTCGCCCTTTAGTTTAAAATATATGCCCGACCATCCGGCGGCAGATGGCGGCGGCTACGTGAAGATGCCCAACGTCAATACGCTGATCGAGATGATGGATGTACGCGAAGCGCAGCGCTCATACGAGGCCAATCTGGGTATGATCGAGCAAGCGCGCTCTATGGTGATGCGCACAATTGATTTACTGCGGGCATAAGCGTTATACTGGAAGTAACAGGAGACTGAATCATGGATAAATTAATCGACCCCAATATTGCCGCCAGAGCCTATAGCGCCGGTTCGGGCATGGGCGCGGGTATGAATACGGCCAAGATCGCCTCTTCCGATGATGATGGCGTCTCCTTCAGTGATTTCTTGCAAAAAACCACGACAGATTCGATTGATACGCTGAAAAAAGGCGAGGAAATGTCTGCCGCCGCCGTGATGGGCGAGGCTAATTTAACCGATGTTGTCCAAGCAGTGTCGGCCGCCGAGATTACATTGCAAACCGTTGTCACCGTTCGTGACCGTCTGGTGAGCGCCTATCAGGAAATTATGCGTATGCCTATTTAGGCATTCATCGTTTTTGTCTTTTGTGCTGCAAATCCCGTTTCTCTGCGCTTTCCGCTTCTCAAATATGAATAAATATTCTGCGATGCGGTTCTCGAGAAACGGCATTTTCGCAACAAAATCCTTCAACGCTGCAGTGCCTAAATGATAAAAAACGAAATCCATGTATCCAAATATTCAAATATCTATTAATCTAATCGCATGACAGAAACCGAAGTAATCGAAACCGCGCGCCAAGCGCTCCTTATTACAATTCAAATCGGCGCGCCGATCTTGCTGGTCGGCTTGTTTGTTGGTGTGGCCATTGCGCTGGTGCAGGCTTTAACGCAGGTGCAGGAAATCACATTGGTTTTCGTGCCGAAAATCCTCGCGATTTTGCTAGCAATGTTTTTCTTCCTGCCAATGATGATGAATACGCTGGTTGTGTTTATGCAGGAGTTGGCCTCGCGTATTATCGGCGGCTAGCGGGGCGGCTCTTAGAACCTCCGGTGCATTTCCCGCGAAACCCAAGATGTATTTCCCGCGAAAGCGGGAATCTTATAATATGACGTACTATGTTTATATTTTAACAAATCAACAAAAAACCGTTTTATATATTGGGTTTACGGGTAAGTTGTTCGAACGCATTTCACAACATCGCACGGGGCAGGTGCCGGGATTTACACAAAAATATAAAACCAACTGATTTATTATGAAGAGTTTGGTGATATTAATGAGGCTAAGGCGCGGGAAAAAGCTATGAAAAAATGGAATCGCGCATGGAAAGAAGAATTAATTACAAAATCAAACCCGCATTGGGATGAGATTGTAATATAGAGATCCCCGCTTTCGCGGGGAAGGCATATGAGAAATAAGAAAGGTATTAATGATGGAAAACGCTGTTGCTGATTTTTTGGCTACGGGCGTTTTGGCCTTCATGCTGACATTTGTGCGCATGGGCACGGCGATCATGATTATGCCCGGTATTGGCGATTCCTTTGTATCGGCGCGCATTCGTTTATTAATGGCGGTGGCCGTAAGTTTCGTGCTTTTCCCCCTTGTTATGCCCTATATGCCTGACCCTGTTCCCGGCACGCTGACCCTGTTTTCGCTGATCGGTATGGAATTTATCATCGGCCTGTTTTTCGGCACAATCGCGCGTATTTTGATGATGGCGCTGGATACGGCCGGTATGGTGATTTCCATCCAATCGGGCCTTGGTAATGCGCAGATTTTCAACCCCTCTATGGCCACGCAAGGCTCGATTATGGGCGCGTTTTTATCTGTGCTTGGGGTGGTGTTGCTATTCTCTGTTAATATGCACCATCTTTTGTTTCAAGGGCTGCTGGAGAGTTACGCGCTGTTTCCCATTGGCGCCATTCCCGATGCGGGCTCAATGGCCGAACTGATCTCGCGCGCCGTCTCGGCCAGCTTTTTGATCGGCGTTAAAATTGCCACGCCCTTGATCGTGATGACCTTGCTGATTTATGTCGGAATGGGGGTTCTCTCGCGACTGATGCCGCAAGTGCAGGTCTTCTTGCTGGCGATCCCGCTACAGATTTTGCTGGCCATCTCTGCGCTGATGCTATTTCTGGGCGCGGCTATGGTGTATTGGCTGGATCATTTCGAGCAAGGCATGGTTTTCTTTCTCACAGCACCTTAAACGCGGTAGAATAAAGAATGGCTGAAGAACAGGACGAATCACAAAAAACCGAAGACCCCACGCCGAAAAAGCTGGAGGAATCCCGCAAGAAGGGGCAAGTCGCGCTTTCGCGGGAAGTGAATCACTGGCTGATGCTGCTCGCCGCCACCTTGCTGGTCGGGGTGATGGCCGGGCCGGTTTTGGCGGGCATGATGGAGTTCATGAAAAGCTATATCGAGCATGCCCATGATATTCCCGGCGGGCCGGGCGGTATTGGCTTTGCGCTCAGCGAGGGGATGAAACGCACGTTATCTATCTTGCTTTTGCCGCTTTTGCTGCTGATGTTTGTGGCCTTTATCGGCCCCTTTGCGCAGGTTGGCCCGCTTTTCGCGCCCGAGGCCATCAAGCCGGATTTCTCGAAGCTCTCGCTAATCAAAGGCTTTGGCCGCCTGTTTTCCAAACGCTCGCTGATGGAATTTGCCAAGGGCGTGCTCAAAATCGCCATGGTCGGCGTGGTGGGGACAATCATTCTCTATCCGTATTTTGACAAGATGGAGCATTTGATCGATACACCGATGATCGTTGTTCTGGGCGAGATACAGGTGCTGGTTGTGCGCCTGATGATCGGAGTTTTAATTGTGGTTTTTGTCGTGGCGATGGCCGATTTGGTGTTTCAACGCTACGAGCATTTCAAGAAAATGCGTATGTCGCGTCAGGAAATCAAAGATGAATATAAGCAAACAGAGGGTGACCCGCACGTGAAAGGGCGGTTGCGGCAATTACGCGCCGAGCGCGCGCGCCAGCGTATGATTCAGGCTGTGCCCAACGCCGATGTTGTTATCACCAACCCGACCCATTATTCCATCGCGCTGAAATATAACTCCGAGGAAATGAACGCGCCGGTCTGCGTTGCCAAGGGAATGGATGAGATTGCGCTGCGTATTCGCGAAGTGGCCAAAGAGAATAATATTGTGCTGTATGAAAACAAGCCTTTGGCGCGCGCACTGTACGATACGGTTGAAATTGACGAGGTTATCCCGACCGAACATTTCAAGGCTGTCGCCGAGGTTATCTCCTATGTGTTCCAGCTTAAGGGTAAATTAAACCCCAAAATCACCTAAGCGTCACTAAAGTAACACCTAAGTGCTTGTGAAACCCCTTTAAATTGTGGCACTTTAATGGTCATGAGTGTTGATAATAAAGAGTTCATAGCGCGCCACCATAAGGGCATTTCCGCGCCCTCAATGGCAAAGCCGCGCCCATCATACGGGCAAAACCGTATTATGAGCTTGCTGGTTTTCTTTCTTTATATCGGCATCTTTGTCTTTTTGGTGATGATCGCCAGTATGGATGAGGCCAATATTACCGTGACGGCGCTGGCCGGTTTATTGGCGACAATCGTGGCATTTCTGGCGTTTCGCTCCTTTCGTACGCAAGAGACAAAAGAGCAGGAATTAGGGCTTATTCGCTCGGTCATGGAAGGCTCGCGCGGCGCGCGCCTTATAACGGACAGCGCCGATAACACCATCTTCACCAACTTTAAATTCGATGATCTGTGCAAGGGGCTGGGCCCGCCAAGCTTTGCCACGCTGGTGCGCTTATTTGAAAATAACGAGGAGGCGGCCAGCCATTTCCGGTTATTGGCCGATCAGGCGCATCGCGGCCTGACCGATTCGATCGAGCTGTTTTCCAAATACGAAGATATGGAGCGCTGGTTCCATGTCACCGCGCAGCCCGTTGCCGGCTGGGCAGGCTATATTCACTGGCGCGCCGATGATGTAACGGAGAAATATTCTGTTGATCGCGCCATCCGCGAGGAGCGCGAGAAGCTGATTGATTTCACCGATAATGCGCCGGTCGGCTTCTTCTCGGTCAATGAAGAGGGGCGCTTTGTCTTTGCCAATGCGACCTTTGCGCGCTGGCTGGGCGAGGATCTGCAAACCATATTAGAGACAGCCAAGTTGCACACTTATATGGTCGAGCCGCCCCAAAATGCCGCGCCTTATGATCTGGAGGAGGATGGCAGCGATCGTCAGGTGGTCGAGCTATACATGAAAAGTACGGGCGGAAAAACCTTTCTGGCCTCGGTAAACCAGATCGTTGTGCGCGATGATGAGGGCCGCGTGCGTACAAGGGGCGTGGTGCATGATTTAACCGCCGAGCGTGAAATGCGCCGCGCGCTGAAAGTCTCCGAAGACCGCTTTTTACACTTTTTCGAGGAAGCGCCGCTGGGTATTCTTTTCGTGGATAAAGACGGGCAGGTGCAAGATTGTAACGCCAGCTTCGCCGCCATGATGGGCATGAAGCTTGCCGCCATAGAGAAGAGCAATTTCGCCAATCTCATTGCCGAGGAAAACCGCGACACGGCGCTGGAAACCCTCAGCCGTATCGGCCAAGGCAAGCAAACGGGCGCGCCGATTGAAATGTCCTTGCTCGGGCCCGTGCAGACGCTGGAAAATGGTGACCAGCAGCGCGAAATTATCGATACGCAAATGCATGCGCGCCGCTTTAAAGAGAGCGATGCGATTGTGCTGCACTTTATTGATCTGCGCGAGCAAAAAGCGCTGGAGGCGCAATTCGCGCAATCCCAAAAAATGCAGGCGGTGGGCCAGCTTGCGGGCGGTGTGGCGCATGATTTCAATAATTTGCTCACCGCCATGATCGGCTTTTGCGATCTGCTGCTATTGCGCCATAAACCCGGCGATCCGTCCTTTTCCGACATTATGCAGATCAAGCAAAATTCCAACCGCGCCTCGAACCTTGTGCGGCAATTGCTCGCCTTCTCGCGCCAGCAAACGCTGCGCCCCAAGGTTCAAGACCTCACCGATATTCTCAACGAAGTCTCGAACCTGCTGCGCCGTTTAATTGGTGCGAATATCGAGCTGGATCTGGTTTATTCCTCTGATTTGGGGCTGGTCAAAGTCGATGAAGGCCAGATGGAGCAAGTGCTGATTAACCTCGCCGTCAATGCGCGCGATGCCATGAATAAGGATGCCGAGGGCGGCAAGCTTACCGTGCGCACGAAAAATTTCACCAACCGCAAACCCAAGGAGCTTATTACCGAAGAGCTGCCGCCCGGCCACTGGGTTGTGGTCGAGGTCGAAGATACGGGCTGCGGTATTAACAAAGAAAACCTCACCCGCATTTTCGAGCCTTTCTTCACCACCAAAGGCGTGGGCGAGGGGACGGGGCTTGGTCTTGCGACCGTGTACGGTATTATCCGCCAGACCGATGGTTTCTTGGATGTGACCAGCAAACTGAAAAAAGGCACGACTTTTACGCTCTATCTACCGCGCGCGCATGAAAGTGAAGCTGAAGAGGAAGATGAAGAGATTGCCGAGAAGAAAGCGCCGCTGGATCTGACCGGCTCGGAGCGCATTTTGCTGGTTGAAGACGAAGACGCCGTGCGTGCCTTTTCCCAGCGCGCCCTGACCAATAAGGGCTATGAGGTTCTCACCGCCGATTGCGGCGAATCCGCGCTGAAGCTGATGGAGGAGCGCGAGGATAAATATATCGACCTGCTCATCACCGATGTCGTCATGCCCAATATGGACGGCCCGACCCTGGCGCAGCGTATGCGGCAGGATTCGCCCAAGCTCAAGATTATTTTCATGTCCGGCTATACCGAGGACCGCCTGAAAGAACATATGGGCGAGAATATCCATTTCCTGCCAAAACCCTTTACCCTCAAGCTGTTGGCGGAAAAAGTGAAAGACGTTTTGGGGGATTAATCCCTTTATATTTTTCGCGCTTGTTCTTTTTATGTTCTTTTTAGTTGACAGGGGAACAAAATGCGTACATCCTTTGTGCATAACATCACGGGGCATCGCCGGAATCATTTGCGCACCGCCCCAAAACTATGCCAAGAAAGGGGACACCAAATGGGCAATGTCGAAAAAATCGGGGATCATATGAACGCAAATTCTGCAGATAAAGAAAAGGCACTGGACGCGGCGCTTCAACAAATTGAACGCGCCTTCGGTAAGGGCTCGATCATGAAGCTTAAAGACGGGACAGGGCCGGTGCAGGTGGAAAGTGTTTCCTCCGGCTCTCTTGGTCTTGATATTGGTCTGGGTATTGGCGGTTTGCCGCGTGGCCGGATTGTTGAAATTTACGGGCCGGAAAGCTCCGGTAAAACTACCTTGGCGCTGCATGCCATTGCCGAGGCACAAAAGACCGGCGGCACGTGCGCGATTGTCGATGCCGAGCACGCTTTGGATCCGGGCTATGCCAAAAAACTGGGCGTGGATGTTGATAATTTGCTGATCTCCCAGCCCGATGCGGGGGAACAGGCTTTGGAAATTGTTGATACGCTGGTGCGCTCCGGTGCGCTGGATGTTTTGGTGGTTGATTCTGTGGCGGCTTTGGTGCCGCGCGCCGAACTTGAGGGCGAGATGGGCGATACGCATGTCGGCTTGCAGGCACGCTTGATGTCACAGGCCTTGCGTAAATTGACGGGCTCTATTTCCCGCTCCCGCACAATCGTGATTTTCATTAACCAAATTCGTATGAAAATCGGTGTAATGTTCGGCTCACCTGAAACAACAACAGGCGGAAATGCTTTGAAATTCTACTCCTCTGTTCGTCTTGATATTCGCCGCATTGGCGCGATTAAAGATCGTGATGAGGTGGTTGGAAACCAGACCCGCGTTAAAGTCGTGAAAAATAAAATGGCGCCGCCATTCCGTCAGGTCGAGTTTGATATTATGTATGGCGAGGGTATTTCCAAGCTGGGCGAATTGCTTGATTTGGGTGTGGCCGCCAATCTGGTTGAAAAATCAGGAGCGTGGTTCTCCTATGACGGGCACCGCATCGGGCAGGGACGTGAAAATTCCAAGGGTTTCTTACGTGAAAACCCTGAAATGGCCGAGAAGCTGGAGAAACAAATTCGCGCCAATGCCGGTCTAATTGCCGATGAGATGCTCGCGGGGCCGGAAAAAGCAAAAGACGAGACTGTTGATCCTGAAACGGGCGAAGTCGTTGAAAGTCCTTCCAAGAAAAAAGAGGACGAAGCTCCTAAAAAAGAAGCTGCGAAAAAGACCGCCTAAGCGGCCTCGTATAAGGATTTAAAAAAGTGGATTTAGTCCGAAAAGCGGGTCCACTTTTTTCTTCGGCTTTAATCTCTGGTTTTAAGCAGGCGTTGTTTTTGACGGTTCCAATCACGCTCTTTTTTCACTTCGCGTTTATCATGCTGCTTTTTACCTTTGCCCAGCCCGATCTCCAATTTCGCCAGACCGCGCCCGTTAAAATATAGCCGCAGCGGCAGCAGCGAATATCCCTCGCGCGTTACAGCGCCCAATAATTTATCGATTTCACGCTTTTTCATCAGCAGCTTACGCATACGTTTGGGGTCATGCTGATGTAATTGTCCGGCTTGCTGATATTCGGGGATATGCGAATTAATCAGCGTCAATTCACCTTGATGAGGCCCGACATAGGCTTCTTTCAAAGAACATTGCCCCATACGCAAAGACTTGACCTCCGTACCGCTCAGCATAATGCCGGCTTCGAATTTCTCGCCGATTTCATACTCGAAAAACGCCTTGCGGTTATCCGCAACCGTGTGATTGGTGGAAATCATTCCTGATTTTTTTTTATCGTTTTTCTTCGAAGACATGGCGGCACGATGTTGCGGGGTTTATTAAAAACCTTTAGAGCAACCCCGCATGTTTCATGGCGGCTTTGACTTGATCCTGCCCGCCCTCGCTCAGCGTAAGCAGCGGCAGGCGCACTTCATTGTCACAAAGCTCTAACAAACTGGCCGCATATTTCACCGGCGCTGGAGAACTCTCGCAAAATAGCGCGCTTGCAAGCGGCGCCAACTGATCGCGCAAGCGGTGAAAATTATCCAGATCGGCCGCCCACCAAGCTTCATGCATTTTCGCATATTGCTTGGGCGCGATATTGGCCACAACGGAAATGCAGCCATGCCCCCCTTGTGCAAGAAATGCGGCGACGGTTCCATCTTCACCGGATAGCTGGCAAAAATCAGATCCTATTGCCAGTCGCGTAGAAACGGGGCGCGCTAAATCATTCGTCGCATCTTTCACGCCGACAATATTTTCAAGCGCGGCCAGCCGCGCCATGGTCTCCACCGACATATCAACAACCGAGCGCCCGGGAATATTATAAATAATAAGCGGAATATCGACCGCATCATGAATGGCTTTGTAATGGGCGAACATGCCTTCTTGCGTGGGTTTATTATAATAAGGCACGACAACCAAAGCGGCATCTGCCCCCGCATCTTTTGCATGGCGGGTCAGCTCGATGGCCTCAAGGGTGGAATTTGACCCCGTGCCGGCAATAACGGGAATGCGCCCCTTTACCACTTGCACGCATTTGGCGGTTATGGCCATATGTTCATCATGAGACAAAGTAGGCGATTCACCAGTAGTACCGCACGGAACAAGCCCATGAGAGCCTTGCTCTACGTGCCATTCAACGAGTTTTTCAAATGCAGGCCAATCAACGTCGCCATCTTTAAAAGGCGTAATCAGCGCGGGAATAGATCCTTTAAACATCTGCCCAAATCCTTTATCTCTTTTGGTGAATCCGCGCTTAATCTATCGTTTGACTGGCGCGAATGCAAGCGCGGCACGGCGCTATTGCTGTTTTTCCTTATGGCCATGGTTTTTACGAACCCGGCTGCCGCGCAGTCGTCAGCGGCACGTGAGGCGCAAATCGTAAAAGCGCTTCATCATATAGAGAAGAATAACTGGAAGCAGGCGCGTAATATGATTGCCGCGCTGCGTGATCCGACGGCCTCAAAGCTATATTATTGGCTATTGTTTCAAGATCAGGAGCGCAGCGCCGCCTATATGCCCCAGCTTCAGCTTTTCATTGACCAAAACCCTGCATGGCCGGGGCGCGAGATTATGATCGTTAATGCCGAACAAAATATGTCCGATGATTTGCCGCAGGGGGATATTCTGAAATGGTTTGGCCAATACCCGCCGCAAAGCGCGCATGGCCTGATGCGTTATATTGATGCGCTGGCGGCAAGCGGGCAAAACGATAAAATAGGGCGCGCTTTGGCACAGTGGTGGCCGCAAGGCTCGCTTGGCAATAAAGAACAAAATGATCTTTTGCACCGTTTTGGCGGCATGATTAACCGCGATGCGCACCGTTTGCGTTTGGATATGACGCTGTTTCGTAATCAATATACAAATGCGCGCGCCTTGGCGAAAATTCTGGGCGCGGGATACCCGCAATTAGTGGAGGCGCGCATTGCGTTGGCGGAGAAAAAGAACGGCGTTGATGTTTTAATTGAGGCCGTTCCGCGCGGTCTGCAGGATGATCCGGGCCTTTTATACGAGCGCATTAAATGGCGGCGTAAAAAAGGATATGATGTGGGCGCGATAGAGCTTCTGCACCGCGCGCCGGATGCGCAGCGTTTGCAAAATTCAGATGAATGGTGGCGCGAGCGACATATTCTTATACGCCGCCTTTTGGAAAAGAAAAGCTATCAAAGTGCGTATTTGCTTGCCAGCCAACATAAGCAAAAAGAAGGGCTGGGATTTGCGCAGGCGGAGTTTTTATCCGGCTGGCTGGCGCTGCGGTTTTTGGATAATGCAGTCGGCGCGCTACAGCATTTCGAGGTTTTATATGCGGGCGTTGAAACCCCGATAAGCAAGGCGCGCGCGGCATATTGGGCGGGGCGGGCGCTTGATGATATCGGCAGTAAAGACAAGGCTGGTATTTGGTATGAAAAAGCGGCGCGTTTTCAAACGGTTTTTTACGGGCAACTGGCGGCAGTGCGTTTGGCACAAAAGGGCGATTTGCCCGCGCCGCGCTTGCCGCAAATTACGATGCAGCAAAGCACGGCTTTTGAGAATGACGAGTTATTTATCGCCGCTAAATTATTGCATAAGGCGGGTTTGGATAAAACGTCTAGCCGGTTTTTCAATGCTTTTGCCCGCCATCATAATAGCGCCGCCGCCTATTATTTCGCCGCCCGCGCTACTGAAGATTTAAAGCGCTATGATGACACGATTGCACTGGCCAAAAAGGCAACCGATAAGGGGCTGTTTTTGACCGCGCAATCTTATCCGACAATGACCAGCGCGCTATCATCTGTTGATGTTGAGTGGGCGTTGGTGCATGGGCTTATCCGGCAGGAAAGCAGATTTAACCAGACAATCAAAAGTCCGGCGGGTGCAATCGGTTTAATGCAGCTTATGCCCGCAACGGCAAAAATCACGGCGCGTAAATTGGGTTTGAGCCATCGCACATCATGGTTGGCCTCGCGCCCATCGCATAATATTCGTCTAGGCAGTGCGTATATAAAACAAATGCTGGCGCGTTATGATGGCTCTTACCCGCTGGCGTTGGCGGCGTATAATGCCGGGCCGGGGCGCGTTGATTCATGGCTGCGGATTTATGGCGACCCGCGCACAGGCGCGATTGATATTTTGGATTGGATGGAGATTGTGCCAATTTATGAAACGCGTAATTATATGCAGCGCGTGACAGAGGCCATTTATGTTTATCGCTTGCGTTTAAAAAACATTCAGCCCGACCGCGCAATATACCAAGATTACATATCCCTTCCTAATTTGCGGCGCATATGAATACATGAGGAACCACTAATGAATTTCTTTAAGATTTGTTACCATTTTAATGCTAAAGTATAAGTATCTAAAGTTGTTGTATGTATTAAAAAAAATTAAGAATAGGGGACTTTATGCAACTTCTCATTGCGGATGATCATACATTATTTCGGGACTCGCTCGTGCAATATATACAGCGCGCATGTCCCGACGTGCAGGTTTTACTGGCGTCGGATTTTCACGAGGCTTTTGCGATGGCCAATGATAACGAGGCCATTGATCTTGTTATGCTGGATTATCGTATGCCCGGTATGATGGGGCTTGATGGGTTGCGCCGTATGCGCGAGAGCTATCCCGATATTCCCGTGGCTTTGATGTCCGGTGTCGCGGAAGATGATCAGGTGCGCCAGGCTATCGGGCTGGGCGCGCGCGCTTATTTCCCCAAAACCATGTCCGGTAAAGCATTGGTAGAAGCCATTCAGTTGGTTTTAGATGGGGAGAAATACATACCGCGCGATGCGAAAACCAATAATATTTTGCCGTCTCATTACGATGACGCATCCGGTGATTTGAAAGGCCAACCTATAGTTAAAAACCATGAGGATTTAGGCAAGCTTACGCCGCGCGAGATGCAGGTGCTGAAATATCTTTCCAAAGGCGCGTCCAATAAAGAAATTGCCCGTGATCTGGATTTGCAAATAGTGACCATTAAATTGCATGTGCGCGGCATTTGTAAAAAACTCGGCGCGAAAAATAGAACGCAAGCGGCCATCAGTGCGCGCGAAATGGGTGTTATTTCTTAACAACATATGCATGCCATTAATGCGCAAAGGGTACCGGATCATTGAGCATGAAACTTTCTTCAAAAACATATAAGCCGCTGTTTAATTTTTGGGCCGGGCTGTCGGTTGCGCTGTTCTTTTGCCTGCTTATTTTTCTAATATCATTTTATATCACGCATCAGGAGTTGCTGTTTCTCGGCCTTATCATTGAGGGCGGGCTGCTGCTGCTCATACTCATATTATATGTAATGCAGATGGAAAAATTAAAAATTGCAAATCAGGAGCGTGAAAAAACGCTTCAGCTTTTGCAAAGCCGTCTTGCCGCCATGGAGGCGAGCGCAGATGGAATCGCGATTGTGAATTCCGATGGCGAGCTAACCTATATGAATGCCGCGATGATGCAATTACATGCAATTTCCATGGAAGATTTAGCGGAGTATGTTGGTAAGAATTGGCTGGAAATTTATCAGCAAGGCGATCAAGAGAAATTCAAGAATACTGTTATGCCGATTTTGGATCAGCATGATTCATGGCGCGGAATATTTACGATCACGCGGCATGATAATACAAATTTTATGGCCGAAATCGCGCTGACAAAAACGCTTGATGGCGGTCTGATCGGAACAGTGCGCGACATTACGGCGCATGAAAAAGCCATTGAAGAAAAGCAGGAGTTGGAGCAGCAATTTTACCAAGCGCAAAAAATGGAAGCGATTGGGCGCTTGGCGGGCGGTATAGCGCACGACTTTAACAATATTCTAGCAGCGATGAATGGCTATGCCGAGTTTTTGATAGAGGATTTACCCGACAGACCAAAGCAGCAAAAATTCGCGGAGAATATTTTACAGGCCGGTTTGCAGGCGCGTGAACTGGTTGATCAGATGATGTCATTTTCGCGTCATAAGCAAAGCTTAAGCGAGACGATAGATCTGGCTGAAACCGCGCAAGAAGCGCTTAAAATGTTGAAAGCCAGCGTACCCAAAACGATTGAGCTGGATTTTGATATTGATAAAAACACGATGCTGATTGATGCAGACCGTAATAAGGTGATGCAGGCTTTGATGAATTTATGCGTGAATGCGTGCGACGCCATGAGTGATGATCGCGGTACTTTATCCGTTCATTTAAAGCAAGTGAGCGGCAGTGATTTTGCCTTGAGCGCGAACATAAAAGAAACACTGCCCGACCCGCAAATTGTGCCGCCAATGCGTATCGAGGAAACGGACGCAGGCAAAGCCAGAATGTTGATTGGAACGGTAAGCAAGGACGCGCAATATGCGTGCCTTGAAATTACCGATACAGGCCATGGCATCAGCGCGGCGCTTATGGAGAAAATATTCGAGCCGTTTTTCACAACTAAAGTGGTGGGCAAGGGCACCGGGCTGGGTCTCTCCACAACGCACGGCATGATGGTAGAGCATCGTGGCGCCTTGATCTTGCAAAGCGAGATCGGCAAAGGGACAAGCTTTGAATTATATTTTCCCCTCTCCGCGCATAGCTTGCAGGAGGAAATATTACCGGAAAAATCCGATGCGGCGGCTTGCGGGCAGGGGCTCATATTACTGGTCGAAGATCAGGAGCAAGTGCGCGATATGATGCAAAATTTTCTTGAGCGTATGGGCTATGAAGCCGAATATTGTAATGACGGGCTGGAGGCTCTCAAGATCATAAAAGAAAATCCAAACGCTTTTGATCTGGTGATCTCGGATCATAATATGCCCGGCATGACGGGGCTGGAGCTGGTCGAGCAATGCGCGCTGGTTGAGCCGGATTTACCGTTCTTGATTATAACAGGCTATAGCGAGCAACGCCTTAAGGATATCGGCATAAATAGTGATGCCATCAAAGCCGTACTTCATAAACCTGTATCGCATGAAATTCTGGCCGAACATGTCGCTACGATATTAGCGGGTAAAACAAATTAGAAATTTTTACCGCCTTCGCGCCACCAGCCCCATATCATAAATCCGCATAATAAAATCAACGCCAGTAAAGGCGGCAATGCATTGGCCGATGTCAGGCCGGTAACATTATAGGCGTCATTGCGCCGCAGCCCGATCCAGTCCTGGCCGGCATAATCGCGTCCGGCGGAGACCATTTTTATGGCGGGCATATCTTGGTCGCCCAAGAAATATGCGCTGCCGCCTGAGCTTTGCGAGAGGGGTTTGATGGCGGCCTCAGAGCTATGTACTTCGCGCCATTCTTTTGTGTCCAACGTGCCAACAGCAATGCTTTGTGATGTGCCATCGCTTGCCGTTATGTGGTAAATGCCTTGCTCCTGCGCCTTTACCGTCGCGCTAAGCCAGCCGCTATTGCCCGGCGCGGGCGCAAGGGGCACAGTATTTATATCACCGTTGGGCGCGGAGATTTCGATGCTCTGCGCACTTGTATTATCGGCGCGTTTTTCAATATAAATTTCGCCTTGGCGGCGCGTTACATTCAGCGCGCGCTCATCTAATTGCGGCTCTTTCATGAGCCAGTGAATTGTACGGCGCAGCAAGGAATGATAGGGGCCGCCATTTTGATAGTCCCGCGCCCATAGCCATAAATGATCGCTGGTGATTTGTGCAACGCGCCCTTCATTAATACGGTCCAAAATCACGAGGGGTTTTCCGTCCAAAGCGCTCATCACGACTTCGCCGCGCGCGGCCTCGGTGCCGATAACACGGTGCCAAGGCGCCCATTTTTGTGGATCACCTAGCTGCGCTGTCACGGGATGAGTGGTTCCCTCTTTTGTTAAAGCGGGAATAAAATCTTGCGTGTGAATGATTCCATTGGGCGCGGCGGGAAGGATATTTTGCAGCGCCGTATTAAAGATAGATTGCGCGCCCGCATATTCCGGCCCGTGCGCCACAAGAAAGGCGCCGCCATTTTGAACATAGCGCGCGATATTTTCAAAATAATGGGGGGGCAAAATATTGCCCAGCTTATAGCGATCAAAGATCACCAGATCAAAATCATAAAGCTTCACTTCGAATAATTCGCGGTAGGGAAACATGATGAGCGATAATTCATCTTGCGGCGTGTAATCAATCTTGCTGGGGTCGCGCAGAATTGTAAATTGAATGAGATCAACCGCCGGATCGGATGTCAAAAGATTGCGCCACATGCGCCCGCCCGCATGGGGCTGGCCTGTAACCAGTAAAACGCGCAGGCGGTCGCGCACGGCATTGACGGAAATAATGGCGCGGTTATTCTTTGTTGTAAGCTCGCCGCCTGCGGCTTCTTCGGTGTCGATCTGTATAATATTCTCGCCCGCGACGGGCAGGGCGACATCATATTCTTGTGGCTCATTCACGGGGATATTGATGCTGTCTGTTTGACCATCGGGCATACGAAGGCTTACGGTGGCAAAATCAGTGCCCGCCGCATTCGTATCTTTCACAACAAAGCGAATGGTCATATTTTGTCCGGCAATACCATAGGACGGCGCGCTTAGAATTTTAATATGCCTGTCGCGCTCATTCTTGCTACCCGATAAGAGAGCGTGAACGGGGCCAAATTCGGCCTGCGCGTCTTGCGGGATACCATGAATTTGGCCGTCGGTAATAAATATCGCGCCTGCGCGGCGCGCGGTGGGGACATCACTAAAGGCACGTTGCAGCAGCTTATAAAGATGAGTTTCCTCGGCGGCCTGATTGTTGTTGCTTTCAATCACCCGCAGCTCTGCGCCCCCCTCGAGTTTTTCCTCAATAGCGGCGAGCGCTTTATCTGTAATTTCGCTGCGCTGGTTAAGAGATTGTGACGGGCTGCGGTCAACGATCACCGCAACAACATCCTTGATGGTTTCGCGCGTTTCTTTTTGCAATGACGGCCCGGCCAGCAGAAGCGCAAAAATAACAAGCGCGGGCAAGCGCAAGGCGAGCGATTTTTTATGCGCGAGCGCGGCCATAATGCCTATCGCGAGCGCCGCGCCTCCCAGCAGCATGAGCCATTCCGTGCCCAGCAACGGATGAAAGGCGAGCTGTGATGATTGAAAACTATTCATCGCGTTTACTCATCTATCTTACTCATCCCCTAGCCTTTTTAGAATCTCGGTCATGTGAACCTGATCGGCTTTGTAATTTCCGGTAAGGGTATACATCATCAAATTGACCCCGCTGCGCAATGATAGCTCATGCTGGCGCGGCCCGTTTTCAAGACTGCGGGCGCTGTTGCGATCCATGGCCCATGCGCGCGCCATATCATTACGGCTGATCAGGATAGAGGCAACGCCATCGCGGCCGCTATCTTTGATATCTTCGGCCCATAAATTATTGCCTGTAAAAAATCCGGGAAAGCGATCGAGCAGGTAAAAACTTTTGGTCAGCACATGGGGCTTTTCAACAATTTGCAAAGGCGCCACGCGCAGGCTTGATGTGATGGATTGCAAAGCCTTGCTGCGTGGTGTGTTTTGATATTGCCGCGCCAGTAAATTACCGCCGGTATTCTCGCGCAGATCAAATAATATTGTGCCGCCATGATCCAGATAATTTTGAATATTGCGCAGGGCGTCGGGCGAGGGGGCTTGCGGGTTATCCGTGATGGCCCAATAAATGAGAGGAAAAAACGCAAGTGCATCTTTTTGCGGGTCGAGCGCGGCAACACCTTTGGGCTCAACCGATGTGCGCAGCGTGAGGGTTTGCGCTAAATTCTCCAGCCCCTTGCGCGTGATGCTGTCTGTGGTGGGGTCACCCGTTTGGATATAGGCAAGGTAAAGTCCGTTGGCGTAATCGCGCGATGTATTTTGCGGCGCGGCGATGCTTTGCGCGGGGAGAGAAAACATAGCGCAAAAAAACGCGGCAAGGATCAGAGCAGCGCGCGCGCGCTTTGGCGTGCGTGAGTTCCATGTGCGGCTCATCGCCATAATAATCATCCAGTCAATCAGGAATAAAATGAGCGCGATGCTCAGAAGGATGGCGGTTAGATTTTTCTCCTGCGTAGCGCCATAAATTTGCGTGTTTATGTTCGCGATATTATCGCTTAAGGCGCGCAGGGGCGGCAAGCTTGCCCCGAGATTAAGCGCATAAATATTGCCGCCACTGCCGTAAAGGCCCGGCGGGTTAAGGGGCGTTGGCGCGGGCTGTGCCTCGCCGCTAATATCAAGCGGGCGCACGGTTTTATCCGGCGGCGCAAGATGGCCAAACCCGTCTAATACGGATAAGGGCAACAGGGTTGTTTGGGTGTTCGCGAAGTCCCGATCGGGCGCACCGGCCAACGTAACGAGGCGCTTCATGAGATGGGGAAATACCCCCGACAAAGGCAGGTTTGACCATGCGGAATCCGGCGCAACGTGAATAAAAACAATGCGCCCGCCGCCGCGTTTTTCATGGGTGATAAGGGGCGTTCCGTCTTGCAAGGTCGCCCAGCTTTTCTCTGCGAGCGTCAATGACGGCTCGGCCAGAATTTGCTTTTTTATTAAAATCTCATCGGTAATTTCAAGTGCGCGAAAGGGACTGTTCTCGGGAAATGCACTCAGGCGCGGCGGCGTGTCCCAAGTTACCGCGCCGCCTGTCTGGCGCGAGGTGCGGCGCAAAGTCACGGGAAGCAAAATGTCGGTGTTATTATTATTTTGGACGCCGCTTTCATCTGCGGATCCCGCGCCGGCAAAGCGCAGCAGCAAGCCGCCATCTTTCACCCATTGCGCCAGCGTATTTTGCGATTGGGCGGGCAATGTTTCCTCGCCCGTTACAATAATCATCGATAGGTTTTGATCTGCGGTTAATTCATCCGTACTGCCTGTTTGTAAATTTGCAAACGGGTCGAGCGCTTGGACCACATAATAAAGCCCGTCAGTGAGCGTTAAATTCTCGATCGGTGAGGATGTAATAATGCCGACATTGCGTTTGCGGTTATCATCATCCAGCAGCAAAATACCGCCCGCGCCCGCCTGTCCTGCGCCGCGTAATATACGGAATTGGTCGGTGCGCTGTTCGGGCGGCAGATCAAATTTAATGGGCATTTCATTTTGCGTGTCATCCCATGTCAGGCTCTCTTGCGCGATAGGGCTGCCTGCCGCGAGCGCCTGAACAGAAAAACTTTGCGTGCTTTGAATATTGATGGCGCGGCGGGCAATCAACGCGCCGTTATTTTTGCGCTCTAATATATAAGGCAGATTATTTTGCGGCGGCTTAAAAATTTCCAGCGCGCCGTGATCTTTTATATACCGCAGCAGCGCGCGCATATTTTCATGGTGCAGCCCATCGGACAGTAAAATATTATCGGCTTTGATGGCATCGGTGCTTTGCAGAAGTTTCAGGGCGGCGGCATAATCTGCTTGCCAGGGAAGGGGCGCAAGATTGTCTAAAATACCGCCTGCCTGCGCGGCGGCAATGGGGCCATATTGATTGGCGCTGGCCTCCCCGGGTAAGGGTGCGGTCGGTAAAATATAGATGTTACGATTTTCGCGCTCGGCCTGCGCGGCGAGGCTCTTGGCTTTTTTGATCTGCACGTTCCAGCTTCCTGCCGCGCTCCATCCATTATCAATGACAAGACGCAGGGGCGCGGTGCCCGCCAGATTTTGCGAGGGGTTTAAAACAGGGCCCGCCAGCGCGAGAATTACCAAGGCGGCAATAAGTAAACGCAGCAGCAATAACCACCATGGCGCGGTTTGCGCCGCCGGATTGTCAGCGTGTAAATCCGCCATGAAACGCGCCGTTGGCAGGGGAATAATTTTTGGCGGCGGCGGCGTAATACGCAGCAACCACCATAATGCCGGAAGCGCCAGCAATGCGGTTAAAAGCCACGGCGAAGTGAAAAGAAAGCTGCCCATTTACCGCGCTCCGCATGCATGAATGAGGCGGCGCAAAAGAGGCGTAATTTCTTCGTCTGTGCGCGCGGTAAAATAAAACCAGCCATAGCGCGCACATATTTGCCGCAGCGCCGTTTGGTGATTTTCAATGCGCGCCTGATATTCTTTTTTAATCTGCTCAACATTGGATAAATCATGCTTGTCCGGATTGGCGCCCTGCGTTTCAAATGGCGTTTCAAATAATGCGCGGCCACTATAGGGCAGATCAAGCTCCGCCGGATCGAATATTTGCGCCACGATAAAAGCATTATTCTGCGCGCCGGATTTCTCGGCCAAGGCCATAAGAGACGCCTCTATTTTCTCCGGCTCTTCCAGAAAATCTCCGGCGGCCATAAAGGCGCTTTTGGCGGGAATGTCGTCGGGCGTTAAATCGTTCAAGGTTGGCGCTTTATTTTTTCGTTCAAATAACAGCGCGGCGAGATGATCTAAATACGCGCTGTGTCCGGCAAGGCGTGCATCCGCGCCGGCCAGAGTAATTTGATCGCCTTGCGCCGCCAATGCCATCATAAGGCTGAGCGATAAAACAGACGCATATTCATATTTGCTGGGCAGGTTTTTATGGCTGGCGAAATTCATATTTTCATCGGTGGCAACCCAAAAGGACGCGCGCTGGGGGTCTTGTTTTTGCTTCTGGCGAATGAAGATATCCTGCCCCTTGGCCGCCCCTTTGGCAGAACGCCGCCAATCAATATCTTGCGGTCTGTCGCCTTGCTCATAGGGTTTGAATTGCCAGAATTTCTCGCCCGCACCCGCGCTGCGCCGATCCATTGCCCCGCCGCGCAGAGCCATCATGTTATGCCGCGCCAACATGATAAACCCATCCAAAGATTGTGCATGAGCAGTGGCACGGCTCTTCAGTTTCAATAGATTGAAGAGCGGGTTCTTCATGACTTTATAAAGCGCTCGTCATATCGGCGAGCATGGATTCCAGCGTCACGCCCTCGCTACTCGCTTTATAATTAAGCGCCATGCGGTGACGCAAAATAGGCGGGGCAAGCGCGATGACATCATCAATGGAGGGGGCTTCGCGGCCATCAAGTAAAGCGCGCGCGCGGGAGCACAGCATGAGGGCTTGCGCGGCGCGCGGCCCGGGTGCCCATGCGACGAGATCATTGACTTGTTTGCTCGCGCTTTCGCCCGGACGTAGATTGCGCACGAGTTTCAGGATCGCATCGGCGACGCTATCGCCTACGGGCATTTCACGCACAAGGCTTTGGATATCCATTAAATCTTTGGCGCTCAGGGCTTTTTGCGCCTTGTCTTTTTTCGCCCCTGTTGTCGCAAGCAGCATTGCGCGCTCTGATTTTTCATCGGGGTAATCAACATTGATTTGCAGCAGGAAACGATCGAGCTGCGCCTCGGGCAGGGGATATGTGCCCTCTTGCTCAATCGGGTTTTGCGTTGCCAATACATGAAACGGCGCGGGCAATTTGCGCGCTTGTCCGGCAATGCTGACCTCATGCTCCTGCATCGCTTGCAGCAGCGCGGATTGCGTGCGCGGGCTGGCGCGGTTAATTTCATCGGCCATCAGGAGCTGGGTAAAAACAGGCCCTTCGATAAAGCGGAAACTGCGTTTGCCTTTCTCGCCCTCTTCCAAAACTTCGGAGCCGAGAATATCGGCGGGCATCAAATCGGGCGTGCATTGCACCCGCGCGCTATCAAGGCCCAGCGCGGTGCCGAGCGTTTCCACAAGCAGGGTTTTGGCCAGCCCGGGAACACCCATCAGAAGGCCATGACCGCCCGCCATCACGGTGATCAGCGTTTGGTCAATCACCTCGTCTTGACCGTAAATAATGTTGGAAATCGCACTGCGCGCTTTGCTTAGCTTGGCGGCGGATTCATCGAAACGCTTTTCAATCGGGCTGTTTTTCCCAGAATTCTTGGTGGTAGATTGCGGCACGGCTCTCTTCTCCTGTGATTTGAATAGGCATATACTATATGTTTGACTGGCTCTTCAAAAGGATGAAGTGAGGTTTTTTATGTCTGATGCACAGCAAGATGATCATGTGGATTTTCGTATCGCCCATGACGGCACGTGGTATCATAATGGCGCGCCGATCAAGCGTGCGGCTTTGGCCAAATTGTTTGCCGATCGGGCGCTGAAAATTGATGCAGGCGGGAATTACTGGCTGCAAACGCCGTATGAAAAATATCCGGTTACGGTCGAGGATGTGCCTTTTATTATCACGGATTACGAGGAAGAGGATGGCGCGGTGATTGTGCGCACCAATATGGGGGAAACGGTGACGATTGGTCCTGATCATCCATTGGAGCTGCGGGTGGATAAAACGAGCGGTGATGAGCTGCCTTATGTCGAAGTGCGCGATGGGCTTTATGCACGGCTGGGGCGCAATGTATATTACGCTTTTGTGAATAAATACGGGGAAAATCTTGTGAGTCATAATGTGGATTACCCGCTGGGGCGGCTTGATGAGGGCGAAGAATGAAAGTGGCGAGCAGCATAGATGTACCGGACTGGATGGGTATGCCGGAGATAAAAACGCTCTGGGCGGCGCTCAATGATGATGGGGTAGATGCGCCGCAAACGCTGTTTGTGGGCGGCTGTGTGCGCAATGCGCTGTTGGGCGAGGCCGTGACGGATATCGATTTGGCCACCACATATACGCCGGATGAAGTCACAGCGCGGCTTACGGCGGCGGGCATTAAGGTTATTCCCACCGGTATTGATCATGGCACAGTGACAGCCGTGATTGGTAAAAAGTCATTTGAAATCACAACCTTGCGCAAAGATGTTGAAACGGATGGGCGGCACGCGGTTGTAAGTTTCTCTATTGATTGGCAAGAAGATGCGCAGCGCCGTGACTTTACGATGAATACGCTGCTGGCTGATATGCAGGGGAATGTCTATGATCCGACCGGGCAGGGGCTTGACGATCTTAAGGCGCGCAAGGTGCGGTTTGTCGGGGCGGCAAAAGACCGCATTGCCGAGGATTATTTGCGCGTGCTGCGCTATTTCCGGTTTCAGGCTTTATATGGTGAGGGCGAGGCTGATAGCGCTATTTTGACGGAATGCAAGGACGCCGCGCCGTATGTGGAAGAGCTTTCGCGCGAGCGCATCACGCAGGAAATGTTCAAAATCATCATGGTGGATAAGCCTGATGGTATTTTGCGAATTATGCGGGATAACAGTATTTTACCGGCGCGTTTTGATCTGGACAGGCAGTATTTATCGCTGCTGGGGCATCTCGCGCAGTTTCAGGGGCAATATGAGGCGGAGCAACTCTCTGCGCGCTTGCTTGTTTTGGCGGCATTTGACCTCGCGCAATTAATAAGCTTTGAGCGTTATCTGCTTGTACCAAAAGTAATTTTTAAGGATGCTAAATTGATTATCGGCGCGCTTGGTTGTGGCGCGCCGGGCGATGAGCAAACGCTTAAAGTCGCGCTGTATAAATACGGGCGCACAGCCACGATGCAGGCGCTGATGATTGCTTTGGCGCGTGACGAGGTGAATAATAAGGATGCCAGCGCTGCGCTGGGGATAATTCAGGGTTGGGATATCCCCGATTTCCCCATGAGCGGTGATGATTTAATCAAAGAAGGCTATAAACCCGGCCCCGATCTGGGCGCAGAATTATCACGGCGAGAAGATATGTGGATTAAGGGCGGTTTTGGCGAATAATTAAGGCCATTTCGCCTCAGGTGGCAGGGACATGAGAATCGCCTCGGTATTGCCGCCGGTTTTCAGGCCGAATTGCGTGCCGCGATCATAAACCAGATTATATTCGGCGTAATAGCCGCGCTTGATGAGCTGATGCTCGCGCTGCTCTGGCGTCCAATCCTCATTCATGCGCTCGCGGACAAGGGCGGGGTAAATCTCGTTAAAGGTGCGGCCGACATCTTGCGTGAAGGCAAAATCATCGTTCCATTCATTTTCGAGATAGTCATAGAAAATGCCGCCAACGCCGCGCGCCTGATTGCGGTGGGGGATAAAGAAATACTCATCGCACCATTCTTTGAATTTCGGGTAGTACGCCGGATCATGACGCTCGCAGCAGTCTTTCAGCGCGCCATGAAAGCGCGCGGTTTCGGCTTTTTCCTCGAACATCGGGTTTAAATCCGTGCCGCCGCCAAACCAGCATTTCGATGTCACGATCATGCGCGTATTCATATGAATGGCGGGAACCAGCGGTGATTGCATATGCGCCACCAATGACACGCCCGCCGCCCAGAAATGCCCGTCACTTTCATCTGCGCCGGGAATTTGCGCCGCGAAAGCTTCGGAGAATCTGCCATGCACGGTGGAGATATTCACGCCGACTTTTTCAAAGACGCGCCCGCGCATCAGCGAGATTTCACCCCCGCCATTTAAGATAGAGCCGCTTTCATTTGGCTGATCCGTTTCGGGGCGCTCCCAAGGTTTGCGCTCAAAATGTCCGGCTTCCATGCTTGCTTTGGGGCCGCCGGAAAGCTCCCCCTCGAGGGCTTCGAAAGAGGTGCAAATCTCGTCGCGAATCTGCTTGAACCAATCGGTTGCCTGCGCTTTGCGCTCGTCCCAATTCATATTTTCTAACGGCTCTTGTGCATTTGCTTTTGTTTTCATGGGGATTATCTAGCGCTTTTATGTGTCTGCCGCAAGGCTTCACCCGTTATCATCGCGCAGGCATTAATGACGTTCAAAGACCGCGCCGCGCCGCGCATAGGAATGAGAAGGCGGGCATTGGCGGCGCTATGCACCTCATCGGGGACGCCCGCACTTTCGCGGCCCGCCAATAAAATGTCGCCCTCTTGAAAGGTGAAATCCGTATAAGGTTGCGCGCCCTTGGTTGTCATTAATAAGATGCGGCGACCTTGGTAGGTATTTTGAAACGAATCCCAGCTGTCATGCTTGCGAAGTTGCAGTAAATCCCAATAATCCATCGCGCTTTGTTTGATTTTTCTGTCATTCCACGGAAAGCCGCAAGGCTCGATAATATCCAGCGTCAGGCCAAGGCACGCCGCCAAACGAATGGCCGCCCCCACATTTTGCGGGATATCGGGCTGGTAAAGGGCGAGATTAATCATATGTCTATAAGTGATAGCTATGTTTTAAAAATCAATAGGGTTTAATTTGAGAAATCTATAATTTGAGGATTGTGTTGATTTTCATCCACAGTATGATCTAACACTGTTTCGGTACCAAAATATAATCCTCAGCAAGTGATATAAAAATTATGAGCGCAAAAAAGACAACAAATTCTCCCAAAGATGAAACAAAGCGGGACTTTCTGCAATTAACGGCTGCGGCCTTTGGTGTGGTGGGGGTTGCCTCCTTTGCGGCGCCGCTTGTGAATTCCATGAATCCGGCGCAGGACACATTGGCGCTGGCTAGTATCGAGGTGGATATCAGCAATATCCCCGTCGGTCAGGCCAAGACTGTTATGTGGCGCGGTAAACCGGTGTTCATTAAGCACCGTACGCCTGAGCAAATTGAGCAGGCCCGCGCTGTGGATCTGGCCGTTTTGCCGGATAAGCAGAGCGATGAAGACCGCACGCAAAAACCGGAATGGCTTGTGATGGTGGGTATTTGTACGCATTTGGGATGTGTGCCCGCCGGGCAAAAAGAAAGCGATGCGCATGGCGATTACAAGGGCTGGTTCTGCCCGTGCCACGGGTCGCATTATGATACATCAGGGCGAATCCGCAAGGGGCCGGCACCGAAGAATCTCGAAGTGCCGCCTTACGAGTTTGTTTCAGACACATTGATTAAAATAGGATAATCGGGAGCTATAGATATGGGCAGCGGTCCACGCGAAAAATTTGATAACGGTTTAGTAGAATGGGTTGATTCAAGGCTTCCCATTTTTACCATGATGCAAAAAGAGTACGGTGTTTTCCCGACTCCCAAGAACTTCAATTATTTCTGGAATTTCGGCGCCATTTTGATGGTGATGCTGGTGCTTATGATAGTCACCGGAATCGTTCTGGCCATGCAATATACGGCGCATATCGATTACGCATTTGATAGTGTCGAGCGCATTATGCGTGACGTCAATGGCGGCTGGCTGTTGCGGTATATGCATATGAACGGGGCGCATTTTTTCTTTGTGGCTGTGTATTTGCACATTTTCCGCGGTATGTATTACGGCTCCTTCAAGCAGCCGCGCGAGCTGTTATGGATTTTAGGCGTGCTTATCTTCCTGCTGATGATGGCCACGGCCTTTATTGGTTACGTGCTGCCATGGGGGCAGATGAGCTATTGGGGCGCGACAGTGATCACCAATCTTTTCTCCGCGATTCCGCTGGTGGGGGATAGTATCGTGACCTTCTTATGGGGCGGATTCTCGGTTGATAATCCAACGCTGAACCGTTTCTTTGCGCTGCATTATTTGCTGCCTTTTGTGATATTCGCGGTGGTGTTCCTACATGTTTGGGCGCTGCATGTGACGGGTTCGAACAACCCTTCGGGCATTGAGCCAAAGGGCAAGCAAGATACATTACCGTTCCACCCTTATTACACGCTGAAAGATTTATTCGGTCTGCTGGTCTTTTTGATCGTATATGTGATGTTTGTGTTTTTCATGCCCAATGCGCTGGGTCATGCCGATAATTATATTGAGGCTAATCCGTTGGTGACGCCGGCGCATATTGTGCCCGAATGGTACTTCCTACCATTTTATGCCATCTTGCGCGCTATCACCTTTGATATCGGTATTCCTTTCACCGATATTACGATTATTTCGGCCAAATTGGGTGGGGTGATTGCGATGTTTGGCGCGATTGGCGTGTGGTTTGTGCTGCCGTGGCTGGATACGCATCCTGTCCGCAGCTCGCGCTACCGCCCTCTATACCGCACCTTCTTCACGATATTGGTGCTTGATTTTATCTTCCTTGGTTATGTGGGCTCGCAAGGCGCGGATGCGACCTTGATGGGGGTGCCGCTGAGCATTTTGGGTTTGATCGGGACCGCTTATTATTTCATCTATTTCCTCGCAATTTTGCCGTGGCTTAGTAAAAATGAAAAAGCCAAGCCGATGCCTAAATCTATTCATGCCTCTGTGCTGAAAGGCAAAAAAGCCGCAGCGAGCGCATTGGTGGTTATTCTGGTAGGGCTGGGCGCTGCGGGTATTTCCGCTCCCGCTATGGCCGCAGGGGAATACGTAAAGCCGCCGCAAAAAGAGTGGTCATTTGATGGTTTTAACGGCACATTCGACCGCGCGGCAATGCAACGTGGTTTGAAAGTTTACCGCGAAGTGTGCGCGGGTTGTCACGGCCTTAAGCGCATAGCTTATCGTAATCTCACGGCGCTTGGTTACGATGAAAACCAGGTTAAGAATATTGCCGCCGAATATTTTGTTACCGATGGCCCCAATGACGAGGGCGAAATGTTCGAGCGCAATGCCATCCCCAGCGATCATTTCGTCGAGCCATATGCCAACGAGAATATTGCCAAGGCCACAAATAACGGCGCGCTGCCCCCCGATTTATCTTTGATTACCAAGGCGCGGAAAGATGGTGCGAATTACCTGCACGGACTTTTGACAGGATATGAAGATCCGCCTGCGGGTAAGGCTCTGCTTGCCGGGCAATATTGGAATAAATATATGCCGGGTCATATCATTGCGATGGCGCCGCCGTTGGTCGATGGCATTGTGGCTTACGAAGATGATACGCCCGAAACCGTTGAGCAATATTCGTATGACCTTACGCAATTCTTATCTTGGGCCGCCGAGCCGGAGATGGAAGAGCGCAAAGCGACAGGCATTAAGGTTTTGATGTTCCTGCTGGCATTTGCGGGCGTAATGTATGCAGTGAAAAAGAAAATCTGGGCTGATCTGCATTAATCAAAACGGCTCCTTAGCCGGACGCCGCATACGCTGTAATATGTGCCGTTATATGCGCCGTAATACATACTTTAGATAGGCTGTTTATCTCCCGCTTGCGCGCGCTAGTGCGTTGTGTTGTTATCGTAATTGCTTTATAATTACTAGTTAAGGCAAGGGAGTTCTTCTCATTTCTAATAAAGATATAATCAAGCTGCAGGTTAAGCTTAAGACCACGCGTTTTACGACATATGTGGCCTTTATCGTGGGCATTCTTGCCTTCTTGTTTATGTTTCATAATTTTATGGGCGGCGATCTGGTGCAGTTTTTCACGCATCTTGATTCTATCTTCATTATGTTTCCGCCCTTTATTCCTGCATTTCTCTTGTATCTGCGCTTGATAGGCTTGGAAAAGAAATACAACGCCGCCGTTGAAAAAGAGAAGTCCGAACAATAATCCGCCGCCTCAATATAAGTCTACCCGGGAGAGAGTAATGCGCGAAGCCAAGATGGATGTTTTAAATTTCTGGTTCGAAGAAACCGCCCCCCAGCAATGGTTCCAGCAAAGTGATGAGTTCGATATGACGGTCAAAGAGCGTTTCGAATCCACGCACCAAATGGCCAAGGACGGGCAGTGCGATGATTGGGCGCATGATGCGGATGGCGCGTTGGCGCTGGTTATTTTGCTCGATCAATTCCCCCGCCATATGTTTCGCGGCACGCCCGCCGCGTTTGCCACCGATAAAAGCGCGCTGCTGGTGGCCAAAGACGCCATTCATAAAGGGTTCGATCAGGTATTAAACCCGACCAAGCGCGGTTTTCTTTATCTGCCTTTCCAGCATAGCGAGCATTTGCCCGATCAAAAACGCTCGGTCGAATTATTTGGCTCCATGAAGGATGTGAATCCCACGGGCTATATGTACGCGCAGCGCCATTACGAGCCGATCGAGAAATTCGATCGCTTTCCCCACCGTAACAAGGTTCTGGGCCGTGAAAGCACGCAGGAAGAAACCGAATTTTTGCAAACGCATGGCGGGTTTTTATAATGGATGCAAAAGCCATTCTTGATAGTTTCGGTATTAAGCCTGATCCCTCCGGTGATCTGGATGTATTTACCCCCATAGATGGCAGCAAGATTTGCAGTTTGAAACAGCACGCGCCAGGTGATGTGGCGGGGCTTGTTCAAAATGCACAAAGTGCGTTCGAGGTCTGGCGCGCGGTTCCTGCGCCTGTGCGCGGCGAGTTTGTCAGGCTGCTGGGGGAAGAATTACGCGCCGCCAAAGATGATTTGGGCGCGCTCGTTACGATTGAATGCGGCAAGCTTCTCTCCGAGGGGCGGGGCGAAGTGCAGGAGATGATCGATATATGCGATTTTGCTGTCGGGCTATCGCGCCAGCTTTACGGCCTGACCATTGCTTCCGAGCGGCCGGGCCACCATATGCGCGAGATGTGGCACCCTTTAGGCCCTGTGGGCGTGATTAGCGCCTTTAACTTTCCTGTGGCTGTGTGGTCGTGGAATGCGGCGCTGGCGCTTGTTTGCGGTAATTCTCTGGTGTGGAAGCCATCGGAAAAAACGCCCCTTACGGCGCTTGCCTGTCAGGCGTTATTTGACCGCGCGGCGGAAAAATTTAAAGCGGCGGGGCATGATATGCCCGACGATCTATTACAGGTGCTTGTCGGCGGCGCGGATGTCGGCGCGGCGATGGTTGATGATCCGGCCATTCGCCTGGTCAGCGCCACGGGCAGTGGGCGCATGGGCAAAATTGTCGGCGAGCGCACCGCATCGGATTTACGGCGCAGCTTGCTTGAGCTTGGCGGGAATAACGCGCTTATTGTTGCGCCCAGCGCGGATATGGATTTGGCGCTGCGAGCGATTTTATTTGGCGCCGTTGGCACGTGCGGCCAGCGCTGTACATCAACGCGGCGCCTGATCGTGCATAAAGATGTTAAAGGCACATTGCTGCCCGCTTTGGTGAAGGCTTACGGGCAGATTCGCATTGGTGATCCGCTTGAAAAAGACTCGTTGGTCGGGCCGCTGATTGATGAAGATGCATTCGATAACATGCAAAAATCTATTGCCCACGCAAAAGAAGAGGGCGGCACGGTTCTTGTGGGCGGCGAAAGAGTGGCAGGCAAAGACGGTTTTTACGTCAGCCCCGCCATTATCGACATGCCCGCGCAAAGCGATGTGGTGAAGCATGAAACATTCGCGCCGATTTTATATGTGCTTGAATATGAAACGCTGGAGGAGGCGATCGCGCTGAATAACGGCGTGCCGCAAGGGCTGGCCTCGGCGATTTTCACCACGGATATGCGCGAGGGCGAAACGTTCCTGTCCAACATGGGCAGTGATTGCGGCATTGCGAATGTGAATATCGGTACATCTGGCGCGGAAATTGGCGGTGCCTTTGGCGGCGAAAAAGAAACAGGCGGCGGGCGCGAATCCGGCTCTGATAGCTGGAAAGCCTATATGCGCCGCCAGACGCAAACGATAAATTACTCTACCGATTTGCCGCTCGCCCAAGGCGTGACCTTCGATCTATAGTAATTATCGCGCTTTGTAGATAATATTTACCAGCCGTTAAGCTGCATTATGTCATCATAAAATAGTGAGATGCGAATCGATTCCTGCGTTTTTTCGTGGAATCGGAATAATCGCTTTAAACGTGCCGACATGAAAAAAAGAGTATAAATATTTCAAATACAAAGCGTATTAAGAAATAATAATATACAAATTTGCAAAAACGGCATTTTAAGCGGTAGCATTAATCTATTCACATGATGAAACTAACGATTCAACCTTGTAGGGAGGAGACCCGATACCCATGTCAGCTCATTTATATAACGCCCCCGAAGAACGTGTTGCAGCTTTGCGCGCGAAACATGCAATGATTTCCGCACGTATTAGCGACGCCCAGAAATCTCCGGCAACGACCGATCTGTATTTGCGTCAAATGAAGAAGCAAAAATTGCTGATTAAAGAAGAATTAGAAGGAATTCGCTGGCGCAAGTCGGCGAACGCCTAAACAAAAAGAATGGGCGCACACATCGCCCGCCCTAGAAGATCCTCCGGCCTTGATGTCCCATGATGGACCGGGCTTGATGATTTCTTCGGCAAAAAAGTGACCTCGCTTTTGCGGGCTCACAGATAAAAGAAAGGCCGGACTTCTCTTCGCGGGAAACCGGCCTTTTTTATTTGTTTATAATTGCAGGCGAATTAATCGTCCGATTCTTTTTTCTTATTGCTACTGAAGCGACCGGCTTCGCCCATAAAGTTGGAGAAGTCGAAACCGCCCGTATGCGAGCCGTCATCGCCATTTGAATCATCTTGCGCCTTTTGCTGCGCTTCATATTCAGCGGCCTTTTGCGCTTTGACGGCTTCGGGGTCTTTTCCGGCGGCCTTCAGCGCTTTCTCAACGGCTTTTTCGTATTCAGTGTAGCTGCACAAGCCCAAATCGGCGGGATGACGCGGGCGAATATTGGGCGTGTTGGGGTGCGTACGCTCGCGAACATTATTGATGGTTGGCTTTGTTGTGCCGACCAGTCTGCAAATCTGTGCATCCGACATATCGGTGTCGTATTTGATGATATAGGCAATCGCATCGGGCTTGTCGCCGCGCTTGGAAACAGGCGTGTAGCGCGGCCCTTTCGAGCGGTTTTTCACTTGCGGCAAATCGCTTGTCGCCAATATCAGGCTGCTATGCGGGTCTTCCTCGCAGCGCGCAAGCTCTTCCTTGGTCAGTTCGCTATGCTCGATAGGGTCGCGGCCCACAAGGCCACGGCCAATATCTTCATTGGCAAGGGCTTCGACTTCAATTTCGGTCAGCCCGACAAATTCTGCAACCTGCTTGAATGTCAGTATCGTGTTTTCAATCAGCCACACAGCAGTCGCCTTGGGCATTAAAAGTTTATTCTCTGTCTGTTTCACAGCAACCATATTTTCCTCCTTTTAAGAATAGGGCATCCATCTTCAATGACACTTGATAAACAAGGCCATAGATACGATTTCTTTTTTGATGGAATGATGTTTATATAAGACATGAGGGCTTAAATTACCAGAGAAAATTTAGGAGTATTAACCCAAGATGTTCGACGAAGATGGCCGTAAAATTACTATTCAGGAATTTCCGCGCAATCTGGAGGCCTTATCGGTGGAAGATTTGGCGTTGTATATCGAAGACCTAAACGCGGAAATCAGGAAATGCGAAGCGGAAATGGCGCGCAAGAAAGCCTCCGCCGAAGCGGCCGCCAATGTATTTAAATCATAGGGATCAAAAATGAGAATAGAAGAAGATATAAAGCTGGATTTTAAGGATGTGCTCATCCGCCCGAAACGCTCGACGCTTTCGAGCCGCAGCGAGGTTGATATCGCTCGTAAATATGATTTCAAACATAGCGGCGGCAGCTATGACGGCGTGCCGCTCATCGCGGCCAATATGGACGGCGTTGGTACGTTCGATATGGCGCGCGCTTTTATGAAAGACGGCAATGGGCTCAGCGTTGCGCTGCATAAGCATTACGCGCTCGAGGATCTGGTGTCGTTCTTCGGTGAAAATGGCGGCGCGTCCGTGTGGTATTCCATCGGGCTGGCGCAGGATGACCGTGACAAGCTGGAGAAATTTCTTGGCTCCGCGCCCCAAAAAGAAGGCAAAGGCATCGAGAAAATCTGCATTGATGTTGCCAATGGCTATAGCGAGAATTTCGTCGATTTCATTAAAGGCGTGCGCGATATTTTGCCCGAAGACATCACGATTATGGCCGGAAATGTGGTCACCGGTGAAATGGTCGAGGAATTGGTGCTGGCTGGTGTGGATGTTGTTAAAGTCGGCATTGGCCCGGGCAGTGTTTGCACCACGCGCAAAATGACCGGTGTGGGCTATCCGCAGCTCTCGGCCATCATTGAGTGCGCGGATGCGGCGCACGGGCTGGGCGGGCTGATATGCGGCGATGGTGGCTGCACTGTGCCCGGCGATATTGCCAAAGCCTTTGGCGGCGGCGCGGATTTTGTCATGCTGGGCGGGATGCTTTCGGGCCATGATCAGGCAGAGCAGGAATTGGTCGAGGAAAATGGCAAGAAATTCCTACAATTTTACGGGATGAGCAGCGATACCGCCATGACCAAACATAAAGGCGGCGTGGCCGAATACCGCGCTAGCGAGGGCAAAACCGTGAAGGTGCCGTATCGCGGTGATGTCACGGGTAGCCTGCAAGATATATTGGGCGGTCTGCGCAGTGCGTGCACTTATGTCGGGGCGAAACGCCTGAAAGAGCTGCCCAAGCGTACGACTTTTATTCGTGTGAGCCAGCAAATCAACGAAGTTTTCGGAAAAAGCTAAGGGCGCGCAATTAAGTTTTCTTGCATCATATTTACTCTGGCGGTAGGCTTAGCGCCACGATAAACATCATGAAGGAGTTAGGGCCATGGACGAGATCAAGCAACGATTACAAGAGACCGGCGAGGAATGCTTTAAGCGTTACGAGGCATGGCGCGGCGATGAAAAAGACAATAAGGTGCGCGAGCAGCTTCAAGATGCTATTCATGAACTTCGCAAGGTCGCCTCGCGTCTGGAGATCGAGCTGGCCGTGAGCGAGCGCAATCAAATGGCCTCCAAGCCGCTACCGATACCGCCGCACCGCGCGGCGCAGGGCAAGGTGGCGCAAGGTGCCGAGGATGATGGTGGCCGGAATGCCGGCCCGAAATCACGCAAGCCAAGTGGCGGGCGCTCCGGCGGACCGCGCAAAAAAGCGGCTGACGGGAACGGTTAGGCGTTGTCCTTAAGGGCGCGTAATCGGGCGAGATCTTCCGCATTTTCCGACATAAAAAATAAATTTGTCACCTTCTCCTCACCGATGGTGGAGGGGATGGTGACTTCACCGCGCTCACGCATGGCCGCAAATTTTTCCAATCGTTCCTGAATGTTTTTATTATCAGGGGTTTGCGCCGCACAGAATTTCGCATTGGCCAGCGTATATTCATGGCCGCAGTAAATGCGCGTATTATCAGGCAGGGCGCGTAATTTTTGGAATGAACTAAACAGCATCTCCGCTGTGCCTTCAAATAAACGGCCACATCCCATGACAAAAAGCGTGTCGGCGGTCAGGACAAATTCGCTATCGGGAAAATACAGACATATATGATCCAGCGTATGGCCGGGCGTGGCAATGATTTGAATATCTTCGCCGCCGAAATTAAAATTATCACCCTCGTTTAATATATGGCTGACATTTTTCACACGCCCTTTCGGTGCGGCGATGGGGCAGCCGTATTTTTCGGCAAGTTCGGCATTGCCATTGGTATGATCCCAATGATGATGAGTATTGATAATGAGATCGAGGGTCAAATCATTTTGCTGCAAATACGCAATAATCGGCGCGGCCTCGCCGGG
>Ga0136600_1000112_pt1 | contig 45554 bp, 43 predicted proteins | sample AntRauMFilla2698_FD_104634 | JGI IMG/M metagenome (GOLD analysis project Ga0136600, IMG submission 104634) | Saline lake microbial communities from Rauer Islands, Antarctica - Metagenome Filla 2 #698 | ecosystem: Environmental > Aquatic > Non-marine Saline and Alkaline > Saline | place...
CAACAACAGAGAATAACTCAGGCTCAAACAAATAGAAATGCAGCGGTAGGTGCCCTTAGTGCGGCAGAGACTGAATATAATATCGCACAAAGTGAATTCAGAAATGCTCCACGAGGTATGGCCGCTGACTCTCAAGTTGCAACTGATGCTACTGCCGGAAATGCCAACGCCATGAGCGGATCACACGCGATTAGTGGTTGTGGGTCGAACTTTGATATTACGACTAATACCGATACTGTTTGTGAATTATCAGGCCCGCTCTTTGAAGCTGATGAAGAGCTGACAAGAATAGCTAATCAAAATGTTGATACGGCAAGACAGATGGCCGCAAGAAGAGCTGACATGCTCTTTGATCTTGAGCTTCAACAAAAATACGCTGCTGACTATCAACTTTATGAGCTAGCCGTCAATGGTGCCTATATTGATCAAGGCTATGCCAATTTAGAAGAAGCGGCCAATAGCGGAAAAGTAAAAAGTGCTGCGCTAGCGATCTCAAATATTAAAGCGATTGGTGCTGCCAGCTCCGCAGTCAAGGATATGGTTTGTGAACAGCATGATGTCTCAGAAGTTGACTCTAAATCTTACTATATTTTAAGGGCCGCGACTGCGACTTGGCTTATGGCCGTAGTCAATGACACCGACTACTACACTGGAAAGTCAGCTTGTTACGCCGAAGATGCCCTTTCAGGAGATGAAAATAATCAACAGATTTATTCTGTTGAAAGAGCTGCGAATCTTTCACAGCAACAACTTGAAAGTCTTTGTATGCGAATTGAGCCAAAGACACCTCAAGAACTTTTTAATGAAATTTATGATGATCCCCCAGTAACTTATAATCCAACAAATCCGGATCATTGGAAATACTTTGGTACCTCTGCTGATGATGCAGCTTGGGCCGTCGGCATCGTCAATGGTTACACTGACGAAGATGGCGTGAACCATCCGCCTCTCAAAGAAAGATGTACGGAATATTATCAAAAAATTCGGGGCACTGATTATGCGAATAAGCCTGCCACAAGAGAATATGCAAGAGATATGGTTGTCGAAGCCCTCACTCTCGCGATGGAAGAGCTTGGGGCAAAAAGACAAAAGATCGCAACAGCTCATGCTCAAGTAGTAAAAGGAGAAAAATGGGTTGCTCGTGTAAAAAGAGACCTCATGATCATGGCCGCCCTTGCTGCTGTTATTTTTGCTGCGTACCAAGCAGCTTCTAGTGCTTGTCGAGGATGTAGTCCTACCTGTGGTTTTTGCTGTAGTATGTGCCCTGTGGCCTCCGCGCTTAACTCTAAATATGTTTACATTACAGGAACGGTTATTGCCGTATGGCTTATGAGTGAGCTTATGAGAGCGCAGTCGTTTCTCGCTGAATGGAGAGCAAAGCTTCACAAGGCAAAGTACTTTCATCATATGGCCTGTAATTTTGAAGATGCCAAAGCTGAAGAAGTACAAATGCAAGAAATGGGAAGAATTGCTCAAGAGAAAAAGTCAAAAGAGCTTGAGAAGGCAACAAACGAAGCCAATTCTAGCATTAACCGAGATGTTTTCAGGGAGATCTCTTCACCTAATGCATCACCTGCGACAGAGAGTCCAAGCTCTTTTGTTCTCCCTAATAAATTAAAGCAATTAAATAAGCATTTAGAAGCTCAAAAGAATGAGTCCGATATTCTACAGATTATCGCAACAGCTTTTCACCTAAAAGATGTGTCTAATATTACTGAACTTAATCGCAAGCTTTCACGATTAGGCTTTGCCTTAATGACCGAGGCCCTACCTAAGGCACACGCTCAAGATCCTCCCCCCATAGCAGATACGCGAGAAAACAGAAGGGATCAACAGCGCACGGCGAACGCTCTCAATATTGCAGAAGGTACAGAATCTTTTCGTTACTTTCTCGTCAATAGAAATAAGATGTTTCAGGTTTTTACTAATGACGTTACCAACCAGCCTGAGCACTCACGTGCTGATAGTGAAATTGACAATGCCGCAAGTGGAGTTACCAAAAATGTTGACGGTGCAGGGGCCGTTATCAAATCTGTTGATGAGTTAGCTGCTCCTTTCATGGGAGGAAGTGGAAGTGATCCTATTGCCGATCTCACCGATGAACAGAAAACGGGATTTGCTGCGCCAGAGACGAGAGTGGCCACCATTCAAATGCTTCTTGATATTTTTAATGAGAACCTCATGAGATTAAATGGAGGACTCGTTGATGTGACATGGCAAAGAGACCAAACCGTTCAGCTGCTCAATAATATGAGAAAAACAATGTCTGTTGATAAGCAAGGTATTGGTGAAACACAGTTGATACCAGGCGCGGCCCCAAAGCCTACTTGTATGGCCGGGGATCTCGAGGAGCTTAACTTTGATGCCACTTGTGGCTGTAGCCAAGGTGGAGGCTGTACGGCCTTTGAGTACCCAACCTTTGATATTGTTACTCCGGATGCCTTAAAAAATGGAAGTCGCCTCTCCATAGATACGGCGAACTCTGTGTTGTCTGGAAACCTTAGTGGTGCCGCTCTATCTGGAGGTCAGCTTGGTAGAAATGCTGCCAATGTGAGGAAAAGTCTTATTGATTCAAAAAATAATGTAAATAAGCAAAGAAGAGATGCAGGTCTTCCTCCAAGAAACTTTGCCTCCGAAGGACAGGACCTTATAAATGCTACTGAAAAAAGTATTTCTCAGTCTCTTGCTGATCAAGGTGCTTACAATCCTAACTCCCTTCTTTCACGCACCAGAAATAGCCTGTTTGATAGTGGTCTAGAAGGGGATAAAAAAGGTGAACTTGGAGTTGGTAGTGGTAAAAACTCTCTCGCTAACTCAAGGAAAGGCAGAAGAGGTGGTCTTGGAAAAACAAATGCTAAAAAGAACAAAGCTGTTGGTAGTGAGAGCTTTTCTCTTGGCAGCAGCAATACGAATCTAAACTTAGAAGGTCTTACTGACGAAGAAAGAAAGCGTCTTGGGCTTGAAGGTGCCACTGGTAAAGCCAATGCAAATGGAGATCAATCAGACGGTGGTCGCTATGGTCATATTAGACAAACTTCAGGAGCACAAGGATCATCTAATCCAAACGATCCTTATGCCGGTATAAATAAAAATAGAAAGCGCAGCCTGTTTGGAATTATTAGTAAGCGTTATGAAAAGACAGCTTTTCCTGTGCTGTTAAATATTAAGTAATGAACTTAAGAATTAAGCTGAGAAAAAATCAGAGCACGATTCCAACTGAAAAGCTCACCCCAGAGGTGAGCTTCTTAGAAATTCTTGGTGAAAATATTGAATCCCTTCCCTCTTTTGCCCATATGGAAAAGTGTAGGAATATACTCCTGGTGTGCCCTGAACTAAAAGAACTCTCAACTCTTCCTCATTCACTGGAAGTCTTTAAAGTTAATGGTGGAAAAATAGAAATGCCCTCTAATCTTCCTCTGTTAAAAACCTTACAGCTCAAATCCCTTGGTTTGAAAAGTCTTGCTCCCTTAGAGAGATTACCCGAGACGATTGAAACCCTTGATCTATCCTACAACCAACTTGGCGAATTACCCACAGAGATCGCTTCATTGAAGAAATTAGTAAGACTCAACTTGGATGGCAACTCATTGGTGAGCCTTCCAGAATTCCTCTATAAGCTTCCTTCTCTAAATCATCTCAGCCTAGACGGAAATCCCCTTAGCGAAGAAACAAGAAATGAATTGCATCAAAAGTTTGGAATGTGGTTTTAGATTCTTACTCTTTGATTGGCCCTTCTCAGGCGATCAAGTAGTGTTTGAACTAATGCTCGATACCACTTTGGCTGGCTATCAAGAAAGGTCTTTAGCTTTTCTTTTGGGATAACAGTAAGTTCACAATCCCCAATGGCTTTTACAGTAGCACTTCTAGGCTCACTATCTAGAAAAGACATCTCCCCAACAAGCTCTCCGGAATAAATAGTCCCTATCTGTTGTTCCCTATCGCCCTTCCTTTTAAAAACTCCCATGGTCCCTGAAGCAAGGTAGTACATCTCATTGGACTCCTCACCCTCTCGCATAAGGTATTCTTCGGCAGTTAATTTTAACAGGTCGTTACTCATCTAATAGCTCCTTCCTTTTATTATAACCAAAAACTAAAAGTCATAAATAAAAAACGAGAGGAAAGAGCTGGAGTAAAACCATCTACTTTAAACAGTCTCTAAAAACTCAACAATAGACTTATCTGCTTTCCACGTGGCTTTTAGGGCCCCTTCTTTCAACTGACCTTCTAAGAGGCTTCGAGAAAGAGGCCGAATTACGAGCTGATTAAAAACACTTCCAAGAGGACGAGCACCATAACGAGGGTCGTATCCCTTTTCTCCAAGCACCCTGATAAGCTCATCATCAAGCTCAAGCTTAATCTTTTTGTTCTGCAAACGTTGATTAAGACGCTCGAGCTCTTTTTGAATAAGATCTTTCATCACAGAAATATCAAGTGCGTTGTAATCTAGGACAGCATCTATTCGTCCTAGAACTTCTGGCTTAAATTCAGCTTCCAGATTCTTTGAGTTTGTCGTTAAGAAGATAATTGTGTTTTTGAAATCAATTGTCCGTCCCTTATTATCAGTGAGCCTTCCATCATCTAAAATCTGCAGGAGAATATCACTAAAATCAGGATGAGCTTTTTCAATTTCATCAAAGAGAAGGACACTATAGGGTTTAAGCCTTACAGCATTTGTTAAAATACCACCTTCTTCATATCCAACATAACCAGCAGGAGCCCCTATTAATTTGGCAACAGAGTGCTTTTCTGAGAATTCACTCATATCCAGGCGGATAATATTTTTTTCTGTATCAAAGAGAAAGTTCGCCAGTGCTTTCGCCGTTTCGGTTTTACCAACTCCTGAAGGCCCTCTTAAGAGAAAAGAGCCCAGCGGTTTACTATCATCTTTCAAACCAGCGTGAGCCGTCATAAGGGTTTCAGCAATCTCATGAAGGGCCAAAGGCTGACCAAAAACTCGTTTATTAAGGACTTCTTCAAGTTCTAAAATATTATCTTGCTTATCTTTAAGAATTTTCTCTAAAGGAATTCCTGTTTGCCGGTTAATAACTTGAGCTATATCTATTGCACTAAGTGACCAATCATGGGACGTCTCATTAAGCTTTTCTTCAAACTCAGGGATGATACTGTATTTTAAACGAGAAGCATTTTCATAGTCAGCATTTCTTTCAGCTTGTTCCAACTCAAAGCGATAACGGTCCAATTGATTTGTCAGTTCACTCATTTTCTTAAGAGATAAAACGTCTTCTGCCCAAACTTCATGGTCTGCTGCAAAGTCTTCTTCTAAATTCTTGATTTCTTTTTCTAATTCACTATTATCACCTTCAAACTGGGCCTTAATTTTTAAGGAGCGAATGAGCTCTTTCTTTTCCGCAAGTTTTGGAGGCATATTTTCTGCAGAGAGTTTAAGCGCCGAAGCCGCCTCATCAACTAAGTCGATGGCCTTATCGGGTAAATTCTTATCAGTTATATACTGGTCACTTAAGGTCACAGCTTGATAGATGGCATCGTTACTTATCTGAATACCGTGGTGGGCCTCTAACTTGTCTTTAAGCCCTAAAAGAATCTCCACACTATCTTCTATAGAGGGCTCATTAACCGGTACCGGGCGAAAGCGACGGTCTAATGCCGAATCACCTAAAATATACTTACGATACTCCTCTTGAGTCGTGGCCCCAATACAATTGAGTTCTCCTCTTGCTAAGGCCGGCTTTAAAAGGTTGGCCGCATCCATTGCGCCATCAGTTTTACCTGCACCAACCAATTGGTGCATTTCATCGATAAAGAGAATGCTTTGACCGGCCTGACCTTTAAGAAAATGAATAAGACTCTGTAACCTTTCTTCAAACTCTCCTCTAAACTTGGTGCCGGCCATAAGGGCCCCCATATCGAGAGAGTAGACAGTTTTTCCCTCAAGAACATCGGGAACTTTATTATTCATAATTGCTAGGGCAAGCCCCTCCACGATGGCCGTCTTCCCGACCCCAGCAGGGCCAACAAGAACGGGGTTATTCTTCCCTCTTCGCCCTAAAATTTCCATCACAGCACGAATTTCTTTTCCTCGTCCTATAACTGGGTCTAACTTTCCAGCTTCAGCGAGCTCATTTAAATTAGTAAGAAAGCTAGGCACCTCTTCCTCACCCTCACCTTGGCCACGACCAATCGTCTCTAAATCTAAATTAAGTTCAGGAAAGTAGTCCCCAAGGTATCTGATAAGGTCAGTTTCACTGATTTCATTTCTTCCACTTTGAATGGCGTGACTTGAAGCTTTCGTCAGCCACTCTGACAATTTTGATTGGGGCCGTAAACTTTCAATACTTAAATTACCATTAACAGTTGGAAGTTTTTCAAGACCCTCTTTAATTGCTTTCTTATAATCTTTTAAATTTTTACTAAGGTGGGTAGAGGGATTGCGATAGAGCCCCCAAAGAAGATGCAGTGGATAAACTTCAGAGTTCTTTCTCTCAAGGGCTTCTCCATAAGCGATATCAAAAGCACCAGTTACAATATTATCAAATTTGTTCATCGTTCACTCCTTGTCCTAAATATAAGATGGGATTGAAATTTTCCGAGTCAAGGGGAGAACCTAATTATCACAGGAATGAAATAGTCTAAGCCCATGATATTACTTGCTAAATACTGCGGTAAACCTATCCAAGGTCAGTAAAATCCTGTAATTCTCCTGTAACTCAAAAGATTAATTAATTTAAAGTATATGGAAGTTTCTCTATGAAAATGCTCTCACTTCAATTCATTCTAGCTTCATTTTTCTCATTCAACTTATTTGCTCAGACAACTCTTAATTCTCCACGAGCGACCTTTAAGAGTTTCTTGCAAAATATGAAGCAGTATAAGCTTGGAAATGAAGAGGCCTTAGCACCCGCGCTCAAAACACTTGATACTTCTGAACTCGACCCAAAAACGAGGACCATATCAGCTAGAATTGCTGCCTTAAAGCTTGTTAATACTCTTGATCGCCTAGAGTATATTTCTTATGAATCCATTCCCAATACCATGGATGAAGATATTTGGGTTTACCGAAAAAAAGAAGTGACTATCGATGGGGTCTCTCTTCCCGTAGAAATTAGTATCGCAAAGAATAAAGATAATAAATGGCTTTTTACACCTGCCACCCTAAGTACCATCTATGATTTTGAAAGAGCGGTAAAGAGTAGAAAAGTGGTCGAGGGTGTTACGGCTTATGATAGCTGGAAAGAACAGTTAAAAAGAAAGATGCCCAAGTGGACAGGAAAGAAATCCTTGGTGCTGTTAAATGGTCAATGGATAGGACTCTTTCTGCTTATTTTTATCGCTTTTATTATAGAGAGAATTGTGAGCATTTACTTGACCGGCTTTATTGTTAAAAGATTGGCCAAAAAAGGACTCGTAGTTACCAAGGAGTTAAACAAAAGCTTCACTCTTCCCGTTGGAATTATTCTCTTTACCATTTTGTGGTCTATTGGGGTGCGTTTATTAGAAATTGACGATCATGTCCTCTCTTGGTTTTTAAGAGGTAGTCAGGTTCTCTTTACTCTCGGCTGTGTCATGGCCGTTTATCAACTTGTCGACTTCCTCTGTTTATTCCTTCAGAAACGTGCCGATGAGAGTGAAAATAAGTTTGATGATATTCTCGTGCCTCTTATTCGCAAATCCTTGAAGACCTTTGTTGTCGCTGTCGGAATTATTGCTGTTGGTGATAGTCTTGCTCTGGATATGAAAGGACTCTTGGCCGGGATGGGGATTGCAGGTCTTGGTGTATCTCTAGCGGCTAAAGATACTCTATCCAATCTCTTTGGCTCGCTCACCGTTCTTCTTGATCGTCCTTTTCGCATTGGCGACTGGGTGAATATCGATAGCAAGGTAGAAGGGACAGTGGAAGAGGTTGGGCTTCGCTCCTGTCGCATTAGAACGTTTTATAACTCACTTATAACTATCCCTAATGGCATGCTTACCAATGCTCATATTGATAACTATGGCATGAGAAGCTACAGACGTTTTACCACTATGGTCAGTGTTCAATACGACACACCTCCTAAGAAAATCGAGGCCTTCTGCGAAGGTATTCGTAACTTGATCAAAGAACACCCGGCCACGAGAAAAGATTACTTCCATGTTTATCTCAATGGAATGGGTGCCCATAGTCTCGACATCCTTCTCTATGTCTTTTTTATTAGTCCTGATTGGTCTCAAGAAATGCAAGACCGCCACCAGCTTCTTATCGATATCCTCAGACTTGGAAAGCGCATGGGAGTAGAATTCGCCTTCCCTACTCAAACACTTCATTTGGTAAATGGTGAGGCCACAAGTTATGATTCGCTACCAGAAAATGAGAAAATTAAGAATTATGCCAAAGAGTTGGCCCAAGAGGTCGGCTCAAAGCCACTTAATGAGCGCCATCATCGCTCTGATGTTAATAACCTAAACTAGGTGTCAGGGCTAAGCCTAGTCAAAACTGACTTTGTCCGCTCTATAAACTGGTCCTCATCAAAGGGCTTCACAAGGAAGCTCTTAACCCCTCTTTTCATTGTTTCTGCGAGAACTTCTTTATTAAGTTCCCCACTCACAATAATGACACTTTCAAGGGAGTTAGGGTGGTCCTTTTCCCCAATTTCCTTAATAAGATCCACACCAGACTTACGGGGCATATTTATATCGAGAAGTATTAAAGAAAACTTTTGATTCGCTAATTTCTTTGAAGCCTCACTACCATCTTTTGCTTTAATGATATTTCTAAAACAGCCAATATTCTCACAATAGAGCGCGAGAACGTCGAGAACATCTTTATCATCATCAACAATAATTACATCAGTACTGGTGCCGGCCATTATGCTTCTCCTGCAAGTTGAGATTTTATTATAAGCGAGCTTTTAAAGAAAACAAAACATTTCTAGTCTTGATCTCTTTAGTCGGTGAATTAATTCCAGAGCTTTTGCCACCACTTCTTCTTCTCTGTGGTAACCCCCTCTTTCTTAACATCCATTCCCCTGTCTTTTCTAATTTCATTAATATCCCAACCGGTCAAATGAGCAAGAGTTGTATTTTCTTTCTCTTGCCGCTCTTGGAGCTGGTCCTGATACTTATCGGCAGCAGCACACTCTGCATTGCCCTTGAAAGGATGACGCAATATATAGCGACCTTGAAAGTTCTTCTTATCACTCGTGACTTGGAATCTAATATCATCAGGAAAGGTCTCTTTGTTATAACGCACATGAAGTCGGGTCACGAAGACATTTACCGCACCATTTCCTCTCGGAGGTCGCATACTACTTCTTACCTGAGAAGGGGTTCTCTCCTCTCCGGCCCAAAAGACACCAAGACTTTTTAGCTCTTTGCGACTGAGAGGATCTGCCGCACAAGGATCACACCAGCCCATGTCCCATGCGTATTCCATGAAAACAACTTTATTGTCCTCTCTGCGCGCAGCTGTATCAAACATACTCTTATAAAACTTACTAAAGACTTCCGATTTTTTTACATAGGGAGGAATTTCAACATTGCTGGGAATTTCTACTGTGCGGTAATTCACAGACTCAACCCTACCTTTCTTTGTTAAGGCAAAGACAAAGAGTTCTTGGTCCTCTCCATCTTTTGCATTGGCCATCCCCAGTCTTATAGGAAGAGTAAACTTCTTCGATTGGTAGGCAACCTGGAGTGGTCTTAAGTAGGTATAACCTAGCTTTGAGTGCTTCTCTAAATTCACCTTGGCCACGAAGAACTTGAGTCCTTGTTTTATATAACTTTTCAAAACTGGTTTAGCAGAGCTTGGTACTTTATAACCGTTATCTGTTAACCAATCGAGTAAACCACCACTCTCTTTAGCCGAAAGAATAAGAATGTCATACTCGCCGACACTATACTTTGCCTCAATTTTAACGCCATAATTTTTCTTAGCAGCGGCGGAGCCCAACATACTCTTCCTTACCCCTTTTCTTCTCATCGACATCGTATCTGCGTCGTAAAGATTTGTCCGACAAGGGTCTGGATCGAAGTACTCAACAAGGCGAGGTGCTGTGTAAGCATCAAGATGGTCCAGAATTTTAGGTTCCGCTACATTAATTTGACCACGCTCTAGTATTTCGGGAACAGGGATAACCGTTGCAAACTCATTAACATCACCTTGAAAATCATTGGCCATAGTTAAGATAGTTTTATCATCGTCGCGAACCATAACCACCTTTGAAGCCTTATTAAAAAGACTGGTGTCGGCTTTCGCCACATAGAAGCCACAGAAAGCGGCGGTTTTACCACTAAGTAAAACGAAAAAGCTTAATGCTATAATGGTTCGAATGCATTTGAATGACATGTTACTTCCTTTTCATAGGTATTTAGAGATAGATATTTAAAGAGTGGACTTAGCAGATTGGCAAAGAAGAGAGCGTAAAACCAGGGGCCTCTTATAAATAAAGAAAACTCTAAAGCAAAGCTCAAAAGGGCCACGACCGTGGCGTAAATAATCTGTTGACCAACATTCTTTGGAGAGGTCTTTGGGTCAGAAAAAGCGAAGAACGAAAAGATAAAGAGACTACCATTAATCAGATTATGGGTTGGAATACTCAAGGGGTCACCCAAACCTATGGCCCTGGCATAGTGAAGTCCTGCATAGGTGAAAAGAAAAGTAAGAACACCTGAGATTGTTCTCACCTTCCAAGTGAGAAGAAGACCAGTGATGACCGCAAAAATAATAAGCCCACCACTTCTGGCCCAAGCTCCAGGTTGAATCCAAGTGATTTGAGGAAAGCACAAAAGAAGGACAACAATAGCAAAGTTAGATGGATTAAAGACATGAGCACTTCCAAGCGGTCTGAAATGCTTTGAGCATAGTGCCAAGGGACCAACAACAAGCCAGGCCCACCACAATTCAATACGCATTAAAATAAGCAGACTGAGGAGTGTATTTAAAATACTGAGACTAACTCTCCCCCAGGCCAACTTAGAGTAGAATATGGCCCCCATAAATAGAGCGATATAAACCAAAATTTCATGGGAGAAAGCGCCAGTAATAGCGGCAACAAAGAGGATGGTGGCTTGAATAAGTATTTGCCACCATCTGCCATCAATAGAGCTTATGCTTTGGAGGCTAAGGAACTTCACAAGGAAACTCAAAGAGGCACTTTTCTTTTACTGCACTTGCCACAACCTTTGGAACCATGACTTCCCAGCCAGGTTCATTATTTTGAATCATCTTAAGAACAACTCGAGACCAGATACTAAAGTGATCTTTATCATAATCATTAATATCTTCAATACGATTGATATGGCACAAGTAACTGATAAGCGGCTTAATATCATCTAAGACATCGGCATCTTTTGTCATTAGGATTTTTTTACCATCATCACTTCTAGCGGGATAAACGAAGAGGTCCGTGCGATGGCCAAAGAGTGCACCGATTCCACCAAAGAGACCACCTGGTCGGTCATGATACTTATCGTGATTGAAGACTTCTTGAAGGTTGTAATAACCCATCACAAAAGCCATTCGTTTATTAGTAAGGCTTGAAAGATAGTAGGATAGCTCGCCATAGGTAGCATAACTACTAATAAGGCAGTTATAGCCAAGTGCTGCAAGTAAATCCACACGGGCGAGAAAGTCCTCAGAAATAACCTGGCCCCTCTCTTTGAGTTTTGACATGGATATTTCAGGAAGGACCATCACTTGATCTTTTTCTTCTTTTTCCAAGTTATTGCAAAAAGCTTTCTTTCCTTTATCCAGCATATCTAGGTTAAAGTGAGTTGGTGGCCGATAAGAGCCACGAGAAACTAAAATATTTTTTTTGTAAAAGACATCAGAACAAGATTTGACTGTTCCATCAGGGCCAAAGAGTATTGCCTCAGTGAGTCCCCTCTTAACTAATTCAAGAGGCCATAGTCTATGATCTTCTTTAGCAAAGCCAGGACCTACGACTTCGATATAATCCACAAGAATTCGATCTGTTGTTAAGCCGTTCATAAGGTCTTTTACAAACTGAACTCTATTCTCCCTCAATCTAAAGCAACTATGAATGAGGTTTGTTCCTAATATACCTAAAGCTTCTTGCTGTTGCAGATTTACCTGGTCGAGCATTCTCACATGAATAATAATCTCACTGTACTCACTCTTTGGTTTGTGTTGAAAACGAACACCCAGCCAACCATGACATTCAGAGGTATACTTAAAAGATTTTGCTGCGACAGTATCGGCAAAAGCAAAGAAACAGGTCTCTTTACCTCTTTGATCAGAGAGTCTTTCGATGAGCTGACTGTACTCATGGCCCAGCATGGTTGTTAGCCTCTCTTTTGAAACGTAGCGACCAGAGCGACCATAAATATCATCGCTGACTGTCATATCGTAGGCGGACATGGACTTTGCGATGGTTCCTGCGGCGCCACCTGCCCTAAAGAAGTGCCTGGCAACTTCTTGGCCTGCGCCTATTTCAGCAAAAGAGCCGTAAATGGTTTGATCGAGATTGATATCGAAGGCTTTTTGGCCGGCATCGAGCATCCTTTCCATGGTGCTGGGTCCTTTATTGAAATATCAATAGTTTATGTAGTCAGCTCTATTTTAGGTACTTTTTGTGCCACTGTGAAGGAAAAACAAGGACCTAGAGAATAATGGGATGCTTCTCAAAATACTTCCTAAACCCCTGATAATTCAAATAAGTTCAACAAAAGCCTAACAAAACCTTATCTATGGTCCGATAAGACGGAATATACGCTATAATAATAGTGTCCCAAAAATTAGGGGGAAATATGTCATTTGAATCATTTATTGGACTTATTGCCTTAGGGCTTGGACTTAGCATAACAGCTATTCAAGTTATTAAAGAAAGTGAGCCAAAGAAGAAGAGAGTACCCATTAGAATTGACGAGAATAACCCTCGTAACTAGCTTCTTCCTTACCTTTTTACATCATCCTTGAGACTTACGCTGAGTCGCGTTATTGTGCCGCCAAGAACCCTTTTAAAGAGTTATGGCGATATGATTTTTTACAACAAAAAGAGTAAAACACGCTCCACTTTCAATTTAGTGATTGCTGTTTTTCAATTCGTGACCATGACTCCGCTTCAAGGGAAGTTAAATCCCCAGTTGGGTTTATCCGTTCAGGAAAATCAAGAGTATAAAGAAGAACTTAAGCAAATTACACGCCCCCTCCCATTTGATTTTATTAGCCCTAGTGTTATTTACGGTAAAGACAACCGTTATGAAACTGAAGATTATCCTGACCGACTCTTTAGAGAAAAAGCGAAGTCTGTAGCAGGTATAGTAGATAGAACAAAACTTTTTAAAGATTGGTCCAATCCAGAGATGAATTACCTTACTTTCTTTAGAAAAACGGCCAGGAGAGCACATTACCTATGCGATACCGAAAGGTTTTCACATCAGAATGTACTTCCAAACTGCACAGCATTTTTAATTGCCCCAGACGTTATGGTAACCGCAGGCCATTGTATTAGGGACATCTCTGATTGCAGATCCAAGACTTTTGTTTTTGATTACGTGAAAGGAACAGAGACCATACCAAGAAAGAACACGGCCAACTGTAAAGAGATTATCGAGCACGAACTCGATACAACACTTCTAAGTCTTAAAGATTTTACAGTCGTTCGCCTCGAATCCCCCGTTAAAGATAGAGAACCTTTAAGGGTGAGAGTTAAAGGGCGGCCAAATTGGGGTGAGGACCTCGTTGTGATCGGACACCCGACAGGGCTTCCCCAAAAAATAGCTGATGGTGCAGAAGTAAAGGGTACAAGATTTGGTAGTATTCAAAAGAAAGACTACTTTATGGCCAATCTCGATACTTTCGCAGGTAATTCTGGCTCCCCAGTTTTTAATAAAGAAACAGGACTGGTCGAAGGCCTACTCATTGAAGGCGCGGAGGATTGGACCGAGGACCCAGACTTCCTTTGTAAAAGAGCAGTTATTAAGAAAGATTCAGCTTTCGCCACAGAAGAGAAGATCTTTAGAATCAATAAAATCAAAAGTGTTATGGAGCTTGTAGAGGCTCTATAATGGCGACTTCTTCTTTTTGTTCTTTCAAAACAGCTTTCACTTGTGACCAAGTAAGCATACGTCCCGTCTCTTCATTATAAATTTTCATATTAATACAAGGAATAAAATCACGAATTCCTAGTGTAATGACATTTTGGAAAATACCATTTTCTTCATAGCACTTTTCAAGATTGTAGTTTGGAACCTTATGATTAAGGTGATGAATGTGGTGAAAGCCAATATTACCAGTAAACCACTGAAGAACTTTAGGTAACTTTAAATAGCTACAACCATCTAGAGCTGCCGTATTATAATCCCAATGGTCTCCTTTAGCCCAATAGACCTCTTCATACTGATGCTGCACGTAGAATAAAAGACAGCCCACAAGCTCACCAGTAAAGAGAGAGATACCATGAATAAAAAGCACCTGCTTCCAACCAAAGAGATAAGTAAGTGTTCCAAAAATGGCAAAGAGGCAAAGGTTAGTAAAATAGATATTTTTCTTCTCAATTTTCCTATCAGTTTTTAATGAAATTCTATGACGAAATTGAAAAATAAAAATAGGCCCAACAATAAAAGTAATAATTGGATGGCGGTAGAGATAATACTGAAGTCTCTCTAATTTACCTGCACTCTTATACTCTTCTAAGGTCATCGTCCAAACATCTCCACGACCACGATAGTCAAGATCGCCAGAGTGTTGGTGGTGAGCCGCATGCTCTCGTGTCCACTGATGATAAGGAGTAAAACAAATAATCCCCGTAAGAGTGCCAAAAATGTCTCTCTTTTGACGAGATTTAAAGAAGCTACCATGACCACAATCGTGCATAATGATGAAGGTTCTCGTCACAAGGAGACCTGCAACCATGCAAAGGGCCCCAGTCAAAAGAAGACTATAGCTATAGGCAAAGTAACTGGCGACATAGACCATTAAAAGAGGAATGAGAGTATTAGCGAGCTGCCACCAACTCTTCCACTCAACTGCACTACTGTATGGTTTTACTATTCTTTGAAGATTTGGCTTAGGAGCTTCATTTGTCGTCATGAGGGTTATCCTGGTTATATTTGGCTCTTTAATATGGTAACGCTGCTTCTCTTCTTTGTTTGTAAAACAAGTGTAAAGGCCTGAAGCTTCGTCATATCAAGCCTTTGAGCGAGTTGATCAGTAATAAGAGGGGGAACAAATGACTCACTGTTCAACAGAATCCGTTGTATAGATGTTGTTTATAGGCACTTCCTCAGAACTCTGTAAGATGACTTAATGGAAGCAACACTCATCCTTGGGAACCAACTCTTCCCTCTTAAACACCAAAAGAAACTCAAAGGGCCGCGCTTTATGGCCGAAAGCCATGAGCTATGCACCCACAATAAATACCACAAACATAAAATTCTCTTCTTTCTTATAAGCATGAGAAGATACAGAGACGAACTCCAAAAATCTGGTATTGATATTCACTATGAAGAACTACCAAAGAAAAAAACCAGCTATCTAGAGCTACTGGAAAAATTCCTTAATAAAAATAAAGTCAAAACCCTCCATTGCTATGAGATTGAAGACCACTTCTTCGCTTCCAAAATTGAATCCCTATGCCGAAAACTAAACCTCACTTTAGAGATTCATGACTCTCCCATGTTCTTGGTAAAGAGAACTCAATTTAGCGATTATCTTAATTCGACCAAAAAACCCTTCATGAAAACCTTCTATGAGAGACTAAGAAAGGAGCGCTCCATATTGATGGACGATAATGGCCCGGTTGAAGGCAAGTTCAGCTTTGATGGTGACAATAGAAATAAGCTCCCCAAAAAATGCGACCCCCCTCCCTTGCATTGGCCTCCTCCAAGTGAGACGCCTTATTTTAAAGAGGTAAAGGCCTTAGTCGAGGAGCACTTTCCCAAGCACCCTGGTCAATGTGATGACTTTTGGTTGGCAACAAATAGATTGGAAGCAAAGAGAGTCTTTAAGAGGTTTTTAGATGAAAGGCTTGAGAGCTTTGGTACTTATCAAGACGCCATCACTAACCGCTCTGATTTTGTTTTTCATTCCATTATTAGCCCCTATATAAATATGGGCCTTCTCCTACCTGACGAGGTTATAGCCCTTGTAGAAAAAGCTTACCGAGAAGGTAAATGCCCTATCAATAGTGCAGAAGGATTTATACGTCAGGTTCTTGGTTGGCGAGAGTTTGTCAGAGGAATTTATCAGAACTTTGATAAGGAACAACAAGCCGGAAACTTCTTTAATCATAAGAGAAAGCTGACAAAGCATTGGTATGAAGGCACAACAGGAATTCCTCCTGTCGATGATGCCATAAAGAAGGCCGTGCGCTTTGGTTATAATCATCACATTGAACGCCTTATGGTGCTATCAAATCTGATGCTTCTCTGTGAGATCCACCCCCAGGAAGTCTTCCGCTGGTTTATGGAAATGTATGTTGATAGCAGTGACTGGGTCATGGGTCCCAATGTTTTTGGTATGGGCCAATTTAGCGATGGTGGAATTTTTGCAACCAAGCCCTATATTTGTGGTTCAAACTATCTTCTTAAAATGAGTGATTATAAGAGAGGTGATTGGTGCGATGGTATGGACGGTCTTTACTGGCGCTTTATTTCTCAAAATAAAGAATTCTTCAGTAAGAACCCAAGGCTCTCGATGATGACCAGAACCTTGGATAAAATAGATAAAGACCGTTTAAATCATATTTTCAAGGAAGCTGATATTCTCCTCGAGAGAATTACACAGTCCTAGATTTTTAAAATAATATCTTTTAAATCAAAAACTTTATCTTCTAGCTCATCTAAAGTTCCGAGCTCTTTTTGCCAAACACCTTGCAGACGATTGATTTGGTTTTCAACACTGCTCGAACAAACTTTAGCTGCCTGATCAATTTGAAACAGTGCTAGAACATAGTAGTTTCTTGCTTGATAAAGACTTGTTTCGGTCGTCACAATCGATTGAAGTGCACCAGCTGTGTTGTTACTTTGATGATAAGTTACGGCCGCTACATAATTTTCAGAAATAATAGTGAGATGACGGCTCGCTTCTGACCCTTGTCTCTTGGCCTGATCTAAGGTCAATGAGCACTGATTGAAGGAATGCGTGGTTGTTGAAAATGCTGCTAAAAGTACAAGTAGTAAAATTCTTTTCATAAATAACCTCTCTTTAAGAGATACATTAAAAAAAGATTGATGCTTCTGTAAAGTATTTTTTATACAAAAGTACAAAACCTATCTTAAGAGCGCCGCAGCTTCCTTGGCAAAGTAAGTCAGAATCATTTGCGCGCCCGCTCTTTTAAAAGATAGAAGGACCTCTAGCATGGCACTTTCGCCGTCAAGCCAACCTTTTTCAGCTGCGGCCTTAATCATCGCGTACTCACCACTGACATTATAAGCGGCAACGGGCAGGTTTGTATTATTGGCAAGGTCTCTTATGACATCAAGATAAGGTAGCCCTGGTTTGACCATTAAAATATCTGCGCCTTCAAGGGTATCAAGCTCAGCTTCTCTTAGAGCTTCTAGCCTATTGGCCGGATTCATCTGATAAGTTTTCTTATCACCCAACTTAGGAGCGCTATCAAGAGCATCACGAAAAGGTCCATAGAAGCTAGAGGCGTATTTGGCGCTATAGCTCATGATACTTGTTTGAGTGAGACCTTCTTTATCAAGAGCATTTCTGATAAACGCCACTCGCCCATCCATCATATCTGAGGGGCCAATAATATCTGATCCTGCTTGGGCCTGAGTGATGGCCATCTTTGCTAGAATTGAGAGGGTTTCATCATTGAGAATATTTCCTTCATCATCGACAAGTCCATCATGACCATCACTTGAATAAGGATCCATCGCTACATCGCTCATCACCAAGAGTTCAGGAAAGTTTTTCTTTATTTCTCTTATAGCGTTAGGAAAGAGACCTTTAGAGTTATAGGACTCTGTCGCCACTTTATCTTTTAAATTGTCACCAAGAGCAGGAAATAATGAGACGCAAGGAACACCAAGAGCTAATAGCTCTTCACATTCTTTTAAAAGGAGATCAATACTTAGTCTTGCTTGCCCCGGCATACTTACAATATCTTCTCTTTTATTATTTCCCTCAATAACAAAGAGAGGCGCGATTAAGTCCATGGACTTAAGTTGGCTTTCCGCACACATCTCGCGGTAAGTATTACTTTTTCTATTTCTACGAGGACGAGATCTGAGAAAGTTTTCCATGAATACTAGCTCCTTACGCTAAGCCCAAATCTATTTTTGTTTTAAAAGCCAATGCGTACATTTGAATTTGTTTCATCATTGCGGCAAGCCCGTTGGCCCGACTCATGGAAAGGTGTTGCTTAAGACCAATTTCTTCGACGAAACTTTGATCTAGCTTGAGAATTTCTTCAGGACTTCTGTCAGAGTAAACCTTTAAAAGAAGCGCCACAATTCCTTTAACAATTGAAGCATCGGAGTCACCTGTGTAGGAGATCTTGCCCTCATTAAGCTCAGCAAAGAGCCACACTTGGGACTGGCATCCTTTCACTTTATTTTCTTCTATATGGTGAGCATCATCCATTACTGGTAAAGACTTACCTAAACTGATGAGGTGTTTGTAACGAGATTCCCAATCTGAGAAGCTCTTAAATTCAGAAACGATTTCTTCTATTTTCTTATCCATGGCCAAAACTATACAGTAAAAGTGATGGCATGGGCAGGGGTGCCTAAAGAATTGTTAATAGTCCAAGGGGATAAATTTGTGGAACTTTGTATAGTCAATAACGCTGCGTCCAAGGCCAGAAAAATGAGTGCGAAAAACAAAGAAGTAAACATCACATAGAAGAGACTTCCTCCCTCCAATTTTCTCTATCAATAAACTTAAACGTCTTCGCATTTAATTTCCATCATGATTATCAGAGAAGTTATCCCATAATTTACGAGCAAGTGGTCCTAAAGGAAAAACCTCGCTTTTGATAAGACAAATATCAACCTCTTCTCTTTTAATGCTGCCTAAGTTTAATTCTACGAGATGACCACTATCAAGGTGCTCCTTTATGAGGTGGAGGGGTAAGCGTCCCCATCCAAGACCTCCCACAATGATGTCTTTCTTTGTATTGATATCTTGAACCGACCACTGTCGTCCTCCCTCTAAGACACCATAGGTTCTCTTAGAGTTTTCACTAGCGGAGTCTCTCACAATTATTTGAGGAATATTTTTAATCTTATTGGCGACTTCATTACTATTTTTAGAACTTTTTAACTGTTGTTCAATATAACCACTCACTACTGGAATCATAACAACAGAACCATAATTCTCTGAGATAAAACTACCGCCTTCTAAACCTACTCTAGGAGAAATGGCCATTTGTACTAGACCTTTTGAAACCTTTTCACTCGCTCCACCTAAGACTTCAAACGAGAGGTTCAAGCGAGTATCGGGATGAATGTGGGAAAATTGGCGAAGAGTTTCAAGAATAGGAGGCATGGGACAAAGCCCATCTATAGCAAGTGAGATTTCTGCTTCTTCACCTAAACCCAATTGACGACCAAATTTCTCTAAACCTTTTGCACTCAGGAAGACCTCTTTGGCCTTTACATAGAACGCCCTTCCCTGCTCAGTTAGTTCAGGTCGATAATTATCACGACTAAAGAGTTTTATCCCCAGCTCTTCTTCCATCTTTTTAACGGCAACACTTAACGCCGGTTGGGAACGGTGAAGATTTTCACTTGCGGATTTAAAGCTGCCACACTCTGTCACTGCAATAAAAGTCTCTATCTGGTCTAGGGTCATGATTAGAGATTAAAGCTTTGGAATGAGGTTGGCCATATTTCTTCCCACAAGTCCTAAGATACTTACCATGGGGTTTGCCCCAAGAGATGTTGGGAATAAGGAGCCATCGACAACCCAAAGGTTCTTTAAATGAAAGAATTGACCATTTTCATCGACAACACCATTTTCAGGCCGCGTCCCCATTCTTGCTCCACCCATAACATGGGCCGACAACAAACGAAGGAGATGTTTTTCTATAGGTAACTCTTTCATAAGCGCCCTTGCCTGGCTCATCGTAGAAACAGGCTTCGCAAGACGATGAAGGGGGGCGGCCTCTCTGGCTCCCGCAGCAAGTTGCACCTCAATCATTATTTCAATGGCTTTTTTAAAGCCTGTCTTCATATATTCTGTGACAGGATAATTTAAGGTGGGGTTATTAAATTTATCAAGCCCCACCACTCCCCCAATACTTTGGGGATGAAAGCCATCCCTTTGCAAAGCTATTATTGCCTGCATTTCCGGAAGTCTTTTCATCACTGAACTATGATAAGGCCCGTGCCAAGGAATAGCCGTAGCAATGAGAAGCGGATGAATGGGCGGGACTTCCAATTTAAAGCCCGGATGCTTCAGGTCAATTTTGTTAAAGTGGTCAGAGTAGATTGTTTGGGGAGCTCCATAATAACCTGCTACTTCGCTATCAAAGAAAGAACCACTTGCCACTACTGGGTGAAGAAAAGTGCGTTGACCAATTGTCAAAAAAGGATTCGGCAACTGACTGCGTAGCATGAGTGCCGGTGTCCCAATAGCACCTGCCCCACTAAAGAAATATTTTGCAGCAAAGGTGGTTTTCTTTTCACCAGAGAGAACTTCTAAACTATCGATTCTTTTATTCTTATAATTAAATCTCCAAGCGACAGCGTCGACGAGACAGTAAGCACCAAGACGGACGGCCTCTTTTATACTTGTTTCTACTGAGGTTTGCTTGGCACCTACAGGACAGCCCATGCCACAAAAACCAAGGTTTCGGCAGCCGCGCACATTCCTCTTTATTTTTCCAACACTATAGCCTCTTTTTTTAAGACCCATTTCCAAAACTTCATTATTTCGATTAATGGAAACATCCCAATCCTGTACATTTATCAACTCCTCTGCTGCTTTAAAATGGGGTTCTAGCGAACTTTCAGAGGTATTCTTTAGGCCAATTTCACTTTGCCAATAATCAAGAGTCGAGGTGGGTGTACGAAAGCTAGAAGTCCAATTAACGAGACTACCACCACCAAGAGCTTTTCCTTGGAGAATCTTGATTGAGCCATCATCCGTAGTGCGACCACCACCATCTTGATATAACTCTCCGTAGGATTCGGCTTCATTCATTTTAAAGCTTTTCTTATGAGGGCCCATTTCGATAATCGCCACTTCCAAACCTGCGCGAACCAACTCCAGTGCACATAATCCAGCACCAGGGCCTGAACCAATAACAATGGCATCAAATGTTTTCTTTAAAGGAGTACTCTCTTTGAGTGAATAGGTGTTAAGCATTTCTATATTTCCGGAGGTCCTGGGTAGCCGGTAAAGGCACCAGCTCTTGGGTCTTGATAAAGGGCCGCATAGGTAATCTCACAAAAGGCACCATAGAGAACTCGATCGATTTCAATTTTTCCTAACTGCCACTTTTTTATAATTCTCTTTACTGCAACTGAGTCCTTCCAAGGAGACAAGCTTCCCGTAAGAAAGTAGCAGCTTGGTGCATATGATAAGAGCGATAAAATAAGAGTAAGCTCTTCCCTCTTTGCCTGCGGGATAAGGTCCACCACTTTGTCCCAGGCAAGAACAATTTCATTTAATGACACTTTCCACTGGGATAGATCCTCTTCCAAAATACCCATCACTAGCCCCCTCACTACAGACTCACGGTACTTATCCAAATGGTTAAGACCTTCACTGTGGCCCTGCCAAAGAGGAGCACTTGCAACAAGGGGAACCCCTATCAAAAGAGGTGAAAGAGAGAGAAACTTTCGACGAGAAATTGGCAACATTTCGGACATGATATTATAATAAATGAATTGGTGAATAATAGGGATTTAGTTTATGAAAGTAACGTTAATAAGACATGGCGCAGCAGAAGATCGTCCAGTCGATGCTCTACGTCCGCTATCAGCAAATGGCCGCCGCCAAGTAGAAGAGTTGGCTCAATTCATTCAAAGCAATGAATTAAGACCGCAGCGTATAATCCACTCTGAACTCTTAAGGGCCAGGGAAACGGCAAAGATTCTGCACGATGCCCTTAGTGGCTTTCCTCATTTGGAGGAATCACCAAGTCTTCTTCCGGTATCAAACCCCGAAGAGATCGTTGGTGAGCTCCTTGTTGGAGATGAGGACATTTTCTTGGTCGGCCACATGCCTTATATGGGCCTGCTCGCTGAGTCTCTTACAGGGAAACCCACTGGCTTTATAACAGCAGGTTGTTTGGTGCTAGAAAGAAATGAGGACTCTACATGGAAGGTCATAAAGACCAATCAGTAAGAAGATCGATTCAATATCTATCTCAATGCTTATAAAGACTCTTGGTCACCATATAATTGCCAAGTAGCTGAAGTTTTCGATTCAAGTCATTCTCAGCAAATACTCTTAGCTTATCCTCAAAGTTTTCAAGAATATGATCCGTATAAAAAGCAATAAGAGCTGCTGGATTTTTAAGGTTATCCATTAAGGTATCAGTCTCCGCATCTGACTTGAGAAGGTTTTGGACATTTTCTCGCGTAATATCTCTTAATCGGCGATAGAGAAACTGACTTTCTTGTTCGAGTTTATCCCCCTGCTCAACAGTTTCTAGCTCAGTGGTAAGAAAAAGCTCTCCTTCTTTTTGATAAACTTCCTTTACAGAGCCTTTACCATCACCACTAACCATAATAATAAAAGTATTTTGTTCAGTTTCTCCAATAATATGGACTTCACCAAAACCTACTTGAGGATAAATAAAAGGTAAATCATCGTGAGGGATTTTGACCAGATCAAGACCAGCTTCATTACTTTTGAAGGCATGGGCAACCGCCATTGGGATTCCCTTGTCTGTTGCCCTTTCAATTAGGCTTTTGTAACGCGGCTCAAAGATGTTGAGCGTGAGTTTGCCCCCAGGGCTTAACATCACATTTGGAAGTGGAAAAAGTAGTGCTTGCATTGGCTTTTTTCTCCTCATCTTTGTTGTGCAAAAGAATAGGCCTAACGTCAAGTTCATCAATGAGCTGGAGCAGCTTGTCTATGCTTAAAACCCCACCGTTGAGAGCACTGAGAATCCCTTCCATCAAAGAATAACTGAAGAAAGGCAAAACATCTGGTGTTTCCAAAGTAACAAGAACCTCTTCAACTCCATGATCCCACATTCTTGAAAGCATTTTTTGGTCGATGACATCAATAATTATTTTCTTGCCTCGGAGATGACCAGGAGCAATCAAATCAAATGTAGCATAAGATGCAACGATAACCTGACTTTCAAAAAACTTTTTAATAATGCCCTTATGAAACCAGCGAATATTTTCATCAAGTTTAAGCTCTTTTCTCTGAGGCTTAAAATTTCTATAGATTGGTCGACTATAGCGAATAAATTGGGCCAAAGATTCTTTGCTATGAATTAGTTTAGGTAGACCTGCAAGAAAGAGCGCGTCCCCTAAAATAATCTCTTTTGCTTCCGTCTCAACAATCTCAAGAAGGTCTTGTTGAAGACAGCCAAAAACAAAGCTGACTTTCTTACCCCTTAGCCAACGAGGGTTACTCGCAAAATGCTTACGAAGGATATATGGCATATAAACTTCTTTGAGGCCGGTGCCATCGACTATTGGGGTGTGCAATGGCAAAGAAAGAAGCTTCTCTCTTAATTTAATCTGGAATTGACCTTTAGGAGTCTTCATCACTGGAGGCAGGCCAGAGAGGCAGAGAACATCACAAAGGCCATCAAAAGTATTAATAAGCTCTGCTGCTAATTCATAATCATAATTGGTGCAATACTGACTAATGCGAAAGTCAGTTCCCTTCCAATTAAAAATCTGATCAAAGTGAAGACCATCTTCTGTTGTATTGATTGCGACAATATGAACCATAGCATTGAAGATTACCCCATGGGACCCTTAACTGACAAGGACACTCAAGTGGTGTACGCTAACTTAAGTAGTTGAAAGTTTATTTACGACAGGGAATAACACTACCACGTCGATATTCGAATTCAATTTGACTCCAAGAAACATCATTTTGCTCTGTGCAACCTTTGAACTTATGACAATCTATAACCCTATATACGCGGTCGCCAACTGAAATAATCTTTGTGTACTCCCACCCACCTTCTTTGTTGGAGACACACTCCCCTTCTTTGAAGCGGTTACCTAGGTCTTTTTCTTCTTTGCCTTTTCCACCAATATCCTTTCTTCCCATGGTTCTTTTGGCAAATGGCTTTACCGTGTCAGACTGAAGGTCTTGAACATCGGCATCTTTTAGGAAATAAGCAATTCCACCAATGATAAGTAAGCCTAAGAAAATCATCTTTTTAGGAAACATATTTACTCCTCACATTATTACAGCTTTATTATAACCTGAAACTACAGAGCATTCCAAAAAAGACCCAAATAGACGACGTCCTAAACACTCATAATCAACAAATGGAAGTCCACTTCTCCACTGAAAGCTGTCCCCTCTTTTTGTTGGGGTAAAGAAAATATTGGGGTAAAAATAAAGACCTTCTCAAAGAAAACTAAGCCAGGTCCTGCTAATCCTGAGCCTTCCGGCCAGATAAGAGCACCTCTATATACTTGAGCACTTTGATAATTGGCAAAGACTCGCATAGCGAATGGTTTTGCCGCGCTTACCCGAGTGTTTAGCCCCGTTAAGAGGCTTACTATTAACAAAATCTTCATATTAAACATGCTTAAATGGTAACCAAAATAATCCGAAAAGAAGTCATCATTTCAATAAATTAGTTCGAAAAAAGATAGGCAATAGTCTTATGAGCAATAAAAAAGTGCGGACAAAAAAGAAAACCATAGCTTCAAAAAAAACAAAGAAGAAGTATGTCTTTGCCAATCAATCAGCTTCAAAAGGCAAACCCCTCGTCGTTCGTTTCAGTGAGAACGATCCCAACCCAAACCACTTTAGTAACAGAGACCTAAGCTGGCTAGACTTCAATGCCAGAGTTATGCACGAGGCCCTTGATAAGCGAACCCCCCTTCTTGAAAGATTAAGGTTTATGTCGATTTGGCGCTCTAATAACGATGAATTCTTTATGAAAAGAGTTGGTGCCCTCTTTAACAAACAACTCGAAGGTGATTATAAGCTAACCCATGATGGGTTAAGTTATCGTGAACTATACACCCTTATCAGACAAAAGGTTGAGCACCAGAAAAAGAGAATTTCAACATGCTTTGAAAAAGAAGTTTCTCCAGCCTTAAAAGAAGAAGGCATAATTTTCATGAAATGGAGTGAGTTAAAAAAGAGTGAGAAAGACCATTTACTGACTTATTTTAAAAAGAATATTTTTCCAATACTCACCCCCTTAGCAGTCGATTCTGGCCACCCCTTTCCCTTTATTTCGAACTTATCAAAGTCAATTGGCATCTGCTTAAAGCGCCCCAAAGAGAGAACAAAGCAATTTGCTAGAATCAAGGTTCCAAGTGAAATTCCCCAATGGGTGCGTATTCAAGGTCACTCCTCTTTTGAACATCGTTTTATAAATATAGAAGAAATAATTCAAGCTAATCTTTCTCTTCTTTTTAATGGAATGACCATTGTCTCCCACTGCCTCTTTCGCTTGACTCGAAATGCAGCGATAGATGAGGAAGGTGATGATGCTGAAGACAAGATGGAATGGGTTGAAGAAGGGCTTAAAACAAGAAAATTTGCTCCTGTTGTTCGAATAGAAATCCTCGAAGAATCTGATCCATGGATTTTAGATTTTCTTATAAATGAACTCGATCTTGCCGAAGAAAATATTTATATCATGAAGACTTTGCCGTGTTATTCCAACTTTAGTGAAATCTTGGACATCAATCGCAAAGGTTTAAAGTATAAGTCCTACTCTCCTAGAGTTCCTGAAGTTTTTGATCACAAGGGAAACTCGGACTTTAGTATTTTTAATATGATCCGCAAGCAAGATGCTTTAGTCCACTTTCCCTATGAAAGTTTTAATAACTCTGTTGAAAGCTTTGTGAAGACTGCCGCAAGTGATCCCAAGGTGAGAGCGATAAAAATAATTCTCTATCGAACAGATACTGACGGTAGGCTTATTGATGCTCTTATAGAGGCCGCAGAAAATAAAAAACAAGTGGCTTGCATTATTGAGCTAAAGGCCCGCTTTGATGAAGAGAGAAATATTCAATGGGCCCAAAAGCTTGAAGAAGCAGGCATTCATGTCAGCTATGGCCTTATGGACAAGAAGACTCATGCCAAAATGATTCTTATTGTTCGTCAAGATAACGACGCGCTCAGAACATATGTTAATATTGGTACTGGAAATTATAACTCTCAAACCTCTCGTCTTTACACCGACCATAGCTTCTTCACCTGTAACCCTGATATTTGTGATGAAGTTATTGAAGTCTTTAACTACCTCACCGGTAGGTCTAATAAAGAAGACTATCAACACCTTCTTGTTGCCCCATACACAATGTTCAAAAACTTTATAAGATTAATAAAAGAAGAAACAAAGCTGGCAAAGAAGGGAAAACCCGCCAGAATTATCGCTAAAATGAACCAGCTCCAGGAAAGAGAGATTATTGAAGCCCTCTATGAAGCTTCTCAGGCAGGAGTTAAAATAACTCTGCATATTAGAGGCTTTTGTACCTTGAAAGCTCAGGTGAAAGGTTTAAGCGAAAATATCCAAGTTTTCTCAATCATAGGTCGCCTTCTTGAACACAGTCGAATTTTCTATTTTGGGGCAGGAGCAACAAGACCAGAAGACGGAAAATTTTTTATAGGTAGTGCCGATTGGATGCATCGTAACCTCTTTGACAGAGTAGAGGTGATTATACCCATTCTTCAAGAAAACCACCGAATACACTTATGGGAATATCTTATCTTAAGTGAGGCCGATAATAGAAATCTATGGGAATTAAAAGGTAATGGTGAGTATATTCAACGAAAACCGAAAGATAAAAAATCGACCGTTGTCAGTCAAATCCAACTCTTAAAGAATAAAGTCTAACGGACCTTAATAATCTCGGAGGCCGCTAGATGATGGAGCACTCCCTGAACGAGACCAATATCGGGAGTAATAATCTTCCTGACCAGAACATGGCCCATGACTTTCTCTATTATATATATAGCCGGAATAATAACATCTGCTCTGTCAGGTCTAAGTCCAAACTTTTTGGTTCGATTTAAAGGGTTCGTCTCTTCGAGTGCTTCCCTGATCGCAGCAACCTCATCCGGCAACACATAGCGTACACTACTTTTCCCAAGTATCTTCTTTCTCAAGCGGCTAAGCCGCTTGAAGTTACCACCGGTTCCCACAACCCGTATGGCCTTATTTTCAGGATAAAACTCTTTAAAGAAGGCATTCAGTGCATCCGTTTGGTCACGTAGAAAATCGAGGTAAGCTTCCTCTACAGCGCCCCCCTCAACTTGTGCTTTCTTACCAATTTCTAGTAACCTGACAGTCCCAATAGGTATGCTAATACTGCCTCTTTTCTTGCCTTTTTCAAGCATTGTAAGTTCTGTTGAACCGCCACCAATATCAAAGAGAAGATAATTTTTTGCTGTTAGGTCTATCTGAGATTGAATGGCCTCTCTAATAAGGGCAGCTTCCATTTGGCCATCAATTGATTCTATTAATATTCCACTATTTTTAAAAATGGCACCGCCTAACTCTTCACTATTGTCTGCATTACGATAAGCCGATGTCGCAACGGCCCTAAAGCGCGTGACATCTTCATTTTCAATATTTTTTTTAAATTGTTCAAAGACTTTAACGGCTTGATCAATTGTTAGTTGAGAGAAATGATGTTCAGTAAAAGCTTCCGTCCCTAGCCTAAGTGGAATGCGCGTTTTTTGGAAAATTGTCAGAATACCATCTTTAGATAATTCACCAAGGGCCATCCGAATGGCGTTTGATCCAATGTCAAATGCAGCTAGTTTTTCCACGAGGTATTATTTTAGGATGGACTTGATAAACTTGGCAATCAGTTAAGAAGCTAAGCCAGGTAAAATCACTTTTATTCCATTGGCAACCATCTCAATAGAGATTGATAAGATAATCAGTCCCATCACCCGAGTCATCACATTGAGTCCTAAGGTACCAAGTCTTTTGCCGATTGCCTTAGAGTAATGAAGAATAATTTTTATTAGAACTCCAGAAAATATCAATACACCAACAGCCGCCATCCAGTGAATGGTGTCATTGATCTTATTTGAATAAATAATGGCCGTTGAAATAGAGCCAGGTCCCACGAGAAGTGGAATAGCGAGCGGAACAATTCCAATCTCCTTGGGATCAATTCCTTCTGCTTCTTCTAGGGTCATCTTAGAAGGAGTATGGCTTGCAGAGATCATTTGCATGCCCATAGTGAAAATGAGGATACCGCCTCCAATGGAGAAAGAGGCCAAGGAAATACCAAAAAAATCTAAGATATGTTGTCCCATAAGCAGGCTAATCGTCAGAGTGACACTTACGGCCACACCACAACTTGTGCTCATACTCTTGACCTTATCTTCAGAAAAACTTTCTGTAAGAGAGATGAAGATGGGAATAACACCTAACGGATTTAGTACAGAAAGCAGTCCGACTGTAAGTTTAAGAATGTCGTCTAAGTAACCGGGCATAGAATCTCATAAAAAAAGGGGGCTAATGCCCCCTTTTATCACTAGTCATTTTTTTTGTCATTAAAGGGTTTCAAAAGGATTTAAAACCTGAATCTTTAAGCGATTCATCATCTCTGTATCCTGATTGGCCTCAAAGTGACCATAGAGAGCACCTTCAATTAAGGACTGCTCTTTGTACATTGACTTCATATAGTCTTCCGCAATGCCCTTAATAAAGCTTGGTAGTGGAACAAAGGAGAGACCTAGCTCAGCCAGTTGCACGACCATTCTCTTTCTCAAGACTTTCTTAGGTTGGTCTAAGTTATAGGCCACATCTAAGTCAGAACTAAACATATTCTTTGTTGAGTAGAGGTTAAGAATGACATTCTCTCCTTCTTGGGTGACTTCTTGAAAGGCATAGTTAAGACGATTACCAATACCATCAAATGTCGGTCCAAGACGACGAAATCTATTGTTACTGAACCTCATTTCTGTAAAGAACTTATTTACTCCAAACTTATCCCAATTTGCTTTGGCACTACGAGATTCCCAAAAAGCAAACCATGCAATACGAGACTCATAGATCGAAGACATTATATGGTTCACTTCAATTTCTTTAAGGCCTAATTCACCGCTAGGAACTTTTTCAAGATAATGAAGAAGCATATTTTGGTGATAGAGTCTGCGATTACGAACCAACTCCTCAACACGCACTAATACATAGCTGGCCGTATTCAATACAGGAACTTGACTTAATCTCTTTTTGGCAAAGTTAAGGCCCCAATTGAGAACTTGGTAAGTAACCCTCTTTTGGTAAAAGAAGTCCTGATCAACAAGATTGGCCATAACCGTTGGGTCTAGCTTCAATAGTGCTTGGGAGAGCTTTGATTCGTACTGACCCATGACATCTTGGAACTTACGATCAGAGAAGACTTTTTCAAAATCTACTCCTTCAAGTGTTCTGAGAGAATCAACGATAATTTGGGCATCACCGTTGCCTTTGGCTCCCTGATAACCAAGTAGACTTTCATTATTAGGGTCAGCAAAAAGTTCTCTAACCGCACCGTCATAATCAGCTTTCTGCTTCATTAAAGCCTGCTCTTGAATCAGACTTTCCTTAATGAACTGAAGATAGGGACGAATTGAAAACTTCATCTTAATTGAGCTATCTCGAACCAACTGAACTTCACCAGCATTGTTACGAACGAACTCAAATCTTTTCTTAAAAGGTCCTAAATTGGCAGACCATACTGTGGCCGAAAAGAGTAGAGATGTTAAAACAACAGCTCCCTTTGCGGTAAGCTTTGTACTCGAATTATTCATACGAACCCTCCTTAGTCGTTGAAGGTTTTCTTCCTTGAAATGAACCTTACACAAACATTGAATAATCATTAAGAGAAATCATAGCGAAGCGATTACACAAATACACCGTGTGTAAGAAAAGAATAGGTTGCACGACTAAATAAGTCGGTATTAAATGATTTTGCTAAGAACGAGACTTAGAAAAAAGAACCTTGCGGCCTTACCTATAAAAATCCATAAGAATGATTTCATGCGATTTGTCTTCACAAGCCCCATCCCAAAGACAATGGGATCTCCGATTATCGGGACCCATCCAACTAAGCCAATTAAAGAACCATACTTTTCAATTTTTCTTCGATGCTTTTCAATATCATCCGGCTTAATACCCAACCATTTTGCTTTACCGAACTCGCCCAAAATAAATGTAAGGTAACTTCCTAGAGTATTACCCATGACGGCAACAATGAAGCATTCAACTATAGAATAATGACCCTTAAGAACTAAGGCCGAAAATAAGGCCTCGCAACCAATCGGAAGAAGAGTTGCAGCAAGAAAGCTTAGGAGAAAAAGCCCGACGAGTCCTTCGTCCATGGAATCTCCTTTCTCAGAAATAGGCCAAGTGCTAAGGCCAGACAAACCCCAAGGGCAAAAGTAAAGAGACCTTTTAAAGGCAGGCCACTACCTCCTTGCCCATCATTCGAGTCCTTGAGAATAATAGGAGCTGCCGTACAACTGACTGGACCCTCTTTAGGGTAGAGATACGAGCAACCATCATAGTCATCTATTGATAAGCGTTCTTGAACCTTGCCACCAACAGAGTAATACATAAGAGCAGCGGCATCGCTAGAGTGACCTAAACCGAAGGCATGACCTAATTCATGGCTTATTGTGGCCAACTTTTCTTGTTCAGTGAGGTTTGCAAAAAGACTGTCAAAGTTATTTATTAATAAAGCGCCCCAACCTCCAGTGGCACTATTTATGCTCGCCACCCCTAGCACACCCGTACCATTAAAGAGAGAAGAGTCATTAGAGCAGCCAACCAAAATTTTGCCAGCAGGACCCTTGCCAAAGAAGGTAGAAAAATCATCATTTGATGCATCTATCGATCTATCAACACCTTCAACTTCAAGCTCAAGAGCGCAAGTAGGAATTCTATTCCAATATGCATCTACACTCTCTTGAACTTTTTCGGCAAACTCTTGAGCACTATTAAAGCCAGCGTTGGTGCAAGTGTTGCCAGCAATGACAATTTTAACCTTTGAGTCAGGCAAACTTAGCCTCCCCGAGTTTGAGAGGGTAAAGCTGTGGGTTAAGGGACTAAATAAAAGACTTAATATAAAAAAAATCATCTTCAATTCCTATAGATAATAAATCACATTAACGGAGTAGCTGAACTTTCTTGCTTCACCATCAAGAAGGCTAAAGAGGTAGGTCTGAAAGCGGAAAGCATAATTGGTATTAATGCTGGATTCTACTCCTAGATTGAGGGTAGTGTTATAAGAGGTTTTAGACTCACTAGGAAGAGTGTAATCACGGGTACTACTACCATTTGGTAAGGTCGTCGTGCCCCCATCACCTGATATACTGGTGAGAAAAGTTCCTACTCCGTACCTAAAAATAAGTTTGTCCGTATAAGCAAATCCAAAATCGAACAGAAAAGCCATTGTTCTCTTTGAATATCCATCGGTACCACTACCATGAAAAACCATGGCAAATTCGGGAAGAAAGAGTTGGCCATAGAAGGGAGTTGGAAAAATAGTATTAATGCCAATCATGGGATCAAAAGAAAATGTATTCCTACTACCTGTAATCTCTTTTTGGGTAGAAGGCCCAAAGGGCACATAACCACCAACTGTGACCAGAGAAAATGCTGGCCCACTAATGGCAGCAAAGACAAGAACGAAAAAAGCTTTTTTCATGATGACTCGAGGTTTGAGTTTTTGACAAATTTTAGTGGAGGGTCTACAGAACTGTCTAGAAATTCAAGACAAACGGAAACGCTAGGGTAATATTAGGATTCTTTCTTTTCTTCGTCAGTATCGCTATTTTCACTAACATTTTGGTCTTGCTCTGTTTGATTATCACTAGAGTTTGCTTCTGAAGCTGAATCATCTTGAATCCCCATAGCTTCTTTTGCAGCAGCTTCTCTTGAGTCCTCGATGTTTTTCTCGCGCTCTACGATTTCTTCTTTGACCTTTTCATTAAGTTGCTTAAATTCACTTTGTTCTTTATCCCGTTTTTCATTTAAAGGCTGGAAGAAAACTTCATTAACAACTTGCCGTAAGTTCTTCTTATCTACTTCAGAGATGGAATGAATAATCCCCCTGTAGGTAAATTCGCCTTTATCGACTAAAAAGTCCTTTCCGTCTTCTATTGGAACCAAATGAATCGACATCTCTAGAGGATAAGTCAGTCTATAGGTTTTCATCGGCAGTTCTACTTCTGTCCGAAAGTGCAGCTCTGACTCCGTTAACAAAGTGAGCGTTACAGGCAACTTAAGCGCACCATAGCTTAAAGAGTTTTTCTTTTTTATAAAGTACTTTTTTTCTTCAAAGTCAGCTTCATTCAATCTTCTATATTTTTGAGGATCTCTCATTTTTAATTGAGCAACCTTGGCCTTAATTAGTTTGGCCATCTTCTCTTCTTGTTTTTTTTCATAAATTCCGGCCAAGTTTAAAATGACTTCTAAGCTAAGAGTAGAAGGGTTTGTTACCAGCATTGGGTATTGAAAAAATTCTTGCAAGGCCCTAGAATTTTGATAATAGCATCTAAATATAACAATGACTGGTGAATAGTTCTCCATTTCTTTTACGATCTGGATAATCATGCTCACATAGGACATTTCACTCTTTTCTTTTTCTGGCAATTCTTCCCTCAAAAGCTCAACAAGTTTTTCATTGTCGGCATCCTCTAAGGGCGCATGATTTGTTTCAGGTGCTTTATTTCTCTCTAATGCAATCTCTATAAACTCATCATACTCAGGAGGGTATTCACTCATTAATTGATAAGCGACAATTGCTGGCCTGAGCTTTTGAAGATTTGAAAACTCATTATCAAAAGTTGTTTGACAACGAAAAGAATAAGGTTGCTTATCTAAGGTATGCTCTTTGTTATCACTAAAAACTCGCATATTTTCATCAACAATCAAAACCTTTGTTTTTTTCTCATCGTTTCGATCCATTTGATCGACAACCCATTCTTTATGCTTTTTTTGTGACCTTTTTAAGCTCTCTTCGTAATCAGCATGAGAAGTTCTCAACTTCTCCTTAGCCGCTTTAATGGCTTTTACGCGCTCTTTTTCATCAGTAATACCTAATGCATCATCTTGCTCATCTTCTGACTTTTCCGGTGGGTCAACAAATTGAAAGTCTAGGTCATAACTATAGTTGTAATCGTAATAAAGGTTCGTTTCACTTTTATTCTTAATGGTGAAAACTCTAGAAGGTACATTCTTAGGCGAAATTTCAGTTTCAAAAACTACCTTCTTACCTTCCTCGAGAACAAAGTTTCCTTCTACGTGGATGTAAGTAGGAGCGATAAAGCCCACTCTGAAATCATCAATAAGTTCAGCTTCACGGCTTATCTTTGCTTTAGCAAACTGGGGTTTTACAACCTTCTTTGGAAAAGCCATATTCATGGGAGCATAGACGAGGTCGTGAAACTCTCCTCCCTTTACGTAAATAAAATCAACCCCAGTTCCTAAGCAATCCCTTACATCCTCTTTTTTATCCACAAATCCAACAGTCGGAATTTCAACAAAAAAGGGATCACGACTCAAAAGCTCAGCAAGGTAGAGCATTTCACCACGCTTTTCACAAAAGTCGAGGTAAATGATCTTAGGTTCACTTTTGATAAGCTCTAGGAATATACTCTCAGGACCAAAGCCTTTACTTGAGTCAAAAAATAGGTTTGGAAAAACAAAGTTGAGGGCTGAATAATTGGCTTTGAATCTCTGGGAAGTATTTTGAAAAAACCCAGTGTCATTCCCAATATAAAATATATTTTGAACCTTCTCCTTGGGTTTATTCATAGGAGTATCCTTATCAATCTCCAATTAAATAATTTAAGTGGATAAGTAAATTTTATTCGAGATAAGAATAAAAAGAAAGGACACAATGCAACTATTCAATTTTTAATAGATTAATGGGATCTTTAAACCTCAAAATCGTCATAGGTTTGACCGTATTTTTCATCATTATCTTTACTAAAGTATTTACGAACAAAGTACTGACCGGAGCGAATAGTGCTTATAAATGCCAACTCTTCAAGCTTTCTTAAAGCATGGTAAATTTCATCAATCGAGAGCTTTAAGCTCTTGGCCATTTCTGTGTGGGCCAAGAGTTGGCTAATCCCAAATTCTTTATAAAGGTTAGGACGACACCAAACCCTTCTGTAGAGGTACATAAGAGCAAGCACCTCAATTCTATTGAGTTTGTAATCGACAAGTATTTCATCAAAGAATAAATCGGGGATTTCTGACGTGGTTGGAAGACTAACTTCCTTGCTCGTATCCATTTCAGATGAACGAGGATTTCGCCTCGACTTATGGCCGGCTAAAATATCATGAATGTCCACCATATAGTCCCTCCTTGTTCAAGGTCCATCGCTTTAATCATGCCACATTTTATGTTCTAGTAGCAAGAATATTGATTTAGGCATAATTTACCCAACCTTTTCACTCTTAGTTTTGACGAGTTGAACAAGGAGGAACAGAATAAACCTATAAATTTCAAAGGATTAAAAATGAATACTTTTATCATTGCCCTAGCAATAACCGCGCTTTTTAGTTTCAACTTACTTGCCTGCGGCGATCACAGAAACGACTTACTTATAAGTGGCACTCCCGCTATTCATCATAGCTACCAAACCAGTGACAAACAATTTCCAGACTCTGGCATTGTATATGACATTAACAATCCCAATCACAGAGGGATGAATCCTTGGAGAAGTACTTCCCTAAATGAAACCCGCACCCTGGCACTCACCTATGACGATGGTCCACATCCCACAAACACACCTCGCTTACTGGATATTCTTAAAAAATATAATGTTAAAGTAACCTTCTTTGTTTTAGGACAGCTTGCACAGAAGTATCCCAACATTATAGAAAGAATGGTGAAGGAGAACCATATCGTTGCTAGCCATGATTGGTTTCATGATAATTCAAATAATGAAAGTGAAGCTGAGTACAAAAGTGAGCTTAAACGCTCCATTAAAGAAGTGAGAATGCATCAACCTGGCCCTTATACATACTACCGCTTCCCTTATGGTGCCTATGCTAACGGACAAGGCTATCACCATCTCAATGCAATGAGAGAAGTCTCCATGGAGCTTTTTTCTGAAAATTGTATTAACTTTGCCTTTTGGGATATTGATACTTCTGATTGGGTCTCTGAAATGACCGCCGCCAACATTAATCAAACCTTGTGGGCAAATATTAGGGGCGGTAGCGCCTGGCGCTTTAAGAGTGTAAGAAGAAACGGTCAACTTCAATATATAAAAGTCCCATATTCAATCACTAATCCTAAAAGTGGTGGGGTCGTTCTTATGCACGACATTCATCAAAGAACAGTTGAAGCGACGAGGATTTTTTTAAAGGAAGCAACGACCTCTAATATCCAATTCGTAACATTAAAAGAAGTCGAAGAATTTCAATACCAAAATCAACAGTGTTCTCTTTTATCAGCGATAAGATGAAGGAAAAAAACGAGAGATGGCTTGTTGATGCCCTTAAAGGTCTGCACGAGGTTATTACATCAAACTATGACTCTATTGAAGAGATGGCCGCGAGCTATATTAGAAAAGGTGCGCAACTCCTTAATTTAGAAACAGGTATTGTCAGCCAAGTTGTCGGTGATACTTATAAAGTTATCTTTGTGCACACAAAGCTTGATGGATTAGAAAAGAACCAGGTTTTTCCTTTGGGCGATACCTACTGCCGTGAAGTTTTTAAAACCAAGCAAACAGTTGCCATAGAAGAGGTTGGCCACTACGAAGCCTTAAGTGACCACCCCGTTTACCTTAATTTCAAGCTTGAAACTTATATTGGTTGCCCTATTTATATAGGCCATCATATCTATGGCACTCTTAACTTCAGTTCGCAGCAAGCGAGGAAAGAAGCTTTTACTACTGAAGAAGTAGAACTTATCGAAGTCATGAGCTCATCACTTGGTCATGTCATCCAATCCATTGAGAATGAGACCGCTCGTAAAAACTTCATCGCAAATCTAAGTCATGAAATTAGAACACCTTTAAACGGAATACTTGGCTTCACGGAACTTCTAGAAGATACAGAACTCGACAGAGAACAGCATGAACTTATGGATGTTATCAAATCATCTTCTCATAACCTTAATAGACTTCTTGAAGACCTTATTGATTTCACAAGAATTGGAAAATCAGACTTTAGTCTCAATATATTGAAATTTAAGGTAAATGATTTATCTAAAGAAGTGGCAGACAAATATGGACCTCTATGCCGAAATAAAGCCTTAGAGTTTTACCTAGAAGATAGGACAGGATCAACAGAAATAGAGTCGGATAAGGGAAGGTTACTGCAAGTTATCTCTAATTTAGTTGAGAACAGTATGAAGTATTCAAAAAAAGATAGCTCTATAAATATTAGCTTCACTAAGGAAGAAGGCTTTCTCATTATAAAAGTCATTGATAATGGGATTGGTATATCGAAAGAGCAACTTCAGTTTCTAGGCTCCCCTTTTTACCAAGCCCACAATGATGGTCTCGTAAATCACAGAGGTTTTGGTTTAGGTTTATCAATCGTTGGTATTTTAGTTGGGAAGTTAAAAGGTAAAATGGATGTTGAAAGTGAACTAGGAAAAGGCTCCCAGTTCACTTTAACTTTTTCGCTATAATTAATTCTTTTTTATAAAGAAAAACATTTTTCCATGATCATCCATAGTTTCTGCTAAGAATTGTGCCTTGGCACCATAGCCCCAATAAAGATCTGCCCTAGCTTCACCTCTAATAGCGCCACCAGTATCTTGATCAATAAAGAAACGATTAAGACCCGTTTTTGCTCTTGGGTCACCTCTTCTTGAAAAGTCTGGAATTGTGGCCCTAACAAATCCCATCAAGCCCTTTCTCCAAAAGATATGCCTATCTTGGGCCATACTTCTGCCTGGAGTAAGAGGAATATTCTCCATTCCAAGGGGTTCCGTTTTTGTCACCTTCATATAAACATAGCTAGGAGTTTGCCCATAGATCTCCTGCCATTTATCAGGGTTATTCTTTAAGAACGCCCTTTGTGACTTTATGCTTGTATCACTAATATAGCCGCGACTTTTCATGTAACCACCAATAAAGCTAAAGCTTTGGCCATTGGTCCCTGCATAGGAGAGAAAAATTCTCTTAGGTACTCCATTTTCCACGATCTCAACAACACCACCACCCTCAACATGAAGAAGGAAGAGTTCAAAAGGGTCATCCATGTAGAAAAGCTCTAGCCCTTTACCTTCAAGTGCTTCATCGAAGAGAATTTCATTCCTGGTTAGAATTCTATCTCCTGAACGGCTTGGCATTCCATAGAGACCATATTTGTAATCACCACTCTTCGTTCTTGAGGCAGGAAAGGTTGGGGAGTAATATCCAGTGTAGTGAGCAGATGTCTGGCCACTTACCTTAGGCTTATACCAATTGAAGTCATTCTTTAGAGATTCATTAAACTGGTCAAGACAATGACTGCCCTGACTCGTTTTACAAGTTACGTAGCGATTATAAAGCATTTTAAATTGCTTCATTGTATCTTCAAGAATAGTCATCGGAATTGTCTGACCGTCGATATTCAAATTCCCTCTCAAACGATTTCTTCTAAAGGTAGCAAGCTGCCTTTCAATTGCTGTATTCATAAAAGTTGCACTGCCATCGTCAATAATTGTCCCCACTTCGTTAAATGATATTTGAGTGGCGGGAATATCCATATCCCTTGCAGATACTGAGCTTAAAACTAGGAGAATAAATGTAATAAATAGAATCCTTGATGACGGCATCCTGCCTCCTTAAAAGAAAATTCTGTCTCTAAATACTTAAGACTATTGTAAGAAAGGATGGGGAGATGTGTTAACGCTGCTAGTCTAGAATCTTTTTGCCCAATAGTAGAAAAGTCAGATTCTCATTGAGACGATGAGTTTTAAGAGAGGAAAAACCTAGTTTCTTATAAAAGGAAGTATTCCTATCACCCTGCGCCGTTACTAAATGAAGACCTCCAATTCTGTCTGCCCTCAACTTGTCTTCTAAAGCCTGGCATAACTTGGAACCGATGCCCTTTCCCCTAGCACTAGCAGCACAATTGATATGGAGGTGCGCAGGATAATCTTGATAAAACTCGCTCCAGTGACTAAGGCTTGGCTGATTGAGCTGGCTCAAATCCGCACTTGTATCTGGACAACAGGTGATATAACCAATGGCCTTATTGGCCCCTTCATCCAACGCCAAAAATGTGTAGTCAGGGTAATTCTCAAGGTACACACCTAGCCAAGTTTGATAGAAACTCTCTTTTTCTTTTTCACTTTGAAAACTCTTTTTTGTAGACGCTTCATAAAAAATCTCTCTTAAGCTCTCAAGAGTTTTTTCTTTCGTACTTTGTTGGAGGCCCCTAACAGCACTATTAAAACTTATGACCACCTTTTCTCCACTACCTTTAGGTGACAAAAAAGTAATAAGAGTCCTCTTTCTTCGTTCTTAACGGCCTCTTTTTCCAAGTACTCTTCAAAAAGCTCCTTTCCCATTAAGGCAGCAGGAAAAAGGTCATAAACCTCCAAGTATAGGGAGTATAGGCTTGAATTCACTCTGACCAAGAAGCTAACCTTCTCCTTACCAAAGCGAGAGTTAAACTTTTGGATGGCCTTTAAGGCATCTAAACCTTCTAATTCGAGAAACTCGTGAAAGTTCATTTTTTTAAATTCTGCCTTAAAGTCTTTAGCTGAAAAATATCGAAGTGCCGTCAAGTGCCCATATAATGATTTAAAACTATCCATCAGTGAAATTGATATCTTTGCACTTTTACAAAAGTAACGAATAGACTCTTCTTCTAGTGAGGAGTCAGAGTCTCCAAAAATAAAAAACTGCAAAGCTTCCTCTGGAGAGGATAGTTTTAATCCCTCTCTTCCCCTCCCCTTTATAAAGGACAGTTTTTCAATTTGCTCGGGTAAATGAAGTCCATGCCTCCCAGAAAGAGCAAAGAACTCATCAACAAAAGCAAAGAAATCGCCCTTAAAGCTTTCTCTAAGGAAGTAAAAAAGGCTGAGATGAGTGAGATTAAAAGTTCTAAAGGCTTCTTCAAGCTCCTTTGAGTATTCAAAGTCATATTTCTTTGCAAAGCGGATAGCACGGCAAAAGCGCACTGGATCTTTAGCAAAGTTCTCTCCACATGGACGCAGACTTCTGCTTTTTAAATCCTCAATTCCATTATAAGGGTCGACAAAGATAAACTCATTCTCCGTCATTGGAGTTCGAAACTCTATCCCCATGGCATTTATTGTGAAGTCACGCCTTGCAAAGGTTTGTTCATAAGGAGCATTGCTGACAAGAGTTTCTTTGAAGTCACTATGCCCAAAGCTCTCGCCCTGCTCATACTTCTCTATTCTGGCAGGACCAAGTTCAACATCGTAATTGACTTGATTCCAAGAAACACGAAGAATTGAAAAAGATAAAAACTCCACTTGATAACGATAGATCTCCCTAAGCCTCTCCCCTAGACGGTTAACACGAAAAGTCCAATCGGCTTCGTCATAATCAAAAGTGTGGCGAAGTTCAAAATCGAAGTCAGTTGGCAGCTCTCCTGTTCTTAAGTAATCTCTAACGGCTCCACCAACTAGGGTCAAAGAAAAGCCCTCTCTTGAGATTTGAGTGAGAAGGTCATAAATATCTTTAGGTATTAAAGAGCGAAATGCCTGATGCTCTAGCTGGTCACCGTCTTTTAGAGTCATATCCATAAAACTTTCCTAGATTAAGACTGGCTTAGAGGGTTCGATGCTTCGATTAATCGATTGAGAGTCATTCGAACTCTTGTAAGCTCAGTAGCATCTTTATGATAGACCACATAAAACTTCCCATTCGATACCTTAAAGTCCATAAGGCTACCAACTTTGTCTTTATAGTAAGACCTTCTTAAAACATGAAGGGGTACCACGGCCAACCCTAAGCCTTTTTGAACAGCTTGTAACATATTTCCATGGGAGTTTATGACATACTTCTTATTTATCTTCTTTGGAATCTGTCCATATCTTTCACGACACCATTTTAAGTAAAGGCCATCACCTTGTTCTTGAAAGAGAATAGTTGGATAATTTGCAAGGTCCTCTAAGGTAACATTTTCAGTAATATTAAATTCAGGAGTATCAGGAAAAACTAAGACAGACCTTTCTTCGCCAATAAACTGCTTTTCACCAATGGTCGGTAAACTCTCCTCAGGCAGAATTAAAAAGTCCAATCGATAATTTTCGAATTCCCTGACAAGGTTTTCCTGAAAACCGAGGTTTATAGAGATGGTGAGGTCCTTATTCTCTTCCGCATACTGAAGCATTTCAGGAGCTAACCAACTTTTACCAATACCTGTAAGAGTTCCAATACGAATGACCCCTGACATGGAGGTCTTGTCATAAGTTATTTCATCAAGAGTTTCTTCCATTTGCGAAAGAAAGTTCTGTGCCAAGCTATAGAGCTTCTCTCCCTCTTGGGTTAGCACAACCTTTTTACCTGAGCGCTTAAAGAGCTTAACTTCTATCTTGCGCTCAAGGTTTTTAATGGACTGGCTAATAGCGGACTGGGTCACATGAAGATCTTCAGCTGCTTTAGAGAAGGACTTTGCTTTGGTGACGGCCACTAAGGTTTGAAGTTGACTGGTTTCAATCATAAAAATACCTAAATAATGAAGAGTTACCTCTTTTTAGATTAGCTAAATCTAATAATCAATCATCAATTATAAGGTCTGAGTTATTTTTTCTATTTTTTTGTGAAAATGTAGAGAACGCGCCGTGTAATATTTACCACGCATAGCGTCAGGAGGTATTAACTTAGCTACAACCTCCCCACACACAACTCAAACACTATTAAATACAGCCAGAGGGAGAAACTCATGTTTAAAGGTGGATTACTAAAGCTCTTAGTTATCTTGGTTGCAAGTACTACTGTAGCAAATGCTAATTATTATCGTCCAATGGAGTTACCTAGCTCTTTAAAAGAAAAAGTCATCGGTGTAAGAGTGCAAGATTTCGCGCGTTTTACGGATGTCATTCCAGGCCTCAAGAAAGAAGGCAATGAGCTCGAAAAGAAGTGGAATAATTTTGTTGAAAATGAGTACGATTTAGACGAAACACTTAATATCTTTTTTAGAGATTACCCAATGCTCGTTCAAGGTGGCTATGCTCTGCCAATAACGGCCTTTGGTAAACTCGAAGAAAGTGGTCATATGGCCTTCGTTGAAGCTACGGCCTTTTTTGATGGAAACGACTTTAGTGTAGCAGTGGAGAATGTCATTCTCCTCGGAGAAACACTCTTCTCTTTAGAGGTTAGCTTGGTTAATAGAAAGCTCATCCTGACTGATGCCATGAGCCCAGTAAAGATGGTTTTTCCATTAGGAGTAGGTGCGTTCGATGAGAAAGTTCTCAATGATGAAGTGACCATTCTTACACCAAGATTCGAAAATGGTTTCCTTGACCAGTGGACGGCCATATCAGAAAGAAAAAAGCCGAGATACTTTGCAGGAAAGCCTTTCCTAAGAATTACGACCACTGAAAATCCAGCTAATGGCCATACAGCTATTGGTTTTCACGCTCAGCCAAATCTAGACGAATTTATTCGTGCTTTTGATAGTCATGGTTGTATGAGAATGCAAACAAATGATCTGCAAATGCTTCATGACCTCCTTAAAAAAGGTCCACACAGAAGGTTGAGTATTAATGTGAAATTCAATATTGATGATGAAGCGGATACCCCATTCCCAAAGAGAAACAAGCCTTATAAGAAAGTCTTAAATGTTGGGTCTAAGTCTGCACCAGATTATAAGCTCGACCGAGACAGACTTGTTCAAACAACTAACGATTGGGAAAACTCTGCACCAATTAGCCTTCTGGAAGATCGTGATGGTGACACACACCAGAGAATGTTCAACTATGACACTGCTTGGAGAGAAAAAGAAAAAAGAGAAAAGCGTCGTCAGGAATGCGCTGAGGACTACCCTTGGCAGCTCGAAGAGAAAAGTCGAGACCAAAGAAAAATGAAAAATGAGTTTGAAGATTGCGTTCAATCAGGTCGTCGACGCCTAAGCCTTAGAGATAGAGCTTACCGTTGGTGGGTTCACTGAGAAAAAGTATTGTGGGCACTACACAAGTAGTGCCCTTTTTGACAATATAATTTTTAATCCTAATTAAATTCAAAACTTTCCCCATTTAAAGCCTAACGAGACATTCCTCCTTAAATTCTTATTATTATCCTTAATTAGAAACACACAACAAGGCATGGTAACAATGAAGTCATCACTCTTAGTTGGTCTTCTTATTGTGAGCAGCAACCTTTTTGGGCAGGACGTCTACTTAATTGGTGCTGATAAGAACAATAATGAGATCATTTACAAATCAAACGCTCACTCAATTCAAACTTCTCTCCAAAAGACTATTGAGGCGCAAAAAGAAATGGCCCTCGACGTTCTCGCTAAGAATCAAGACCAAAGTAGTTGGAAGCTCAAAAGCTTTACTCTTGGACTTGGACTCGAAGGAGAAGCCGGTATAGGTCCCTGGAACTTAGGACTGGCCGTAAAACAAAGACTAGTCTTTAAGAGAAGCGAAGAAGGAGTACAATAATGAAAGCAATTCTATTACTACTCATCTCAATGAGTGTTTATTCAGCTCATGTTCCAAAGTCTTGGGTATCTGAGCAGGCCACAACCAAGTCTAATGATTTTAACCCTTCTCAAGAGTTTGATAAATACCTTGGAACCCTTTTAACTGTTCAAGAAAATATTCTTACTCAAGCGGACACCACAGGTAATAAGGCTTGGGGACCTTGGAAGTTAAGCGCTCAAAAGACGGATCTTGCCATATCAAAATCGGGTCTCTTTGGATTCTCGTCTGTAAAAGGCACTCAAGCAGTTGAGCTTAGCTGGAGCAAAACTTCAAATGAAGATAAATCTGATGAGGTAAACCCTGTTGATTTAGCTCTCGATTCTTCAATGGACGAGGAAACTGTACTTAAGACAGTTCGCCCTTCTTTTAAGATGCTATTTAAAAACTCTAAAAGCCAGAGTTACGGACACTTTCAAAAAAATATGGAAGACCATATTATCCGCTACCATAGGGCCTTAAAGGGTGTTTCAAGCCTTCAAGAAATGGGCTATACACCAAAGAAGTTTCGCCTTGACCTTAGCACAAGCTTTAGCTCGCCTCTTTTTGGTTTCACAAAATTAAGTGGCGACACTAGGATGCGCCTTGAGTGGAAAATTACTGCAAATTCCCAAAAAAATACAACGGAAGAAGACCAAGAAGTTGTAAGAAAAATTATGGTAGACCTCACAAAAGCATTAGAGAGTGCGGATACTCCAAAAGACTATAAACTTAAGGAAATCTCTATCGGACTAGGCTTAAGCCAGAAAAACCTTCTTAGCTTTTCTAAAGTAAAAGGTGAAATTGTGGGGGAGCTCTACTTTAAGAAAAATAGCAAGAAGCTAAGTCATCAAGGATTAGACCTTGAAGGGGATTATCAGTGGAATAGATTAAATGATCAAAAATTTCTCAATATCTTCAAAAGAAGAAAGTTTCGCAAGGGAATAGAGAAAGCTTTCTCGATGACCAATTGGTTTGCTTCTAAATTTGATAAAAGAACTTCATCTTGGGAGATCTCCAAGTTTAAAACGGCTTTCAGCATCTCTTATAGTGGCTTCCTAGGACTTTCCAATACCTCAAGTAAAAGTCTTGTGACATTCACCTTTAGCAAATAGGAATTAGATATGAAAAACATAACAAAACTCACCATAAGCATAATGTTTTTAGCTACAAGTTTCTCCTTATCAGCAACACAGCTAGAGCACTGGTTAAACGAAGAGATTCAATCAGGACAAGAGACCCTCGTCGAAATTGAAAAAGCAGCACAGCAAGATGAACTCTTTCTCAACCTTATAAGAGTTCGCTTTAGAGCGACTCTCTCACTAGAGCTACCCTTGGTTGCGAAGGGAAAAGTTCGCCCAGAAATTGAGCTCTACTATTCACGCTAAAGAATAGAACGAGAACAAAAAGAAAAAAAAAGGCGGCTAAAATTTAGCCGCCTTTTCTTTTTATATTTTTAATATGCTTTATTCTACATGGAGCTGCGTAAGCTTAGCCGTAATTTGAGAGTCATTAACCACATAGGCTTTAAAGGTCCCACTCTCTCTTGATTTTACCCAAGAAAAGGGATTCGTTGGAGCAACACCAATATAAACATCAATATGCGCTCCTTTAATTGCCCCACCTGTATCGCCCGCAAAGAAGTAGCCATCATGAACCGTCTTTGTCCCATCTGGAAGAGTGATTTCATTTCCTCTTGCCGAAGGAATATAAACAATAGAGCCATAAGGAATACGAGTTCGGTCTACAGCAATCGTTCGATAAGGAACAAGCTTATACCTTCTTACGCCATCACCATACTCGCCTCTAGCGACTCTAAACTTGGTTCTTGAGACATTCCAACTAAAGTAACGACTACAATTGACAGTATTGCCGTCAGCTGTTCCTGCATAGTTATAGGTAACTCCTACCCCATTACTCCCCAGAACTCTGACAGAGCCTTCCATGGCAGCAAAACACCAATTTTTTTCACTAAGGACAGGACCGAGACGGTTACCATTCATATCCCTTAAAGGATAACCATTGGAAACATTGGTCACCTCAGGGAGGTAATAATAGGTGGCCCACAGGCTACGACTCGAACTTCCTCCGCGATATTTTGGGAAAGAAAAGTCAAACATACTACCATCACTGGCAGACCTCTCCACAATAGTAAGCTCGTATTTGGCTTCAGCTAATACGCCTCCGTCCGAGCCGAGTCCTTTGATGACTAAACTAACGTCACCTAGCTCAGAAAAAATATGACTCATATTAAAAGAGCCATCGTTAACGATGACTGTTTCAAGGCTCTCCCCGCCAATAAAGAACTCTACGGTCTCAACTGGGCCGCTTGTTGAGCCTAGAAAAGACCTTTCTTCGTCTTTATAGGCCAGTGAGCTTCCTGAGCTCTCATTTAAAGAAACTGTTGGAACCTGATCTTCACAGGAAAAGAACAGAAGACCTGATAAAATAAAGAGAATCATCATGATTCGCGCGTTACCGAGCATAATCCCTCCTGGATTTATTTATTGCTATGCATTAATTTTAGAGAGTTTTGACGTGCCACGCAAATCTGGCCATCGATAAGAAAAATTGACCTCTATGAGAGAATTTATTTTTTTAACTTAAGTATAGAATCCTTTATAGAGGAGCTATAAGCATAATCAAGAGGAGTCTTGCCAAAAGAATCAGTTTTTTGGCCATCGGCCTTATAATTCACAAGCAATTCGACAAATTCTAGTTGACCTTCTCTAGCGGCTAAATGAAGCGCATTCCGACCATCCTTATCCACTAAGTTTACCTCTGCCCCACTTTCTAATAAGAGCTTACCAATACCAGTAAAGCCTTCAAAGGCGGCCTCCATAAGAAGAGTGTGGCCAAAACCATTTGTCATGACATTTGGGTCAGCACCGGCTTTCAATAGGACTCGTGTCGCCTTAAGGTCGCCACCGTTCACCCCA
>Ga0136600_1000114_pt1 | contig 45136 bp, 41 predicted proteins | sample AntRauMFilla2698_FD_104634 | JGI IMG/M metagenome (GOLD analysis project Ga0136600, IMG submission 104634) | Saline lake microbial communities from Rauer Islands, Antarctica - Metagenome Filla 2 #698 | ecosystem: Environmental > Aquatic > Non-marine Saline and Alkaline > Saline | place...
GTATCAAAGTTTAGTTAAGACAATTGTTCATAAGCCTTTAGATGATGAAAAAAGTTATGCTGAAGAAGGTGTCAGAATTAATAGCGAAAAAAATAGTGAATTGCGAGTCGGTGTAAGCGCAGGTCTTATTGCGGACTTTTTAGGTGTCTTGCAAATGACCCTTTTGCGTTTTGATTATAGCTACAAGCTTAAGGATTCTTATCGCATTTACTTAAGTATTCCTCAAAGTATTGTGGATGGAGAGGAATTTGGTAATCGTACTCAAAGCGAAATCTCCAAGGTTCTTAAACATCAAAAACCAGAAAGAAGCATCCTTGCTCCCTTCCTCGTTAGTGAGGAGAGAAGAAGAGAGGAAGAGAAGAGCTTTAAGTACTCTGTTCTTATTTATGGAGCTCATAAAGATACAAAAACGAGTCAAATTGAAATCGTTAAAGAGGGTGTTATCAAAACCTTCTTTCGCCATAATTTTGAGAAATCTAAGTATTTTGAGAACGTTTTTAGTCGTTTCTTTAATGTATTGGTGAACAGTTTTCTAAAGGTACAAACAATTGTTAATAAGAGCCGTACGGAGAGTGAAAAGGTTCGGATAGAATACAATGCCGAAAAAAATCTTATAAGATCTAAAAAAGATCTCATTATTGATGCGAATCAAGAAAAACTTTCTATGAATTTCTCTCGTGAATACTATGCCTATAAACTTACAAGAAATGCTAAAAAAGATCTAATAAAAAACCTGGATCATTTTTCAGGCTCAAGTACTTTGATAACAGAAAGAATTGAAAACGGGGAATTGGTAGGGCCTATTAACTTTACAACTCTCTTCTCCCTTAATTTTGAAGGGCTCCAATTCTTTCATAACCTAAGCACAAATGAAGTTTATGATATTATTGAAGAGTCGTGCCAATCACAGCGACAAGGTATTTTTAGTTGGTTTAAAAGGATTTTTAAGTCCTGTGAAAGAGGTCTAAAGAGAGAATATGACCTCTATCAGAAAGAGTGGAGAGTTGCCGATTACTCAAGTGAAGTCTATAAATCTTGCAAGATTGATTTAAAGCTCTATAAAGATAAGAAGACGTTTCTGTCTTCTCGTAGAAAGAGAATGTTTTTAGACTCCTGTATGCAAAGGAAGAATATTAAATCGCAGGATATGAGGTCAAAAGAATTACCTATTTGGAGGTTGGCAAAACTTTCAACAAAATTACACCAAGAGGTTCCAAGTAAGGTCCACTATTACCGGCTCTTTGGCCTTAGAAATGTTCATGTTCACGGTGAGATTGATGCCTTTACACGAGGGGGACTTCCCTTTCAGCATAATTTCCGTGAGGGACTTTTTAAAGGAATTGGAATTGTCCAGAACTATCAAAAAAATCAGGCACTTAGGTCTCCGGAGAGTGTCAACCATCTCTAAGTATTAGGGCCCATTCAACCGAAAAGAAGGTAGGTATTAATAACTCGGGGTGGTTAAATTGAAAGTAATTCTCGTTGATGATGACCATATCAATTCCAAGATTTTTTCTAAACGATTAGCAAAACGTGGCTACGACGTAGATACACTTCACTCGGGTAGTGAGTGTCTAGAGTTCGTTAAGAATTTTGATAAATCTTACTCTTTAGTGATTATACTAGATATTGTTATGCCTGAATTAAACGGAATTGAGGTCTTAAAAGAAATTCGCGAGGACTTCTCTCCCATGGAGCTTCCTGTCATTATGTTATCCGCCAAAGATGACACCGAAGATATTGTAGAGTGCCTGTCTTTAGGGGCCAGTGATTATCTTACAAAACCTGCTAATATTGATATTGCTACAGCGAGAATTAATACCCAAAAAGAATTACTCTCTTTTTATCAAGGCAATATAAAAAAGAAACAACTTGAAACAATTAATTCAATGGTTGCGACTTTCAACCATGAAATCAATAACCCTCTAACGATAGCTCTTGGAAGTTTAAAGAGAGACTTTTCTAAAATTGATGAGAGGAGGGTTAAAATTTCGGTAGAAGCTCTTGAGAGGATTGCGGATATTGTACGAAAGATCGAAAAGGTCACTAAATCCTCTGAGATTGAAGAAGAGGTTTATGTAGATCAAACCAAGATGATTAAATTAAAATGAATAAAAAATATAAAGATTCTTCTGCTGAAGTCTACAGACATGCTACAGATCAAGCCAGTATTGTCAGCATAACTGATATTAATGGAATCATTATTCATGTAAATGAGAAGTTTTGTGAAATTTCAGGCTATTCTTTAGATGAGGTATTAGGAAAGAATCATAGAATTGTAAATTCAGGTGAACATTCGAAGTTCTTTTTTGAAGAGATGTGGACAACGTTACTGCGCGGTGAGCATTGGCGTGGTGAAATTTGTAATAAGAGAAAGGATGGAAGTCTTTATTGGGTTGATACCAATATTACTCCCATCAGAGATGATAAAGGAATTATTACCGAGCTTATTTCTATTCGTAGCGATATTACTAATAAGAAGAAATATGAAGATATTTTAGCGGAAGAAAAGAATACCCTGAGCTTTGTATTAGAGTCATCCAAGACGGCAATGTTTCAATACTTTCCAAAAATTAGTCACCTTGAATATGATACAAATTTCTTAGAAGTATTAGGCTTAGACAGCAGTGACTTAACAGATGGTATGGATTCCATATTTAAGTATATGAAACATGAAGATATATTTAAGTTTAAAAAAGAATTAGATATTCACTTTAAAGGTCTTAGTAAGAGTTTCAATTACCTATTTAGATTTATTCACCCCAACGGGCGTTATCTCCATATTCTTTGTCGAGGAAAGGTAATTCGTTGGGATAGTGAGGGAAAAGCCGAGCTTTTTGTTGGGACTCAAACTGATTTAACAGAGCAGCTTAGTACAGAGAGTCTCTTAAGGAGAACACAGGATATTGCAAGAATTGGCTCTTGGGAATTTTTAGTTGAAGGAGAGAAGGTGACTTGGAGTCCTATGGTTTATAAAATCCATGGGTATGAGCCTGACTCTTTTATCCCTACAATCGATGATGGCATGAAGTTCTATGCGCCAGAGCATAGAGAAGTTATAGCTGCTGAGTTTGAAAGAACAATGAAAACGGGAATTCCTTTTGACCTAGAACTTCAAATTATAAATAGTGACGGTAAGAAGGTTTGGGTAAGAAGTGTTGGTCAGGGGGAGCTTTCCAATGGGAAGGTGCTCCGTGTTTATGGTACCTTCCAAGATATTGATGAAAAAAAGAAAATAGAATTGGAGCTTGTGGACTCTAAGAAGCATTTAGATATTGCCCTAGAAGCTGCGGGAGTTGGCATTTGGGAGTTCTTTCCTCAGCGGGGAAAACTTATTTGGGATAAGAGCATGTATGCCGTATACGAAGTAGGGGACGATTTTGATGTATCCTACGAAAATTGGCGCTCCCTCGTTTCAAAAGATGATATAGAAAGAGTAGAAGAACAATTTAAAAAGTTATTAGAAGATCCTAAAGCTAACTTTGATATAAACTTTAAATTAGAAGATGAAACCGGTAAGAATCGCTTTATTCAAGCCAAGGCTTTTGCTGAATTTAATGCAAAAGGGGAGGTTGAACAGGTTCATGGGCTTAATTGGGACATAACAAAAGAGAAAGAGTTCGAGCGTTACCTTATCGAAGCTCGAGAAAGTGCCCTTGGTGCAACTAAAGCTAAGTCTAACTTCCTGGCTTCAATGAGTCATGAAATTAGAACTCCTATGAATGGTGTTCATGGCATGCTCGAGCTTTTGGCAGATACAGAACTCAATAATGAACAGAGAGAAATTCTTAATACCTTAAAAGCATCAAGTAATTCGCTATTAGCGGTAGTTAATGATGTACTAGATTTTAGTAAAATTGAAGCGGGTAAGTTGGATCTTGAATACAGGGCCTTTGAAATAAAAAAGCTATTAGGTGAGATCGCTAAAGCTTTCTCTTACTCTACTCAAACTAAGGGAATAGAGATAAAAACTAATCTTGGTGACGACCTTCCCGATTGGGTTGTTGGAGATGAAACACGCCTTAGGCAAGTTTTAACAAATCTAATTAGTAATAGTTTAAAATTTACCTCTGAGGGGAAAATTGAAATAAGCGCAAATGTTGACTTTAACTTAAGTAAAAACAATAAAGCTAATATAGTCTTCAAAGTTGAAGATACAGGTATTGGTATTCCAAAAGATAAATTACCCCTTTTATTCGATAGCTTTTCCCAAGTTGATAGCTCAACAACAAGGAAGTTCGGTGGAACTGGCTTAGGGCTTGCTATTTGTAAATCTCTTGTAAGTAAAATGGATGGTCATATTAAAGTAGGAAGTACTTTGGGTGTTGGGACGACTTTTATCTTTGATATTATTGTTGGGGTTGAAGAAGGTGAAATCAGGGTTGATTCTCCGGAAAACCTAAACTTAACGATTCGACCCAATTTATCTATACTAGTAGCTGAAGATAATCTAACCAATCAAAAACTTTCCAAATCCTTTTTTAAGAAGCTTGGCTTTGAGATAGATATTGCTGAAAATGGTAAAGAAGCTCTTGAGATGGTAGGTGAAAAACATTTCGATGTTATTTTTATGGACTTACAAATGCCAATTATGGATGGTCTCACCGCAACAGAAAAGATTATTAAGAAATTCAAAGAGGCCGCCCCTCTTATTATCGCAATGACAGCAAATGTCTTTCAAGAAGATCAAAAAAGATGCTTTGAAGCTGGAATGAAAGATTTTATTCCTAAACCTATTTCAAAGGCATTCCTAAAAAAGGTGCTTTGCCATCACTTTCCAGGTGAGAAAAAACCATTATTTGAATGTATAGAGAATACTCATATCAATGAAAAGGGCCATGAGATGATTAATAAGGAACAAATTCTTTTTGAATTTTTAGAGGATTTTGATATTTTCGAAGAACTTGTTGAAGACTATGCTGGTTCCGCTAATATTTTTATTAGTGAGATGGAGGAAGCTATTGCCAAAAGTGATTCCACAAATCTCAATATAAAGGCCCATACTTTCAAGGGAATTATAGCAAACTTCTATAGTGAGCAATTTAAGGAATTAGCCTTTTCTTTAGAAGAGATGGGTAAAGAAAATGATTTTAAAGATGCCATGGCAACGCTAGAGAAATTAAAAGAAGTTAATAAGGCAGTTCAGAGGGAGCTGGAAGTCTTTATAAAGAATCACAAAGAAAGCTCAAATGCGGCTTAATGCTTCATCTATAGTCACTTTTGGAGTCCATTTTAATAGCTGATGAGCCTTTTCATGACTGAAGTAATGGTCCTTACTTAGTTGTAGTGCCACAAAACGAGTCATTGGTGGATGGATATCGTAACTTCGAATGAGACCTAGAAAACCTTCAATAACGGCACCAACAATAAAAGCCATTCTGAAAGAAACTCTCTTTTTGATGGGCGCTATTTGATGTTTTTCAAGAATCTTATTAATAAAGGGCCAGAGTTTTATTGGTCCCTGCCCTATGAAAAAGCACTGGCCATTAATTTCTTCTGGAGATGCAATCATTTGTTCCAGAGCTTGTAGATGAGCATCTGCTGCATTTTCTACATAAATTACATCAACTTGGTTTTCACCACACCCTATGATTTTAAGTTTTCCTTTTTTCGCACTTTCGATCAAACGAGGAATGAGATTCTTGTCACCCTCTCCAAAAATCAAGTGGGGTCTTAAGGAAGTGGTCATGAGCTCTTTACTTGCGGCCTCGATGACCTTTTTCTCAGCAATGGACTTTGAAAAAGCATAGCGACTAAATGTCTTTGATGGGTAAGGAAGCTTTTCATTCCCACCAGAAATAGACTCTTCACCGAAGACAACTGAAGGGGTTGAAGTGTAGATCAGATACTTAATTCCATTCACTTTACAACTTTCTATGATATTTTCGGTGCCAGTAACATTTTGTTGGTAAAAGTCCTTTGTGTGACCCCACATCGCGACTTTCGAAGCAACATGAAAGCAGGCATCATATCCCTTCATGATTTCGAGTAGGAGTTCTCTATCTGTGATGTCACCTCTAATGGTCTTTACACCTATTTTTCGCAATTCAGGATAGTCGCCACGGCTAAGATTTGTGACTTCATGACCTGCTTTTATAAGTAGTTTGACAATATAGGAGCCTAAAAACCCGCCGCCACCGGTAAGAAATACCTTCAAGACATAACTCCAGCTTCGGCCTTCCTTTTGAGTTCCAATCGATCTATCTTTATATTGTGCCTAACATCTACGGGCAGATTTTTTACAAAGTAAATTCGTTGTAAATTCAAGTGTGGATATGTTTTTTTAGCGATCTCAAAAATTTGGGCTTCAATATTTTTAGAGTTTCTCTTCTCTCTTGGAATAAGCTGAACAACGAGCCCTAAAGAAAGGTTACCATTGAGAATTGGACCAATGAGTGCTGTTCTTTCAACTCCTGGGATTTGATTAAAAGTGGCCTCATAAGGAACGGCAGGAATAACTTCTTTATCCCTCATTATTTTATGTGACTTTCTTCCGCAAAACCAGATCTGACCTTGGGGATCTATGAAGCCCAAATCTCCCATTCTGTGGCCAATAGCTATTCCATTTTCGTAAATTTTCGCGGCAACTGTTTGCTCTTTCATGCCAACATACTCAGGGGTAACGGTTTCTGAAAAGACGCAAATCTCTCCTAGTTCTCCGGGCGCTTTCCATATGGGAGCAGTTAAGAAGGGGGAGTCTGTTATTGGGGCAATCTTAACGATTGTTCCAGGTGCGGGCCTTCCTACACAGGTTCCATTGCCAAGATTAATTCTCTCACTGATTTCTCCAAGTATCTCTGTTCCAGATATACAGGCAACAGGGAGGCATTCTGTGGCGCCGTAAGGCGTGAAAGTATCTCCATTTATAAGAATCGTCTTTAATTTGTTATGAAGCTTTGGAGAGACTGGTGCACCAAACATAACGAGTTGCTTTACTGATGGGAGGGTGACTTTTTTCTCAAGACAATAATCAGCAACTCTTTCCCATATTGCAGGCGAGCCAGCTAGAAATGTTCCCTTATTATCGAGAATATTTTTAACAAGTTTCTTAGGTTCTACTTGTGATGGTCTACTCGGGTTCATTTGAGGAATGGCAGACTTCATACCCATGGTGATTGTAAAGAGGCTAAAGAGAGGAAAGCCTGGAATATCAACTTGGCCTGGACCTAACTGAAACATTTCTTTTAATTTTTCTACCTGGGAGTTAAAGATCCTATGGGTGTAAAGGACACCTTTTGGAATGCCTGTGCCTCCTGAAGTAAAGAGAATTGCTGCAGGTGTTTCGGGGGAACATTCTTCAATTTTAAAATCGCTAACGGGGCCTTTTCTTATCCATTCTTGGATAGACTCCAATTTCCCGAATTTAATTGAAGATGGTGTGACAAAGTGTCTAATAGATGAAAATGAATTTTTATAAAATAATCTAATGAGGTGAACAATGGGTTCTGCAATAAGTCCGTCAGGTTTGATTTGTTCGATTGCCCTTAATAGGTTTTTCTTACCCATTCCTGGGTCGATAAATATAGGAATCATTCCTACTTTATAGAGGCCAAAGGTCATGCAACTGAAGTTGAGACTTGGCTTTAAAAAGACAAGAACCTTATCACCTCTTTTTAGACCCATTCTCTTTAGTTCCGCCCCAAAACGGTTTGATCTTTCCTCTACCTCTTTAAAGCTAAGTCCAGGATATGTTACTTGATTAGTAAAATAATCCCATAGGCTTTTAACCTTAGGTTCTGAAACAGCAATGTCATTGGGGCGGGTCTTGGCCAATTGGGGCAAAAATCTTGCTATATTACAATCATTCATTGAAGAAATTCCGTAATGTACATTTGAGTTTTTTCTGGCTCATCTTCTAAGAGGTAATGTCCAGCTTCTTTGAGCATTATGGAGGTATTTTCAGGAAAGATCTGCTGCCACCTTTTAAGGAAGTGGGGACTGAAACAAAAATCTCTCTCCCCCCATAGCAGAAGCTTTGGTCCTGTTATTTTGCTGAGATTATTCTCAACCTCTTTAAGTGTATTCCAGGTAGGGTGGTCTTGGTTCATCGGAATGTCCTTAACAAACCTCGCCGTAGCTATCCGATTCTTATAATTGTTGTAGGGAAAGAGGTAGGACTTTTTAATGTCATTGGCCATGGGCTTTTTGACGGCCATAAAGGTTGCAGGCCATGCAAACGCATTAAAGTGGCGAACTAGCTTTTCTCCTATATAGGGAAGCTTACAGACTCCAATCCTCTTGGGAATATGGATGTCAGTAAAAGCTGCAGTGTTCATGATGACACTTTTTCTTATCCAATCCGGATGTCTTGTGGCAAAGCCCATTCCTATGGCGCCTCCCCAGTCATGAACAATGAGGTCCAAGAAAGACCTTTGATCTTTGCGGGATTGAAAAAGAGCAGAGAGAAGACCATCAAGGTTTTTGATATGGTTTTCAAGGGTGTAGTCAAAGTCCTGAGGTTTTTCACTTAGGCCACATCCAATATGATCTACGGCTATAACCCTACGACTCTTTGACAGTTCTTTAATGAGGTTGCGATAGAAGAAAGACCAGGTTGGATTTCCATGCACCATAATGATGGGGTTGGTATCCTTTGGACCCTCGTCAACATAATGGTAGCGGTGGCCATCTAAGGTTTTCCAGTAATGATTCTCAAAGGGATAATTTTGAGAAAGGTAGCTAGGTATTGTCATAGTAGTTTACCCCATCTTACACCAAGGATCATGCTCGTTAGTCCCGAGCCAATTCCCATGAGCGCTATATGATCGTCATTTTTAAGATATGTTGTCTGATTTGAAATGAGTTGCTCTAAGGTGACAGGCAATGCACTTGAACCGGTATTACCGAGGTAAGGGTAAGTTCTAAAAGTGGGAACTTCATTTACCTCCAAAGCATTAAGAGTCAATTCTTCATGGGCCTTACCTACTTGATGAGTGAGGACCCAATCAAGTGAGTCTTTATTCCATCCCAGCTCATCTTTAGCTTTTTGCCAAGTTAGCTTGGCCAAGGCAATACCTTTATGAAGAAGGGCTTCGCTGTCTGTCTCCATCATAAGGGAGTGAGGCGAACCATCACCCCTACAAAGGTCGTTAGCACTACTATCAGTACAAACCGCTCCGCCTAAAACTTCAGGGCATTGTGGATAGAGGTCTCCTGAACCCAGGAGAATGGCCGTGGCGGCACTACCAATGGTTAAATTCGCTATATATTTTTTGATATTCTTTCTATTGAGCTCTCCACTTCTTGCTTTTTGATTGAGCATGGTTGTGGTTTCTTCTAAAAGAGGTCCGCCATTTTCTCCCGTGACAATGAGGGCATGCTTTATTGTCCCGGCATCAATCATATGGGCGGCCATAACGATCGCATTTATGGCGCCAAGACAAGCGTTGGATAAATCAAAAATCATACTCTCTGTTTTGAGTGAAAGGTTGGCATGAATGACACTCGCGGTGGAAGGCTCTAGGAAATCTCGACATACAGAGGAGTGAATAAGGAGGTCAATCTTGTCTCTCAATTGGGGTTTTGTTTTAAAGATCTTCTCCGCAGCATTTGTGGAAAGGTCACTCGGTCTTGTTCCCGATGGCCATAATCTTCTCTCTTTTATACCAGTCATCATCTCAAGTCTTCCAATGGGGAGCTTAAGCTTTTGGTAAACTTCAGAGAGGTTTTCTTCAATATCATCACTCGTTGTCATCTCTGTAGGTAGAAAAGATTCTATGGCGAGTATTCGAGTATTTTTAAATTTCATGGATGAGTCTCCGGGCCCATTTTTGCCCTAGTACTAGAGCCCATTAGCCCATAGAGGTTAGCTATGGAAATACCACTAAGCATAGAGCCAATAATTCCGAGGAAGCCCTGGTCTGTTCCACAGACATAGAGTCCATTTACGGGAGTACTGCCATCTCGGCTTTTATCTGGGCTACCGTAGACACAACCACCAAAGTGACCAGTATATCTTTCAACACTTGTTGGAGTGAAGACGTCTTTGAAGAGGACTTGGTCCTCTGAGAAATTTGGGATCATTTTCTTGAGAAGCTTTATACCCTCGAGATAGACCATTTCTTTTTGGTCAATGTATGCAGATCCTTCAGTGTCCTTTAGGCTTTTCCATTTGTCATAGTTGGCCATCATCGTCAGGCGGTAAACACCTTCATTATAATCGTCACCTTTAAAGTTGTTTGGAAAGCAGAGAACGGCACTTTCTTTATCAAAGAGCTCTTCGGGTTTTTGGTATTTATAATAGGAGCGGTTATTATAGAAAACTATAGTAGGGTCAAAACTGAGATTTTTTGGTTTTGTGTTTGTTATTAAGATGGTTTCTGTGAAACTAAGTTTTCCTGTGCGAGGAAGTGGCAAGCTATTTTGATTCTCCTGCTTGTCTAGAAGGCTAAGCGTTTCTGGTAACCCTGCACAACTCAAGACCATTGGGGCGTGAATAACTTCTCCTCGGCTTGTTTCAACTCCTATTGCTCTTCCCTTTTGGGTAAGAATTTGCTTAACACCATTGCGAAAGCAAACCTCCACATTGGCTTCATCCATTTTTTTTAAAAGAAGCTGGATGATCTTTCTAACGCCACCAGTGGTTCTGCCAAAGCCTTCTAGAAAAATAGATTTAAACATAATGGCAAATTGAGAGAAGTCCATGTCATTTTCCCATGCACTTCCATAAATGAGGAGGGGACAAAAGATCATCTCAAGGAGGTCACTATCTTTAATGAATCTCCTTACCACTTCCTTTGCTGGAGTGTAGGGATTATCAAGGGCGACTTCATTGAAGTTTTCAATATGTGCTATGAGCTTTCTAAAGCCATCAACTTCGTGAGGGAATTTATCTCCAATGTCATTGATGAGGTTATTTACATCATTGGTAAAGTTAAGGGTGTTATCTGGAAAGTTAATTTGAGAATATTGTTGCTCAACGAGTAAGAGTTCATCATAGGGAATTCTTAATTGCTTAAGTAATTTAGTTAAAGGCCTTCCCCGTTCCTTTTTTACCGCAAAATTTGTGAGCGCGTGAAGACCAACATCAAATTGTCTTTTACCTCTTCCGTAATATGAATTGAGCCCACCTGTGATTGAATGCTTCTCGAGTAACAGAACTTTCTTGTCATACATTCCAAGTCTTATGGCAGCTGCCATTCCACTCATTCCAGCCCCTATAATGATGGCATCATAGCGAGTTTCCGAGGGAGTGAAATGGCGACTAATGGGAAGGGTAACTTCGGTCATTATTGCATTTTAGGCGTGAGGTACTCAACACAACTATTCATTGTTGCAAGTCTCGGGTAATCCTCTTGAGGAACCTCAACCTTATGACGTTTTTTGAGTTCCATAACGATATCAAGGAAGTCCATGCTATCGAGGTCTAACTGCTCGCGAAGAGCAAGACTATCGTCGAGATTTGTCAGGTCCTCATCAAGAGCGACATCTTCAATAATATCAAAAACGATTTTTCTTACTTCACCGGCTTCCATAAATTCTCCTTTTAAAGCTTTGCAATGATGAGGGCAGAGTTTATCCCTAACATGCCAAAACTATTGTTTAAGATATAAGTTACTTCTTTATTAATATTTCCTTTAGTAATGAGACCTTTTACAGCGCAATCAGGGTCAAGGTTGTCAATATTGCGACAACCATGGACCATATTATCTGTGAAAGAGGGGAGGTTTCCTGCAAGCTCAAGAGAGCCTGCTGCGCCCATACAATGGCCAATAAAACCTTTGGTGGCATTTACAGATGTCCTGTCACTTGCTGTAAAAACAGCATCCACAGCTCTACACTCTTGGATATCCCCTTGCTTGGTACCCGTTGCATGCATATTCACGACATCAATATCTTGAGCTGTTAAGCCAGCTTTCGCCATCGCCTTATTCATGCACTCAATTTGGCGATCAGTATTGGGAAGTACAAAGTCAGTGGCATCACTATTAACGTGGTAGCCGACTATTTCACCGTGAACTTTAGCACCTCTACTTTTCGCACTAGCTAGAGACTCAAGTATGTAAAGACAGCCACCCTCACTAACGGCTATTCCATTTCTTTCACTATCGAGTGGCTTGGTGGCAAGAGTTGGGTCACTATGGGTCCCAAGAGCGCCTTGTGCCTTGAACGCCGCAAAGATTCCAAAAGTGTGCGTTGATTCACTCACACCTCCTGCAATACACCAATCGACTTCACCAGCTCTTATCATCTGAGAGCCATGAATTAAGCCTAAGTTTCCAGCGGCACAAGCTGCGCCTACAGTATATGCTGGTCCTGTGACCCCAAGGTTAAGGGAAATCTCTCCCGCAGGGGCGTTTGCGACAGTTCTTGGATTATGGTGATGGGACCAAAAATCAGTATTAAGATCATTTTGGTATAGTTCATGAATCTCATTTTCAGTCTCGACATTACCATGCTCTGTGATCCCAAGGTAAATACCAACACGGTCTCGATTTGTATCATCTACGGTGCGGCCACTATCAACGAGCGCCTCATTGGCGCAGTAAATACCTATGGCCCCGGCCCTTGTTCCACGCTTTCTCATTTTTCGGCTTTGATACTTGGTCTCTTCAAAATTACAATTGCCTGCAGCATGAGTTCCCATATGGCGGACTTCAATATTAGCGAGGCCACTTACTCCTTCAAGGAGATTGCGGCGAAATTCTGATAAATTATTGCCATTGGGAGCTGTGAGACCAATTCCCGTGATAACAATTCTCTGCTCGTCACTTAGTTTTGTTGTAGCTGCTTGATGCATAGCTTTCTCCTGCTGCTTTAAAAATACTTTCTAGCTTCTTATTAAAAAGGTGGCTTCTCTTTGCGATACCAGTAGTAATTCCACCAGCAATATTCGCCACTTGTTCTCCTCCCGAACCCATAAGTTCGAGAAAGCGAGGAAAGTTTTGAATCATTTCATTATAAAGAGGACCTTGGTTTTTTTGAGTAAGACCAAGGACAAAGTTCATGACGGCTTCTGCCATTTCGCAAGTAGAGACAATGCTTTGCAGACGTTTCGCCCTCTGTCCTTGTGAATCATTTGTATGCTTTTCTTTGGCAAGAACCCTCTTGGCCATTCTTTTAAATTCTTCTATAGTTTCTTGTTCTCGCTTTCTAAAAACAGTCGCCACAATGGCAAGACTGTCTTCTTTGGCAAAGTGTTCTTTGACTCTCTTTTCTTGATCACGAGATTCTTGGGTGTGAACAGCTCCAAAGTGATTTAGCTTTTTTAGAGCATTACTTACGGCTGATTGCGAGAGGTGGAGGGTTTTCTCTATTTCTTCACTGGTTAGAGGTTTATCACTTAGAACGAGTAGACCGTATATGGCGCCTTCATTACGCTTAAAGCCAATTCTGTGCAGAAACTCTTCAAAGGCAGGAATCTCTGCTAAGATCTCGGGAGGTGGCACTGAAGCTTCTAGTCCTTGATCCAATATTTGTGGGCCTTGCATAGGTCTCCGAATATCTTAGATATTACAAAAATAAAATATGTAAAATGCTATTAAAGACTCTCAGAGAAATGACGTCAACTAGAGATATGCTAATTTTTGAAATTAAACTGCGCATAGAGGGGAAAGTGATCCGAAGCGACTTTTGCGCGGTGAAAGGAAGAAGTGACAGACACAGAGCATCCTTTTCCTTGGTCCTTGGCTTGACCTTTGAAGGTATGGACTATTCGTTCTTTTGACGCCTCTCTGTGTAAACCTTCCTTTTTACAGCCCAAGAAAAGTCTACCTTCATTTGGGATAAGAGTCTCAAAGCTCTTTAGCTGTAAATCTCTGGAGTAGAAAATATAGTCGAGTCTCATTTTCATTCTTTCGGGCCCATAATGGGGCGACTCATAGGTGTGACCTTTTTTTGGCAGTAAGCGACCAGTTTTTGCGAGTCTCTTTAACACCAAACTTCCTGGATTTGATTGGTTTCTCAAGTCCGTATTCCAGTCACCCATGGCGATAAAAGTAGAGCCTGGCTTTAGGGGAGAGATATGCGCCAAACGCTTTGGCATAGAGACAGGTATTTTTGTTTTTCCTGTGAGGTACCACTCAAGAAAGCGGAGCTGGTCTCTATTTCTTTTATAGTTGGGGCTTTGATTATTCCCAAAATGGAAAGCAGGAACAGTGTGAAGGGTAATAATATGGACCTCTTTCTTTCCTACCTTGAGTACTGTATCGGTAAAATTCTTATCAAAGAGCTCAATCGTTTGGGGCAATCTTTTCTTCTTCGCAGTCTTAAACGCTTTAAGTTTAATCTTTTCGTTAAACTCAAGCCATTGGAGATCGTCGATGACGATTCTCTTCAATATGTCATAAGTGGAGGCCATGCCTGTGGAGTATTGGCCTGGAAAGTGGCCGTAGTTTACTTGGTCAGCGAGGTCGCGATAGCGATTCTTCTCTTTGCCCCGAATATATTGACCGTTTCTTTTCTTCGCTTTGTTTCCAGTGTTGGCGGCGAAAAAGCTTTCATACCAGTGTTCATGGGGCTTGATTTTCTTAAGGAGAAGATTAAGGTTAGAGGGGGTAGAGCGGTTATTTTCGATTTCGTTTATGCTTAAGATATTAAAGTCAATCTCAGCAAGTGACTCTTTCACAGCAGTCAACTGGTCATTATTTTCTTGGTTTAGCTTGGAACCCTCCAATTCATAAATATTATAGTGAAGAACTCTCAAAGGAGGGGAGAAGGCCCTCTTAAGAGCACAGCTTGTAAGAGGGCTTATTGAAAGGAGGCCAGTAGTAAGGAGGATAAGAGAGTTTTTTGTCATGATGTCTAGGGCTAGTTTAAGTTTTAATTAGGTATGTTCACAAATCTGTCTTAAAATACACTATTGGGCAAAATCCTGTGCGTCAATAATAAGAGACTAGAGTTGATAAAAACATTACTTCTAACTTTGATTACCTTTTTCAATGTTAGCGCTTTTGCTCAGAACTCAGCTTTTAAAGTGAAGGCTTTTTCTGTTTATTGTGTTGGACCAGCTCTTTGTGAGATGGCAAAGCAAATTGTAAAACACGATGAGGAGCATAGCTTTAAATATACTGAATTCCCTTTAAGTATTAATAAAAAATTAATAAAGGAGCTTCCTCACCCAGATATTTTCTTAAGTTATCCCATAGAGCTGACTTCTGGATGGTCTGACTATTTTAATAGTATTTATTGGAAGAAATCATCCTCCGTATTTACGGTAGGAAGAGAGGCAACACTAAAGATCCTTTATCCTCGTAAAAAATCGCGTCTTATTGCACCTGTTGTTGATGAAGTTGACGACGCGGTATATTTTCCTTTCTTTTTTTATCCGAAGGCCATTAATTTCGTCTATGAGTCCCTTTATGGCTTCCTCTCCAAAGTCGTTCCCGTTAAAGAAAATGCGTTGCACGGGATTTTCTTAAAAGAACATATGACCTATGACTTAGAGGCTTGCTTGGGAAAAATTTCCCAAAAGCATAAAGTGGAATTCCTTTTTCCAACAGAGCGCTTGTCCGTCTTCTTTAGTCATATTGGGATAACAAACTCTGTAATAAGCAAGGTTAATGAGAAAACATTAAAAGAAACAAGCTTTAAAGATAGTAAGCATCTCATTTTCTTTAACTTATCAGGTAATGAAAAAAGAATTGTTAAAGAGCACCCAAACTTAAAAAGTAAGAAAGTTACTTTTTGGGATATTCCATACGAAAGAGAGCAATTTAGCGTAAACCCAGGAGTTTTCCTTAATAAAGTTTTCTCTTCTGCAGTAGAGGCCACAGGCTTTTCAAATGAGTGCCAACTCTCTTCCGAGTGAGGCTTCTCTCTGGTGAAAGTCTGCATTCACCCTTGAGTGAACCAAGGCAAAGTAAAAGCTTTCACCAGACTTTAGTTTAATAATTGAAGTTAAATTGAAGGAAATGAAGTCTATTTGTGGAATTTCAATATTGATCCTATCGTTTTCAAACTCAATTTTTGGTGGTGCAGTGGTTAATTCGATTGGGGGAGCTGGCTCCCTATAGCCACTAAAATGATAGGCTTGCCATGAACCATGATTATTAAAGTTCCATTCAATGTAAGTTTCATCTTCTTTAAAAAAGAAGGCCTCAAAGCATGTTTGGGTCCATAGCTCATGTTTGCGCTTATTAGGCCCTTTTAAAGGATAGAGAACTTCTTTAACCTCTCCACTGAGTTCAAAGGACATTTCCATTGTCTCATTATCTCTAAAGGCCAGCTCCCCATAAATCTTAATGGGGCACTGACCAGAAAATGGTGTTAATTCACGTCTCACTTTTTATTGAGAAAATTTTCCATGAAGCTTACTGGGAGTGGGAAGAATGTTGTGGTGTTGCCATCCGCAGAAGAAATATTCTGCATCGTCTCAAGGTAGCGCAGAGTTATTGCATTAGGTTGGGAATCGAGTATTTGAGCGGCTTCAGCTAATTTTTTTGAAGCTTCAAATTCACCTTCAGCTGAGATGACCCTTGCTCTCTTATCTCTTTCTGCTTGAGCCTGACGGGCCATGGCTTTTTGCATGTCGAGCGGAAGGTCAATGGCCTTTACCTCGACTGCTGATACCTTTACTCCCCAAGGTTCAGTTTGCTCATCAAGAATTTCTTGAAGGGACACATTTATCTTGTCTCTGTGTTGTAAAATTTCATCAAGTTCATATTGACCGATAACCGTTCGCAGTGTTGTTTGTGAAATTTGCGCAGTGGCCGCGTAGTAATCTTCGACTGCTATAACGGCTTTTTCAGGGTTATCGACTCTAAAGTAGACAACACCATTAACTTTAAGGGTCACATTGTCTTTAGAGATAATATCTTGGGAGGGAATATCCATTGTTACTGTTCTCAAGTCGACTCTAACCATTTTCTCGATACCAGGGATAAGGATTATTAAACCTGGACCTCGCAAAGAGGTGAAGCGGCCAAGACGAAAGATAACTGCTCTTTGGTATTCTCGCAGAATTTTAATCGTATTAAAGACCAAAATAACAAGAATAATTGCAAATAAAAATATTGGATTCATGTTAACTCCTAGGATTGAACCTTGATTAGTTTATAATTTAATGTATTTTCTATTTTTTCTTTAATAGTGACTGTGTCCCCCTCTTTGAGAAGTTCTTCACATGTCCCACGCCAAAATTCTCCTCCAACTTTGACTTGATAAAGGGGCCCCGCACCGCCGTCGATAATTTTTATGACCTTACCTTGATGAGATATCTGTTCATTAAACTTTTCTTTACCAACAAACTTTTGGTCCTTAAGGATAAGGTATAAACAAATGCCTAAGAATGAGGCGATTGCGCCTACGGCTGAGAGTATAAAAGAGGTTGAGAGGCTAAGGTAAGCGTCATCAGTCCTAAAAAGAAAGAGGCTACCCGCGATTAAAGAGCCTAGTCCTGCTAGAGAGAGGATTCCGTAGCTTGTGATAAAGGCTTCCATCACAAAGAGAATAAAAGCTATAACCATTAAGCCTAGCGCCCCAAAGTTAAGAGGGAGCACCTGAAAGCCAATTCCAGCGAGGAGGAGACATACGGCGCCGATGGCACCAGCGATAAAGCCTCCCGCTGCTTGAAACTCCAAATAAATAAGTGCCGCTCCAATGAGAAATAGCATATAAGCGGTTGAAGGATCGGCAAAAATATTGAGAAGCTTTTGACCACTATCCATATCGTAGCGAGTGATCGTGGCCTTCGTTGTATTTAAGGTAACCGTCTTTCCTAAAAGCTTTATTTGATTACCATTCATCTCTTCTATGAGTTCACTTTCCGTGTTGATGATTCCATTAATAAGTTTTTCTTTATTGGCTTCCTCAGCTTTAAAGCTAGCAGCTTCTTGAATCATTTTGCCAAAGAGCTCTGGGTTTCTTCCCCTTGCTTCGGAAAGACTTTGAACGAGAGCGACTAGGTCATTAATCGCTTTCTTTCTCATGTCTGATTCTTTCGCAATATCCTTTCCCATTTGAATGGGAGTTGCTGCCCCTATATTTGTCCCAGGTGACATATAGAGAAGATGAGAGCCTGAAGCGATAATGGCGCCAGCAGATGTAGCAGAAGCACCCTCTGGAGTAATCCAAACCACGACAGGTCTTTTTGAGGAACCAAATTGGGAGAGAATTTCTTTTGTCGTTGTGACTAAGCCGCCAGGGGTATTTATTTTGATCAGAATGAGGTCAGTTTCTTGATTCTTAAAAGCTTCTTGGACATAGCTTAGAGTGGCCGGGTTAATAGAGCTCTCAATCTCTAGGGCCAGAATTTTCTCTACTTCGTAAACTTGCCCCTCTATAGGGGGAGAAGTATGTGCATTTTGAAAAGTAACACTTGAGAGAAGTAAAATGAGAATTAGTCTCGTAAGCTGGTGATAAATCATTCTTTTATCCGGGTTGGGTTAGTGATTACTAATGGAGATGGTACACAAAACAACATGAGGTCTCAAACGGCCATGATAAAGGTCAGCTTTATTATTCAATGATATTTTGGTTAAAGCGACTTATTTGGCACTGGGTACAAGCTCCTGGAATTATTCATTAGTTAAACGTGGTGTAAATAATTTCAACTTATTTTACTGTAGTCACTTAGGTTTTCAAACTAAGATAGTTAAAGAATGAACGTGCGGTTATTCCAAACAAACATTCTTTGGACAAAAGATAATGACTCAACACAACTAACGATAGGACAAGTTTATGAGAAGTTTTGAAGCAATTGCTAAACTTATTAGAGATAAAAGAATGAATCACCCTAAGGGGTATTCACAGTCAGAACTAAGCCAACTTTTGGGCTACAAAAATGGCCAGTTTATCTCCAACGTCGAAAGAGCTCTTTGTAATGTTCCCCTGAAAATGCTTGGGAGAGTAAGTGAAATTCTTGATATCGAGCATGCTGAATTAAAAAAAGCGATTCTTGATGACCATGAAAAAACGCTTGAAAATTTTCTCAGATCTGGTGACGGGACAGTAAAGTCACCAAGCTCAAGAGAAGAGGTTCGCGAACCTCTTCAAAATGGAATTAACTAGACTCTTCAATACCTTTATAACGTTGGTAGTCTTCAATACTGCCAACGCTTTCTTCTGTATCCTCAACAAACTGTGAAGACTCCTGCGATGGAAGATAGTGAGGATCCTCAGGATCACTTACCTCAACGTCATCTCCAGCTGCGGAAATTTCATGATTGGTAGAATAGGTAAGATCTAAGCTTTTTCCATTATATTTTGCTTTAAACTCTTCTTGATATTCTGGCTTAATATTTTCTTCATATTCTCTCAACTCAGATTGAGTTCTATAAAAGACTCTTTCTAATTTTTCTAATTGTCTTGGGTCTGCACGGTGAAAGAGTTCAAAGTACTTCTTTCTCGACTCAAGATGTTTCTCTAGAAGATTAAGGTAGCCTCTTTCAACTTTCTCAAACCCTGTTAATCTTTCTCCTGTGCCACTAGCTTTCTTTCCACGTGGGCCTCTTCTCTTTTTCCGGTTATTATTGGGCCCACTTTTATTATTACTGCTTGAAGGACGCTTACTGTTTCTTCTTCTTGTTGGCTTACTCTTGGCATTTTCACTTTGGCCGTTCACATATCCTCCAGAGGATTTCTCTATTTATTGCAAGCTCTATCATAAAAAAGTCCGCCATATTAGGCCAGTATTTGTCGATTCAAATAATCATAAGAAAGACTTCGTGCGACTACCAATTTTTTGGACCTTCGTGTTTAATGAGCTGCAACTACTATTAAGGAGAGTAATCATGACAAATAAAAGAGTTAAAGTCGCTATTACGGGTGCTGCTGGCCAGATTGGCTATGCGCTACTATTTCGTATTGCATCAGGTCAAATGTTTGGATCAGACACTGAGGTAGAGCTACAACTGATTGAGCTTGAACAGGCACTTGGTGCACTCAATGGCGTTGCCATGGAGTTAGATGATTGTGCTTTTCCTCTTTTAAAGAAAATTACTTGTACTTCAGACCTAAATGTTGGCTTTAAAGGCGCTAACTGGTCTGTCCTCGTTGGTGCAGTACCTAGAAAAGCAGGTATGGAGCGCTCTGATTTATTAAATATCAATGGTGGAATATTCACTAAACAAGGTAAGGCGATTAATGATCATGGCGCAGATGACGCTAAGGTTTTCGTTGTTGGTAATCCTTGTAATACGAACTGCTTAATCACTATGCACTCAGCACCTAGGCTTCCAAAGAGTAATTTCTTTGCGATGACTATGCTTGATGAGAATAGAGCGAAAACACAATTGGCACAAAAAGCTGGTGTGGATGTTACAGAAGTTCAAAATATGACAATTTGGGGTAACCACTCTGCCACTCAATATCCAGATTTCTTCAATGCAAAGATTGGAGGAAAAGCAGCGGCAGAGGTTATTACTGATCACGATTGGTTAAAAGGTGATTTCATAACGACTGTTCAAAAAAGAGGTGCTGCGATTATTGAAGCGCGTGGAGCAAGCTCTGCAGCTTCTGCAGCAAATGCAGCAGTAGATGGTATCCATAACCTTACTCATGATACGCCTGCGGGACAGACATATTCCATGTGTCTTGCTTCTCAAGGACAATATGGAGTTGAGGAAGGACTTATCTTCTCTTACCCATGCCGTACAGAAAATGGCATCGTGAAGGTCGTAGAAGGTATCGAGCACAATGATTTCGGCAGTGAGAAGTTTGATGTTACTCATAAAGAACTTATTGATGAGCGTGACACAGTAAAAGAGAAAGGTTTAATTTAGTAAGTATATGCCCCAGGCTTTTAAAGCTTGGGGCAAATATTACCGAGTTCTGAACTCGGCTATGAGTTGATGGCATAATTCAATTGAGAGAATCCAGAGGTCAAGCTTTGGAGTCAAAATGTTCAGTTTTTTTCATTATAGCCCCCCCATGTACTTCACCATGATATTTCTCAATATTTCAAATCCTTATTTTGAATCATTAGCATAAGGCCTTATAATATAAAGGAGTTTAAGAAGCTCCCTGTTCAAGGAGGAACAAATGCGTCTTACAAGAAATTTTATTCTCTTATTTTTCCTAGGTTTTTTGGTTCTATCCAACGTGAACGCTGGTGTGCTTGTTGAGCCATACCTCGGTTATTCACTTGCTGGTTCTGGTGATAGTAAGTTTGGGGCCACAACATATGACCATAGTTATTCATCACCAACTATCGGAGCTCGTTTAGGCTACGGAATGCTCGGCTTTATGGGAGGTATAGATTACTCTATGCAATCATTTGATCTTAAGTCTGAATTTGGGAGTACTGAATATAAAGACGGAGTTTCCAAAAACCAACTCGGTTTATTTGTAGGGTATGACTTTCCTATCCTTTTAAGAGTTTGGGGAACGTACTTTCTCTCAAGTAGTGTTGATGGTGGTGACCCAACTGCTGCGAATCGTTTTATTGATGATCGTGAAGAGTTCTCTGGTGGCGGAGGTTATGCTCTAGGCGTAGGCTTCTCTGGGCTTCCCTTTGTCTCTATCAACTTAGAATATAGGACTTTAGAGTATGATAAGTATGAGCTCAATGGCGTCACGGCAAGTAACTATAATGAGAAGCTTAATTTAAATGAAGTGTTACTCTCTGTTTCTCTACCCCTAGATTTATAGCGAGTGAGTAAAAAGTATATCGCCTTTTATAAGCCTTACGGAGTGCTCAGTCAGTTTACGGGTGAAGAAGGCGATCGTACTTTAGCTGATTTCTCTCTCCCCAAAGAAGTCTATGCTGCAGGAAGATTAGATAAAGATAGTGAAGGCCTTCTCCTTCTCACTAATGATGGTCCTTTCCTTTCAAACATTACCAACCCAAAATTTAATAAAGAAAAAACTTATCATGTTCAGGTTGAAGGGGTTCCTTCGCCTGATGATATTGCAGTATTTGAAAACGGTGTGGTGATTAAGGGTAAGATTACCAAGCCAGCAAAGTGTCGTATTCTTGAAGGTTATGAGCTTCCTCCTCGTCGTCCACCGATAAGAGAGCGAAAAAATATTCCGACTTCATGGCTAGAGGTAAAGCTAAAGGAGGGGCGAAATCGTCAAGTAAGGAGAATGTGCGCAGCAATCGGCTTTCCATGCCTAAGATTATTAAGAGTAAAAATAGGAATCCTTTCCCTTGGTAAATTAGAGGAAGGAGAGTGGTGCGAGGTTAAAAAAGAAGACATCCTCTCCCAAACGAAATAGATAGAAATAAAAAATACTGTGGATAGTTCACTTTTGGGCCCTATTATATAGTTATGGTAAATTACCTACTATTAACATTTGTCCAAGTTCTCTTTGGCCTTAATTTTGTCGCTTCAAAAATAGTTGTAGGAACTTGGTCCTCTGTTGGCTTCGCAGCTTGGCGCTTTCTTATCTCAGGTATTTTCCTTCTTCTATTTTTAAAATTGCGTGGTAAGTCTTTGTCACTTGAAAGGAAGTACTGGAAGGATCTCATTCTTTTAGCTGTGATAGGGTTTAGTATTTCTCAAAGTTGCTTTCTATGGGGCTTAAAAAATACTACGGCAACAAATACGGCGCTTATTAGTTCGACTATTCCCGTATTTGTTTTCATTATTAATAGACTTAGAAGAATTGGAAAATGGACCTTGTTAAAGGTTGCTGGCCTGATGCTGAGCTTTATAGGGGTTCTTATCTTAAGAAAGATTGAGGACTTTAGCCTCTCTAATGCCTCATTTGTCGGAGACCTCTTTGTCTTGGCAGCTTGTGCAACCCTTGGATGGCTTATCTCTATGAGTAAGGACTTTTACAGCAAAGTGCCACCACTTTTGGGGAGTGCGCATATGTTTTGGGTGGGCGGTCTTGTTTTGCTACCAGCTTGGCTATTTTTCGCAGAGCCAATTGTACCTGACTTTTCAGGTGCTTTTCTTCCGGCACTTCTTTATTCAATCTTTGGTGCCACTTGCTTAACTTACTTACTTAATAATATTGTTTTAACCAAAGTTGATAGTGATGTTGTTGGTTTATTTATTTTTCTTCAACCTGTCGTCGCCAGTGTCTTCTCCATTATTTTCTTGAATGAGATATTCACCATAAGAATGGGTCTCTCCTTTGCTCTTATTGCACTGGGTGTTTTATTTGTCATTAAGAAAGACCGTAAGCCAAGCGTAATGCCCATCAACTAATTCTCATCATCCTTTGGGGCCCTCTCTTCATTCTCGGGAAAGGTTTGAATTATTCTCTTACCCTTGGGCAATAAGGCTAAGCTATTAAAGACAAAAACAAAGAGCATAAGCGCTTTCTTCCAGTATTCCATCAACAACCTCCTTGTCAGAAGATAGAACCAATTGTCTTCTTTAAATATGCAGATTTGATGCCAATATTTTTAGGTCAAATTGTCCCTGATCAAAAAAGTCTGAAACTTATCCATTAACCTCATCCATAATGATCGGATTGGCTTTGAGATAGTCCTGTAGGGCTTGGTAGTAGTTTCTTTGCTCTTCAATACTAAGAGGCTTTATAGAATCAACATTTTGCTTTCTAATGCCTTTTTGGCGAATAAGGTCTGAAGAGTATCTTAATTTCTTAGTTATGGAGTGGGCAATCGTAACAAGCCACGGTGGAAACTGCTTATTCATTTCACTCACGGGAATTTGAATTAGAGTTGACTCAGAAACACTTACTACGTGGGCAGAACGCGGCTCTCTGTCAAAGAAGGAAAGCTCGCCAAGGTACTCTCCATCCCCTAGGTAAGCAAGAGGTGTAACCTTAGTTCCATCCGTAACAAAGACGAGAAGCTTTCCTGAGTGAATTATAAAAAGGTCAGCATTCTTTTCACCTGCAACGCAAATGATTTCCCCTGGCTTAACTTGTTTTGTTAATGGTCCAGATACTGTTCCCTTTGTCATAATTATTCCTTAATAGTTTTTAATAAAACGCTGAAAGCTTTTATAGAGTTCATTAATAAGTCTTTCGTAGTAAAGGTCTTGAGGCTCTCTTTCTGAAAAGAAAAGAACATTATGACCGAGTTGATTTGTCACCATACGATTGAAATCAATTATTTTAAATCCTCGTTTTTCACTTTCTTCGATAAGAATTTTTGTTAATACCGGATTGGATCTCGTCAGACTGCAGTCAAAGATTAATGCTTGGTAGAAAGACTTCTTTGCCTTTAAATTTTGGCCTAACTTTAAAAAGGTTTTGCCAAGCCAGTAGTAGGCAAGGGAGTGACCTTGGTTTCGGGAGATAAATTCCTTTAGTAGATTATAAGCATCTTTAGTTTTATTTTTAGAAAGAAGTTTTTCTATATGTTTTAAAAGCTTTTCTGCATCACTAGAGTTCGCATTTTCACAAACTCGAATTGGTTTTCTTTCTAAGTTAAAAGCTTGGGGAATGACCCAAACTCTAGCATCTCGAATTTTTAAATAGGTGAAGAGTTCAGTTGCTTCCCATCTAAATACTTCGTAAAGAATTTCCAAAGACTTTTGCACGGCCATAGGATTGAGAGTGCTTGAATAGGGAAGAGTTCCCTCTTGAAGTGATGGTCTTTTATGCACAAAGTAGGCAAAGGGACTTAAGACGGGCGCACCCATTAAAGTTGTCATATATTCAGGATTTTTTGTGATTTGAATATTTTTAAAAATCTTATCCGTGGACTCTTGAAAAAACCGTCTACGGTCAAGCTCATCGAGTCCACCATGGAAAATGATAAGGCTTGGTAGCTTTTTTAAACTTTTTAATTTGGCGAGAACATGGGCCAGGTTCTCACCCCTTCTGCCCCAATTATAAATTTTTAGGGGATCTTTAATTAGCTTTGCTGTTCTCTCCCTAAATTGAGGCAAGTGCTTTTCGAGTATTTCAGTTGCACTATCACCAACGATAAGCACGGTTGCTTCCTCTGCTTGTGAAATTTCATTTGGGTCAATTTGGATTGTCTTGTAGGGGTAGGGATAGAGAGTTTTGGGGTTATTTGAATAGCGATAGGCCAGAAATCCGCTGACGGATGTGACAATGAGCAATAGAGCAAGGGCCACGAACTTCGCCATATTGTTTTGCCTTCTGCGAGGTGCTCTTTTATTCTTCCCTGATTTCAAAGGGTTACGCCCCTGGTTAAGTGTAAATAATCCCCTTAGACCTTTATTGTATCGAACTTTTCTGCTAGTAAAAACCAAAACTTAGGACAAAAGGAAATGAATGACGCACTGGGTTCCAGAATTGCTTGCTCCAGCTGGCTCTTTAGAGAAGCTGAAGGTTGCTATTAGTTATGGTGCAGATGCTGTTTATCTCGGGGGGCAAAATTTTGGTCTGCGTTCAGCTGCTGATAACTTTACCGATAGTGAGCTTAGGGAAGGGGTGAGTTATGCGCACTCTCATGATGCCTTAGTTTATGTCGTTTTAAATTCGTTTCTTCATGATCGTGACTTAGATGACCTACCAGCTTTTCTTCATTTGCTTGACGAGCTCAAAGTAGATGCCGTTATTGTTAGTGACCTTGGTGTTGTGAGAACGGTTATTGCTAATAGTAATTTGGTTGTTCATCTTTCAACGCAAGCAAGTTGTGTCAATGCCAACTCCGCTGCTCTTTGGAAAGAAATGGGTGTGCAAAGGATCGTCCTTGGCCGAGAAGTCTCTATCGAGGAAGCAAGAAAAATTAAAGAGAAAGTAGAAATTGAAATTGAGATGTTCGTTCATGGTTCTATGTGCATGGCCTTCTCTGGAAATTGTGTCATTTCAAACTATACCCAAGGGCGTGATTCAAATCGGGGGGGCTGTGCCCATAGCTGTCGTTTTGAGTATTCGCTAGAAAAAGATAATGAAAAAAAATATGCTTTCTTTATGAGTTCCAAGGATCTTCAAGGTCTGCGCCTCTTGGAAGAGTTTATTAGTGCCGGGATAGATTCACTGAAAGTTGAAGGCCGTATGAAGTCGAATCATTATGCGGCGACAATTTCAAAAGTCTATTCAAATGCTCTTGATTATTACCGAGAAAAGGGAAGTTTTCTTTCAGATGACATTTACGAATGGGAACAAGAGCTCGCTAAAATGAGCCACCGCGATTATACAGCGGCAAGTCTTATCACTCCTGCGGATGGAACCACTATCTACTCCGAGCGACAGCATTCTACGGGAGAAGCTCCCCTTGGTGGTGTCGTGTTGGAAACAAAGGAGAACCTCTACACTCTCGTCGAAGTTCGAAGTCGTTTTAAAAAAGGAAGCCATTTAGAGATTGTTCCTTTTAAAGGAAGAACTATTCATCTCGACATTGAGGAACTAGAGGATGTATCCGGAGAAAAATTTGAGCAAACCAGACCGGGAATGCTTTTAAAGTTACCATATATCAGTGGTGTGGAGTCTTTTAATATAATTAGGGTCATCGGTGAGGCCAGAAATGACTAAGCCTTGGTTAAAGTCCTCTTGGATTATAGACTCTCTCGAAGAAGCAAAACTTTTAATCGCTCTTCTTGAGACTTCGGAAAAAAGCTATGACTTAGAAGTTGTCTTGAGTTGTCGTGAAATAGGACGTATTGCAAAACTTTCTATGGATGAAGCATGGTATCTAGGACGTCTTTTTAAGGAAAATGGAATAGCATGTTTTCTTCAGTGGGATATTCTTATGACCGAGAATGTCTTTGTTAGTACTAGTGTCACTTTAAAGAGTAAGGGATTATTTTCTAAAGACTTTCCTTTCAGTGGAATTAGGGTGCAGGATGCTGGGGCCCTCTATTGGCTCAAAGACAATAATTTTCCAAAAAATATTCACTATATTTGTGAAAATGGAAATCATAATATATCCGCTCTCAAGGGCTGGTATGGCTTTTGGCCTGAGAGGATTAGTCGTCTAGTACTTAGCCCTGAACTAACCGCATCAACTCTTCGTGAATATAGAGATAAGTTAGAGTGTGAATTAGAGGTTCTTGCTTGGGGACCATTACTTTTGTTCTATACGCCAAGAGGCCTCTTAAGTCCTCAGTTTGGCGATTCGGAGAACACCTCTGAGGACCTGCGTGTTCTGGGAACGAGTGAAGAGAGTCCCCATAGAGGCTTTCCTTTAATTGAAAATTCTCATGGAACTTTCATGTTCAATACCAAGGATCAATTTTCACTGGGAGATTGGAGCCTCATGAAAGAGGTAAGTGAAGGTTCTTCTTTTCATTGGAGATTCGATTTTTCTGACTTCAATGATAAGTGCGGTCTCTATAAGGTTGTCCTTGAGTTATTTTCTGAACTTGTCGAAGGCGAACACTTAAATGAAAAAGTTATAACTGAATTACTTAGTAAACTTAAGGTGCTTGGTCCTAGACCTGTTATCAAAGGCTTCTTTAAAACCAATAAAACAGATGTCCTTTTCAAAAAACTAAAGAATTCAAGACTTCAAGATAGAACAGATACTTACATTGGGGACATTGTAGACGTTAAAAAGAAAAAATATTTGGGTCTTCATCTGAAGTCACCAACTCTTATTTTAAAGAAAGGCAATAGGGTAAGATTACTGAGTCCAGAAGGAAATGAGAAACTGGTCGTTGTGAATAGCTTGAGAAATGCTGTATTAGAAGAAGTCGATGAAGTTACTTTTGGAGATGTCGCCTTTATTTCTCATGTTGGCGGAATCTCAGTTAGAACAATGGCCTATCTTGATACTCCAGACACTCCAATGGCTTAAGTTTCTTTGATACCGTTATAAAGATAGAAAGAAACATCTTCTCCACCATTTTGAAAATCAATTTTTTTCTGAAAATAAATACCTGGAACTTTTGGAATGACCTGGCCTTTGGGAAGCACTATTCCAATTTTCTCTATTTCTCCCCAAGAACTCATTTTTTCTAAAATAGATCTCATAGAGAGGTTGGTGGCAACTCTCTTACCATAGGGAGGATTCGTTAGGCACCAGGTGGTGGTTTCTTTATTAATCACTTGGTTTTTAACTCTCTGGGCAAAGGAGTCTGTCATAGAATTCTCATTAAGAAGAAGGACTTCTGAAGAATCTAGTCCTGCCTCTCTTAAGTTTTCTTGGAATGAGTGAGTCTGTCCTTGATCACTATCGGCAGCTATAACAAATGTTGGCAGGTCAAGGTTAAGTTTAGATGGTCTTTCAAAGTGAAGCTTTTCCTTGGTCTCAAGTAGAGGAAAGAATTCGAAAGCAAAGTTTCTATAAAGGTTTGGTTCAAAGAAAAGTAGTGACTCCAGAATCATTGTGCCACTGCCACAAAAAGGGTCTATAAGAGTCAGGGATGAAAGGAGGTCGCCCCCAACTGGTAATGAATTTTGATGATTAGAGGTCATGAGAAAGAGCGCTGCAGCGATATTCTCTCTAATCGGAGCAATACCACTTTTGGATTTATAACCTCTTTTTCCTAAACGCTCACCTGAAGTGTCGATGCTTAGTGTGCACCAGTCTTCGTCAAAGCGACAAAAGATATGCCAGCTTTTATTCATGCCAACTCTGTGTTTAGCTTTCTTCTTTGGCTCACTTCTTTTTAGGGAGCCTTGAAGACCATCATCAATAGCTTGTTCTATCTTTCTAGAATCAAATAAACGAGATTCACTGGAGGAAGTATGGATTTTATATTCTTGACCCGCGAAGTAAGGAGACCAATTGAGTTTAAGAACTTTGTTATAGAGCTTTGGAATATCACGACACCGAAAGTGAGCAAACCTAAGTAATATGCGGTTTGGGATCTTAAGCCAATAGTTTAAAGAACAGCCTGCGCTTAAAGGAAGGTCAACTGTTAAACCGCCCTTTTCTATAAGAGTTGCAGGAGTGGGTAAAGATGGATAGAGGCCAGGGAATTTCAATTGAAACTCTAACTGGGCCAATTCTTCTAGCCCGGGGGGAACTTGGATGAAAAAGGTTTCTTTCATTTCTAATCTTTATTATAAGGGAGATAAGCAATTAAACCCAAAGTTTTAAGGTTAAGAATGGCAAAAACAAGCGGAACTCTCTATTTATTGGCGACCCCTATTGAAGAGCTTGGTCTCTTGGATAAGGTTTTATGCCACTTTATTGAAGGCGAAATTGAAAAAGGCACCCTAATAGTCGTGGAGGATATGAAGCCAGCCAGAAGGCGTTGGCGTGCGTGGGGTCTTCCGAGAGACACCATAGAGAGCTTTATTTCTTATAATGAACACACGAGGGCAGAGCTAGGACCAAAGCTTTTGAAGTCCTTACTTGAGGGAAAGAATATTATCCTAATGAGTGATGGTGGCACGCCGGCATTTTGCGATCCAGGAAGGGCTTTGGTGTACGAAGTTCAAAAGAAAAAGGGGAGAGTAAGAGTGCTAGGTCTCCCAAACAGTTTAATTGCAGCTATTTCTCTTAGTGGCCTTACGGAAGGAGCGTTTGAATTTCTTGGTTTTCCCCCTCGCGATAAAGATAAAAGAAAGAGCTTTTATAAGGATTTGGCGAAGAGTACGGGTGTTAAAGCATGGATGGACACACCTTATAGACTCTCTCGAACCATAGAAGAACTGGTTGAGTCTGAAATGGGCAATAGAGAGGTTTTCATCGGCATGGATCTCGCGTGCGAAGAAGAAGAGTTGCACTTTCTGGGACCAATAAAAGATCTTCAAAGAGTTTCTCAATCCGAGGGCTGGGGAAAGCGCGAATTCGTTTGCATTTTAGGCCCAAAAGAGGGAAACCTTAGTTAAGTAACAGATTTTATTGGATAATGGTAGGTTGGCATTTTCAAGGCCTGACAATAGTGCTTTCCAGGCTTTGTCTCATAGTTTAACCATGACCTAGACGCCATAAGCGGTTATAAAAAGGTATAAGGATGCGCTATGTCAGAAGCAAACCATTCAAATTTAATGAGCCAAAGAAAGAGTCATCACCTACTTCTCGCTGAAAAAGCTCAAGTGAAAGATTCGGAGCTTTGCCGCCTCTTTGATTACGAACCTCTACTGTCTGGTTTCCCAAGTGAAGGTCAACCTCTATTCCCCTCTTTTAACGTGGGGACTTCCAGCTGTAGCAACCCGCTTTGGATCTCCTCCATGACTGGGGGAACGGGAGAAGCGGGTCATATTAATCGCAACCTTGCTAAGGTTGCCGGTGAATTTGGGCTAGGTCTAGGCCTTGGCTCCTGCAGGCCTTTATTGGAAGATGATCGCTACTTTGATGATTTCAATTTGCGACCGCTCATGGGTGATCGTGGTGTCCTCTTTGCAAACTTTGGACTTGCTCAAGTTGACCAAGAGCTGAAGCAAAATAGAGTTGAGAGAATTTTTAAAATTTGTGAACGCCTAAAAGTTGATGGTCTCTTTATTCATATCAACCCCCTTCAAGAGTATTATCAAGCTGAAGGTGACCGTTGGGAGAGATCTCCTCTTGAAATTATTGATGAGCTGATTGAGGTTCTTCCCCAAGGTTTAGAGCTAGGTGTCAAAGAGGTTGGGCAAGGGATGGGGCCAGCAAGTCTCAGAGAGCTCCTTAAAAGAGAGATAGGCCTTCTTGAGTTTGGAGCTTTTGGTGGCACCAATTTTAGTTATATTGAAAGTTTAAGAGAAGAAAACTCTAATAAAAATAAGGCATTAGGAGTTGATAGAGAGCTCAGCTTTGTTGGCCATAGCGCCGGTGAAATGGTATATCACGTCAATCGCATAAAGGAAGAACTCGGAGCAGAGTGTAAATGCCACCAATTTGTTATCTCTGGTGGGATTCGCTCTTATCTTCAAGGACTTTATCTTTTGGAAAACTTAGCGGCTGAAGGTGTGTATGGCATGGCCAAACCTTTCCTAGAAGCAGCTCAAGGTGACTACCAAGATTTAAGGGAGTTCGTGCAAAGTCATATATCGGGACTCAATATGGCAAAGCAATTTCTTAGAGCGAAACCCCTGCCAAGTGCCGCAACAGGGGGGATATTCTAATGGGCGATAAAAAGGAGCAAGAGGAAGTGGAATTCTCCTCAGAGGCAAATTCTAGCCTAACTCAAGCCGAAAAGCCGCATGGTGAAGAAACCAAACCAAATGGTAAGGTTCAGCCAATACAAGGTTTCTCTAAACTGACTAAAGAGCAAAAAATCGATCACATCATTCGTATATATTTTAAAGGTGATCAAAAAGAAAAAAAGCTTCTTAAAAGCTTTTGGAATGACGAGCCAGAAGTACAAAAGATTTTCGATGAATTCTCTGAGAATACTCTGAGTAACTTTGTTTTCCCTTTTGGTATTGCCCCAAATGTCTTAATAAACAATCAACTTTATAGCGTCCCAATGGTTATTGAGGAGAGCTCTGTTGTTGCTGCTGCTTCAAAGGCCGCGAAGTTTTGGATGGAGCGTGGAGGCTTTAAGGCGGAGGTTCTCAGTACTAAAAAGATTGGTCAGGTTCACCTTTCATGGCTTGGAAATAAAGAAGAACTCTTCTCATTATTTGATGAAGTTAAGAAAGACCTCTTCAGTGCTATCACTGATCTCAATAGAAATATGAAAAAAAGAGGTGGTGGCCTCATTGATTTAAAACTCCTGGATAAAACAGAGTGGGATGAAGGCTATTATCAGATCTGGGCAGAATTCGAAACTTGTGATGCCATGGGGGCGAATTTCATCAATTCTGTCCTTGAAGAACTTGGTCGTACATTTAAATGCTTTGCCTTTGAAAAGCTAAACGCTACTGAAGAAAGTTTCCAAATCATCATGGCTATCCTTTCTAATTACACGCCTGATTCAGTAGTTAAGGTTTGGGTTGAGTGCCCCATTGAGGAACTTGCTGATAAGTCACTTGGGATGGAACCACAAAGATTTGCTGAAAAATTCAAAAAGAGTGTGAGAATTGCCGAGGTCGATACTTATCGTGCAACGACTCACAATAAAGGAATAATGAACGGGATTGATTCCGTCATTCTCGCCACAGGTAACGACTTTAGAGCTGTGGAGGCGTGCTTACATACTCATGCTGCTCGCAACGGTAGGTATAGTAGTCTTACAAGTTGTAATATTGAAAATGGTATCTTTCGTTTTGAGGCTGAGCTTCCAATGTCTTTAGGAACAGTCGGTGGGCTAACTGCTCTTCACCCTTTGGCCAAAATGAGCCTGAAAATACTGGGCAAACCATCTGCCAGTGAGTTGATGGAAATTGCTGGGGTTATCGGTCTTGCTCAAAACTTTGCGGCACTGAGAAGTCTGGTCACAACTGGTATTCAAAAGGGTCATATGAAAATGCACTTGATGAATATTTTAAATCACCTTAAAGCAACGGACGAAGAAGCAGAAGAAGTTAAAAGAGTTTTTGCTGAAAAAGTAATTTCCTTTCGGGACGTAAGTGAGTTTATTAAGAAATTAAGAGATTATCAGTAGCGAGGACTTTTGTGAGCGACATAAGAGAAGAAGAGAAATCTGAGGTAATTATTGATGCTACCGTTGGAACAAACTATATCCCATCAGTGATAGGTGAAATGAATAAAGAAGAGATAAATCCAAGCCCATCGGAAAAGTTTGACCAATACTTCTATGGTCATGGAAAGTTACTTTTAACGGGAGAGTATTTTCTCTTAGATGGTGCAACAGGCTTGGCGCTCCCAACTACTGTTGGCCAATCAATGGGAGTTCGTTACTCACAAAGCTTTAACCCCAAGCTTACTTGGAAGTCTTTTGACGTCGAAGGAAACCTTTGGCTTGAGGCCAATTTTGAATTCTGGCATTTTAATATATTGGATGAAGATCCGACACCAGAAGTTGTTTTCCTACAAAAAGTTTTGCGTCAGGCACGAATTCAAAATAAACATTTTTTAAGAGAGGCCCAAGATGTTTATGTGGAAACTCGTTTAGGGTTTCCCTTAACTTGGGGACTCGGCTCCTCTTCGACCCTCATTTACAATATTGCTCAGTGGGCCTATATCTCGCCCTTTGAGCTGCTTTTCAACACCCATGGTGGTTCAGGCTATGATATTGCCTGTGCTCAAAGCGACGGGCCTATTCTTTATGAAAAGCACAAGAGTGGACCGAAGTGGGGACCTGTTTCCTTTTATCCGACATTTCATGAAAACCTCTTCTTTGTTTATCTTGGAAAGAAGAAAGATAGTCGAGAGGCCATAGATTACTTTGAAGCAAAAAGACCATTCCCTAGTGACGTCGTTAGAGAAGTGACGGCCCTAACGAGAGAGATGCTCGAAGTAACCAATCTCGAGGACTTTAATCACCTCTTAAGGAGTCATGAGCAACTATTATCTGCCCAGCTTGGCTTAACATCAGTTAAGGAAGAGCGTTTCTCTGACTTTTCTGGAGAGGTTAAATCACTGGGAGCATGGGGTGGGGACTTTATTTTAGCTTCGACAGAGAAAGACTTAGACGAGGTTCAAAGTTACTTTAAAAACCTTGGTTATGATGTTGTCATTCCCTTTAAAGAACTCATTCTCAAAACGCCAACAATGTTACCGAACCAATCGACAGATAAAAATATTCACTAATGTTTAATAAAGAGCTACCTGCAAGTATAAAGAGCAATATTAAATCTGCTGAATTTGGCTGGAGTGCTCCTTCAAATATTGCGCTCGTCAAGTATTGGGGTAAGAAGGATGGGATTCAAATTCCCTCTAACCCTTCAGTCAGTTTAACTTTAGAAAATGCCAGAACAAATGCTGAAATGATTGTTTCACCAAAGGGTGAACAATGGATCGAGCTATTCTTTGAAGGCGAAGTGATGCCGGCTTTTTTACCTAAAATAGAAAAGTTCTTTAATCTAACATCTCAATATCTTCCCTTCGTGAAAGATTTTTCATTTACTCTTAAGACTTCAAATACATTTCCGCATAGTGCTGGAATTGCCAGTTCAGCCTCCTCAATGGCGGCAATTGCTCTTTGCCTAGTCGAATTCGAAGAATCTGTTACGGGTGAAAGTTATCAAAAGTCTAATTTCTTTGAAAGAGCGAGTTTCCTTGCACGTCTTGGAAGTGGTAGTGCTTGCCGTAGTCTCTTTAGTCATGGAGCAAGCTGGGGCCAGGGGGAATCCTTTGGTAATGACCTCCTTGCATCTCCTATAAAAATGAATGATAAGTTCAAAACCATGAGAGACACTATCATCCTCGTAGATACAGGTGAAAAGAAGGTCAGCTCTCGCCAAGGGCATGGTCTCATGAGAAATCACCCTTATGCTGAATCTCGTTTTATTCATGCTCACGAAAATTGGCAACATGCAATCTCCTGGCTTGAAGATGGAAATTGGGATTACCTTGGAAATCTTGTGGAAGAAGAAGCTCTTGCTCTCCATGCTATGATGATGACTTCGAGACCAGGGTATATTTTGATGGATTCGAAGTCAGTCGAAGTGATCAATAAGGTACGTAAGTTCCGCTATAGCACAGAGGTTCCTCTTTACTTCACCTTAGATGCAGGCCCTAATATTCATCTTCTTTATCCAGAGGAAGTTGAGGGTCAATGCTTAGAGTTTATTAAAAACGAAATTCTTTCCATCAGTTCCGGTCTTTCTATGATTGAAGATCATGTGGGCCTTGGACCTTCTCCCATAAGGAGAAAGTCTTGAGCGATCGTTCCTTTCCCTCAAAAGTTCTGCTTTTTGGTGAGTATTCGGTTATTAAATCGTCAAATGCATTAGCAATTCCTTATGGTCTCTTTGAGGGGAAGCTTGTCTTTAAGCGCCAAAACGAAGGAACAAAAGACCCCGAGTTGAGGGCCCTCAGCAGTCATTTAAAGAAACTTGATAACCTCGGGGAGTTACCGAGTGGTTTTGATGTTAGCTCTTTTGACTTCGATGTCGGACAGGGACTCGTTTTCGATTCCTCTATACCTCAAGGCTATGGAGTTGGCAGTAGTGGAGCGTTAGTTGCGGCGATCTATGATCGTTATTGCCAAAGTGTTGAGTCAAATGAAGTTAATATTGAAGCTTTAAAAAGGGATTTCTCCCTAATTGAAGGCCATTTTCATGGGAGCTCTTCAGGTTTTGATCCATTGGTTAGTTATCTAAATAGTGCGATTTTGAATGAGTTGGATAAAGGCCTGACTCCAATGTCTCTCAAGGCGAATAAGTCAGGGGAGGGGGCGATCTTTCTACTCAATACAGGCAGAAGTAGAAAAACGGAGCCATTAGTAAACCTCTTTTTAGAGAAGTGTAAAAGTGAAGAGTTCTCTATTCTCTGTGAGAGAGAACTAAACCCTGTTACTAATAACTGTATTGACTCTTTTTTAAGCAATGAGCTTCAGTCTCTATGGGATAATTTTACTGTCCTGTCTCAATTTCAGTATAAACACTTTTCACCGATGATCCCTAAACTCTACCATGACCTATGGCGTGAAGGTTTAGACCAGCATAAGTATCTTTTAAAGCTCTGCGGTGCTGGAGGCGGCGGTTTTCTTATGGGAATGACGAGAAATTTTAAAGAGTGTTCAAAGTCACTGAGTGACTTTGAAATTCGCTCTCTCATTAGGATTTAAATAATTATACGGTCATTTCTGGGCTTTTACTTTTAAGTGCTTCAGCTAACTCTCTAGCAGCTGTGAAAGACTCATCTGGATTTTCTGTTGGATTTTTCTTCCAATCCTCTGTTTTCATGGCGGAGAATGAGAAAATACTTTCAAACTCAAAAGACCTTGTAAGCTCTGGCATTATGGCCTCAAGAAAAGCTCTCTTTGCTTGGATTCTGGCTACGGGAGCCTGCGCAAGAATTCTCTGTAAGGCGTTATCTGTTGCATTTTCTGATGTTGAATAGACCTCATTTAGAAATGAATTATTAAAAAGGTCCTCACTTGAAACTGTCTTTGATGTCATCGTCCAGTTTCTTGCTGTTGCATGGCCACTCCAAAGGGAGAGAAGTCCAATACCTCCAGCACATGGAACCCATCCCTTATTAAGAGAATCAAAAGAGACCTTGCAAGTGGTTCTACCGAGACGGATGTCAGCACCTAGGGCCAATTCCATTCCCATACCAGAACATCCTTCTTTTAAATCACAAATAATTGTCTGAGGCAGGCAGAGCATACCTGATATGAGTTTTTGAAAACGCACCATGTATTTCTGCATCTTTTCTTCACTCATAATGGCCAATTCATCTTGATCAAATCCAGCACTAAAGAATTCACCTGTTCCAGTGAGAACCACCGCATTTACTTCGAGGTGAGAAGTGAGCCAACCAAAGAGGCCTTCAAGTTCAAAAAGCATTTCAATATTAATTCTGTTTTGATTTTCTGGTCTATTGAGGGCGACGTTAATTGAGCGGGTTTCTTTTTGAAGAGTGACTTGAAGAGTGTTGTAATTGAAATTCATGTTACCTTCCTTGGCCTAGATTTTTATAGAAAAAAGCATTCCTTTGCTTCAGTCTTAAATAATTGTTTCAAGCTGAAGGGGACTTGTCAAAAGAGTCACCTGTACTTGAGAACACTAGTCACCATTTCAGGAAGTTATTTCATTTTGATAGGGGCATACTAGGCAAGAAGTTCCTCTAGCCCCTTTATTCAAGGGATACCTGATAGTGAGCTTCAGTATCGTGGTAATCCACTAGGGTACAAGGAGTTAAGCCATTTTGAAGGGCCTTTAAAATAATTTTATCGAGGTGAACATCAGCTTCCTTCATCCTTTCTAATGTCTCTGGAGATATGAAATGGATGACCTCAGTGATGGCCCTCGCTGGGAGAGTGACCTCAACATCTTTACCATTTTCTTTTGTAATTTTCACTCTTAAGGTTTTTGCTAAATCATTAAAAGAAGCTCCGTCTAAAGGAACCTCTTTTATCTCCTCACCTGATAGTGATTGAGAAATCTTGGGCTCACACTTTTTCCAAATTCCTTGAAAGAAGATAGGAACATTTAATTCTTCAAGCATTGAAAAAAGACCTATCCATTGGCGGATCGAGAGGAAGAAGCGAGAGCTCCCTGCCGTTCGAAACCACCACTTATCTTCGCCTAGAATTTCATCTACTTCCTTTTTAAGATGCCATTCGGAGAGATTAAAGCTTGATGTTGAAAGTATAGGAGCAAAAAATTTATGCAATAGTAGGGGGAGCCTATTTGAAAGGTGGCCCAACTTATTAAGGTCAAAGTCCCAGGCATTAAAGATCCCTCCTAGGGGAAGGGCATCACCATTTAGGGCACCTGAAATAGCTAAGTAGAGGGCCATTCTTTCATTTGCACTGGGGGAAAGGGTTTGTCCAAGGTCGAGCCACTGAATCGATAACCCTTGTCCCTCTCTTTTGATGAGAAAGTTCCCTGGGTGAAAATCTCCTTGGACTTTTCCTAAAGCAAAGTAGGCCGTGATGAATTGTTCCGTGAGGAGATTGGCCAACTGAGATTTCTCTTCTGTCGTGGCCTCTTTAGAGAAGCTTCTAAAGTCTATTCCTTCAAGCTTCTCCATCACAATAAAGTTTCTTCCTTGTATTGTGGGATGGAGCTTTGGAAAGTAAGAGGATGGAGTCATCGTCATTAGTTCACTGCAATTGATAATATTCTCTCTTTCAAGTTCGTAATTAAGTTCACGATCAAAGCTTTCTCCAAATGTTTTCTGATAATCATCCATAGCAAACTGGCGCTTCTCACTCATAAGGCTTCCAGCTTTTTTGATAAGTCCTAGCATCTCGAGTTGATTTTTTACGACCTCATCAATGCCTGGCAATTTGACCTTTATAACCCAATTTTTGCCCTGACTGTCAGTGAGGTCATGAACTTGAGAAAGGCTTGCTGCTATGCCTGGAAACTTTATAGAGGGGAAGTTTTGATGAAGGTCTAAACCTTGCTCTTCAAAAAGGTGCTCAAGAAAAGGTAGCATTTCTTCTTTAGGAATAACGGAAACTTCGCCACCGGCAGGTATCCCTTCAAAGGATTCCCAAGACTCAGGGTTTAAGGCCAACATCTGACCTACCTTTAACCATAAGCCTTTTTGGTCTCCCATTTGTTGGGCCAAAAACTGATTTACCTTTAACCTTTGAGGAGAATCTTTCTTCATGGCCTTTGAAAGGAGGAGAGGAACGGCGATCTTCAGATTGGTAAGAGTACTCATTGTGGGATTATCAACCCAATCTCTAAATAAATAAAGATTATTCTTGAAGTATATTCTTGGACAGTTTTACTTTTTTTATAAACCGTTTTCCTCAAGAAATTTCTCAGCTCTTATGGCGGCCATACAACCTGAACCAGCTGCACTAATCGCTTGGCGGTAGTAGTGGTCTTGAACATCACCGCAAGCAAAGACACCAGGGATATTAGTGTCTGGGTGAGGGGAGTTTTGAGGAATAATATAACCCTGTTCGTCTAGTTTAATTTGCCCACCAAGAAAACCAGTGTTTGGCTTATGACCAATGCCAAGAAAGAAGCCATCTGTTTTTCTTTCACTTTCTTCACCTGTCTTAGAGTTTTTAATTCTTATTCCAGTGACACCTGAGTCATCTGCGAGAATTTCTTCAACTTCTGTGTTCCAAAGAAAATCAATTTTTTCGTTGGCCATTGCTCTGTCTTGCATTGCTTTTGAAGCACGAAGAGTTTCTCTTCTATGAATTATTGTTACTTTGGAAGCAAACTTTGTTAAGAATGTTGCTTCTTCCATGGCCGTATCTCCACCACCAACAACATGAACAATTTTATCGCGGTAAAAGAAACCATCACAGGTAGCACAAGCACTCACGCCTTTGCCAATTAATTGCATTTCATTAGGTAGCCCTAAGTACTTTGCTGAAGCGCCGGTAGAGAGGATAAGAGTCTCAGCTGAGAACTCATTGCCATTTTCACACTTTACAATAAAAGGTCTCTTTGAAAGGTCTACTTCTTTTACCCAAGTTGCTAAATATTCAGTACCGAAACGAGCGGCTTGAGCTTTCATTTTACTCATGAGATCCGGTCCCATAACACCTTCAGGGAATCCTGGAAAATTTTCTACGTCGGTAGTCGTTGTTAATTGCCCACCGGGCTCCATGCCTTCAATAACCAGAGGTTTTAAGCTAGCGCGTGATGCATAGAGGGCAGCTGTATATCCAGCAGGTCCGGAACCAATAATGATTACGCTTCTTTTTTCCACAATTTATCCTGATGTTCTTTAGGGTTTATTCGTTATTATCTAAAATTCCCAACTCTTTTTTGATGTGGTCAGGACGGTCGTCTTTGTCTGGGTTCAATTCGTAATAGGATGCAACTGAAATAAGGTCTTCAACATTGTCGATTTTACGAGTCGTTTTGAATTCCTCATCCGTGATGGTGCAATTGTAACGATAGATTTGGATGTGCTTTTTGCGTGCCATATATTCTCCTAGAGGTTCTGATAGTTATAGAAGAATTGACGCAAATATTCAAGATATACAGTGGCTTAGAATGTTTTTTGCGCTTTGCGCCGTTAGGGGGCTAGAATTTCCGATTCTTTTCCCATGTTAACCTGTTAAAAGCCATCCGTGTTAACATTAGAGAGTGTTGATTTGTAAATTTTCTGACTAAGTGGTGATAATCGCCTAGCTCCCAAGGAGGGGATCTGTGGCAATGTATTTAATTAGCCTTTTATTATTGGTCTTCTCTTACCGAGGGCTTGCTGCCAATTCTATGGAAGGCTCAAAGATCATTGAAGTTAGTACCTCAAAAAAGTCTATTGTTCTCGATCGTGGTTATGCAGAAGGGCTCCGTAATGGAGATCGTGCTAAAATCTATACAAAAGACTTGTCGGGTGGCCTAGAGAAGCCGCGCTTTAATTATGTTGCAGAGGGCGAAGTCATTAAGGTTAAGAACAATCTTAGTTATTGGTACCTCAGAAAAATTAAAAACTTTAGATTCCTTAATAAGAACTCTCAAATTGTGATGGTGCGTCAGGCGAAAGATCCTCGTAGGCCGTTTGTCACCAAAAGGCTTTTAAAAGTACAAGGCCGCTCTGAACGGCAGGATTATTACCAAGTGTCTGAAGACACAGGTGTCCCAGACGATCTTGTTTTTGAAGAAGATGATTTCTTTATCGGTGAAAATATTCGAGATACCAAACCTACTAAACGTCAAAATATAGAGATTACCAAAAAAAGTAATTACGTTGATATCGGTGACGAGTTTGATGAAAGTTTTGATCAGGTAACAGATAAATTAATTGTACCAGGTAGTGAAAACGACCAAGACCTCATTAATAAAGTTGAAAAACAAGCACGGGATTATGTGTTCGACTCAGCTTCTAAAGGGTCTGTAGAGAAGTACAACGAACTGAAGTATGGCATAAAAGGTCTTTATGCAGGTGTTGTGAGAGACCAAGTGAATGCTAATAAGAGGTCCTCAGATTTCGTGAATAGTGTTGAGAAGTCACATATTGAAAATCAAAAGAGAAAACAAGTATCACCAGAAGCTCTTGCTAGAATTCGTAAAGAGGGACCTCGATGGAGTCAAGGGATGGATGATGATCAGCTTCGTCGTTACCTCATTGAAACTGGTATCGAAGGAGAGTTAAGGCGACAAAAACGAGCCCTTGGTGAAAAGCCTGGTCACGAGTTTACCCTCCGCTATACTTCAAACATAACCACAAACACAACCTCGGAAGACCCCAATTACCAAAGTAATGATTATGCTATTAGTATTTCCTATGAATGGCATTTACAAGGGACCAGTGAATTAATGAAGAACTTCTCAGCGGAGTTTGAGCTTGAGCGTGGTATCTCTCATTTCGATGTTGGAGGTATCAATGCTCGAATTTCAGAGGGAAGTATAAAGGGCTATCTGAATTGGTACTTTTTAAGACCGCCGTCTTCCATTGGTTCTTATATGCCTTATGCTGGCTTAGGCATTAAAAGAGGAAATGGTGAACTCGAGTCAGCTGAGTTTGATAATATTTATACTGTTCAGTTATTGGCTTTTCCCTCCGCTCACTTTGGTTTGAAATATCGATTTCAAGCAGGGGATACTCTCGATAGTCAGTTGAAAGTGGGCTTTGGAGTAAACTTTCAAGTTAAATACGAAAGCATGAGATACAACATCGTCGATATTTTGGATGATGATATTGCCCCTGTTATTTCATCAAATCAGACGCGCTTTAGTGTTGGATTGAATGTTTATTTTTAAAATAGGAAACAAGGTAAGATGACAATGAGATCTTGGATACTTTTACTCAATATGGCCTTCACTTTATCAGCTTATCCTTTGGAGATAGATGAAAAGCTAACGACTCGATTTCTTAAAGTCTCGAGAACAAAGAAAACTGTTCTTCTTAATAGAGGTCTTGAGGACGGTTTAGTTGTTGGAGATCACGCTAAGTTCTTTCTTACTACAGGTGTGATTGCAAGAGGTGTTGTTTCTAAAGCGAGTCCAACGAGGTCGATCTGGTCTGTTTACCGGATAGTCGATGATGCTAAAGTTTTTCCTGATAAGGTCGTCAATATAAAAATTACCAAACCTATAACGATGACTGAAGACCCCTCAAAGAGTTTGTACGATAATTCAAATGCAACCATGACAGCTGGAACGGAAGTCATGACACTGAGAGGGGATGATAGAGGTGGTCCACCAAGAGTAAGAGGGATAGGGCTTAATGATACGGAAAGAAAGGATTTAGAGACTCTTGGAGATATCGATATCAATGGCTATGCTACAGCTGTAGGGCCAGGAATGAGTCCAGATAAAACTCTGGAGGCTTATGGACTTCTTCATGTGAACAGTCTTTCTTCCAGTGTTGATGAAGGTGGAAATGGAAACTTCGTAGGCCAGGAGGCAGCGCTTGATTTTTCTTTGGGCTTAGAGAAATACTTTTATCGGCCGAATAGCCTCTTAGGTAAGGTAAGCTTTCTTATTCTTCTTCATAGTGGCTCTAATTCAACGACATCTGCTCAAGGACAACAAGTTTCAAACTCAGTAACGGAATATGGTATAGGGGCAAACTTTCATTATATTGCACCGGCCCTGAGCTTCAATCGATTAATTGGTTTTAGTGGGATTAGCCTTGGTGTGGGGTCTGTTCAAGATAGTGTGGAGATACTAAGCGAAAATAGTACGAATGCTTCAAGTCAATTTGATGGAAGCTCTAGCTTTTTATCACTTGCTACTGGGCTTAAGTATTATACTCCGGGTGGATTTGGCGGCAGGATTGTTCTCGATTATTATCGCCGCTCTGAGAGTTATGTCTTTGATGATGGAGAGAATTACACAAAGGTCGTGACGGGACCAAGACTTCTCGTAGGTCTTAGTTACCGCTTCTAGAAGTAGAGGTTCGTTAAGAGGCCCACTCGGAAGACTTTATTTGAATTCTTATATTCCTGCCCAACTCTTTCTTTGAAAAATAAAGATTCATTCCAATACTGAACACCGTAGGTTAGCTGAGGACCAAGGCTCCAGTGCTTATTAAAGTTATAAAGGGCACCTGAGTAAAGCCAGGCTTCAGATATTGCTGAGCGATTATAATTGGTTGGGACATTGACTTCGAGTTGATTAAGGAGACTTACTTTTGGGTGAATAAAACTGAGAAGTCCTAGTTTTAAAACGAGCTCTTCTTGTTTGTTAAAGGTGTTATGCAAGTAGCTTGCCCTTAATTTGAGAACTTGATTACCTAAATCATTTAAGAGTTTACGGTATTGAATAAATGGCATGAGGAAGGTTTCTCCTCTTGAGGACGTATCCTCCCAAGACCAGGGTCCATTATTTAGATTCCAATCTTCGTTATGACGAAGTCCATACCTTCTCGCGAGGTGAAAACCATAGGTAAGGTTTAAGCTCGCTTTATAGCGATAACCTAACTCAAATCGCTTTTGGTCATTAAGAGTTTCATTTGAAGAGAGATTTATAGCAAGCACTGTACTGTGTTCTTTATTTATTTTTTTAAAAAGGTGACCTGTTATTTCTTTGTTAATTGAATTCGTACTTTGGGGAATAGGACCAGCATAAGTACTTACTGAAAAAAGAAGAAGGGCAAGCTTTTTAATCATAGTCTCTCTCAAGGGGGTTAGAGTAACTCTCTTGAATAACTGCCTTATTATCTAAATCCTCAGTCTCATTAGGATCGAGTTTCCAGTTAAGACTCTTTGTCCAAGGAAGAGGAGTTGGCTTGGAAGAAACTTCTCCTTTTGGAACGACAACACCTTCTCCTTCTTTGACGAGAACGGACCTTTTTTGGTTCTTACCTTTTATGGCCACCTTTCCCTTATTTACACACATGTAGACGTCTTTCTTTTCTTTTTGGCCAAAGCTAACAAAGAAGAGTGTTCCTCTGACTCCCATGGCAACCTCACGAGCTCTGACTGAAAGTTTACCCTTTGCTTTTGGATCAAGTTCAAAAAATGAAGAGCCTTTAATTAAACTAAACTGACTAGCTCTTTTCTTAGCGAGGTATACCTCTAGTTTAATTTGGGAGTTTTCCTCCACCTTAACCGTGCTACCATTATCAAATTTCGCTATGGCCAAGCCTGTGGCATTGGTTGAAAGAGTGTCACCCTTTTTAAATATATGGTTCTTTTTAATCACTTTTCCATTAATGAGAACCTCGCCTTTGGTGTAAATAACCTTGCCTGCTGAAAACACAGAAAAAGAACTCAAGATAAGTAATGCAATGGTGAGGTATCTTTTCATTCTTGGTATTCTGCTTTCCATGGGAGAAGGTCCTTATTATCTCTTAAAAATGTTTTTACTTCGGGAAAGGCATCAATATCATTGATACCAAGCCTTCTTTTTATTAGGTCTTCCTCATTTCGGGGCAGCTCTTTTGTAATAATATCTCTTAGAATTTCTCTATTAAGCTTAACTTCTTTCCAAGGTTCTATCTTACTTGCTGCTCTTAGTGGCTGAAGTGTTAGTTCTGCTAGGTAAGGTTTATTCATTTTGTGCAACAGTGGTGAGACCACGTCCTGGGCCATAATTCTAAAAGTTGTGTACTTGCCACCAAGAAGAACATAGGCATTTTCTTGAGGTTGATAAACTTTATGGTTTCTTGCCACCATTCCTAAGTTTTCGTCAGGATTTTCTTTCACAAGAGGTCTGGTTCCTGCAAATTTTTCAATGATACAACTTGTGTCTATTTCAGCAGTTGGGAAAAAGTCACTAAGGTTTTTTAAAAGATAGTCAACTTCGTCGTCACTTGGCATTTGATCAAAAGAGGCATCACCAACAACTTCAGTTGTTCCAACGAGAGTTTTATTATTTTGTGGGATAACAAATATAACTCTACCATCACTTGGAGTAAGGACCATAGGAGATGTTGCTTTTAAGGTTTCATTTTTTATCCAAAGGTGAGAGCCACGACTAAGAATAAGTTTTGATTGCCACGGAAACAGGTTTAAGTCTTGAAGTACTTTGTCGGTAAAAGGTCCGGTTGTGAAAACAAGGTATTCACATGTGAGCTGAACCCTTTCTCCTGAAATTTGATCTTCTAGTGCTAGTAGGTAACCCTTTGGCGTCTTTTGGGCTTCGATTAGCGAAGTGTGATTTAGAGCAAAGGACCTTGGGGAGACAAGACCATCATATATGCATTCCAATGTAAGCTTGGCATCATCCACGACGGCGTCGGAGTAGACCCCTGCGCCCCTAAGGCCTTCCGACTTAATGAAGGGAAAATGATCTTTAACTTTCTTAATATTAGCAATTTCATGGGGGACATTGAGAAAACTTGATAAGGCATCGTAAATAAAAAGTCCAATTCTTACCATCCATAAGGGTCTAAGAGAGTCTCTGAATACAGGGAGGTAAAACTTCTCTGGATAAGCGAGGTGAGGGGTAAGCTTGAGCCATAGGTTTTTTTCATGGAGTGCCTCCCAAACAAGGGCAAAGTCCATATTTTCTAAGTAACGTATTCCACCATGAAGCATTTTTGAGCTGGATTGGCTTGTTTGAGAGGTGAAGTCTTTTTTATCAATAAGAAGAGTCGAAATATTGTGTAAAGATAAGTCGCGAAAGACTCCTGCACCAGCAATACCTCCACCGACAACAACAACTTTATGATGAGCAGGAATATTATTTAAATCATTTTTTTTCTTTTGCATAGACCTACTGATCGACTACCCATACAGCACTACCTGTACAAGTGATTTTATAATGAACTTTATTATTACCATCTTCATTGAAAAAGAGGGGAGTGATGCTAAAGTTTATTCCAACGACACCATTGGCTTCAATCTTATAGGCTTGATTTTTCAGAGATAGTCCTAATTCGTGATAAACCTCATCAAGTCCTAGATTATAGTTTTCCATAATTTCTTTTTCTCTTTCATTGTCTGAGTCACTTCCAAGACCAAATGTTCCAAATAGTGACTCCTCCTCTCTTACATCGTTACCGATTTCTTTTGCCAGATGAAGTCTCTTTAACTCCACTTCATCAATTATGGTATGAACAGTAAGTACTTCGAGGTAGCGCTGAATTGAATAGCCTTCTAGGCTTGGTGTTGTCGCGAGAATGATATTCTCAATATCAACGGTCCTGTCTTCA
>Ga0136600_1000115_pt1 | contig 45092 bp, 45 predicted proteins | sample AntRauMFilla2698_FD_104634 | JGI IMG/M metagenome (GOLD analysis project Ga0136600, IMG submission 104634) | Saline lake microbial communities from Rauer Islands, Antarctica - Metagenome Filla 2 #698 | ecosystem: Environmental > Aquatic > Non-marine Saline and Alkaline > Saline | place...
AAGCTTAAGAAGCAGATGCCTTTCTTACTTGAGTCGAAACTTAAGGAACGTGGTGCTAAATTTTCTGGCGCTAGTGCCTGGGCGGAAATGGTTGAAGTTGATGGCCGTCTCGTGACTGGTCAAAATCCCGCCTCTGCCGGAAAGATGGGTGCCGAAATAGTTAACATCTTGAAAAACTAGGTGCCAGGCACCTTTGGTTTCGCAGATGCAAATAGTCTTTGACGTTTATTTTAAGTAGCGAGAAAGCACTTTCTTTTTACCATCAATTTTCTTCTTAACGTCAAGGTCAAGAAGGCCCATAACATAAGGATAGATATGAATATTCTCAAGGGAGGGAATAACGCCCCTTCCTTTTACTCCAGGACCAAAGGAAAGAAAGATACCACCCATCTCTGGACAAACTAGGGGATCGTAGCCATGCGTTCCTCCGGCTGAAACTTTGTCTAGAATTTCCTTTAAAGGCTCTTTATTAGGGTAAATATAGGCTCCCGGCTCGGCAATCAGAATGAGATCTCCTGCGCGGGGAGTTCCCTTAAAATGAAAACGATTCGGTAGTTCTTCTCTTTTATAAACTTTTAAGTGTGGTGCCTTTTTCAACTTTTGATAGAGGTCATTGATATTCTTTTGATCTTTGACGTAGCCAAGAGAAATGGGCCCTCTTTCTTGAAAATCCACCAGGTCAGTATCTATGTACTTTTTTAAATAAATCCTTTTTTGGGGATCAATCGACTTCATGCCATGGTCACTGACAATAACAAAGTTAATGGGCAGGCCAAGTTCCTTTGTTTTGCTTACTAATTGTGAAATATGGCCATCAACAAGGTGAACAGCTTTTCGGACCTGATCAGAGTCTGGTCCATGGCGATGGCCAGCTGAATCGACATCGGAAAAATAAAGAGTGAGAAAGTGAGGTCTTTTTGTTTCGGGGAGCTCTAACCATTTTAAAATTTGGGCAACTCTCTTTTTATTGGGGAGGCCGTGATCATAGGGGACATAGTAATTGGGGTAGTGGTTATTTATATTGGCATCACTACCAACCCAAAAAAAGCTTGCAGAGAGCATGCCTTGAGCACGCACACTTTCCCAGAGAGGGCTTCCACCGTACCAGCTACCATCTCTCGTGGTTGATGATTTACCTATTTGGTAGTGCTCTTTTCTTTGGGGATCATAAAAGCGATTGGCCACGAGTCCGTGGTTTTCAGCATAGAGACCAGTAATCAAAGAGTAGTGATTGGGAAAGGTTTTAGAAGGAAAAATAGGATTAAGTGCCTGCGCTTGAATGCCCATCTCTTTAATTGAGCTCAGAAATGGAGGTTTATATTTCTTTATGTAATCATGGCGGAATCCATCCAGACTGATCATGACAACAAAGGGCTTCGTGAGAGTTTCAGCTGCATTTTCTTTAATCCCATTGGGGTCCTTGTGAACTAAAGTGCTACAAGAACAAACAAAGAGGGTGAGGACAAAGAGAAAGTTTTTGGATTTTTTATAATTCATGGTCACGAATCTTCATCAGAATCTTATGATAGTAAAATGACTTAGGGTAGCGCGAGCTCATGAAATGATCTGGTCTTAAAATTAAGCCTTTTGATTTAATGAGTAAGCTTTTGATTTGTGGGTTTTGTAAGACCTTTTCACGAATAGCACGAGTAATGAGTTCGTAATGAAAGTCTGAGCCTTCTGCACCATCCACGTAATTGAATCTGTGCTTGCCGTAAGTTACGAGATTGAGGCCATTATCATTATAAATGGCATTGGCCTGGTTACCGGCGCTTTTGGCATCCCATCCCACCATGGCAAAGACTTCATCACGTGTAAAAGGCCATGAGTTAATGGCAAGCCTTTCATCATCTACAAGAGTTGGGTCAGGATATTTAAGTCCCTGCCAAAGACCCTCAATGGAGGCATAACTCTTTCCATCAAGAATAAAGGGGGAGTCTGCAAAGTTACTAAAGAGACCAAGCACTGTTCTCTTTGAGAGTATGACTTCTCCTGGCTTGGCATCTTGAGGGAGAATCTCCCAACCGCGCCCCTGATCTCTTGGGATCTCTACAAACCACTCTGCAGGATAATCACCACGGTCGATTGTTTCTGCAAGGCTTAAAAAGGGAATAGCAAATAGTAAAAGAGCAAGAAATCGCATGGTTACCTCAAGAGAGAAATCGTCGGTTATTAGTAGATTTTACGGAAAAGAGGGACCCTCTGACAACTATGTATCAGAGAATAAAGAGGAGATTTTTGCACCCTGTCCAAATTAAGGAGATATTAGCTTAAAATAGACCTATGCCACTAGATAGCCGTAATTACCCTCGTGAAACTGAATCCGAGACAGAAGAAATTAAAAGTAATGGACTCTCACTAGCGGGGAGCTTACGAGATAACCTTGAGCTTGCTTACCGATATTACTGGGAAAAAGGTTCAAGTCATTTCTTCTATCGTCAGGGCATCGGCTCTGTTCATTGCCGGTCATTTATTGAAACCCAAAATAAAAAGCTTCTTGTCATGAGCCCAGGACGAGCAGAGTCTTCACTTAAATACAGTGAGCTGGCTTATGAGTTAAAAAGTAAGGGCTTTGATATTATTATTATCGATCATCGTGGTCAGGGTTTATCAGAGAGATACAATGTCGCCCATGACCTTGGTCATGTTTGTCGCTTTCAAAATTACAATGATGATCTCATTAATATCGTCGAACATTTTTGCGAGAAGAAGAGTTACAAGAAGGTGATAGGTCTTGGTCATTCTATGGGGGGAGCGATTCTTCTTGGAGCGGCTAATAAAGCGCCGGAACTTATCTCGGGACTTATCCTTTCATCCCCAATGTTAAAAGTGAAAACGAGAAACTTCCCTGAGCTCTTTACTCGCTATTCATTAAAGATACTTACAAAAACTCATCTTGTTCATACTCCTATTACAAAAAGAGAAGCAAGAGACCTAAAAGAACGTTTTGAGGGAAATAAAGTTTCAAGTTGTTTACAACGTTTTCAATTCTTAAAAGATTTAGAGAAGCGCCACCCGCAAATTAAACTTGGCCCACCAACGTTAAACTGGTTAAGTGAAGCCATGGATATGGGTAGCCTCATTGTAAAAAATCGAAAAACCTTTCAGACTGCAACTCTACTCATGCAAGCAGAGGTTGATGATATTGTTTGCAATAGTGCCCAAAACCAGTTTGCTCATGACATGAGTAACTGTCGATTGATTCGCCTCAAAGACTCTCGCCATGAAATCTTGCAGGAGAACGACTCTATTAGAAATAGGGCGATGGTTCAGATTCATAAGTTCCTCAAGGAAAACTAAGTAGTTTCAGTCGCTTATGCCTTCTTTAGTCCTAAAGAAAAGAGTTATAAGTGTCGAAAAGTTCTTGAGGAGGATTTATGAGTACGTCACCAAAGAAAGATCCAGCACGGATTGTTTTCATTACAGTTTTTCTAGGAATGGTTTTAGGCGCCTTCACTCACTGTGTGATTGAACCCCCAAAGTCGGCCACTAAGAAAAATTCTCGGTCAACGGCGAGCTCAAATAATGAATCCAATAATACAACGAGCCCATCTCCAACGGCACCCCCTCCAGTAACAAATCCTGTCGGAAATCCAGGAAGAGATTTCTTTGGCCAAACAGTTCTTCCGAACTTTCAAAATAATTGTATTGCTTGCCATGCAGATCCTTCAACAAATCCACCACTGCCAGGGCCTTTAACAATTTATAGTTATGATTCCATGAGAGCAAAGCTTACCAACGGTAGTAATTCAACAGATAATGAACTGATTAGAAAAGTACAAAACTTAATTGGTCACGTCGGTGGCAATCGTTGCCCTAATGGTGTGACGGACCTTATATGTCAAAACCTAACGGATTGGTACGCAGCTGAGTTTCCCGTTGTCGCGCCACCGCCAAGCCCCACACCAAATCCAGCAGTAAGCGGTCTTACGGGAATGCTCTCTGTCGTTTCTAGTAAAGGAAAGGCCACTGGTTATGCAGCTGATTCAAGTGATACCAATAAAGTTGTCGGTGTGAACTTTTACCTCGATGGACCAAGTGGTGCGGGCATACTTCTGAATAATTCTCCTGTTCAAGCTAACCAGTCTGGCTTTAATGGCGGCTATGCAGGGGCCCATGCTTTTAACTTCTTTATACCTATTCTCTACCGAGATGGTGTCTCTCATCAACTCTATGTCTATGCTGATGATGGAACTGATGAAGTCCAAGTCCAAGGCTCACCTTACACATTTGCGGCTTACACTAATACAGTAGAAGGTTACAATTACTATGTTTCTACTGTTCAACCCCTTCTTCAAAACCGCTGTGCTAGTTGTCATGCGATTAACTACGACCAGCACTATGGAAGTCTTATTAGCCCAAGCCCTGCTAATGGCGGCTCCATGACAAATAATGAGATGATCAATATGCCATCTGGAAATAACATGGGTGTAAATCATCCTGGTGGAAACCTGTGTGGCTCTAAGGACAATTCACCTTGCGCTGAACTTCAATTGTGGTGGGATTTAGAGTTTAATTAGAATTGATTATGGCCACTTAAAATAGTTGTCTTACCATACCAAGGCAAATGAGCCGCGAGCCTATCGAGCTCTGGAGTTTCAACTTCAAATTCACGAGCGATCACTTCCGGGAAAATATGATTTTTGAAGTAATGGAGACGCAGAGACTGTATCGAGCGAAAGGTTTCTTTGCCCCAGGCTTTCCTTAATTCTTCCTCGACAATAGGCCGTAGTGGAAGAAGGTCATCAAAGTTATGTTCATGACTAAATTCTCTCTCTCCTACTTCAATGCGATCATCTTCCACATCCATGTGAACAGTCACATCAGATACAGGGCCAACCTTTTCTTTAAGGTTTTTAACAACCCAAGAGGAAATTTCATGACCTTCGGAAGCAGTTAAGCCGAAGCCCACCTCAACATTCACATCAACAATGACTTTGCTGCCCATTCGTCTTGCTCTTAAAGCATGGCAACTTTTTACTCCAGCAACAGCAAGAATAGTATCTCGCATATTATCTCGTAGCTCTGGTTCAACACTCGTCTCAGCCAGCTCTATAAGACTTTCCTTAACAAAGCGCCAGCCAATATTAAGAATAAAAAGCGCAACAATAAGAGCAGCGAGCTTATCAACCCATAAATACCCTAGAATAGAAAATATAAGTCCGATAAGAACCACTAGAGATGACAGGGCATCTGAACGGGAGTGCCAAGCATTGGCCATGATGAGCTTACTATCTAGCCTCTTACCCGCATTATAAGTATAATGGTAAAGACCTTCCTTAACGATAAGAGAAATTGCAGCTGCACCAAGGGTTGGCCAGCCGGGAAGCTCCCCAGTGCCTGGATCGGCTAAATTCATAAGGGTCTCATAAATGAGTGCACCGCCAGTTGCAATAAGAAGAGAGCCAAGAGCAGCTGAGCCTATGGTTTCAAACTTCTCATGGCCATAGGGATGATTTTGATCTGGTCCACTATGAGAAACCCTTGTGATCATGACGACAAAAATATCACTGAAAACATCAGTAAAACTGTGTATTCCATCAACGACTAGGGCGTGGGAGTGGAAGATAATGCCAATAACCACCTTGAGAACACCAAGGATGGCGTCACCTATGGAGCCTAGGATTGTTACTTTTTGGGCGTAGGCTCTTTTTTCTTCTGGTTTCATCTTTGTGGGTTCTTTATGGGTTTTTAATTAGGTTCGAGGTGAATTTGAGCTATTCACTAGCTTTTAAGCTCAACGGTCATATTGTACTTTTCACCGAGCTCGTTAATGACTTTGTTTATTGTTTCTCGGTCAATGATCACATCAACGGCGGAGAATCTCTCCATAGGTGAAAAACGGCAGCTATTTTCGCATTTCACATCTACAGTTAAAAGTTCAATATACTGAATAGTGTCTTGGTTTTTAAAATCTCCATACCACTTAAAAAATTCTTCACACTTCTTATAAAAGTCTGCCACCACTGCTTCATAAAAATCAGGATCCATATTAAAAAGGAAGCGACCATTATCACGTTTTTTCCCGTTGATAATAATATCGACGACACCTTTCGTTTGAATAAAGAGGGTCTGATTTAAACATTTAGGACAATACATGGCAGAAAGTGTACCATGAGGGAGTTATCTGTCTAGATGAGTTGTGAGGGAGTGACTTTATGAGAGGAGAGCAACACTTTATTAAAATGCGTGATGACGTGGAGCTTCACACAGAGATTCGAGAGAAGGGCCACAATCGCTGGCTGATTGTTACCCATGGAATTGGTGAGCATTTAGGTCGTCATTTATATTTGAGTGAGATTTTGGGCTCCTACTACAATATTCTCTTTTATGACCTGAGAGGGCACGGTCTTTCAATGGGAGAGGATGCTTTTATTCATGACTTCAATGAATTTATCTTAGATCTTGATCAAATCATTGCCTACCTTAAAAAACGTTATCGAATGGAGCGCTATAGTCTCTTTGGTCACAGTATGGGGGCTTTGATTACAGCTGCCTTTATTAAAAACCAAGCGAAGAAAGATTTTTACCCAGAGCAAGTCTTTCTCAATGCTCCCCCGGTTGGCTTTGGAGGCTTCATTGAACCGATTATAAAATATAGTCCACGAACATTTTTTTCGACCTTGGCCAAGAACCCGCTGAGCATGCGACTAGGTGGCTTGGTTGACCTTAGTTATCTGAGCCATGACCCTCGCGTAAAAGAGGATTATATTAATGACACAAAAAATCACCTCACTCTACACACAAAACTTCTTTTAGAGATGGTGAAGTGTTCGGGAGATACTTTCGCAAGCCCTATCAAGCCAGCGTGTCCGGCATTTGTGAGTGTGGGAAGTGAAGACCGTATTGTTTCCCCTGGCCAGCTTATAGACTACTTTGAAAATATTGAAAAAGCCTTTCAACTTAAGGTGTTCAAGGGGGCTTATCATGAGATTCATAATGAAATTGTGAAGTATCGTGAACCTTACTTTGAATACATTAAGGATTGTTTGGTGGATTATTAATGAGCGACCTTCGGCTTTTAAGTATTTTGTCCCACTTTCCTTTTCGCTCTTTTAGGCTTGAGTCAGAGGGAACTCTACTTGTGAATAAAGGTGAAGAGTTCAAAGAAAGTAGTAAGATTTCTTTTTTGGGAAATGATTTAGGCTTACTGAGTACAGATCTCAATCTTAAGAGCAATCAAGAATTGGCTCAACACTTGGCCCCTCTGGTCTATCTCCATAAGACTTGTGGTCTCTTTACCTATGCTATTGAGAGTCTCGTCTGGGTTTCTGGAGCAAAGAATGTGGTGCCTGAGGTAACTGATTGGATTGGCATTTATTACAAGGCTAAGGCTTTTACTAAAGAGGATACAAAGGATCTTATCTTGGGGGCTTTCTTGGGTGAACCCACTGAGCATCAAAGAATTCCTCTTGAACGAGGCCTTTGTGGCTTGGCGCTTAGAGAAGAAAGAGTCGTCAATGTCGCCAATGTTCATGAGGATAATCGTCACATTGCTTGTAGCCTAAAGACCAATTCAGAACTCATCATTCCTTTAAAAAACGAGTTCGGAGAATTGGTGGCAGAACTTGATATTGATTGCCATAGACTTGGAGCATTTACTCCTGAGATAGAAAAGATGTTTAAAGGTTATGCTGAAACTTTTTCGCAAATTCCAAGAAACTAGAAATAACCCTAAAACCATCTCGGAGAGATTGGTCAATTTCTCCTGAGTTAAAAGTGCCGCCTTCTTTTACAATTTCATTTTCGACAAAGGATTGACTGCCTTCAGGGTGTCCTTGCACACTGAGATAGGGAAGGCTTTTATGAGCAAGGCCATCATAGAGGCACTCGTCACTTGTTGCTACACCTTCTAGCTCACCGGGGTCAGTAACAATAAAGGAATGAGCTTTCAGGACTCTGAACTTTGTCCCTTCTCTGAGAGAATGCCAGTTTTTTTGCCATAAAATTTCGCGACTACCGTAATGATTAATACTATTTTTTGATACCTTTCCCCCAAAATAATCCGCCATAAGTTGATGGCCAAAGCAGATGCCAAAAACAGGTATTCCTTCTTTGAGAGAATGAAAAGTATACTCTGCTAAACTTTTATGCCATTCAAGCCTATCTTCGACATTGGTTGCACTTCCAAAAAGAATGATAGCACCTGGCTTTTGAGAAGCATTTTCTAGACTGGCCATGCCTTGGTGAGGTGGTGCATGATAGGTGAAGGGGAGTTGAAAATGGTTGACCATTCTATTGAAGCAGTGATGCGAGGGAGTCTTGATAGCACAGTCTACAACGGCGATCGAGTTCATGGAGTTTTTTCCTCTGGTCAAAAGTTAGGCCTTGGTCGAATTGAATTAATTGTTGAAAATTCAACACTGATTAAGATTATCATTAACTCTTCAAAGGTTGAATCAAACTTCTCTCATCATATTCTTTTACAGGCAAAAAATGAAATTATTGAATTTCTTCTCGGAGAGCGACAGGAGTTTACACTTCCCACTCACTTAGAAGGGACAGAATTTCAAAAAAGAGTTTGGCAGGCCATGAGGAAAATTCCTTATGGTGAGCTTAAGACTTATGGAGAGTTGGCAGCTGATATTGGCAACCCGAAAGCTGCTCGTGCTATAGGAGGCGCTGCCAATAAGAACCCTCTTCCTCTCATTTATCCCTGCCATCGAGTCATTGGAGCTGGAGGGCTTTTGGTGGGTTTTGCACCTGGAATGACCTTTAAAAGAACCCTACTTGCTCTCGAAGGTCATAAGATCAACGAGAATTCAGTAGTTTAGCTGCCTTTACCACACCGATTTACTCACTCTTGGCCGTAAATATTTTGGTCGAAAACCCGATAAGTTACTGAGGTTTAAGGAGTAATTACCTGGCCTCTTGCGGTTTAGTTTTTTTGATAAAGGAGCTCCATGGGCGTTCACAAACTCGATATTGAGTTTGAAGACGACGAGGAAATTAAAGCTCGGGAAGAAGCCGAGCGGAAAAAGTCCGAAGTTGTATCTAACATCGATTTAGAATTCGGTGAGGATGATTCTACGTCTTCTGAGAAGGCAAAAGTGTCCAACCCATCGATCGATGAAGACGCTGCTAAAAAAGCAGTGAAGGCAGCCCGTGCCAAAAAACAAGCCGCAGCAGAAGCACAGCAAGCCCAAGCGAGGCCACAATCAAAACCTGAGCCTCAAGCTGAACAACAACCTCAATCTAGAGAAGTCGAAAGTTCTCCCAGTGAAGCTAAACCGCAACAAACTTCGCCGGCTCCGGCCCCTGAACTTTCTGCCCAACCAGCACTCCAAAATTCTGGAGCGGCACCTCCAGGGAATATCCAGTATCAACAAATTCCTACTCAACAAGTTTTCATTGGACCTGATTATAAATTAGGTGATGAACTTAAAAAGGTTGCTGCCAGTAATCAGGTTCTTGCAGTAGAGATTGAGGCACGAGTAAAAGTAGAGGTTACTCAAAAAATCTCAGAGATGATTGCCAAAAATCATGCTGATAAAAAACTTCTCGAGCACAAGGTTGGAAAAATTCTTTCTCAAATCAATGCTAAAGCTCCTGCTCTAAAGAATGAATTAATGATGATCAAGAAGCTTCTCAAAGAACACTGTGCTCTTGGTGATGAAGAGGAAGCTGGCAAAGGGAGCGCACAGCCTGCTCAAGCTAAGCCAAGTGATGCAGAAGCTCGCGCAAGAGCGCAGAGGCAAGCTCAATTAAATAAGAAGAAAGCAGCCTAATCAATATCGTCACAAAAACTGTCACCAACAATATTAAGGTCTAAATGATTTAAGATATGCCTTATCTTTTCAATAAAAGCATCCTCAAAAAAGGTGAGATTTTTTAAGATAATGAGAAGGGGCGCTTTTATTTCTAAAAAGATGCTGATGAGGTCCTCGTTGTCTTCTTCTTCACCTTCATAGTCAACATCCTTTGAAATATTGAGATGAAATGGGAGGAGCTCAGAGAAGAGTTTATGACCAAGAAAGCCCTTGAGTACCCAGCGTTTCTCCTGCTTTTTAGTTTTAATAGTCATAATTGTCATTTGAAAGCCCTTTGGGCTTTCCACTTTAGGACCACTTCTTCTAAGATGATAGTCATTGAGAAAGCTTAGAAAGCTGGGGGAGAGACAGTCCGACTGACTTATTGAGAGGCATTCCAAATCTCTTTGAAGCCTAGTCAATTGTAAGCTTCCCGCAATAAAGGCTTTATAGGTGAGAGAGCTGTAAGTCATAAAAACTATCGAAACAATGAAAATAAAGACCAGAGAGAGAATGATGAATATATTTTTAGCAGTAATCGTTTTCGTTTTATTCTTACCTATAAAAACATTAGCTTTTGGTGGAAAGTCTTATTATCCCTATAGAGTTGAAAAAGAACAAGCTTTTCCAACAATGAAGAAAGGTGCATTAGCTTACGTACCTGCGACCAGTAAAAATAAAGAAATGCTTCTTGGGATCCGCCTAGAAAAGGGAATATTCCAGTTAATCGGATTTTCTCCTAAAAGTGATGAGGTTTTGTTTAAGAGGTCTTTTTTAAAAGATAATGATCTCGGAAATACGGGGCTTCTCTACCTCGAAAAGTATCGCCGAGTTTTTTTCCGTTCAGCTACAAAACTTTTTAGTTACCATATTGATAGTAAAGAATTGCATCAACTTAAGCTAAAGAAAAAGACTCTTAATGTAAGTAAACACTTTTTTTGCCATACAGAGCTAACTTATAACGCCATTCATAATTACCTTGTTTGGGGCTGTAGTCCGGACTTTAAAAGCCATGGCGATAAAATTACCTATGGCAATCGGTCGAATCGCTCCGGATTTCTAATGAGAGCGCGCTTATCTGAACAAGGTAGATTAGTACCAATAACAAATCAGGATATCTTTCTTACTTCAAGTGAAATTAAGGGCAATAGATTCTCAGGAATTTCCACTGGTATCTGGAATAGTGGTGGGCCTCTTGCCATTACTCAGTCAGGTAATGTTGTGGTTACAACTGGGAATGGTCCTAGTTACCCAAAGCAAGGAAACTACGGTTGTTCCATTCTGGTTCTTGAAGGAAAAAGCCTTCAGTTATTAAGGAATAATAGTTTTTATTCTTTGGACAGGGAGGGGACTCAAGAATGTTTTTTTCATAATAAAGACTTCTCTAGCTCTAGCCCTGTAATTTTTCGTGATGACAAAAGTGAAAATAAAGAAAACGAAGTTGTACTGGTTACTGGCAAACCAGGTCGACTTATCTTCTTCAAACCCAATGGTCTGGGCCCAGAGCTCGATCTCATAAAGAACTCTTCTTACTTATCTCATGGTGTTAATCAATCACACTATGGAATGCCTCTTATTCTCAAGAGCAAGGGCGATACTCAGGTTTTCACTGTAGGAACGGTGGCCTCTACCAGTGAGAGAGACCTCGTGGTATTAACAGAAGGGCAAAGAGATATTTATAGCGAACAAAGTGGTATCGGACTTAAAAAAGTATCTTGCTTTGGCTATTTAAAAAGGACCTTAGGTCCTCTTAGGTTAAAAGCAGGTTTATTCTATACTGGTAAGATTAGAGACATTCCTCTTTTAGCTTTATCAAAGGATGAAGATATTCTTCTTTCACCAATTTGGAAGAGAAGTGACAACTTTCTGAGTGATTGGGCACCAGAGCTTTATAATCCCAATGTCGAGTGGGTAGAGTCTCCGCAGAGGTGGTCTCCTTTTATAAAGCTTCCAACAAAGTCAGGTTATTTCTTTAATTCTCCAAAGTTGTTTGACAAAAGCTATGAGCTTCTTAGTTATATCGAATTTCGAGGCTGTCAGCTCGAGGCTGTCAGCTCGAGGGTGGAAGCTGTCTTTCTCATGTGAAAGGTAGAAAGAGTTTGACGATTGAATCTTTACCTCATGGATTTCTAATTTTAGAGAAAAGTAAAGATTGTTCAAAAGATAAGAAGCAGTGGCTTCCTCTTTACACTTATAGAAAAGACCTTCCCAAACTTCCAATAAAAGAGGTTCTGATGGTTCAAGGTTTTGACTGGCGAAATACAGGTATTTCTAGAAGGTGGACTTATCAAGGAGAGAAGGGAGAGCGAAGCTTAAATACCAATCATATTGTTTTTAATAATGGGAAGAGCGATTTGATTCTCGTTTTTTCTAAACTCAGGGAAAAGACTTATGCCACCATTTTAAATCCAACCGATGGAGCTTTGATTCAAAAGCTTACCATTCCTGGTAATCCACATTTCAATAAGCCGACTGTTGTAAACGGTGAGGTCTTTGTTACGACAAAAGACAATGGATTATTTAAAGTGAGTAGGTTTTAGTATAAGTCATAAGTATTCTCAAAAGGAATAGTTTCTATTCTTTTATCTCTCTGGGCAGCATACCTAATTCATGGCACATTCAATCTCGAGCGAGTGCTCTAGACAAAACAAACTAATGCGAGGACATGATGAAAAAACTAACGACAGCAATTTTACTCTTTATGACAATGAGCCTTTCTATGGCCATGGAGCATCAGGTGAGCATAAAAGGCTTTGCCTTTGACCCTGCGGTCATCAATGTTGGGCTTGGTGACACGATTACTTTCACAAACCTTGATGGAGCTCCCCATAATGTCATCCCAAGAAGGCAATCAATGGTTCAATTTGAGGAAAGTCTCATTCTTAATACAAATGATAGCTTTGTTCTTGAAATTACTGAGCTAGAAGATATCCTAGCTCATTGTGGTGTTCATCCTCGCATGCCAGGTATTGAAATATTAATAGATTAAGTGGTGTACTCGGAAACTACAATCAAGAAGCCTATCAGAACCTCTCTAACGCTACTTTCGAAGTTATCAATGATCGTGCATTAGAGAGGTTTTTTTAAATTTAACTAGCTTTCGCAGAAGCTTTTTCACTTTCAAAGACTTCTGAGAGCTCTTTTAGCTTCTTTTGATATTGCCTTATTTGCATGATAACCCCCTCTAATATATCTATACGCAGTTCTGGTCTGTAGGTATAGATTCTTAGTAGGGTGTAATCAAGTTCGTTTAAGATAAGGTAAATGGAGCGCACCTTTTCTAGGTAAAAATCTTTGCTTTCACTTTTAGAAAAAAAAATGAACCTTTCTAGGTCTTGGATTTTCTTTTCAAATTGGTCCAACATGATTGTTACCGTGTCCGCCTTTCTTTCGACCGAAAGTTCCTGAGTGGTTGTCATGTTTGCCTCCTTGAGAGCGGGTTAGACTGTTAAGTCTAATTTACTCCCTTCTGGGCCCAAGGACATGATGAGCATGTCATTAATTTGTAAATTCTTATGAAATACTATGGGGAAGGGTCACGATTTGAGATGATTTGCTTATCGCTGTTCTGCGATAAGCTTTGCTTAAAAGATTATAGAGAGTGAAGGCAAAAAATAACACTATGCAGAGATTATTGGGTATAATTTGTAAGACAGAAATAAAACTTTTAAGGAAATTTAATGAAAGTTGCATCACTATGTTTATTGCTCACTCTTCTCTCTTTCTCCTCGGGTTACTGGTTGGGTGTTAATAAAAAAGTCGAGGTTATTAACTATAAAGAGTTAATCTCTCCGAAAGACATTGAGATTCCCAAAGAGGGAGGGGATGCGAAGCTTTATTATGAAAAGGCATTTACTCTTTTTCTCGCAACTTTAGGTTTAAAGCTCCAGGACAGAAAGAGAGAAGAGCTGAGCCTTCTTCTGGATAAGCCTAAGGAATATATTGAAAATGAAAGTATTTCTGACAGTGGTGCTTCCCCAGATAAACCCTTGAACTCTAAGGAGTTATCTGGGGAAGGCAACGAACTCTCTGCTGCAATTCCAAAGAGAGAGGCGCAAGAGGAGTATAATTTGGAAAATTTACCTGAGAAGTTAGGTGAGCAGGCACTCGCAAGATTACTTAAGGACCCAGATCTCTTTTTTGTGAGAACAAAGTTTATAAAAAAGTTTCAAAAGATTAAAAGGTATAACGGCGAATATCGAGGCACTCTTTTTCGTATTGCGGGAGAAAATAAAGGGCGAAATGACGAGGTCCTCTTGAGTTTGAAGTATTCGAGGGCCAATGATAAAGAAAGCACTGATAATATCGAGGGAAGCTTTAGCCTCCAGCTTTTTAACGGCACAGAGCTTTATAGCAATTCAAGTGGGGATGGAGGAAATGGAAACTTTCGCTTTAAGGGCAGGCAACTGGTTATAGAAGCTGGTCCTGGGGTTTTTCTTCACTTTAGTAATAATAAGTTAACAGAAGCGAATTATTACGAAGACGGTGTTCTTAGAGGAGTTGTCCGCCTTCGTAAAATCTAGAGGGACTACTGTTCGAGAATTTGTCTCTCTGCCTGAAGGTCTCTCTTTTCTGCTCTCTCTTCTGTAAATTTCTCACCGTAGCGTGCTTTGAGCTTTTCAATATTTCGCTCCATTAAAGTTTCGAACTCTACATCAAGTTCATCACAGGCAATGGCCAGATACCAAAAGAGGTCACCCATCTCTTCTTTAAGGTTTACGCGATCAAGTTTTTTTCCATAAAAAATATGCTTCTTTAGTGCGTCTAGAAATTCACCCGCCTCAGTGGAGAGGCCAATGCCTGCATGGAGAAGGCGTTTAGTGCCATCTTCACTGAGCCTTGTATTCATGGCCGAAAAGTCTGTGCTTTCTGTACGAGTTGCATCTGCGATATAGTTTTTTGAGTTCATCTCATGGGTCTCCTTTTTATTCTTAAGTGGAAAAGTGAATGTGATATCAACATATTAAATAGGCAAAAAGACTTTGTCAGGAAGCACGTTCGGAGATTCCTGGGGTTGGTGGGCTTAGTTTTCGCGGGCTTTAAAATTCTCTATATATTCCGATAAGTTACCCATGAACTTACTGAAAAAATTAAGAGACCTAAAATTCGTTCTATTGTTACTCCTTCTCGGTTGTAGCACGTCAACAGAATATAATCCCTTTAGTCGTCTGCCTGCAGCGTTAGTTGAAAATAAGAGCTGCAACGGAATGATTAAATACATCATTCGTAAACGCTCCCGCGCAAAGACGATTCAAGAGTTAATGGCAGAGGGAAATCTTGATGGTATTAAGAGACTTTTCTGGGATGCCCATGAGGGAGAAAGGCAGGCGAAGAGAAAGCCTTATTCTCGTCTTTATCGGCGACTAAGGCGGTTGAATGGTTCAACACAAGTACCAGCACTCTTTCAGACTCAAAATAAATTTGTGGGAGAGATTGATACTTTTTCCACAATCATAAGGGTGGTCGATAACGAGGCCGACCTGGCAGGAGATGAAGCTGAGGCCATCGATGATGTTCTCGGTTGGGTTGAACATGTAAAAGGTTATAAGGCTCGCTTCGATAAAGTGATTGAAGCAGGCTTTGAAAATAACAGACTCTTAACTGAGCTAGAAGCAAAAATTGAAGGAAAGGGCCGGCTTACTCGAAATGAATTTCCTCAAACCTTAAAGGTTCCCATTGTAAATAAAGGTGAGGTTGATGAGAGTACAATAACATTTGAGGAGTTAGAAGATCTGAAGGACTTTATTAAAGAGAAAAAGCGAGAAATCAATTTAACTTTCGCTCAAAACTATATGGATGAATTCTTTAAAAAGTCTAGAATTTATAACGTTCTTCTGGATCAAGCCCTCTTTGTTAGACGCTTAGAGCTTGTTTTAGAGCGATTTAATAATATCCCATTGGCAAAACTGAGTGATGCTCAGCTTTCACTTAAAAAAACCTTAATGGAGACCCTTGAATCTTCAGAGTATCAAGCACGAAAAGATGCAATGGATGTTGTGAGAAAAAAGGAGTTTCGTTCAGAATACTGGGCATCTTTAAAGTTTTGGCGCTCTCAAAGAGTTGCTAAAGAAGCAAAGTATGCATTGCCAACTCAAGTTTTAGAACAAGCTCGTGAGCTATCTCCTTATGGTGTTATGTTAAGGTCAGCCGCTATTTTAACAGTTGCAAGTACGGCGATTATTACTCCCGTTACCATCATTTATAATGACAACCCATGGGTCATGTATGTGACAAGCTTGGTGAGTAATTACTTTAATGATTTCTTAGTTAACACAGTCGGTATGCCCTCGCCGGCCTTGAGTAGTTGTTATAAATCAGAGCGGGCATGGAGTATTGAAGAGGCAAGTGAAATGAATAATTTTGTAGAGTCACACCTCTCTCGATATACTGCCTACCAAAAGATTGATAAAAGCTACGACCCCAATAAAGATCAGGAATATATAAAAAAGAAGATTGAGCTTCAGGCGTTATGTTCTAAAAAACGTCTTGAGTATAAAGCCGCTGCTAGACATGTCGAAAACAAGGCCCTCTTAAATGAGCACGGCTATCGCTTTGCCGCCCACTTAATACTTATTGAACTCATTCAGAATGAAATGAGTAATGGGGAAGAAGTGTCTCAGGCTTTATACGAATATTTTGAGCAGAAGGAATTATTTGAAGATGAAGAAAAAGCATTGGGTGCCTTGGATAGTTTGAAAGACCTTACATCGGCTAAGTTTGTAGAAGATATTAAAGAGTATCAATCAAATATTGAAGGTATGGTTCCTAGAATTCAGGCCGGAGATTTCCCACTTTACTACCCGACAAGTGACGATTTTCTTAATTCGCTTAAGGGCGATTAGTTAGACCGGGCAACCTGCGGGACCTTTTCTTAATGGACTAAACTTAAGCATAATGCTTTTTCCAGTGATTCCATCTTGAGGAGTTAAGAGAACTTCACAATTACCTCCATAGTAAGATTTACAAATATTCCTTTCAATAATATCTGCAGGAATAAAACCCTCGATTGCCGCTTTAACAATATGGTTATAAGCAGAAGATATATAGAGGGGAGAATGCTCAGGTTTTATTTTAATAACAAAAGCGCCAGAGAGACTAAAAGTCTTACTTCTCTTTTTCGTGAAAACTTTAATGGATGATGCTGACCAACTTTTTTCACTACGAGAACAAGGGTCAGGAGGAGTTATTCCCCATAACCAAATTTCATCCTTAGGTACTTCCGGAAATGGAGTCCCTTTCTTCCCGCCGATAACTATTTTATTTTTGCCAGGAGATACGGTGAGGAGAATAGCGCCTTTTTTTGAGGTCTTTGGAATAACCAAAAGCTCCGTTGGTAAAGTATTTAGTCCTTTTCGCTTAAGTGAAAAATTTTCTTGGTTGGGAACTCTCTTAAACCTTTGCCCCTTCCATCCAATAAATTCGACTTTATCCGGTTGGAGAAAAGTTACTTTTAAATTGTTACCTGTCTTTTCAATGAAGGGTTCCATAGGTGCTGAGGAAAGAATTGAAATTGAAATGAGTGATAGAGCTAGAGTAAAGATTTTCATAGAAAGATTATGAACTGAATTGGAAAAAAAATCTAAAAAAAAAGCCTTCTTACGAAGGCTTAAAAGTTGAGTTGAATATATTAGCGTGAGCCACCACCGCCTGGACCGTCATCATTAATTGGTGGACGGTTAATAACAATAGGAAATTCTATAAAAGAAGTTCCGGTTATTGTGGTGACATTTGAACTCGAATTACTTGTCATTGAAAATGAAGACAAGCTCAAAAGAATAAAAATACCTGTAAATAAAGACTTCATAATTACCTCGAAATCGTTTTAGCCTAAGTATAGATTTAAACAAGTTTATGGATTAGGGCAAATAACCTTTTTAACATTAGATTAACAATGTATGTCTTTTCAGTGCCTTAAGTGTGCACTGTAAGAAAACTGGACTTCTTACAGTGCGTTAAGTGGTCTATCAGTGCAAGAGTGACCCTTATACTGACTTAGATTTACCAAGCTCTTCCAAGTGCTGAACTCTTAGGAGGGCCGGTGGATGAGAGTGGTAATAAGCAGAGAAGGTTGGGTCCGGTGTGAGCGTGCTTGCGTTGTCTTTATATAATTTTACGAGCGCTGAAATAAGTTCACGTGGGTCGCTAAACTGAGCAGCAAAGGCGTCAGCTTCAAATTCGTATTTACGGCTAACCCAGGCAGAAAGGGGAGTTGTCCAAAAGGTATAAACTCCGCTGACAAGAGCAAAGAGGATTAGACCAAGGTGAAGCTTGGTAAAAGCCACGCCATGACCATGGAAGAATGTTGGAGAGTCAATGAGGAGTCCTAACACAAAGAAAGCAATGAAGGACATGATGACCGCTTTTACTAACTGCTTAACCACGTGCTTTCTTTTAAAGTGACCAAGTTCGTGAGCGAGTACTGCTTCAACTTCTGCAGGTTCTAGGGTCTTTAAAAGAGTGTCAAAGAAGACAATCCTCTTATTGTTTCCAAAGCCCGTAAAGTAAGCGTTACCATGTGAGCTTCTTAATGAAGCGTCCATCACAAAGAGACCATTGCTTGTGAACCCAGTACGCTGAAGAAGTCCCAAGACCTTTTGCTTATGTTCACCTTCTTCCATTTCACTGAACTTATTAAATAAAGGCGCAATAAAGCGAGGGTAAGCCCAAAGAAGAATAAATTGAAACCCTGTTAAAAGCGCCCAACCATAAATCCACCAAGAGTTTCCTAAAGATTGCATTACCCACAAGAGAGCAGCAAAAAGAGGAAGGCCCAAGACTGAACCGAGAAGAAGCCCTTTAAACATATCTTTAATGAAGAGAGCAGGTGTCATTTTATTAAAGCCAAAGCGCTCTTCAGTAACAAAAGTTGAATAAATGCTTTGGGGAAGAGACAGAAGAGTTGAGATAATTCCAAAACAGGCAACAAATGCGATACCTTCAATAATTGGAGAGAGTTCCCAACTTCCAACGACCATGTCGAGTGCTGTTAGACCACCACCGACAGTCCAAATCAGTAAAATAATAATATCAATGAAGTGAAAGATCTGACCTGATTTGATTTTGGCGACACTGTAGTCTGCAGCTTTCTGATGTTCTTCAAGAGAGATAACATCTTTAAATTTTTCAGGAACTTCATTTCGGTTTTTTATAATGTGATTTTTATTTTTGGCCTCAAGCCAAGCTTCGACACTTGCTTTAAGTGCAAGGGCAATGAGGAAAATACGAGTGATTAAATGTGCGTCAATATTCATGATATTTACCTTAACTTATACAGCTGTTGAAAAGACAGTGAACAAAGAATAGCCTTGTTGAGTCGTCTTTTGAAGAGGGAACATTTATGGCAATGAATCATGTGACTGTCCATCAGCTCTACACCGGCTCTCAGCTGCGAAACTTTACCTATATTGTTGAGTCTTCCCATAAGCACCTTTACATCATTGACCCATGGGATGGTGCAGAAGTTCTTGCTTTTGCCTCGGATCACAGTGGTCTCATCAAGGGAATTATCAATACCCATGAGCATTGGGACCACACAAAGGGGAATGAAGAGATTGTGAAAAAGACCCAGTGTGCCGTCTACACCCACCCGAGAGGAAAAGGCAAGGTTCCTGAGGCGAATTGCTTTCCTGAAGAAGGGGACAAGATAAAAATTTCTGATAAAGCTTACTTTGAAATCCTTGATACTCCCGGCCATACCTTTGCTCATCTTTGCTTTGTCTTGGTTGAAGAGGGGAATCCATTGGGTATTTTTACTGGCGACACACTCTTTAATGCAGGGGTTGGTAATTGTCATAATGGCGGAGATCCAGAAGTTCTGTTTGAAACCATCCAAAGTAAATTTGGTGCACTCTCTGATGATCTTATTGTTTACCCAGGTCATGAGTACTTGGGGAATAATTTAAAATTTACTCTCGATAGAGAGCCCTCTAATTTAAAAGCGAAAGAGTGGCTTGAAACTTATCAGTCCATCAACTGGGAAAAGTCTCCAGTGACGACGACTCTCAAAGATGAGAAAGAGATTAATACCTTCTTTCGATTAGGCCAAAAAGAGATTCGAGAGAGGTTGCCGGGTGAACCCCAAACAGATAAGGAAACCTTTTTAAAATTAAGAAGCAAAAGAAATGATTGGTAATAATTTCAAAATAAAGGAGTAAAAAATGGCTTTTCCAAAAGTAGGTAATAATGCCCCAGCTTTTAGCTTAATGAATCAAGATGGTGAGAAAGTTTCTCTAAAAGATTTCAAAGGTGAAAAAAATGTCGTCCTGTATTTCTATCCTAAAGCGATGACTCCGGGGTGTACTGTCCAAGCTTGTGGTATTAGAGACACAAAGAAAAAGTTTGCCAGTAGCAAGACAGTCGTTCTTGGCGTAAGCCCTGATGAGCCCAAAAGACTTGTGAAGTTTATTGAGAAAGAAGGGTTAAACTTTGATCTCTTAAGTGATCCTGAGCATAAAATAGCTGATAAGTACGGCTCATGGGGACCTAAGAAGTTTATGGGGAAGGAGTATGATGGGATTCTCAGAACAACTTTCATCATCGGAAAAGATGGGAAAATCAAGCATGTTATGGATAAAGTAAAAACAAAAAGTCACCATGATGATGTTCTCGGTTGGATAAAAGAAAACCTCTAAAGGAAATTTCTCACAGCCAATGGATTAATTTCCTACTTTACCAAAAAAAAACACTTTGATACGACCCTCTGGCCATAAAAGCTGGAGGGTCTATAAAAACGCTTGCACTTCTTTCTCATCTTTTTTTCACTTCTTCTCTGAATCTTGCGACCTATAATTTACAAAACCTTTTTGATCACAGAGATGATCCCGATACTCTCGATGAAGCTTATCTCCCTCGAAAGCATCCTGGGAAAAGTAAATGCACAAAACACGGAAGGTGGCAGGCGAGTTGCCGTAAACTAGATTGGACTGCCAAAAAGGTTTCCCAAAAGATAGCAAATAATGCCTCTGTCATTAATGAGTTGTCTCGCTTTCCTGATATTCTCTTTGTTACAGAGTTTGAAACACATGAACTACTAAAGAGACTTGGTGAAAAAGTTGGTTTGAAGGGGGCGGTTTCGAGTCGTCTTTCAGATCGCAGAGGATTAAAAGTTGGAATTCTTTACAAAGAAAATATCTTAAAACTAACTGCAGTAAGAGAGTTTAACTTTGAGAAGGATTTGGGCTATCGTAGTCGTCCACTTCTGGAAGTTCACTTCAAGTATAAAGAGTACCGCTTTGTCACCTTTACAAATCATTGGCCATCCCAACACTCTGGTCCTGAAGCCCGTCTGATTATTTCAAATTTTTTACAAAGGAGAAGTCGTAAGCTTTTAAAAGAGGAACCTGGGCGATTTATTGTTGCTGCTGGGGACTTTAATTCTTTATGGAAGGAAGAGGGCATAAGTTCTTTATTTAATAAACTCTTCTTAAATATTAAGTATCAAGGTGCGCGCAAAGGAAGTTACTTTTATAAACCGCACATGAGTTGGAATCCTTTTGATCTTATTCTTCTCGCTCCAGGGCTTAGCAAAGTAAGGATTGAGGACTTTAGAGTTGTCGCGCCTCAGTTCGCGACCACAATTGTTGAATACACCGATAAAGCAAGTCCTTATTATGGAACAAGGCTAATGGGTGTTCCCAAACGTTATAAGCATAAAAACAAATCAAGGTCACTTGGTTATTCAGATCACTTTCCTGTCGAAGGAAAATTAATTTTGGAATAATTTAATTATAGATGGAGAGAATATTTAAACCTGTTTTTTCGATGAGGAGGTTTTCAATATTCTTGGCCTCTTCCTTAGTAAGCGCTTTGAGGTCCGATACTTGGTAATCAAATATTTTGTGATGATTTCCTCTATTTTCTCGGTGCCACTCGCTAGGATAGGGTCTCTTTGGGGTATTGAGTTGAACTGCGTCTGGCGCAACCTCTTTCAAAATAGATGCGTAATCTTCAAGCTCCTTTTTGTTAAAGGGCATGAACATACTTTGAACTTCTAGTGCACCTTTATACTCTTTTTTAAACTCTTTGATACCCTCGATAACTTTTTCGAGATGCACTCCAGGTGCTGGTCTATTAATTCTCTGAAAGGTTTCTTCATCGGCAGCATCGATTTTAACAATGACCTTATCCAAGTTTTGGAGCCTCGCTCTTACCTCTGGATGAATAAGTTCTGTAGCATTGGTCAATATAAACTGAGGAATATTCGGGGCAACTTTCCTTATGCCAGAGATCATTTCATCAATATTTTCGGCAAGGGTTGGCTCACCAGAACCAGAGTATGTAATAACGTCTATCTTCTCATTAGTTTCTAGAGCACTTCGAAAGTCTTTTAGCACTCTTTCTGTTTCAACATAAATTTTGATCTTGGTGGTGATTTCTTGGATATTACCCAACTGGCAGTAAAAACAATTAAATGAGCAGGTGCTAATCTCAAAAATAGGGTCAATGCCTAAAGACATACCAAAACGCCACGACTTTACTGGGCCATAGACAGTGCTTTTATTATTGAAGAGTTTTTCTTCTTCATCTTTGTTGCGCACGTTTTCCATCCTTACGAAAAAGGTCAATTAAATGAGGACCATCTTCAAGCTCTTCGTCGATTCTAATATTGTAGGGAATTTCACTTTTTAAATGGTCGAGAAAATTGGCAAACTCAAGTGAGAGGGAGAGGGGAGAGAAAACTTCAATATCTCTGTAAGCCTCTTTGAGGCTTTGATCTAAAGTAGAGTAAAAAGCTAGACCTTCGTTTGCTTCTAATTGAAAGTAAGTAAAGGCAGCCTGATCTTTGGGCACCCGAATGATTAAATGACGCAGCTTTTGTGACTCACTCAAGACATCTCTCCTTTCGCCCTTCTTTCATGTAGTTATGTCATTGACTTCATTCAGCAATAACTTACAATTATAAAGAAGACTGGATTAATTTGGCGAGACCATTAGGGTCGATCGCAACGTGTCCAGGTTCGCTACTATGTCATGGAGGACATGTTGTGAAAAGAATATCTCTGTCTTCCCAAGGGAAGTCTCACTATTTTTCAACTTTTATTGTGCTTTGTTTAGGCCTGTCGAGCCTTAACAGTTGTTCTTGGGTTAGCTCAAGAAGAAGTCTATTTGGAGGGGATGATGAAAAAAAAGAAGAAGCCACAGCGAGTGTCTCCAAAGAGCAATTTGATGAACTCGCTAAGAAGTACCAAACCCTCCTTAAAGAGAGAAGGATGGAAAAGGTTGAGAGTCCCCAAGCGGCCAACCAGATGATGAATCAAATGGAGGGCAGTAGTGCAGAGGCTTCTGCGGATGTCATTAATCAACTTGGTAAAGTTAGGGATAATGCTGAGCTAGCTGAAACAGTAGATGTTTTTTCGAAGAAGAACTCTGCTATGAATTCTTCCCAAGCAAGCTCGGCTAATAATGATCTTCCAATGAGCCCAATGTCTACTGGTAACCTTCCAAGTGGCGTTATCGAGGACCATATCGCTAAAATTAGAAAGGCTGAAAAGTTAGTTTCAGCTAATAAGTTTGATCAATCGATGACCCTTATTAAAGACTTGGAAAAGTCACCTGTAAGACAAATTGTAGTAAGGGCCAAGTTTCTTCTCGGAGAAATACTTTTTAAGCAGGGGGAATACGACCTCTCCATGCAGGTTTTTGAGGAGATACTAGAAAAGCATGCCTTTAGTGGGCTCGTTATTAAAACACTTGGGCGCTTAATCGTTTGTAGTGAAAAACTCAAAGTTAAGCAAAAGCAAGAAAAGTACTATTCAATACTTCATGATTTTTTTGAGCAGGGAGCATAGAAGAAGCCCATGAGTAAAACCTTTTTCTTTTTACTTATTCTTTTGATTGCGAATCTTGAAGTTAACTCTCAGGACGTGGAGAGTCTCGATCTTCTTGACCCCTCTGATGTAAATGTTCTCTTAGAAAATGATAATGAAAGTGGAAAGGCTGCCCTTGATATAAGTGACCTCGAAGAAGTTGATGATCTTGAGTCACTTAAACAAGATATTGGTGAAATCGTCTTTGGTGAAGATGATAAGAAAAAGAATAATAGCAAAAAAGTTATGCCTAAGGACAATGGTGAGGTCGAAATTCTCATGGATGAGGAAGGACGAACTGTAAACGAACCCGGAGCTGTTGCTGAGGCCAAAGAGCGCGGTAAAGATGCCCTTAATGAAAGAGCCGTTATCTTTGACGTTGGATTAGAAGAAAAAGAGTTATTAGAGCTTTCTAAATTTGTCGAAGGAAAGATTCCTGCCAAGGAGTGGGATGAGATTGCAGCCGCAAGCCAGATCGATAAATATCTCATTCAAAAAGGTGATTGGCTTTGGAAAATTTCTCAAAAGCTATTTGGTTCAGGTTTCTACTATTCGAAAATCTGGTCTCTCAATCCACAGATCTCAAACCCTCACGAAATTGAGCCAGGAATGACCCTTGTTTTCTCGACAGGTGATACTGAATCTATGCCTAGGGTTGCTCTCGGAGACTTTGGTGATGCCAGCTCGAAAGACTTAAGAAAGAAAATGCAGGCTACGGATGATTATGTGAATTTTAAAAACTTTGGAGAGCAAGTAAAACCTGATTGGATTGAAGAGAGAAAGAAATTAATGGATGAGGGAGTCTATTTTCAATTTGCCTCAGAAGAGACCTTTGAGGATCTTGAGAAAATTGCAAAGCAAAGCTTAAAGAAAGACTATGGTGATTATGAACCTCCCGTACCCGATATTGTCATTCAAGAGCCTGGAGAGAATTACGATGAGTCAGGCTTTGATAGAAACTCTAAGATTGTCTTTAACGTAAAAGAGGGTTTCTTTCTCAATACTTTTGTGACTTCTAATATTGTTCAGGATCTTGGATCTATTGCAGGAATGGGCAAGGAAAATATCTTCATTCAAAAGTTTGATCAAATATTTGTTGATTTTGATAAGTCAGTAAAAGTTAAGCCAGGTGACCTTTACTCTGTTTACGTTCCAGGAGGACCCGTTAAGAATGCGGTCTCTGATAGGGCCGGGTACAAATATACAATTGCCGCACAAATTAAAACGATCAGAAAAATTAATCAAAGGTGGGAATGTCAGGTTGTTGAGCAGTCTGGAATTGTCCAAAGGGATGACCGTCTTACAGTCTATACACCTAAAATTGGTAAGGTCATTAGGACTTTTAATAAGAGAAATATTGAAGCGGCCATTATCGGCTCCTTTCAGGCGAGCGCTGGAGGTCTCTCCTTTGGAGATGTTGTATACCTTGATAGAGGTCGCGCAGATGGTGTTGAAATGGGAACAGTTTTTGAACTCTACTCTTTTGAAGACAGAGGCACTGAGAAAAGGTTAACACCTGACCCGACTTACAAAATAGGAGAGGTTGCAGTTATCTCGCTAACGGATAACTTTGCGACTGCTCTGATTACCAACTCTCTCCTTAATATACCAATGGGAACGATTGCTCTAACTAAGACCGAGGAGCAGGCGGCACTTGCAACTGCCAATAAAAACCGTGCCGTTTTACAAGGTCTTCGAGACCTTGAAGGTAGTGCTCTTGACGAGCTTGATATCGAACTTAACCTTGACGACGTGAGTAAAGATCTTCTTGAGAGAGCTGACCAGGTGCAGCTAACTGAAGATGAGCTGGAAGAACTTGAAAGACAAGAACGCGAGAAGTCAATTATCAAAGACCATGAGCGTGATCTTCAAGAGCTAGAAAGGTTAGAGAATGAAATTCTAGAGGCTGAACAAGCTCTAAATGAGGCAAAGGTCGATGAAGACAAGTTCCTCGAGAGTCAGGACCTCAACAATATTGAGAGAAAAAACAAGGGTCTTGACCCCAATGGGTTTGAGGCTTTAAATGAAATAGAGGACGAGATTGGCCTTAAGTTCCTAGACGAAGACTTAAACTCTAAAGAAAATCCTTACGGTTTAACAGAATTTGACCTTGAAGAAATCGACGAGTTGTTGAATACTGGCGAACTGTAAAGACATTCATATCCTGATTGTCCATCCTTTTAATCGTATGTAAATCTGAGACAAGACTCGCTATACTTGGGTGTCTCTCTAATGAAGGTGAAAAAAGTGACGGAAAAATCGGCCAAAAAGAAGACGGCTAAGAAAAAAACGGCAAAGAAGAAAGTGGCTAAAAAAACCGCGAAGAAAACGGCTAAGAAAACTGCTAAGAAAACGGCAAAAAAAACAGCTAAGAAAGTGGCCAAGAAAACAGCGAAGAAAAAAACCACAAAGGCTTCCGCAGCGGAAGAAGAGAGTGGAGAGAAAAAAGCCAAAAAGAAAGTGGCAAAGCTTCCTTCAGGTCCTTATCACCTAGTGATTGTGGAATCACCTTCAAAAGCCAAAACAATAAAAAAGTACCTTGGTAAAGGCTATCAAGTTGTCGCCTCCAATGGACATATTAAAGATTTACCGAAATCTAAGCTTGGAGTTGATGTTAAAGGAAACTTTGAGATTGATTTGGTTCCGATTACGGGGAAGAAAGATAAAATTGAACGGATTCAGCAGCTTGCAAAGGGCGCTGACAAAATTTTCTTGGCCCCTGATATGGACCGCGAGGGAGAGGCCATTGCTCATCACCTAGCGGAAGAAATTGGAAAGCCAAAGAAATTATACCGAGTTGTTTTTAATGCTGTTACCAAGTCAGCAGTAAATGAAGCCATTGCAAACCCGGCTAAACTAAAGAAAGAAATGTATGACTCGCAAAAGACGAGAAGAGTTCTAGATCGTCTTGTTGGTTATAAAATCTCTCCCATTCTTTGGGATAAAGTACAAAGAGGAATTTCAGCAGGGCGAGTTCAGTCTGTTGCTTTAAGAATCATTGTTGAAAGAGAAGATGAGGTTAAAGCTTTTATTCCAGAAAAGTGGTTCTCCATTGCTGGCGTAATGGAAAAAGATAACACCAAGTTTGAATTTAAGTATTATGGTGAACAGGAAACAAAGAAGACAGAGCTTATCGACGAAGACCTGGTCAATAAAATTGTTGCTGATGTTAAAGGCAAGCCATATCACGTTCTCGATGTAAAAAAGAGAGAGCGTAAGCAAAACCCAACACCTCCCTTTACGACTTCAAAGATTCAACAGGAAGCCGCAAACAAGCTTGGCTTTACCGCAAAAAGAACAATGATGGTGGCCCAAAAACTCTATGAAGGGATTCAGCTGCGGGACCACGGCATGCAGGGGCTTATCACTTATATGAGAACTGACTCTGTCAGAACTGCTCCGGAAGCACTCGAATCTGTGCGTGAGTTCATTACAGATAAGTATGGAAAGGATTACCTTCCTGCTGAGCCCAACACATATAAGAAAAAAGGTTCAAATAAAGTACAAGACGCCCACGAGGCCATACGTCCCACTAACCTTCTCTTTACACCTGATGAAGTAAGAGGAGATTTGGAGCCAGAGCAACAAAAACTCTACGAGCTTATTTGGAATAAATTTATTTCATCCCAAATGAGCCAAGCTGTTATAGACCAGACAACCGTCTCTTTAGAGTGTGAGAATCACTTTTTCCGTGCGAATGGTTCGATCATAAAGTTTCCAGGCTTTAGAACTGTTTACCTTGAAGCCGCTGCCGAGAAAAGATCTAAAAAAGGTGGCGATGACGACAATGATGATAACGATATTAAATCTGGCATCCTCCCTGTTATAGAAAAAGATGAAAATTTAAAGCCTGTTAAAGACGCTATTGAAACTGAGCACTGGACCTCTCCACCTCCTCGCTACAACGAAGCTTCATTGGTTAAAGACTTAGAAGAGAAGGGGATTGGGCGACCATCTACTTACGCTTCCATTATTTCAAATATCCAAGATCGTGGTTACGTTGAGAAAATCGAAAACCGTTTTCTACCTACTGAACTTGGTACGGTGGTTTGCCGCATGCTCATTGAATCTTTTCCTGATGTTATGAATGTCGACTTCACTGCTCAGGTTGAAGGACTTCTCGATCAGATTGAAGAGGGAGAGATCACTTGGAAGAAGGTACTCAAGGACTTCTGGGGGGGCTTTGAGAAGACCCTTGTAAAAGCTCAAGAGGAAATGAAAAACCTCAAAAAGCAATCAATTCCAACGGGCATTAATTGTAAAAAGTGTGCAGATGGTGAATACACAATAAAGTGGGGGCGAAATGGTCAGTTCCTCGCGTGTAGTAATTATCCTGATTGTAATTCAACCCACGATTTTAAAAAGTCTCTCGACGGTACGATAACCATTCTTCCAAAGAATTGGTTTCATGATCCCTGCCCAACTTGCAATAAGAAGCTTGAGGTAAAGACTGGAAAGTATGGCCGCTTTGTCCGCTGTGAAGATTATCCTCATTGTGAAACGACTCTTCCTTATACCCTGCAGATTACTTGTCCCGAGTGTAAGGTTGGTAAGTTTGCTGAGAAAAAGTCTCGCTATGGAAAGTTCTTCTATGGTTGTAGTCATTATCCTAATTGTGAAAATGCTCTTTGGTCTAAACCTTACGAGTATGATTGCCCATCATGTGGTTATGGAATAATGACTTTTAGAGAAACCAAGCGAGAAGGTAAGCAGCTTCAGTGCCCAAAGTGTAAGCATAAGGTGGACTGGGATATTACTCCTTTTGGAAAAGAGGAAGCGAGAAAAGCTGCCGAGGAAGAAGAGAAGCTAAGAGGAAACCCTTAAGTTATGCAACCCAAAACATGGTCAGAAGCTCTAAAGGCATCACCTGGACCGATTGAAAAGAAAGACTACGTTGTTCTTTATCTCAAGGCATTTCTGATGGGAATGGCCGATCTTATTCCCGGTGTAAGCGGTGGAACGATAGCTTTTATTACGGGAATTTATGAAAGCCTACTTGATGCTGTAGGTTCAGTGAATAAAAGATCACTAAGTGCTCTTTTCCGTTTTGATGTAAAGGGATTCCTTAGTATTGTTCATATCCGTTTCTTAGTTCCTCTCGTTTTTGGAATGCTCTCAGCAATTTTTCTTCTTGCGAGATTAATGCATTACCTGATGAATGATCATCCCATACCTACTTGGGCGACTTTCTTTGGGCTTATTGCAGCGTCGATAGTCGTTGTTTTTAAGCAATTGGATAATCCTAAAGAGATGGGAAATATTATAAGCCTTTTGGTTGGTGCAGTATTTGCTTGGATCATGGTGAGTTTGATTCCTGTAGATACGCCAACAGACTCGTGGTTTATTTACCTTTGCGGTATTATCGGAATTTCGGCCATGATTTTGCCTGGGCTAAGTGGATCATTTCTATTGCTGATTCTTGGTAAGTATGAATTCATTACTGGAGCAGTCAAAAGCCCTTTCGTTGATGGGCATATGGTTATTCTCTTAACCTTTGTAGCAGGTAGTCTTACTGGAGTTGCTGGTTTTAGTCGGGTGCTCAATTGGTTTCTTAAACATTACCGAAGCCAGACCATGGCCTTCCTTACAGGAATCCTCATTGGTTCCATGAAGAAAGTATGGCCTTGGAAAGAAGTGCTTGAAACAAAAGTTGTGCGCGGTAAAACTCGTATTTTACGCGAAGCAAATATTCTACCAGAATCTTTTGATAGTCAGGTTGTTCTTGCTCTTGCTTTGGCCATAATAGGCTTTATCGCAGTCATCTGGATGGAATATCGCACCTCGTCAAAACTTTCTGAGGCAAAGATGGGCGTGGACAACGAGGCCACCAGAGCCTAGAATATTTTACAATTGCGGGGTGTTAGCTCAGCTGGATAGAGTAGGAGGCTTCGAACCTCTTGGTCGGGGGTTCGAATCCCTCACGCCCCGCCATTCTTCCAAAATTAACCAATCATCGTCGTTACTCCTGCGTTCGTCGTCGGTTACGCACCTTCGGTGTGCGCTCCCTTCTCGTCATTTGTCGCTTCTAAAGCATGGGCTGATTTTAAAACAATGGCATTAGGCTGCTTTGGGAGATAATTGAATTAATCTGGAGTCTGAGCGAAAGAGTCGGGCTCTTGAGGGGTGGGAGGGTTTTGCCGAATAGAGGTTATGAAGGGTATTGGTTTTGTTTTCATGATTTTTTTGTTCTTTTCGGCTTGTTCAAATATTGGGCTTGGGGGAAGGGGCACATCTTCTTATCCCGGGATTATTTTAGATGAGGAGGCTTACTTTTTGGAGAAGTCGCGCGAGTTTGCTGAAGAGCTTCTAGAGAAGTATCCCGAAAAAGACCATTTGATAATTGGCTGGGGTATGAATACAACTGGCACGATGAACGCTCTTAGAGAAATAGGCGTTAGCGACGATTATCTCTGGGAAATTCCGATTACTCATATGAATAAAATTAAGCCAGACGAATTAGAGTTTTCTTCAGAAGAGGCCCTCAAGATATTAAAGGAGAGAAGAGAGGATCTTTTTAAAAAGATTCTGCCGCCTATTGAGAAAATAAATGGGAGAAAGGTTGTTCTTCATCGGGCACTGTGGGCAGGTAAAACTTTTGGTGAGTTTGTCGGTGCCTTTGTTGATTATATGAAAAGAAATGGTTATCCGTTACCTTTAAAAACACAAGTCATTTTGGATAGTGATAGGCAGGCAAGCTCTATAGCTAAAAAAACCTTTGGGCCTGATAGTTCTGGAAATCAAGGGAAGACTTTTTTGAGCTCCTTAGTGGAGGGAGAGGATTATACTTTTGATTACTTTAAAGATTCTGATTATCATCAAATGATTATTGATGAGGTGAGGGATTTTGGTTGGGATGTTAGAGATGGCTCGGAGTTATCACCTGGGCAAGTATACTTAATTAAGATGGATGAACGGAAGAAAAAAGGTTTTCTGAACAACAGCAAGTATCGTCCTCAAACAGCTATGGATATTCTCTTGGATAAAGAATGGAGTGGCTTCAAAGTACGCCTGCAGACAAATAATTCATGTAATTCTCTGATTGGTAATTTTCTCAACTAAAGGCTCAAGTCAATTAAACAAGCAATTCATTTAAGGGAGATTCTCATCTTTATGAATTTCATAGAGACGATGAATGGGTCTTCCTTTTTTATGGCTGCGCTTCTCTAGCCGAATCTTCCAGCGCTTAAAGTCTTTCTCTGGCAGGGCAAATCGCATGAATTTTTCAACATCATTAGGACTGAGATCAAACGCCTTTTTGATCTCTTTAAAACTAACCTTGTCCTCCCAGGCCATTTTCGTGAGCTTCTTGTTCTGTTCAGGACTATAGCTTTCAAATATTTTCTTCAATTTACTAGAGAGTGCCATTTGAATAATCTATCACGTTTATTGATTAGCTTGTGAGGGACCGAATCTGTGTATAGGTTTTGTCTCATGTAACAAAGATAGTATCTGTTGCCCGTCCAACTCTCGGAAAAGTATGGTATCTCATCTTAATGTCAGGTATGACAGGGTTCTCAATAATCTATCGGAGCTTATATGAAGTTAACTAATGGCCTTATTTCTAGCTTACTTTTTACTTTCTCTCTAAATGTACTAAGCATGAATTTTATTGCTGTAAATGATTTAAATGAAGTGGATGAGGTTAAAGCTGAGATTCTAAAGATTGCTGAGTATTATCAGGGCCAGCCAGATAAAGACCAGTCTATTCAAAATACATTGGTTCCTTATGTTGATAAGCTTCTAAAAATTTCTCCACAGCCTTCAGTAGAAGATCGTCTTGAACTTCTCGATGGTCGTTGGCAACAAGTTTGGGGCCCCTATGAATATAGAAAATACGATAGAAGTGTCGATCCAACGCTTGATACTTCAAAGATCTATCAAGTTGTTTTCAAAGAGGGATATTATTATAACGTTTCAAATGCTCTCGACAAAGACACAGGTAAATCTAGTGGAACGACTCTCTTAAGAGGGAAGTTTAAACTTGGAGGGGGAGTGAAACTTCCCGTTCGTTTTACTTCTTTAAAGAGAATCAAGACATTTCCGCCCAGAGGTCTAAGCTATACTGACCTTGCTGAGCTTGCAGAAAATGATCAGCTAGAGGGTCTGAAAAAGGTTCTTCCTAACTTTATTGTTAGGCTTTTCTTTGGAAAGGGCGTTCTTAACGAAGTCTACACGGATAAGACCCTGAGAATCACTTATGGTACTGCTAAACAAGCGGATGCGCCTTTTCTCTATATCCTTAAAAGAGTTCCCTAGTAACCTAATAGAGATGGTTATTCATCCTTACCAAGTTCTAAAGCAAGTCATTGGAAAATGACTTAGTCGTTCATTGTAAACAATTCTTAGTATGGCCTTATTTTCTGGAAGGAACTCTAGCTGGAACATTTGACCATTGAGGGGGTTGGTACCAGTATAGAACTGATAGGATTTAAAGCCGACAGACCTCTCTATTCTATTAACATTTAAAAACTCAGCGATACTCTTTTCTTCTCTGTTTTGAGTAAAAACACTAAAAGTATTAAATGCATCATCTTCAAAGAAGATAAGTTCAAGGTGGGATGAGCCATCAACAGAGCAAGTGAGAAATTCATCTTTGAGCGGAACAGGTTTAAAAAAACCAAAACCATTTCCAACCTTATGGCCTTCAATATGGCCTCTTATAATATTAGGATCTATTCTTTGAAGTCTTTCTTTGAGCAGGATTTCATTAGCAAGATTTTTTCCGATTAGCTTTTTTACGAGTTCGGGGCTGAGCTTATAGCTATCTAAATCAGAGCCATAAGTGAAATTCAGTATAAGAAAGAATAAAAGGGTAAGTGATTTCATTGTAACCTTCTCGAGAGAGGAAAGAGTTGTACATTAATTTTATAAACTTCGTCACCTTCATCCTCGGATAAGAGCTTTTCGAAGTCTTCGCCAAATTTTCTAATAAGTCTCTTAGCATCAGGCAACTTTTCTTTAGCAAGGGATAGTGTCTGTGAAGTGAAGTCACGCTCCTCGATATCATCTTTAAAAAGAGACTCCTTTGCCTCTTCTATGGACATGATGTGATGATTCTTTATGGAACTACTTTGTATTTCATCAGGACTTGCTAGTTGAACACCAGTTGTCTTAATTTTGTGGCCTTTCGGACAATGGTCTTTATCGATAAGGTCGAGCCTTTTTAGGCGCTTCAGTGCCAAGCGGATTGCTTTTGTGCTTTTTCCTAAGCGCTTTGCCATGAATAGAGAGCTTTGATCATCTTCTTGTAATTCAATGAGAGAGAGAAGGGCGAAGTGGATAGGATCTGCGAGAGCTTCAAATTGATCGAGACTAAGTTTGCGCTCTTTTATACTTTTTTTGGGAATAAGGTCTTCATGAGCGTGAGTTTGGCCTTTTTGAAAAGTATTAAGAATTCTGTGCTTTTCTAGCGGGTTTATGGCCATTCGCTCAAGAATTTTTTGCGCCATCTTTTTTGAAACTCTGCGCTTTCCACTGAGAATTGAAGACGTCGCACCAGAGCTCAAGCCTAGTCTCATGGCAAAGGCACGCTGCGAGAACATTGGGTTCTTCGCTTTTGCTTTTGAGTACTCCTTAAGGAGGGTCTCTAAGATGAGCTCTTGGTTATCCATAAAGTTTACTTACCAGATTTCGCGTTTGATTGCCCCTGACTTTGAAAAAATAGGGTCAGGGGCAAATATCGGATAATTTACTGAACGACTATCGGGCGAAGGAACTCGACCTCTACTCGGCCATAGGTATCGATCATCGTAAATTCAACTAATTGGCTAGGCATCTTGAAGCAAAGTGCTGCTAGGCTACCCTGATTAGCGATATTAGTGGCAGAAATGATGAGTCTTATAACATTACCTACCTGGTGGGTTGTATAGGTTACATGGCCTAGACGATCAAGACATCCACCAAGAGGCAGCTCAACTGTTGCTATAGTTCCGTTGATAATACAGCTATTATCTTCACACATGAGCCTCTGAGAGACGAGCTGTCCTGTGGTTATGGCCTCAAGAAACATATCACCTTCTTCTAGTGGAATTTGCTGAGGGTGCTGAGCATTTACTGAGCTAAGTGAGATGAGGGCAAAGAAGATCATTGATTTTAAAGTTTTCATTTTTTTCTCCTGAAGAATTCGATTTTTAAAAGCTGAAACCTATTTATCTTGTGAAGTGTGGCAGGTCCATAGCTTTTGGAGCAAAGTGCTCCAAAAGAGTGGAGCATAAAGAATTTTCATTAGTCTTTATAAGGCAGATGTTTGTAAATCCTTCACGATTTAAGGTATTTGCACTGAAAAATGGTATAAGAAGGGCCCTCAACCCAAACCCAAGACTACTGAAAATGAAAAAAATAATCTTCATAACGTTCACCCTTATACTCCATTTTTCTGCTCATTCTGCAGAGTCGGATCATTATTCCCGAGCTGGTGAAAAAATTCAGGATGCCAATAAACAGGTGAGTTTAATGGCGAGAAAGATGGTCGCTGAAGTTTTAAGAAAACTTAATCAAGAGGGAACCTGTGAAGCAACAGAAGAAAAAGCTCTCTACAAAGAGCTGCGTGAGGTCTTTGCCAATCACAGTAAAGGAAAACTTGTTAAGGAAATTCTCTACACTGATAAGTTCCCAACTCAAAAAATCCCTCTAGGGGATTCAATATTTAAAGAATGGTCGATACTTAATGGATACCTTCTTGGGAAGAAAGGAGCCGCTGATAGTCCCCTGGCTTTAGCACCACTTATCCGTTTAGGAGAGAGTGTTGTAGGGGTTGATAAGATTGAACATCTCTTTGGTATGGGTTACCAATACTTTGATAGGCATCATATGAGAGGTCATACTCTCAAGAGAGTCTTAAAGAGAGGGATATTCTTTGAAAAGACAATTCTGGGCGGCAATATTATTGCTACCGGAGTTTTTTCTTATGCTGATCTAGCTGCCAACTTTAATGGAATGCGTTTTTGGAATCATGTCTTACAAAAAAGAGATGATGTTCTCGGGGCATCCCAAAATATAGGACCATATCTAACTTGTGAAAATGATAAGTGGGTTCAAGTTAAGGAGATAGACTTCTCTTACTATCTTGATGGTGCTTCTGATGAGTCTATAAACTGCTCTAAACTTGCTTCTAAGGGAGGAGTTGAGAAGTATAAGCGCTATATGAAAGACTTAGGAATGGAGTGCCCGAGACGAAAGGATCTTCTTAGTGATATTTATAAGAAATACTCTGCAAAGACTCAGGGCGATCGATTGAATCGACCCATTTCTCATTGGATATTAAATGAAGGTGATGTTGAAAAAGTGAGTTACTTTAATGAGTTTTAACCCTTAGGACTTCATTATGGGCCAGCATATCGGCGTTTATAATATGGCGATTGCGAGTGTCTTCTTCTTTTTGATGAGTGTTCTCGTCAAATTTTGTGAAAATATACCTATTTCTCAAATTGTCTTTTTCAGGGCAATGGTCGCCATGATTATCTGTATTGGGCAGCTTCGCTATTTAAAAATAAGTCCTTGGGGTACCCATAAAAAGCTTCTTATCGCACGAGGTTTTTTTGGTACTTTTGCGATGATACTTTTCTTCTCCACCCTGCACCTTATACCATTGGCAACAGCTGTTACTATTCAATACCTCTCTCCAGTATTCACGACAATTCTGACGGCCGCTCTATTAAAGGAGAAGTTCTATAAAGGGCAAGTTGTCTTCTTTCTTTTGGCACTAATTGGAGTTGTTATTATTAAAGGATTTGAAGGAGGAGAGCTTTTACCACTGCTTATTGGAATAAGTGCCGCTTTTTTTGCGGCCTGTGCTTATACGTGTATTCGCAGGATTCAGTCCCTTGGTGGAGAGCATCCATTGGTCATTATTTTTTACTTTCCCCTTGTTACTATTCCTATCATTACGCCAAAGATGCTGATTGATTGGCAAACTCCTAACCAATTTGAAATGATGGCACTTATTGGTATCGGGATCTTTGTTCAAATTGCTCAATACTTCATGACGAGGGCCTATCAACTTGGGGAGGGGTCGGTTGTAAGTATTGCAGGCTATTTAGGCGTCATCTGGGCGACGATCGGTGGCTATTTTATCTTTAACGAAGAAATACAAACCCTCACTACGATAGGAATGCTTTTTATTCTCGGAGGAGTAGTCGGAAACACTATCTTTCGTATGAAAAAGGTTAAGGATATCTAGGTTCAGGTTAAAGAAAATGGAAAATCAATTACGATGATAAGAGCATTGAAAAAGAACTTCTAGCTTTATCGACGTCTTGTTCCAAAGTGGCGCGAACTTTATTTGAAAAGATAAAGTGAGCTCTCTCTTGGCCTACCCCTTGTCTCTTAGGTACAAATTCGCCTACCTTCCCTTTGATCTTGATGTCTACGATACTATCAAGTTCTCCGATCGCCTCCTCACCATGAATTTCTTCGATGATGCCTTCGCCAGGGTGATAGATTATGGACGCTGCATTCTCTCCCTTACTTTTAGGAATGTTGATTTTTCTCTTTAAATGAAGGTTAATATAGAGCTCCCAAGGATTAAAGCCATGGGCTTTTTCAATGAGAGTCATAATATGACCCCCTGGGGGCCTAAGGGCTATCTCGCCAAAAAGGACTCCTTTTTCTGTCAGGTAAACTTCAAGATGGGTTAAACCAAATTGAATATTAAACTCTTCAATCACTCTTTTGTTGATCTCTAAAACTTGTTCTAAGAGACCTACTTCAAGAGCACTAGGAACAATATTAATTACACCTAGCTCATAGTACTTTGTTGTAGAGGTAAATTGAATTTGCCCATCTTGAACAAAGCTCTCGATGCTCATTTCATTGCCCGTAATATAGCCTTCAATGAGGTCACTTTCTGATGACTCAATTTTACTTGGATTCTTAAATACGCACTGGCCTTTGCCACCAGAGTTATTCCTCTCCTTAACAACCACCTTACTTCCAAGCTTTTGATAGATTTGGCCACTTTCTTGGCTTGAGCCTCCTGCTAGAAAGGGAGTGACGGCAATGTCTACTTTCTTAGCAGCTTCTTTCATTTGAAGCTTATCAGAACAAAGAGTTATGACTCTCTCATCAATATGTTCGAGGCCGATTTGCTTTCTTACTTGATTGGCTTGAACAACACTTCCTTCTCCAGAAGCTAAAACATGGGTAAAAGCATCTAAGTTCTCTGGTGGAGAGTTATGGAAGTCCTTACAGACGAAAAATTGAAGTCCTAACTGTTTCAAGGTTGAGGTGAGACCTCGACGGGAGCCAAGTACTAAAATATGAGGATTATCATTTGGACCAAGGTTCATAGAGTTTTCCGTTTTTATATAAAAGCGTAAAGTCTCTATTAATTTTCGTCAATATACTTTATCGCCCTAGGAATGGCTTCTTTCCAGTACTTGGCGCTGTGACCACTTTCATCTTCAGAAATGCTTATGCTGGCTTGTTTAGAGCCTTGAGAGAGAAGGTTATTCCAAGCAACTTTTGTCATCGGAAACTTTTCTTCATCGAGGCCAAAATCATTTTTACTTATTTCGACAAAAGTTCTCTGGTAGAGAAAGAATTGATTCTTTATGAGTTTTGAGCCAATATTTATGTCCTCCAGCTCTCCAAGAGAGCTCTCTAAGAAGACATCATTGTCTGTTTGAGGAATTTCTGATGGTATTGAGCGAAAGACAGGAGATAAGGCGATGACTGACTTGTATCTCTCTGGAAAGCGCTCGCCAAGTAAAAGAGCTCCGTGAGCACCCATGCTTATGCCAAGGACGGAATTGAGTTCCCCGTTTATCGATAGCATTTTTTTAATCTTTTTAAATTGAACGGGAAGGTCTTTGCCTAAGAATTGTGGCCAATTCCTACCATCTCTACCTAACCAATAATCTTGTCCCTTTGAGTTTGAATCAGGATGAATAAAAATATCTTGAGGGGCCAAAAAAATGAGCTGAGGGTTCTTCTGCAAAAGTTTTGTAAGCCCTAAATGCTCTAGCATGCTATCTTTACCACCTAGCTCTCTTGAATAGCCCCTACCATGAAGAAAGAGAATTATCTGGGAACTTTTTTGAAGGTCTCTCCTCGGAGAGCTAAAGATAAAAAGCGGGACTGATTGGTTATTCATTGAAGGTGCTCTCACTTCAAAGTCAAAGCGAAAATAGTTCTCTTGAGAATGAAGTACGTCTAAGCGGGCATCTTCAGCAAAGCATTGCAGTGAGAGGACAAAAAATATGGCGAGAACCAAAGAGTTATTCATTTTTTACTAATTCCATCTCAAGTTTAAAATTCTTTGAAATTTTATAATACTGAGCTGAACTTAAGTACTAAGCAGGTACTTTTTCTAAGGCCGTATAAAGCATGGACAATTTTATCGATTATCTCGGACTAATTTCAGGAAGTTAGCAGCATGAAGGAAGGGAACTCCATGGGGAGCGGTACTGCTTTTGACAAGGAGGTGATTTATTTGTGCTTGGGTCAAGTTTGGGTTTATTTGGAGAGCGAGTAGGACTATTCCTGTTACAATAGGTGCTGCTCCTGAAGTCATTCCAAAGTGGTGGTCTTGAACCTTTAGATTATCGTCAAGTTCAGTTGGCTCGAGTCGAGGGCTGATTTTATAGAGAATTTTTTGAGTGCGAAGAGAAGAAATTTCTCCTGGTGCCCAAATCGTTTTGCCAGGAAGAAATTGACTAAAGCTAGTAGGCTTACCCTGACCGTCACTGGCCCCGACTAAAATACCTTTAAAGTTTTTATAATAGTCTTTTGGATGCTCTCCTAGTCTCTCTCTTGAATTGCCAGCACTTGCGATAACGATACCGCCATCATCAATAAAGGCATTTAAATGGCCAACAACCTCTGCTGATCTCATGCCCAATGACAAGTTGATAATCTTTATACTTTTTCGTTGCCAAGTTTGGACCGCTTCTTCGAAATCCTCTTCAAAGATTCCAACGGTGAGTGAGTTAATCTTTTGATCAGGATGAATTCCATCACGCTTTGAAACAATAAGCTGGGAAACAGATGAGCCATGTGGGCTAACGAGCATTAAGGGAGGAGAGTCAACAGATTGAGAAAGGTAATCCTTAAGCAGAATTTTATGACCAAAGAAACTAACATCGTGAACCCCAAGGCGAGCAGGCACTGACCTTTTTTCTTGCCTCCATACTTTCAAAGCATCTTCAAGGTGAATGCTCCTACTCAACCATGGCTCTACCGAGAATGAGCTTGTCGTGACTAGCGAAAGGAGAATAGTTGTAAAGATGGATAATTTCATGTGCTTATTTTGACCTAATTACGTATTAGTTAGGGCTTTTCAGTAAATTTTACAACTTCTAAGGCCAAAGTGAAGAGAATTACCTAATTTAGGCGAAAACATAGCCAGTAGGGGAATTATGAAACTAGTATTTTTAACACTTATTTTAGTATTAAGCGCTTCTTTTAACATTTCAGCCAATGAGGTTGTTGACCTCGACCAGGTCGACTGCACGAGAAAGTGTCAGCTTTACACTTATGATTTTCAACCAGATAGCTTTGGACTCTGTGGGCAGATAGAAAAATGCACAATCTTTAGCTGGAACGAGGCTAAGTCCCAGTGTGAAGTTATAAAAAAGGGTGAGTTGGTCACTTATCCAATCGCTTGTCGCGACATTCCTGCTTATTAATTCGTAATTTCATTTATATCTTGTATTCCCCTGAAGATTACTTCTTTGGGGGATCGCTTGATAAGTTCTTTCTTGGTTTTCTCAGGAGAGGGGTTATGAAATTTTCAGTCCAGTTTTTATCTTTATCGCTATTTTTATCCCTATCTATATTCCCAATGAAAGCCCTTGCCACCTCACTAGAGGAAGGCATCTACCAAGTAAATGTTCAATTCGCTAATGGACCGATCTTTAAAGACTTTGTCACTTTCTCAAAAAAAGAGGATTCGACCTTTACGGTACCAGGAACTTTAACAGAAAGGATTACTTTTCTTTTCTCTAAGTCAAATATCGAATTTACCCTCAACTCCAGTGAGGGAGGAAGACCCTTTAGCTTTCTCTTTAAAGGAGAAATTTTGTCCGGTAGACAATTTGAGGGAATAATCACTGACCAGTTCAGAAACAATGAGATTGGCTCTTTCAAGGCAAAAAAATTATTAGGAGAAATCTGTGAGTAACTCTATTATCGAACACATTAAAGGTCACCGAAGCGTTAGAAGCTATCTCGATAAGGAAGTCCCTGAGGAAATACTCACTGAAGTTTTAGAAGCGGGCTTAAGGGCATCAAGCTCGGGAAACATGCAATCAATGAGCATCATTGTAACCAGAGAGAAGGCCATGAAAGAAAAGCTTTTTCCTCTTCACTTCAACCAAAGCATGGCGCTAGAGGCGCCTGTACTTTTAACTTTTTGTGCAGACTTTAATCGTATGAAAAAGTGGCTAACGGTTTCAAAAGCTCCTCAGAATTTTGATAATTTCATGAGCTTTATGATTGGCTCCATAGACGCGACTCTAGCTTCTCAAAACTGTGCTCTTGCTGCTGAGTCTTTAGGCTTAGGAATTTGTTATATGGGTACGACTTTAGCGAGTGCTCATCGAATTGGTGAAGTCTTAAAATTGCCCAAGAATGTCTTTCCTGTCGTGGGCTTTTCTCTTGGTTATCCATCTATCAAAGAAGAGAAAAAAGACAGACTTTCCCTCGCGGCTATTGTTCACCATGAAAAATATAAGGATTACTCTGAAGAAGAAATTAGCGAAATTTATAAAGAGCGAGAAGAGAGGGGAATGAAACGATATCGTTCTCACCCACGCCTGAGAGAAGTGATTGATTCAAGTAATGCTCAAAACCTAGCACAAGTTTATACAAAAGTTAAATACACGAGAGAGAGCCATATTGAGTACTCTGAAAATATTTTGGACTATTTAGACGCCCAGAACTTTCGAAATCCCTCCTAGTTGAGGCCGGTGAGTCACGCGTTGTTTACTTTCCCCCACCAGAAAACAAATGTACCCTAAATGTTTCTCTTGAAGGCCTCAAAGGAAACGGGTAGCTCATCACAGAAAAAAGCAGATTCTAATTTCGGATTTTTTCCAGGAAAGAATTCTTTAATAAGGTTACTCTCAACTTTTTTCACTTTACAGAACTTTAGAGGCCATGGTTTGTGAAAGACGTCACCTCTGATAATGGAATCACTTTTCGTTGTGAAAAGACAGTATCTTTCAGTGAGCCAATCTTGATAGAGTGTATTTAGTATGGGCACAGAACTTAGCTTTGCTTCGATAAGTAAGTTCTCTCCTTCCATTTGAAAGATGCTATCGATTTTAAATCCTCTTATTGATTTAAAGCGGTAGGGGAGATTAAAGAAAGTCTTGGCTATCCAGCTTCCTAAGAGGTGATCTGTGTCAAGGGTATAAAAGTAAATTCCTTTACGGCCCTTATAAGAAACATAGGTTCTGAGGTTTAACTCCCAAAGATTAGAGAAGGGGACTGGAGATCCGTAACGAAATTGGATTCCCTCCATACGAAAGGGGACTATCGATAGATAGGCCAATCCATTGTAGGTATCAAGCTCAAGTCCCTTCGGTAACGTCGGAGAAATAAGCTCCGGGGGCACAGGGTAATTAAGAAAGAGGATATCTCTCCATACTTGCTTGATTATCCAGTTATTTGTCTCAGCTTTCATGGTTAATTCTTGTTAGCGAAAAGCTAATTATAGGGTTAAGATGCTGAAATGAAAAAGCTTGTGTCATACTTTGTCGAGCGTCATTTGTTGACAAATATTCTCTTCTTTGGCCTTCTTCTTATGGCTACCTTTACTTGGTTTAAAATAGGTAAAGAAGAGTTGCCTGAATTCGAAAGTAATTGGATTCGCATCAGCACAATTTACCCAGGAGCCCCTGCAGAAGATGTGGAGCTTTTTGTCACCAAGCCTATGGAAGATGAGCTAAAGGGAGTTGTTGGTATTGAAGAGATTGTCGCCACCTCTACTGTTGGTTCAAGTAGTTTAAGGATTACTATTGATGATGATTTCCCCGACAAGAATCAGGTTGTCCAAGATATTAAAGATGCTGTCCTTCGCACAGATTTACCAAGTGAAGTTAGAGACCTACCACGTATAAGGCAATTTAAAAGTGCCGAGAAAGCGATTCTTGATATCGGAATTTATCATAAAGATAAGCAGTTTCTGGATGTTAAAACGAGGGCGGAGATTCAAGCTTATATTCTGTCTTTTGAAAACCAGCTCTTGTCCCTTCCTGAAATTAGCTCCATTGAAAAGTCTCATTACAGAAAGCCGGAGTTACAGATAAGAGTAGATCCTGACGAGATTCTTAAGCAAGAGATCACTCTAGCAGCAATTAGAGAACAGATTCAAAGTAACAACGTAAGAACTCCCATTGGTTCATTAAAAGATGCAGGAGAGAGTAAGGTTACAGCAATAAATGAGCTTGAAAGTGTAGCGAGTCTTAATGAGGTGATTTTAAGAGGAAACTATACTGGCTCGCGTTTAAAGCTTTCAGACGTGGGTACTGTTGTCGATGGGTATGAAGAGACAAACTCTATCTTTAAAATTAATGGGCACGAGGGTGTCTTTATTAACGTAAAGAAGAATGTTTCAACAGACATTTTAAGTGCCCAGAGAGCGGTGATGAAATTCATTGAAAAGTTTAAACGCTCGAATAAGGATTCTCCCATAGGCATAGCCCTTATGGATGATGAGTCCTATGCTGTGACTAATCGACTTGAGATTGTTACCAACAATGGAATTCTTGGCTTTTTTCTCATCATTATTGTGCTCCTTCTCTTTCTCAACTTAAAAACTGGTTTTTGGGTTGCGATGGGAATACCCTTTAGTGTTGCCTTTACACTGATAGCCGCCCAGCTCTATGGATATACTGTTAACAATATGACCCTCGCAGGAATCATTATTGTTCTAGGGATTGTTGTAGATGATGCCATTATCATTGCTGAAAATATTACAAGACACAGGGAAGAGGGCAGTGACTGGAAAACTGCAGCTATTGAAGGAACGCTTGAGGTCGTAAGGCCAATTACCGCCAGTATTATTACAACTTGTGTGGCCTTCATTCCCCTTATCTTTTTTGAGGGCTTCTTTGGAAAGCTTGTCTCCTACATACCTTTTATCGTTATCCTCATGCTTTTGGGCTCTCTTATCGAGTCCCTCTTTATCCTCCCCTCCCATATGGTAGGGAGAACCTATCTCTTAGATAGGTTTAGTGGCAAGGAGAGCAAAGACTCTTGGTATCACAAGTATGAGCTAAAATATGAAAGGTTTCTTCTAAAAGTATTCAAATATAGAATTCCTATTCTTATGTCATTTTTGGTTTTCCTTGGAAGTGCCTTGTTTCTTTATCAGAAGCAAATGAAGTTTGTGATGTTTCCCAGAGAGGAGAGTAAGGAAGTTTTTGTCAAAGTCACTGCAGATGAAAGTTTTTCTCGACGAGATACGGCCAAAGCGATTTTTCCCATCGAAAAAATGTTCTTTGAAGATAAAGAAAATATTGTTGCCTCTCGTTCAAGCATTGGACTCTCTCGTCGAGGAGGAGAGGTGCGCGAAAATGAGGCGTCAATATTGGTTGAGCTTATCCCTGCAGACGATAGGCCTGACTCCCTAAATGACCTCATAAAGTTGTGGGAGGAGAAAAGTGTTGGTTTGCCAGGAATTAAAACAGCAAAGTTTTTAAGAGGGCGTTGGGGTAATGCATCTGGAAGTGCAATTGAGCTACAAATCCTAGAAAATAATGATTTAAGACGCTCAGAAATAGCGAAGGAAATAGAAGCCACTTTAAAGACCATGCCCGATGTAGCGGATGTGGAAGTAGAGGTGCCTCTCCTAAAGAATGAGTACATCTTTAAAATATTGCAAGACAAGCTTGTTCAATTTGATGTCGCTCCCGGGCAGTTAACATCAACCTTGCGCTCATTTGTAGAGGGCTCAATTCTTTATAGCATTAATAAAGGAGATGAGGAGGTTGATGTTCGACTCACTGTTTATGATAGTCAAAAGGAGAGCCTCGATAAACTTCTTGATCTCAGGGTGCCAAATAGAAGTGGAAGCTTGGCCTTTTTGAGAAATATGGTAAAAATTGAAGAAGTTAAAAAGCCTGTGAATATAACCCGGACCAATTATAAGAGAGTAACCACACTTTATGCGAACCCTAAGAAGGGAAGTAAGGCAACGCCGCTTGGAATTGCGGAAAGGTTAGAGGAAGATGTTTTTCCAGGGATTTATAAGTTGTACCCTACAGCTGTTCTTGCATGGAATGGTGAAATAGAGGACTCAAGAGAATCTCAAGGAGAATTTACCGATTCCGTTATTATGGTGGTTGTTCTCATTTATATGATCTTGGTGATTATGTTTGACTCCCTCGCTAAGCCCTTTATTGTTCTCTCCGTTGTGCCTTTCGGTCTAGCTGGAATTGTTTTTGTCCTGATTGCTCATGGCATGAGTGTTTATGGATTCTTTGCTGCCATTGGTGCTCTCGGTATGATTGGTGTCGTGATTAATGATGCTATCGTTATGATTGATAAGCTCGACAATACGCTCGCCAAGTCCAAAGAGTTCAGCCTTGAGTTGATCGCAAAAACGGCGGCGACTCGTTTAAGACCAGTTGTTGTGACAACGGTAACGACAGTAGTTGGTGTCCTGCCTACTGCTTACGGTTTGGGTGGCTACGATTCTCTACTGGCAGAGATGATGCTAACCATGGGTTGGGGTCTTGCGGTAGGAACCTTAATTACTCTCATTCTTATCCCTGCCATATACAGCTTTATCATCACGAGAAAAGCTGTACCTAACGTTTAGCCTTTAACTGGCATGAATAGTTGGCAGATTTAAGGAAGGTTATTATGCTCAAATTATCGTAATATCAGTGCCTTAACCTAGGAATTTGTCTTCATCTGAGATTTGTCTTCGAGAGAAAGTGGCTGAGCGTTATTATTCTAGAATGAAAAAGATAAACTACTTCTTATTCGTTTTCATACTTCTTGCTGTTGGCTGTGAGACCACACCCGACGCTCTGACTGAGGATTATGGAGACTATGTTTCTACCGTTTCTCCGCAAGATAGAGAGCGCCTTGATAATTTTACCGATGGGGGAAGAACACTTTTTCCATCAGGGGATAGAATGACAGCAGATGTAAATCAGGTGGGCGAACTTTGCCCAGAGTGTAGTGCAAGTCACGTCAATTCCACATCGAATACGAGCGGTAGGTCATCATACCCAACCGCTCTAAAGAACTACCCAACCCCAGCAAGGGGATGTGTTGCTGCTGGTGATATTTCAATCGACCAAGCTAGGGCAGCGATGAGAAGCCAAAACATGACTTTCGCCCGTTCTGGAACAGACCCTCAAACGGGATTACCCGTACAAGCACCCTCAGAAGCAAATGAAAGAACTCTCGGGGCTGCACTTGTTAGAATGCAGCAGCTTAATGGAGGCACTTTTCCTGAAGCAAGATATGGAGGAAGTTCTCCTTTTGAATTTAGACTTCTCAAGAGGCCTTACTCTCGGCAAGAGCCGGCCCATATAAAAATAGCCCACTCTCACCGAAATTCAGTTGCACAATATGTCCA